>Ga0302322_100006820_pt1 | contig 10160 bp, 7 predicted proteins | sample Fen_T0_2_FD_203757 | JGI IMG/M metagenome (GOLD analysis project Ga0302322, IMG submission 203757) | Peat permafrost microbial communities from Stordalen Mire near Abisko, Sweden - Fen_T0_2 | ecosystem: Environmental > Terrestrial > Soil > Wetlands > Permafrost | place: Sweden: Abisko... | reverse complement strand
TGCGTCTCGGCTACACGGAATCCGCCGGCGATCCGGCGCTGCGGGCCGAGATTGCCGGGCTGTACGAACGAGTCTCAGCCGATGAAGTGATGGTCTTCTCCGGTGCCGAAGAAGCGATCTTCGCCCTTCACAACGTGCTGCTCGAGCCTGGGGACCACGCGGTGGTCGTGCGGCCCGCGTACCAATCGCTGGCCGAAGTGGCAACAGCCGCGGGCGCGGACGTCTCACGTGTCGAGTTGCGCGAGGCGGGTGGCTGGCGCCTGGATCTCTCGGAAGTGCGGGCCGCTGTTCGGCCGAACACGCGATTGATCCTGACCAACGAGCCGCACAACCCGACCGGATCGTTGAGCGACCGGGCGACGTTCGATGGGTTGGTCGAGCTGGCGGCCGAGTCGGGCGCGCGCCTGGTCGTCGACGAGGTCTACCGCTTCCTGGAATTCGATCCGTCCGATCGCCTGCCCGCAGCAGCCGACGCCCTGCCTGCCGGCGTCAGTATCGGCGTCATGTCCAAGTCGTTCGGGCTGGCCGGTCTTCGGATCGGCTGGATCGCCACCCGCGATCGTGAGCTCCTGAGCAGACTCGCCTCGTTCAAGGACTACACGACCATCTGCAGCTCGGCTCCGTCAGAAGTGCTGGCGCTGATCGCGTTGCGGGCGCGGGACCGGGTCCTGACTCGCAATCGGGCCATCATCGACGCGAATCTGGCGCTGCTCGACGGCTTCTTCGGACGCTGGGGCGGAATCATCGACTGGGTGCGGCCCCGCGGCGGAAGCATCGGCTTCCCGCGTCTGATGGCCGATCGGCCGATCGACGTTTTCGCTGAAGACCTGGTCCGAGAGACCGGGGTGCTGATCCTGCCGGGCGCGCTCTTCGGCGACGCGGGCAACCACTTCCGCGTGGGGTATGGGCGGACGAACCTGCCCGCGGCGCTGGAGCGGGTGGAGAGTTACGCGGAGCGAACTCTTCGGTAAGCGACAGCCGGACGGGCCGACGGCTCAGCCCTGAGTCGCGCGCAGCCGGACCGTCGCGGCCCGTGAGTAGCGGGCCAGAGCGAAGGCCGAGGCCACGAGCACGGCCATCATCACGACTTCTGACGACATGTTCCGGGCCGGCCGGTATATGTCGCTGCCGAACGCCGTCGCCACTATCAGCCACGAGATGATGGCGGCCATGAGCGTTGCGGCGATCAGGCGAGTGGCGCTGTCGGGAGGGGCGCGGTATACGCGCCAGAGCGCCAGCAATGCGGCGGCATAGATCAGGACGACCAGCACCATGGCCGGGAAACCGACCTCGGCGGCCAGCTCCGGCCAGATGGAGTGGGCGTGATCGATGCGCTGGTCGGTCGGCGGAACTCCGTAACCGTCCATGTAATACAGGTGGTACTGGTTTAGGCCGACTCCGAGGATTGGGTGGTCCACCGCCATGTGAAGCCCGGCCTCCGCGGCCCCGACCCGGAACATGACGGACCCGCGGCCGGCGACGGTCGCCGGATTCCACGAGTCGAACCGGCTTTCACCGACGATCCGGACCATCACGGTGCGGTAGGCAGTGTTGAGCGATGGAGTGAACTGCAGGACGAGCGCAGGCCACGGGACGACCGCGGTGGACAGCAACCCGGCCGTGAGCAGTATCGCGGCGCGACTGCGCCAGCTCCGGGCGGCCAGCACGATCAGCAGCGCGGTTGCGATCGAGGTCGCAAGCCAGGCGCTCTTGGAGAACGTCAGGAAGAGGCCGGCCAGGCACACTGCCACGGCAAGCAGGAGGAGAACGGACGTCGAGGCGCCTAAGCGAAGCGAGCGCCGGGCCAGCAGCACGCCGAGCATCAGCGGCACCGCCATCGCCAGCAGCTCGCCGAGAAGGCCGACGTTGTTGTAGGTGAGCAGGGAGAAGCTCAGCCTCTTGGCCTGCAGCATCTCCAGCGACGTGGCACCGGGAACCGTCTGCAGGATGTTGAGCATGCAGCCCAACGCTGCCGATACTCCGAGCGCGATCGCGATCAGGACGAGATCCTTCCGGTTCGGCCGCAGCGCGAGCAGGATGAGACCCATTGCGATCGGTTCGATGATCCCGTGGACCAGGACCGATCGGCTGGCGATGAGGTTCGGGGAGAAGTACGTCGACGCGAGGGCAAGCGCAAGGAACCCGATAAGGGCCACAGCGGCGCCACCGCCTGCGAGCGACGGCGTCCAGCGTGAGACCGGGGTCGGCTTGGCATCGTCGCCCGACGTCGAGGGCAACCCCCGCCTCCGGCCTCGCGAGACGACGCAGCCGACGCCCAGGGCCACTACGAAGACGGTCTGCAAGATGATCTGGAAGTTGTCGGTGACCAGCGAGACCTGCGCCGCGTCCCAGAAAGGAGTCAGCAGAAGAATGGCCAGGAAAGCCGGCCACGGCTTGAAGATCGCGAGCGCCGCAACGAGCGCCGCGGCATAGGGAACGACCGAGACCATGAACTTGACCTCGGGGCCTTCGATGACCGACGGAGGCGTGTGGAAATGCGAGGCGGCGAAGGTGAAAGTCACGTACAAGGCGACGGCGGCCAATGCGACCACCAGGGGCCAGTCTCGCCTGAGGCGTCGCGGCCGCGGCAGGGCCGGATGGTGAACGCCGTATCTAACCCACTCGGCGCTCGGATAGAGCCGCGAGTCGGGCATGAGTGGCCGTCGAGTTAAGTCCAAGAAGCAAAGCCCCTGTGGCGCTGCGATCGCAGCGACTCACCATCCGGGCCGAAGGTTGCGTGAGTTGTTCGATCGCGTTTCTGACCGGTCGGGGCGCCAGGCGAACCCGCGCCCACTGCAAACCCACTGCACACACGATAACCCAGAATCCTGGAAGTTCGCTGAAAGGCGCCTGCGACGTGGCCGGCGAACCGCCCATTGGTACAAGGAAGAGTCAATTTCGGGCCGCCTGCGGCTCCATCCGAAGCTGCCGGACGGCGTCCGCGTACAGCCCGTCGAACGCCCGCGACGTCGAGGGGAAGGCGTGGAGCATCGTCGCCAGAGTCGCGATCGGAACGCGGGCCTGGACGGCGAGGACGATCTCGTGGATTGCGGCCGAAGCATCGGGCGCCACCACCGAACCGCCGAGCAGGGTCTGCGACGGGCGGTCGACGACGATGGCGAGATGACCGAACACCGCCTCGACCCCATATCCCCTCGCCGTGGTGGCGAAGTCGGCCACGAGCTCGATCGCATCCGCGCCGGCCTCTCGAGCCTGAGCCAGATCCATCCCGACCGAAGCTACCTCGGGTTCCAGATAGACGGCCCGTGGGATCGCTCGATAGTCGGGCATGACCTGCTCGCCCAGGGCCATCCTGACCGCCAGACCGCCCTGGTAGTGGCAGACGTGGGTAAAGAGCTCGGGCCCCGCCGGGTCGCCGATCAGGTACACGCCGTCCGCGACACGCAGGCGGCCGTCACGAGGAAGCGCCGCCGGATCGACCCCGACCGTTTCCAGGCCGAGCCCTTCGAGCCCGAAGGTCCGCCCCAGGGCGACCATGATCCGCTCCCCTTCCACGTAGCCGCCATTGCCGAGCTCAACCACGTGGGCATCCTGCTCGCCTGCTCGCGGACGGACGCGCACGGCACGTTCTCCCAGCCGGAGCTCGACGCCATCGTCGCGCAGGATTCGGGCGATTGCCTCGGAGTTGCGGGCATGATCTCGCTCGAGCAGTCGCGAGTGGGAATGAACCACTGCGACCTCCACGCCGAAGCGCGCGAACATGGAGGCCATCTCCACGCCCGAGGCGCCACCGCCCAGCACCACGAGGCTGCGCGGCAAGTCCCGGGTCGACGTCGCCTCGCGGCTGGTCCATGGGTCGGCGTCCGAAAGACCCTCGATCGATGGCACCTTGGACTGCGATCCGGTCGCGACGACGATCGTCCCCGCGGCAAGCTTCTCCGCGGGGCCTCCCGCGGCCGGGCCGCTCGCGTCGACAGCGGCCACGACCTCCACGAGCCCCGGCCCGGCGATGCGGGCAGTGCCACGGTATACGTGCGCCCCGATGGCTTCGAGCTGCTTGACGTGACTCGAGTCGTCGGGCCAGTCGCGCCGCTCGCGATTGATCATGTAGTCGCGACGGTCCGAGGCGCGCTGCCACGGATATCCACCGTGGCGATGCTCGTCGGCGGCGTGAAGCAGCGACTTCGATGGGATGCACGCCCAGAACGCGCACGAACCGCCGAATAGCTCGCGTTCAACCACGGCGACGCTCTTGCCATGTTCTCGGGCAGCGTTTGCCGCTGCTTCTCCGGCAGCACCTGCCCCGATGACCACGAAATCGAAGCGATCCATCGTCCGTCCACAATGGGCGTCCCTTTCGTCGGGACGATGAGGCGATCATCCGCCCGAACGGGGAGTCCGGCCCCTGCGTCCGAGCGTCGATCCGAGGGGCGGGTCATCTCGTTGCGCGGTAGACTTGACAACTGACTTAGTACTCACTAAGTTATGCCCATGAACACGCGCCTTACCGCCGACGAACGCCGCGACGAGGTAGTCGCCGCCGCATCGATCGAGTTCGCCGGGTCCGGCTACGCCGGCACCTCCACGGCGTCGATCGCACGACGCGCCGGAGTGTCCCAGCCGTACCTCTTCCAGCTCTTCGGCACCAAGAAGGGGTTGTTCATCGCCGCGGTCCTGGATTGCTTCGACAGGACTCGCCTCACTTTCGAGCATTCCGGGAAGCTGGCGGCCGACCAGGGCCTCGACTCCAAGCACATCCTCGGTGAAATGGGCCATGCCTACGTTCGGCTGCTGCTGGGCGACCGGAACATCCTGAGGCTCCAACTCCAGGCGTACGCGGCCTGCCACGATCCGGAGATTCAAACTGTGGTTCGCGACAACTACGCCGTCCTCTGGCAGGTAGTGGCGCGGGTCTCCGGCGGCGATCCCCAGGCCGTCCACGCCTGGTTCGCCGAGGGGATGCTCATAAACGTCGTCGCAAGCATCAGCAACGCCACGACGATGGAGGAATTCTTCCAGTCACTGCCCGGAGGTGCCGTCGCGCCCTGCTGACCGCACCCCCTTTTTGTCCGTTGTACTTAGCGATCACTCAGTTAGTTATCTCACGAAAGGAGATCGACAGCCATGGCTCGGAAAGCCTCTCCACTTTGGACGTTCCTTATTACCGCCACCGCGCTATTCATGGTCAGCCTCGACAACCTCGTGGTGACTATGGCCCTCCCCGTCATCCGGTTGGATCTGGGCGCCTCGCTCAGCGACCTCGAGTGGACGGTCAACGCCTACACCCTCACCTTCGCCGCATTGCTTCTGATGGGCGCCGCACTCGGCGACCGCTTCGGACGGCGACGGATGTTCACCATCGGCCTCGCGGTCTTCACGATCGGGTCCGCGTGCGCCGCCCTCTCCCCTTCCAGCGGCACGCTCATCCTCGCTCGCGCGCTGCAGGGCCTGGGTGGCGCCATCACGATGCCGCTCACGCTGACGATCCTTTCGGACGCCATATCTGCCGAGAAGCGGCCGCTTGCGCTCGGCGCTTGGGGCGGGATCGGCGGGTTGGCCGTTGCCGTCGGGCCGGTGGTCGGTGGCGCAATCACGCAAGGCGTCAGCTGGCACTGGATCTTCTGGGTGAACGTCCCCATCGGCATCGTGGCAATCCTCTTCGCCCATTTCCGCCTCAGCGAGAGTCGCGCTCCGGGCCGCTCGCTCGATCTCCGTGGCGTCGCGCTCGCCAGCCTCGGTCTATTCGGCATCGTGTGGGGCGTCACGCACGGCAATGGACGCGGCTGGACGGACGGTGAGGTTCTGGGCGCAATCGCGGCCGGTGTCGCCTTCATCGCATTCTTCCTCGTCTGGGAGGCCCGGGCAGCCGAGCCGATCCTGCCACTCCAGCTCTTCCGCCGGCGGGCGTCCGTGGTGGCGAACGGCGTCTCTTTCCTGATGTCGTTCGGCATGTTCGGATCGATCTTCCTGCTGTCGCAGTACTTCCAGATCGTCCAGGGCCTCAACCCGCTCGACGCCGGCCTGCGCATCCTGCCGTGGACCGCGACGCCGGTCATCGTGGCCCCGATCGCCGGCTGGGCTTCGGGCCGCATCGGCGGGCGACCAATCCTTGCGGCCGGTCTCGCCCTCCAGGGAATTGGCCTGGCCTGGATCGCCGCGCTCATTTCGACGTCGGTCCCCTACTCCAGCCTGGTGCCTGCGTTCGTGGTGAGCGGCGCCGGGATGGGCCTATTCTTCGCCCCCATCGCCAACGTGGTCCTGTCAGCAGTGCCGCGCGAGGACGAGGGCAAGGCATCGGGCGCCAACAACACCATCCGCGAACTCGGCGGCGTGTTCGGCATCGCGGTGCTGGCCGCGATCTTCTCCGGCACCGGGTCGTATGCGACGCCACAGACGTACGTGGACGGCCTCATCCCCGGCGTCTGGGCCGGGGCCGCGGTCGTGGCTCTGGGAGCCGCGCTGGCCCTTGCGCTGCCGGCGGCAGCGGCCAAGCTTCGGGGAATCGAACGGCCGACGCGAGCGGCCGCCATCGAGGGCCAATTCGCGGCCTGATACGTCGCCGCACCCAGTCATCGAGCCCGCCGGCCAACCGGCGGGCTCTCTCTTCTCTGGCGCGCCCCGTTCGTCGCGGCGAGGGCTCGGCGGAGCCGCGGCGCGAACACCCGAAACATCGCGCGTCGGGGCCTCTACCATTCTTTCAACTCGACCCCGTCACGCCGTGGAGGGTTCCGATGCCGTCATTTGGTTTCTCCGCCGGCCATAGCGGATCCGCGCCGTCTCCGTTCGACGCCATCAACGGACCGAGGCTCGCCGGAGGGGAAGGCAGCCATCCGCTCCACTCCGTCAGCCCTGAAGAGCTGCTCAATCCGAGCGACGGCGCCGTCGTGGGCCAGTTCGTCTTCGACCATCCGGCTCGAGTCGGCGATGGGATCACGGGCCGCGTCCGGCTGACCGCCATGAAACCGGTCAACTCGCGCAAGGCCTATCTCCGGCTCGTCGGCCTGCGGCTGGACGAGATTCGCCGCTCTCGGGACGAGACCAACTCCAAGGGAGAGACGATCTACACCGAGCGCTGGGTCGAAACCAGCGGCAAGCTCTTCGTCACGGACTCCTTCCCGGAGCCCCCGATCCCGACGAATCTCCTGCCGGGCGCAACGTGGGAAGCGACGTTCATGGTGCCGGCTCCGCAGCTGGGCCCGCCGACCGCCCATCTGGGCGAATCGATCATTGCCTGGGCGCTGGAGGTCCGCTGGGACGTCGCGATGGGCTCCGACCACTGGGCCGCCGTGTACCTCCCCCTGGCACAGCACCCGGACCTCCTGAGGGCCGGGATCGGCAAACAAGGCGGCATGAGCCTGATGTCCAGCGTTCCGGTCGGCAATGCTTCGATCAACGTGGTTTCGCCGCTGCCTGCACCATCCGGGCAAGAAGTCGTCGTCACCGTCGTGTGGCCTTCGGCGCCGTCCGGCCAGGGGGCCCGCATCGAACTCCACCGCCGCACGAACGCCCCGAACGGGACGGAAGGGATCATCGCCTCGGTAGCCGTGGATCCGGCTTCGCTGGCGAGCGGCGCGGCCGAGGCACGGCTTCTGGTGCCGGCCGGATCGGCGCCCTCGTTCGACGGCGCCGGGCTGGAGATCAACTACGTGATCCGCGTTCTGGTCGACCGGCGCCTGCGTTCGGACGCTGCGATCGAGCGCCCCGTCGCCATCGTCTGAGCCGGCGCCAAGCGGCGTTGAGTTGCGGGGCGGCGGATCTTCGTCGGCACGCTTTCTCCATGAGGTGACCGGAATGGCCGAAAGACCTGCCGCGCCGACTCCCGCCGATCTAGCCGGGCTTCTCGGCCCGGCGACCGGACTTTGGGTAGAGCTCCAGAAAGCAATCCAGGCCGGCTTCGGGCCGGTAAGCGAGCGCTGGGTCTACGGCGGCCGCAAGTACGGCTGGTCGTACCGTCTTGAGCGAGGCAAGCGGGGATCCTCTACATGACCCCCGACGCCGGCCACTTCCGTGTCGGTCTGGCGCTGTCCGACGCGGCGCGCGAGGCGGTCCTCGCGGACGACCTGCCCGCCCACATCCACGACGGACTGGCCGCGGCGACGAAGGCTGTGGAGGGATGGCCCGTTCGAATGCCGGTGCACACCGCCGGCGATGTCGCCATCGCCCTGAGGCTGGCCGAGATCAAGCTCGGGAACTAAGCAGGCAGGCTCCCGCCGGCCACCGACGGCTTCGCGCCGACTGCCGACGCCTTCTCGACAACCACGGGCGCGGCCGGCTGCCCGGGGTCGCTCGAGGCGCTCGGCGGCGTCGGTTCGGCGGCAAGGCAGACCCGGTTGCGTCCGCCGTCCTTGGCCCGGTACAGGGCCAGATCGGCCGTGGCGAAGAGCTGGTCCGCGGTCTCGTCGGCGCCCCGAGCGCTCACGCCGATGCTGATGGTGATGGACACATTTCCGGCGCTCGTGGGCATCGAGGTGTGCGCGACAGCCGCCCGGGCACGCTCATACAGGAGACCGACGTCTTCTTTTCGGTGGTGCTCGGTGAGCATCATGAACTCGTCCCCGCCTATCCGGCCCAGGACGTCGTGCCCGCGCAGGTTGCTCTCCAAGAGGCGGACGAGCCCGCACAGCACCTCATCGCCAACCTGGTGGCCGTACGTGTCGTTGATCCTCTTGAACTCGTCGACGTCGCAGATACCCAGCGCCAGACCTTGATGATGCCGTCCATCCCGAGAGAGTTCGCGCGTTAGAACCTCGGCGAACGCGCGGCGGTTCAGAGCCCCCGTCAACGAGTCGTGCATGGCCTCGTAGGCAAGCGCGTCGCGGGCCTCGATCAACCTCGCCTGCATTTCGATCATCCGCCGGCCGACGTCGACCCGAGCCTTGAGCTCGCCGGGGTCGAAAGGTTTGGCCAGATAGTCGTCCGCGCCCGCGTCCAATCCGGTGACGATGTCCGCCTTCTCACCCATCGATGTCAGGATGATGATGTAGGGCGGCTGGTCGGAGTGGAGGCCGCGGATGCGGCGGCATACCTCGACACCGGCGAGGCCCGGCATGATCCAGTCGAGCACGGCCATTCTGGGGGCGTCGGGTCGCTGCATGACCTCCCAGGCTTCGGCGCCGTCCACAGTCGCCACCACCTCGTGCCCGAACTTCTGCAGCACTCCAGTTAGGACGAGGCGCGACACGACGTCATCGTCGGCGATGAGGATCTTCACGCCGGGCTCCCCGCCGTATCCCGTTGTTCGGATGTGAAGGCGTTCATCGCCTCCCGTAGCCGGCCGAACTGCGACTCGATGTCGAGCAGACGTGCTTTGACCGCCTCGAGGTCGCCGGCGCGCCCAGCGTTTTCCATCTCGATTGCCGCCGCCCGGAGGGCCTCGCCACCGACGTTGGCCGAGGCGCCCTTGATCGTGTGGGCCTGGCGGAGTGCGGCCGCCATGTCGCCCGCCTCGAGATAGCTCCGGAGCGCCTCGATCTGCTTGGGGATGTCCTCCAGGAAACCATCGATCACGGTGTGCGCCAGATCATCGTCGTCCATCAAGCGAGCCATCATGCCCACTCGATCGAACACCGGGTTCGAGTTTGCCGCCGCGGAGTCCGGCGCCGTGGAGGCGGATGCCTCGAGTGTCGCGGGCGCTCCTGCCAGCGTGGATGCGGGTTCCTGGGGCAGCCATCGCTCCAGCGCTTCGGTCAGAGCGGCAGGCGAGACCGGCTTGGTGACGTAGTCGTCCATTCCCGCTTCCAGACACCGCTCCTTGTCGCCATGCAGCGCATGGGCGGTCATGGCGATGATGGGGATGCCGTGGTTCCGAACGGCAGAATGCGCGTCGCGAATGTGGCGAGTGGCCTCGAGGCCGTCCATCTCCGGCATCTGGACGTCCATGAGCACGAGGTCGTATGGGAGCAGCTCGAGCGACCTGACGGCTTCCGCGCCGTTGGCCACGGCGTCCGCCCGCAGACCCAGCTTCTTCAGGATGCCGATGGCCACCTGCTGGTTGGTGATGTTGTCCTCGGCCAGCAGGATGCGTACGGCACCGCGCCTCATCTCGCGAATGGCGTGCCGCGTGATGATGGGCCGCTCCACTTCGGCCACGGCCGAGCCGGCCAACACGGCGGCAAGGCAGTCGAACAGGTCCGACTGGCGGGTCGGCTTGACCAGATAGGCCGAGAACCCGGCGTCCTCCATCTCCTTGGCATCGCCTC
>Ga0302322_100006819_pt1 | contig 10160 bp, 8 predicted proteins | sample Fen_T0_2_FD_203757 | JGI IMG/M metagenome (GOLD analysis project Ga0302322, IMG submission 203757) | Peat permafrost microbial communities from Stordalen Mire near Abisko, Sweden - Fen_T0_2 | ecosystem: Environmental > Terrestrial > Soil > Wetlands > Permafrost | place: Sweden: Abisko... | reverse complement strand
GGCTCTGAGCCGTATCCTCGATTCAGTGCCCGAGGGAACTCGCGACCAATACCGTGCCATGCTGTCCAACAGTTTGCGAGCGGTGCTTGCGCAACGTCTCGTGCCAAAAATCGGCGGCGGTCGCATAGGCGTTTTTGAGTACATGGCCAACACACCTGCCGTCGCCAGCCAGATACGAGAAAACAAAATTGGGCAGCTACGTGGTACAATTAAAACCGGGAAAGAGCATTACATGATTTCTCTGGACCAAAGTCTTAAACGGCTTGTAGCAGAAAAAAAAATAACCCGGGAGACAGCACTGGAGTTCGCAGATAACCGGACGGAGTTGGAGCAAGACCTACGAATTTTGTGAGCATTACCAACCTCCAAAATTCATAAAAATTTTAAACTCAAACCAGGCCTAACATCTAATCGACACAGCAACCAAATTCTCGTAGGGAACAATCCTCATTTTTTCTGATGAAACTCAAAACACTTTTCCTCATCCTAGCGATATCGCCTTTGGCGATGCTTGCTCAAAATGATATCCAATCGGCACTTCAGAAGCCGGTGGTCTTCTTCTCGCAGGACAACGAACCATTAAAAGCTGTCTTGCAGTCACTTGGCCGCGCACACGGCTTCTCCATCGTCGCCGACGAAGATGTGGACGGAATGGTTCAAGTTGAAATGAACAACACAACCGTCAAAGGCGTCTTAGACGCGATTCTCCGTCCAGGTGGATATTTTTATGAGATCGAGGAAGGTTGGATTTCCGTCGCCAGGTTCAAAACCATACTTTACTCCTTTGATTATCCCCAAATTAGCAGGACGGGAACGTCGAGCAGTAACATCTCTTTGGGCGCTCAGAATTCGGGGAATAGTGGACAGAGCGGCACGAGTTCTGGGAGCACTGGGCTAGGCCAGCCCACCGGCGGGAGCAATGGCGGAGGCTCAAGCAGCGATACCGCACAGATTTCGATCTCACAAAAACTCGAATCCGATTTTTGGCAAAGTATTGAGGCGCAAATCAAATCGATGTTAGCCAAAGAAGAAACCTTCGTTATCAATAAGTTCAGTGGACTGGTTCAGGTAAAAGCAGGCGCACGGACTCATCGTGATATCTCAAAATTCGTTGCAGAAGTAAATGACCGCATCGGCGCTCAAGTGGAAATCGTCGCCAAGATCGTCGAAGTCCATTTGTCCGACCAGAATAAGCTGGGCATCGACTGGCAAGCAGCGGCCTTTTCAGTTGGGAATAACCTACACGTTGGCGATCTATTTAGCGGAGTTCAGGGGCTCAATGGCATGCTAAACGTAAAGCAGGTGGGCAGCACCACGCTCGCGGCTGATACTTTTTCGGGAACGATCAGAAGTGGTAAGGTAAATGCCGTGATCACCGCCTTGGAGGAACAAGGCGATGTAAAGGTGACCAGCCAGCCTCGACTGCGCCTGTTAAACAATTCCACAGGTTATATTAAAGACGCGGTCGACACCCCGTTTTTCAGCAAGACGGGACGTACCACAATCACCGGCGTAACGTCGAATATTAATGGAGGTACACTTACCCAGGAGCAATGGTCGACCCAAACGATCTCGATCGGGACTGTGCTGCCTGTGACTGCTCAGATCTCGGCAGATAATGAAGTAACCCTCGAAATCACCCCCGTTATCAGTCGTCTCAGGGGAACTGAGTACAGCCCCGATACGGAGCACTCGCAAAGTGCACCCATCCTCGACGTGAAGCAGACGAGTACCATCGTGCGCGTGAAATCCGGCGAGACCGCGATCATCGGTGGTCTTATAACTGATTCCGTTTCAGAAACCCACCGGTCAATTCCTTTCTTGGGTAAAATTCCACTTCTCGGACAAGCATTTCGCACTGACGGAAAAGTCAAAGATCGAACCGAGCTGGTGATTTTCCTGACTCCTACTGTGGTATCGAAGCCTGGCAGGCTTGAATCGAGTCGGGTCAAAGCCCCGGCGGTCGCCGCAGTCGTCGCTACGCCGGCTGAAGGCACCACAGCCCCCTAGTCTTCACGCCTAGTAGACGACTAGAAAAATGGCTTCACTATCTCCAGACGACGCCAAGCTCCGGATCGCCACCCTGACCGCGAAAATGCGGGAAGCGATCGTCGGGCATACTTCTGCTCCGATGACGATTGGCACCCACGGGCCGTTCGCTACCGGAATAGGAACCAAATCTCCGGTTAGTGCTGAAGAACGGGAAGAGGTCTGGCTCGCGATCGCCTTGAGACAACACGGCGTATCTGAGGAGCAAGTACGCTCCGCTGTCGCCTTGTTCGAAAAAGAAAAAGCGCGCAATAGTCGCGCGACATTTGGCGCAGTGGTCACTTCCGTCGGCATCGTCTCCCAAATGGATTTGACTAGGTTGGTGGGTGAACATTTCCAGCTGCCAGTGATAGAGATGCTCGCCCGTGAGCCAGTGACCCAAGAAATGGTTCGCACCATTCCCGGAAGTATTTCAAGGCGTTGTCGAGCGTTGGTCCTTGGCCGCAAAGGAGAAATTGCGCGCGTAGTCGTCGCTGATCCCAATCGGCGGGTGCTTGACGAAGTCTTCCGCGCATTGGCTTCTGTTGGATTATACGGAAGGCCGTCCGATCAAGCCTCAGGATCGATCAGAATCCACGACGTCTACGTTGCACCAGCTTCTGATATTCTCAGTAAAATTGAAGAAGTTCTCACTCCGCGCGCCTCTACGTCCGAAGTCGCCAGCGGCCGTAAGTTCATTGAAAACGTGGTACGCCGAGCCATCGACGACGGTGCTAGCGATGTTCACTTTATCCCCAAAGATAAAGCGGTTGAGATTAAATACCGCATTGATGGACGCCTGTACACCATGCAGTTGGTGAGCGGCGACCGTAAAGACGAGGTGATTTCCAACGCAAAAATGTTTGGCAAGTTAGATGTGGCCAATCCGCTGGAGCCACTCGATGGACAAGCCTTTATGGAATGCGGCTCGCGTTCCTATAAACTGCGTTTGTCTTCGATGCCCGTTCAGTATGGCCAGCAGGTCGTTTACCGTATTTTGGACCAAAACGCGGCCATCCTACCGTTCGCCGAGCTGGGCATGAATTCGGCAGATGCGCAGGCCGTACAAGAAGCGATGGCTATGCCCCAGGGGATTATTTATATGGTGGGGCCAACTGGTTCCGGTAAGTCCACCACCCTAGCCTCTCTCATCAGTCAGCTCGATGGTAACGTTTTTTCGATTCGTACGCTGGAAAACCCGATCGAGTATAAACTAGCCAACGCAACTCAGTCCGAAATTTCGGATGCGATGCCCTTTGCCAAAGGTTTGCGCGCGCTCCTACGCCAAGACCCCGACTACATTCTAGTCGGTGAAACGCGCGATCTTGAAACAGCTAAAATTGCAATCGAAGCCGGCTTAACCGGCCACATGTGCTTCACGACCTTGCATGCCAGCACGGGCTGCGGTGGCATCGTGCGCCTGCTCGATATGGGTGCCGACCAAGGCCCTATGCTGTCGGCCTGTCATCTTTTTGTTGCCCAACGCTTAGTTCGCCGTCTCTGTCCGAAATGCCGTCGTCCGAGCGAGGATTCGGCCGAACTCATCGAACGTTACAAGCTGGAGGTCTTGCCAGGCCAGACGCTCTGGGAGCCGGTCGGGTGCCCCTATTGCCGCGACGGTTTTAAAGGGCGAATTGGCATATACGAAGTACGCAAAATGCGGGATTTCGAAGACGCGGTTATCCAGGCCGGCAAAGGCTGCGATCCCCTTTGCCGCGAAATTATCGAAAAGAAAAAACTCGGTACCATGCAGAGCGATGGGATGGCAAAATCTCTTCAAGGCATGACGACCTTGGATGAGGTATTTGCTCAAATTCTTTCCTGATTCTCCACCGAACCATTATAAAATATGAAAACGTATCCAAAACAACGAGGCTTTACCCTCATCGAAATCGGAGTCGTCCTGGCTATCATCGGCGTACTGGCGGCCATTGGCGTGCCGAGCGTCACCTACATGCTTCGCCACGCCCGCGTCCAAAGTGTGGTTGCCAGTTTGCCTACGTGGAGAGGTTTCGTAGCCTCGCTCGTTGCCTCAAAAGGGAGTAGTGGCACCATCCCGGTTACCGAAGGCACGGCAATACCTTGGGTGGTGACCGGCGGGACGCGGTCGACGCCAGCAAATGCAGCCTATACTCGTCTGGATACAGCTTTTGTTTCTTTAGGCATAACCGACAAGTTGGTCTCATTTAGCCTCGGCGACCCAAACCAAACACCACCTACTGGTACGGCGGATGTGCGATGGAGCCCCCAATATCATGCCTTTTACGTCGCCGATGCTGCCGGAGCTATTGCCAATACTCCTCCGGACCGCGACTGGTCGACTATCTCTAGTATTGAAGCGGTCGTTGCAAATACCGGTACAGCACCTTCCGCAGCGGCAGGAGCAAATTTTATCCTCAACGGAACGACCCCTGTCTGCAGCCACGGCGTCATCGCCTACGCCGTTTTGAGAGCTGTTCCGTACAAGGACGCTCTTGAACTGGCGAAGGAACTTGACGGCCCAGAGCTAACCACGGCTGACGAAGCTGGCACAGCCGCCCAAAATAATGGCCCCGTTGTTTTCGCTGCACCAACAGGGCCCACTGTCGACGTCTACATCTACATTTGCAGCACATAAAACCTTAGAATTGGAGCGGCGAAAAAATTCAGGAGGAATAAAACCTCCTGGCACTAACTCTCGCCGGATTTTCGATGACCGTAGTCATAATTTGGGACAACTCAGTTTTCATTAAACCAGAAAACGGCACGTGGAAGCGCGGCGAATTTACACGCATCGAGGACGCCGCCGATCTGCTGCGTGATAACCTTCCCGGTGGTGAGATGGTTCGGATGATCTATGATCCCGAATCTCTGATTACAGAATTAGAGGAAGCACCAAAAGGGGGTCGCAAGATCGTCGCTTTGGCGCTCGCCGATCGCCACGCGGCGCTGACTTCTGAAACGCAAGTTTGGGGCTTCCAGCCTCAGTGGGCCATGCCGGGGAAAGTCACTTACGCAACCTTTCTCCACACGGAATCGAGTACCGGTTTTATTCTCCTTCGAGATCGGCTGGAGCGCGATTTGCAGGTTCACATCGAAGGAGTCTGGCCTCTTCTCACTCCCGCCATGCAGCTCCGGCAGGAGCGTGTTCGTGCAACGCTCACCATCGTTCACGATGCCCAGCACGGGAACGTATATATTGGCGGCTTCCAGCAGAACGGCGAGCGCATGAGCGTCAAATTGAAGCACCTTGATCCAGCGCGCCTCTGGTCCGAACTTTTCGAGGTGTTGCGATCGGCCGGCGTCAGCTTGGGTGAAGACCGTCGCATTGGCGCGAGGATTCATTTTTACTCTACCGGAACAGCTGAACAAACCGAACAAGCCTGTCCGTATTGGAAAGACCTTTCACAGCAAAACGACCTTCAAGCCGCCACGTTGGACCAGTTTGCGCAGGTGGTCCGCAAACTGCCAGTGAACCATCCGTCAAATCTCGCCAAGGCTTTGCCCGGCGATTGGCGGATTGACGGCCTTTTAAAAGGAATCACAGCGCTTGCGGCCGCTACGGTCGTCCTTATTGCGGTGATTTATGGGTTTGGTATTTATTCTTTAAATACAAGGAAGCAGGCGCTCGTTAAAGAGCAACTAGCCCTCGCTGAGCAGAACCGTCATCTAACTGCTAACCACCAGGAAATACTAAACCTGAAGCTTTTGTATGGCTCAGACGTTGGGTGGGCATCGCCGGGGCGCGCTGAACTTCTTCGCGCTTTGGCTGGAGCCATTCCATTGAACGCATCGGCCACTGAACTGGTTGTCGATGAGTCGGGAAGCTTCCGGCTCTCCGGCCTGTTTTGGCAGACCTCGGAAAAAGATTCCGTAAAGACATTGGTTAAACCTATCGAGCAGTCGTTGAAGACGAATCTACCAACGCTCGTCGTGGGTTCCGATCGCTCGCTCTTTGAACCTAAAACAGGCCGTTTCTCGATCTCCGGCTTTCTCAACAAGGATTAAGTCATGCCATTCCCCGTCAAAATCAAATCTTCGCCCATTTGGGTGGTGGTGACCTCTGTTTCTATCTTGGCCATCATCGCAGCAGCCTTTGTCGCCACCGGCTTTGATGCATCGGCAAAAAAGCGTAACGCGAATTTGGCTAGAACCAACGATTCGACACGCCGCGCGAACGCCGAACTGATAGAGTTCAACGACGATGCCCTAAACAAAACTAGAGCACAGTCAGATCTCTTCCGTGCCACCTTGCTCAATGATGCGCGGGTCGCGACCTTTAAACAGGAGCAGCAGAATTTTTGGCAAGTGACCGAGACGACTGAGGAAAAAACTCTGGAGTATAAAAAAGTGCGTCTTGAGCTGACCAAAATCGGGTCATTGATGTCTGACTGGCCTCGGATTGTCGAAACAGTGCAAAGCCTGCAAAGCAGCCCAGGTATGACTGTGCGCCAAATCGAAATTTTGACCGCTGGCGACGCCAAACAGCGAACCTTTGACCGGATCACGCTGGGAGTCACGTTGTTCGTCCGTCTTGCAGACAAAAAATAGTCCGATGTCGCAGACCCAAAGCTACACTTTGATTGAAGAGGCATCCATGGAATTGGTTGCCCAAGCTGGCTATATCGCCATGCGAACAGGTCCGCTTACCCCCGAATCTATCGCCAAAGTTCTGATTGAAGCGGGTGCAGATGTCAGTGATATAAATGAACAAGCCTTGGAGGTGTCACTCTGCGGCACGACACTATCAATCATATTTGAAAACGGTAACATCTATGCAAACCCAGTCGGCTCTACCACCATCGAACTCAAACAGCCCGTTGAATTCGCAGCAGACTTCTCAGATCGAACGCGTGCGGGAACGATTGAAACTGATCGACATGCAGGTGTCGAAGCAATCCCAGGAAGAAAAGCTGAATCAGATGCGCGTGGTGCTACGCGAAGAGACGGCGGCGATCCTGCTGCCCGCGATCCAGGACGCGATGGCGCAAATGACACTCCAGATGGTGCCGGATCCGAGACTGTCTCAGGCCGTGGAACGGAACTCAGCTGTTCTGGGCAAATTGGCGGACGGCATGGGCCAGTTGACGGACATGCAGTCCAAGATGGAAAGAGCGACGCGAGACGCAGCCCAGCGGGCGGCGGATTCGATGGAGCAACTCGCGGCCGTCACGATCGAGGAAATTTCGAAGAACAACAGCAAATCAGCGGAGGATCTGCTTCGGGAACAACGAACCATGGCCAAGCGCCAGAGGTTCTGGACAGTTGCGACCATGGGCGTCGTGACACTCGTGATGATCACAGGGACGCTGGGGGTGGTGGCGTACCTCCGTTGGGAGCAGAAATCAAAACTCAGCTCGGAGATTTCCCAATTACAGGTGGAACGAGCCAAAGCCCAGAAGGAGACAGAAGAAGCGGTCCGCACCAATGCGGAAGCGAAGACGCAAAAGGACTCGATGCTCGCCGAAGTCGACCGCTTGAGAGCGGAAGAGACCCAGATCCGTCTGCAGATCAAATCCTCGACCGATACAGTCACCGCGATGGATCAAGTCCGAACCAAAGCCCAGGAGGACGTAGGCAAGCTCCAAGACATCCAGGAGAAGAATCGTTTCAAATTACTTCAAGGCCAGGGAAAAGCGATTTTCGTGGAGATACCGGACAGTTCGAAACCGTTCACGTATCAGGGGAAGAGCTACATCAAGGTCCAGGAATAGGAGAGTTTCAGTCTGCCATGCCGGAGGAGCTAAAGCGCCTCCGCTTGGAGCTGGCCGGGATGCGTCTCGAAAGATCGGAGCTTCTGCTCGAGATTTCGAAGGTTCGCAAAAATATGGACCACGCGTTGCGGGTCGTTGAAAGAGCCATCGACCATAGCGACAGAAACTCGTCGGCGAATTTCAAATTCCTAGGACTGATGGTGAACCATCTCTATGCGGCCATGGAGGGACCCAACACTGTCAGCGAACCCCATGCTCCAGATACCAATTCTAAAAAATCATGACTAAGCACATCCCTCTATTTATTATTGGGTCAGCACTTTTTTCCAGTTTCTTGGTTGCGGCCGATCAATCGGTTGCAGCCGCGAATGAAGACGGTAAGAGCGGCCAATCTCAAGCTCTGCAAGGATCAATGGCCAGCGGTGAAGCCGACCCGTCTTTTGTTCCTCCGCCTACGACGCTGATTAGTGAACCAAGCCAACCGCAAAACGCCCCGACTCTGGAAGTCAGATCGGTGGCTGCAACGGTGATCCCGCCTCAAGTCGAACAGAAGCCCATTCCCTCCATTTCTGTTACGCCCCCTATTCTCGGCTCAACCAAAACCAGCTCAAAGGAAACCGCCATAGTAACAGCCCGATTCACCGTCGAGTCGCCACTCCCGCAACCACTTTATGAGCCGAATCAAAACGGAGTTATCGTGCTTCCTGGCCGAACACGAGCTTCCTCGGAAGAAGGCGTGTCAAACCCCTTTGATATTCGCTTGATTGCTTTTAAACCAGTCAACGAGCTCAAAATCCGCGTTGGCGGTGTTGTCAACGTGGTTCAAGTTCGCCACGACGCACTCCTATTAGAGCGCGACGGCATTTTTGTCCTCATCCCGCGAGGCCGCGAAATTTCCATCAAGATCCCGCTTTGAGTCACTCCAGCCTCTCGCAATGAAACCTTTCCGCACCAAGTTTATCACTCCGCAAGGTCGGACTAGGCAGAGTCGCATTTGGGCAGATGATAACCGCGCTGCTCATTCAGCCTTACGCTCACAGGGAAACTATCCCATTCAGATTATCGAGGAGGCCGTGCAGACTTCTGGGGCGAAAAGGTACAATACACGGCTGAAAACAAAGGATGTCATCGCAATCCTCGATCAACTTGAAATGCAGCTCGATGCGGAAATCACGATCGATGAGGCACTCCGCAACCTCGCGAGGGAATTCCCCAAAGGGAAGGCTCATTTCGTAGTTTCCCGCATCTTAGAGCGCGTTGCGGTGAACGGACGTATTGCCGAAGCGTTTGGCCAATTTCCCAAGATCTTCCCTTTGCATGTCGTTCATATGATAGATGTCGGCCATCAGACCGGAAATCTGACTAAATCCTTTGGCAAAATCGTCCGTCATCTAAACGACGCGGATGAGATTAAGGGCGTCGTGCGAAAGGCCGTCAGTTACCCGATCATCTCTTTTCTCGTGATCTTGGGGGTGACAATATTCCTCCTCGGGTTCGTACTCCCGATGTTTGCAAAGGTTTTTGCGGATATCGGGGTGGCTCTTCCCGCGCTTACCAAAATCTATCTTTCGATCAGTCTTTTCATTCGGTCGCACCTGGTTCTCACCATTAGTTCGTTTGTTTTCGGCCCTCTCCTATGTTGGTGGCTGCTTGGTTTTAAAATAATCAAAGGAACGGTAGACCAAGTCCTAGTTCGCCTCCCCATCGCTAAAGATATAATCCAGTACATCGTGGTTTCACGTATGGCAGGAAATCTTGGCGCATTGTATGAGGCAGAAATCCCGATGCAGGATGCGGTTAAGCTCTGTGCCCGCATCACTGGAAACTCGGTTTACGACCATGAGCTCCAAAAAGCGCATGATCGCATCAGCGCCGGTGCAGGTTTGGGCGATGCGCTTGCTGGTTCGAATTGGTTCCCGGCGATGGCTGCACACAGCCTGAAAATCGGCGAGCAGTCCGGCAACTTAGGCAAAGCGCTCGATAAGTTATTTCGGTACTATTCGCGGCGCAGTTCGGAGATGGTCGCCATGGCACTCCAGTTTCTTGAACCTGCCTTGACCGTTACCCTAGGTCTATTTGTTGGTTCGATCGCGGTGTCACTTCTCTACCCATTGGCCACCTTGGCCATGAAATTAAAATAGAAATTTTGAGCATGAAAGAAAAACAATATGGGTTCACCTTGATCGAGATCGCTGTAGTGACAGCGATCATCGGGATCCTTCCGAAGATCGTGCTGCCTTCCCATATGGAGCGCCTCCAATCAGCCAGGCTCGATGCAGAAAAAGCCACGCTGACAACTTTCGAGGACGATATGAAGAGGTCGTTTCAAGATTCAAGATTTGATTATAACATGGATGATGGCGTTGTTACCGGCGATCTTTCCGGCTTTAGGAGTTGTCCTAAAACAACCGAAACCACTTACCCAACGACAGCTACTAC
>Ga0302322_100006818_pt1 | contig 10162 bp, 11 predicted proteins | sample Fen_T0_2_FD_203757 | JGI IMG/M metagenome (GOLD analysis project Ga0302322, IMG submission 203757) | Peat permafrost microbial communities from Stordalen Mire near Abisko, Sweden - Fen_T0_2 | ecosystem: Environmental > Terrestrial > Soil > Wetlands > Permafrost | place: Sweden: Abisko... | reverse complement strand
ACGCTGTTTGCGCCCGAGCGATGCAGGTCGTTTCGGCCCTCGGCACAACGAAGAGGGCGCAGGGAATGCCGGGTGAAGGCCTCACCCATGGCCCGCCTGCAAACAAAAAGCAGGCGGCAGGTACCACAGGTTCAGCCGATCATCCGGCATTCCCTGCGCGATGGTTTATCGGCTGCTTCGCGATCTCCCTGGTGCGCCGGGCTTGTTGGCCACCATCCCCCGTGTGATGCGAAGCATCATCACGGCGTTAATACCAGCGTCGGGGTATCAGGACCACGCGACTTGACCGTCCGTGCGAGCGCCGATCGTCCACCGGCACCTTCACGTCCATCGCCTCCCTACCTCGCGCATCGTGACGATCGGCCGACACGCCCCTCTTCAGCGAAGCAGGATGGCCGGGAGTGTCGATGTGATTTGCCCGACGACGCAAGCGATGCGGCCTGCGACAAAGTAACCCGACGGGCAATTTGGGTATGGTGGGGGTGCGGGAAGTCCGTGTCGGTCGTAGAGCCTAAATTGGATTCCAACACGGGCTTGTTGGCCGTTCGGAATTCCAACCCTATTGGGCGTGCCTGGTATTGGCTTTGGATTGCACCCGCAGTTGCGCCAATCTCCTCGTATATGAGCTGCTCTTTTCGCCCTGTGAGCCGAGCCCGCTAGCGCGGGTCAAAAAGGTCAGCGGTTTTAGCGGGCGGGTCGGGTAAATCCTGAAGTCGGGTGACGTCCAAGCCTTCAGCCTTGCCGTACCGATAGATATCATTGTCATTCGAATAAATGCGAACGGCATCCTCGACCTTCGCAATCGCGATGATCTGACGGTCGAACTTCACCTTCACCCAGCTTTCAGCGCCCTCCTTCTTATCGCCGTTGCGTATGGCCTGCCGGTGGCGTTCGGCCGCTTCTACGGCTGCTCGCGTGCCGAACGGCACGATCCGAAAGCGCGGCGTCTTGCTCAGAATATCGAGATATTGGGGTGCGGCATCGCCAGCGCCAATCAGCGTTTCGCTCAACGCTGGCGTCGGCACGATAACCACGTCCTTCTGCTTATCGAGCGTTTCGATAAGATATGTGAGCTTTGCGTCGACGTCGCCAGTGCCTTTGACGCGTGGGTCTATGAGAGGCACCAAGAACGATGTGTCAAAGACCACGACCGCCATTTAGTGGCGGTCCCGGTCATCACGTCGCAAGCCCAAGATATCGCTGAGCGCGTCTTCGCTTTCATGCCACGTGCTGCCTTCGACAGCACGCAGGCGGCCGACCACGTCGGTCATCGGGCTGTCGACCAGCACTTCGAACTCGTTGATGTCGAACTGTTCTAGTTTCCAGATGCCGGTTTCCTCGCGCACCCACTTGCCCCTGCCGTGCACCCGAACGACACCCGCAAGATAGTAGGCTGCTATTCGCCGGGCGACGTCCTCGCCGCGCACGTTGCAATGATACTCGACGTCCCCGTCCTTCAACCAAACCGGAATTGTGTCATCGCGGCCCCCGATGCGAATGATCCGGCCGTCAAGCGTTCCGCTTTCCCAGAACGGCCCATAACGGACCGGCTTCGGACGGCTGCGCCCTGGAAATTCAATGAGATTGCTCGTGCCAGGTCCCGACAACACCGCAACCGCACCATCCTTGGCCAGCAAATTGTCGATATTCTTGTAAGCCTGCATTGCCTCCTTAGGCGCGCTGCCCTCACGTACCTGAGCGACACGATTCTCGACCTTCGGAAAGGCCACCGGCTCGATGTTTGAGACGAGCACGGCGCTGCCTTTCTCAAGGTGAGAAAAGTGCACCCGTTCACGTTCACCCAACAAAGTGGCCAACTCTGCCATGTACTCCGCCAAGCGGGCCATAGGCAGGCTATCGACGCTGAAAACGTCGATTTTCAGTCGATATTGCTCAAACTCTGCCACTGCTTTCGTTCCTGTGATTGCTCTTAAGATAACACCATTCAAGCCAAATGGTATGCGGTAGTGGTCAATTTTTTTCCTGACAGGGGCCGGGTCAAACCAGCCACTTCCAGGCCAACTCCCTCGGACTAACGCGGCCTGTATTCGCCTGCATTGGCGCGGCGGGGGCTTGGTATATGCTAAGGTGGAATCCGCCTATCGGACGACGAAAGGCAAAGAAGGTTGTCGCAAAGCCGTTCAAGATTATAGAATTCTAAGCTTACGGTATTCACACGCCATGACCCTGGACGACATACCGCTCGAAGCTGCCGAGCAGGCTCAGATGCTCGAAAACATGCTGATCTCAATAGCCACCGGCGGGACAGCCGACGGCCCGCATTACTCGCACCTTCGCAGACTCCTCCTGGACGACCATGAGTTCGCGCAGCTGCTACCGCCCTTCGTGAGGACCTGCCGAACCGTCGATGCGTTCTGGCAATTCATCAAGTATGAAGCGGCGACCTATGCTGAACGTAGGACAATCATCCGCAGCGCATTCACGCCGCTGTTTGACCATCTGGAAGGACGTAACCGAGCGCCTGGTGACACGGTGGTGTCGGATGCGCTTGAGACATTTGATGCTGAAGGCGTTCATGCGGTTTGGAGCAAGGCGCTTAGTCGGCGCAATGCTGACCCTGAGGGCGCCATCACGGTTGCCCGGACCCTTCTCGAAACAGTGTGCAAACGCATTCTAGACGACCTAGACCCGACCTACGCGGAAAAGGATGACCTGCCTAAGCTCTATTCGATGACTGCCAAGAAACTCAATCTGGCGCCCGACCAGCACACCGAGGAGCCCATTAAGGCCATTTTGGGCGGAGCCATGCATCTAGTGAACGGGTTAGGCACGTTGCGGAATCGGCTTAGCGATTCACACGGGCGCGGTGGCAAACCGGTGAAGCCATCGCCTCGGCACGCAAGCCTCGCCGTTAATACGGCCGGTGCTGTTGCTACGTTCCTGGTAGAGACGCATTTGGAACGCGAGATTAAATCGGCGAACTGATCAAGGCGTAACCGTTCATCTTGTTCCTTCCGTGAACGCGTCAGCGTCGACGTAGCTAAATGACCGCAGGCGGATTAGCGAAGCGTATTCCGTGCTCACACGCCGAACTCAGAAGCGCAGCGGGTTGCAACCCACCCGGGCTACCGCACAGCCACCACCGCCGCACCCGCCATCGCCGCGCCGGAGGCCCGGTTCACCAGCTTCATCGCAGCGGGGCTCTGGCACAGCTGCCGCGATCGTGCGGCGAGCACGATGTAGATCCCGAAGGCAAGGACGTAGATTGCAACGGCGCTTGCGAGCAGGACGAGATCGTCGCGGGCCGACAACTCGGCGGTGTCGAGCAGGTTCGGCAGCAGCGCCGCGTAGAACGCCATCGTCTTGGGATTGCCGAGTTCGAGCGCGAGGCCGCCCAGGCACGATCTCAGCCGGCTCTCCGATGGCGACGCCGAAGCGGGCCCATCTGCGCGCACGGGAGCTGTCCATAGCCGATAAGCGAGATACAGCAGATAGGCTGCGCCCCCATAGCGGAGAACCTCGAACGCAACGCCGAACCGGCTTGCCAGAACCGAAAGTCCCATGACCGCCAGGCTCAGCCAGATCACATCTCCGAAAATCACGCCGGCGACGTAGGCCAGCACGCTTCGCGGACCTCGTGCCAGAACCCGTGCCACGACAGTCGTTATCGCCGGCCCGGGCGTGACGGCGGCGACGAAAAGCGCGGCCAGAAATGTAAGGAGCGCGGTCTCGGTCATTGAGCAAACCCGTGCGGTTTGTTGCGGACACCTAACGATTTCTTCTACCAGATCATTGAGTCTCGAGAAAGGACCGCAGGGCGGATGAGCGGCTAACCCGCCCCTACGCACTTGCGGCCAATGCTCACGCGGCCCGCTTTCGGCTCGGCCGGAACAACACTTCTGCCGAGATGCCGAGCCGCTTGTGCAGGCGACGGATCATCGTGATCAAGAGCCCGCGCTTTCGGTTCAGGACCTCGGCGATCCGGGTGCGGGTGGCGATGATTTGCTCCAGATCCTTTCGCGTGAGTCCCTGCTGCTCCATACGGAACTTGATCGCCTCGGTCGGATCGGGCGGGTCCATCGGATCGTGCTCGGCCTCGTATGGGTCAATGAGGGTCGCGAGCACATCCAGCCAATCGCCTTGCGACGTGCCGGCCTTCGCGCCCCATAGCCGCTCCACCTCCTCGAGCGCGGCCTCGTAGTCGCGCTGGTTACGGATCGGCTTGATCTCATTCGCCTTCATGTCGCACCTCTTTCACGTTGATCTTGTCGTAGTCACGGTGCGTGCCGATCCACTTGATCCAAACGATGCTCTTCTCGAAATGACGGCAACGACCAGCCGGTCGTCGTTTCCCTTGATGTTGAACACGATCCGGTCCGCCGAGACGATGCTTGCCGTGGCATAACTGTGCCTGACATCCGCAGCGCTCGACCACCACGCCTTCTTGACTTCATCGAACAGGCATCGAGGGCCGCCTTTAACGCGGCATGGTCCTTGTGTTTTCGTCGCGTCTCGACGAACTGCCGCAATGTGCGCCGAGCGATGATCCGCATGCAACCATGCGCCCAAAATGGGCGCGACGAAACAGCAGCCGGAACTCCACGGAGCGCCGCTGCGCTTGTGTCGATCGTGCGGCCATTATCGATGCCCCGGCGATCGCGCAAGGATTGGCGGAGCCGCCCCCGTAGGACTACCAGTTGAGTGTTTGTATTTGTCTAGACGGCAGTTTGGACATGATCAGAAACAAAGCCCCGACACCTGGTGAGGTCCGATTAATGGTTTCATCTTAACGCTCGTAAACCATCAATCGTCGGAATAGGAATTGGTTGAATGACTTCGATAGCAGGATTGAGTTCGAGCACGCACAGCAGCCCTCTTGATAAGCTGAAGGCCGAGCTGCAGGCAGAAGTGTCCAACGGCACGGTCAGTTCATCCGACGCGACGTCGCTCTCGTCGGCCCTGACCAGCATCGACAGCTCACTGTCTGCAGACAGGTCGCAGACGTCTTCTTCCGGCGCGGGCGGCTCGAAACCCGGCGACGTCAAATCCAAGATCGACAGCCTGATCGCGGCGCAGGTCTCCAGCGGCGCGTTGACGAGCGATCAGGCCACGGAGCTCAAGACCGTGTTCAGCAATGCGTTCGGCAAGGGCGGCGGGGCACAAGGCGGACCGGGAGGCGCCGGAGGCCCACCGCCGGGACCGCCGCCGGGAGCCCCTCCGGCCGGAGGCGCCGCTTCGGGAGACGGCAGCTCCACCGACGGCTCCACTACCGAGAACTCGACCAGTAAGATTCTGCAGGACTTCCTGAAACTGCTCAAGGACGCGCAATCGGGCCAGAGCTCCGGGACCGGCTCCGCGACGGCCTCGTCCTCGCTGACGTCGACCCTGCTCGACTATCAGGCCTGACGCCAACGATCACGGCCAGGTCCGCCTGGCCGTGATCGGCGTGGCCTTCTCACACGCCGCCCGCTACCCAATCACAGCCGCTTCTCGAAAAATAGATCCGGATAGGGATCGTCGTTGAAGCGCGGGATCTCGGTCCAGCCGGTGTTGCAATAGAGCTGGCTCGCCTCGGGCAAGGCGCTGTTGGTGTCGAGGCGCCGGACCTTGATCGCAAGGGGCGGAGGGCGGATTAGCGTAGCGTAATCCGCCATTCAGAACGAGCGCAGACGCTCGGCGGGTTACGCCTGCGGCTAACCCGCCCTACGACACTGTAGCACTGCGATGGATGAGAGCCATTCCTCGGCAACAGCTTTGATGCTATGTTCGGCATCCATTCCTCCATGGTATCGAGCGGGTTCGGATGGTCAGTCGTATCGACAGCGTTATTGGCGAGCGGACGGAGGCCCGGCTGGCGACGGCGGTTGCCCGCGTCGATCCATTGCTGCGCGCACTGCGCCTTGGCGGCACCGACATCGTCGTGATCGGCTCGCTGGCGAGGCAGGAATTCAGGTCGCATTCCGACGTCGATTTGCTGGTCCGGGGCGAGCTGGATACGCCAGGGCGGGCCAAGGTGGAACGGGCCGTCGCCGCCGCCATGCGCGGGTCCGGCATCCCCTACGATCTGATCTACGCTGCCGATCTCACCGAGGAGCGGCTCAAGGAGTTCGAACGTGATCTCATCCAGGTATCCGGCGTTCGCGAAACTCGCGACCAAGCTTGACCGAGCCGGGCAGGAACTCGGCAAGATTGATAGCTATCTCGACGAGATCAAGGATTCGGATCACGCCGCCAACGAATGGGCACGCGGATCAGCCTTGGCGCTGGGTATCCATAACATCTACAATGGCATCGAAGACGTGATGCTGAGCCTTGCCAACGACATCGACGGCAATGTGCCGACGGGCGAAGCGGCCCATCAGGATCTGCTGGATCAGATGTCGGCGCGGATCGAAGGTCAACGTCCTGCTCTGCTCGATCCCGGACTCTATGGCCTCCTCGTCGAATTGAAGGGTTTCAGCCACGTCGTCCGGCATCGATACGGCTTCGACCTCGATCCATCAAAGGTCGATGAGAACCTCGCGCGGGTCCGCGCCGCCTTCCCCGCCTTCGTCAAAGCCGTTGCAGATCTGGAGCGGGTTATGACCGCGCAGACGTAGCGTTGTCAGGGGGGATGAGCGAGGCGTCATCCGCCAACGGCATCGTAGGCAGGCGCGACCACGTTCATCGCACGGGGGTGGCGGTTCCGCTTCGCTCGGCGCGGTCCGCCGCATCGCGCTGCACGTACAATGCGGACTGCGCCCCTCTACCCGGTCACAGCCGCTTCTCGAAAAACAAATCCGGATAGGGATCGTCGTTGAAGCGCGGGATCTCGGTCCAGCCGGTCTTGCGATAGAGCTGGCTCGCCTCGGGCAAGGCGCTGTTGGTGTCGAGGCGCAGGACCTTGATCGCAAGGCTGCGCGCTTCGTCCTCGGCCGCGGTCATCAGGCGCCGCCCAAGGCCCAGTCCGCGCGCCGATGGCGCGACCCAGAGACGCTTGATCTCGGCAAAGTCGCGCCCGCCTCCCTTCAGCCCGACGCAGCCGAGCGGCAGTCCGTCCGACATCGCGACCAGGAAGGCGCCACGCGGCGCGATCATGTCAGCGGCATCGGGATCGCGCGACAGCGAGACCTCGAAGCCGCCTTTGAAGCGGCGCGACAGCTCGGCGTAATATTCACCGAGGCAATAGCGCGCCTGCTTGGCTCTCGGATCCGTCGGCGCGATGCTGATCCGGCCGCTGCCGAGCGCTGCCGCGATCAGGTCCATCGCGGCCAGCAGCGCGTCTGCATGGCCGTGACGGGAGAGAAGCGCCTCGGCTTGCGCATTCGAGAGCGCCTCATAGGCGTCGAATTCGCGCCGGCCTGCGCGGGTCAGGGTCGCGATGCGGCGGCGCGCATCGTCGGGATGCGGCGCGGTGGTGACAAGGCCCTCCTCCTCCAGGCCGCGCAGCAGACGGCTCGTCAGCCCGGAGTCGAGATCGAGATAGTCCCGCAGCTCCGCGACGTCGCCCCGCCCTTGCCCGATGGCGTTGAGCACGCGCGCGGCGCCGAGCGGCCGCCCGCGCCCCAGGAACGAGGTGTCGAGCGCACCGACAGAAGCGGTGACGGCGCGGTTGAAACGGCGGATGCGGGCGACCGGATCGAGCATATTATCTGACTTAAGTCAGATAATCGGCTCCGTCAATCCCGAGGCCGCCGTCTCACCTTCGCCGCGGTGGCCGACGCCAGACACGCGGCTCATTCCAGCTCGATCGCCTGATAGGTGCCGGTCTCGTCGAGCGCGGTGCCCCAGATCTTGTGCGACGCCTGGTGCTCAGCACGTCCGAATGAGAGGGTGCTCCCGAGCCCGAGATCGATGCTGCGCATCGATTCCAGCGTATCGACCAGCCGCTCGGTATCGAGCGGGGTGGTCTGCTTCAGCGCCTGGACGAGGATGGACGCGGAGATGAAGCCCTCGAGCGAGGTGTAGTCCGGCGCTTCGCCCGGGAGATATTTCGCCAACGCATTCTTGTAATCGAGCACGAGGCTCGAATAGCCGGCGACCGAAGGAACGCCTTGCGTGACAATGACGCCATTGGTGTATTTCGCGCCGAGCAGCTTCAGCTCGGCGGCCAGCGACGAGGAGCCGACGGCCGAGATGTTGGCGTAGATCAATCCCGGGACCGCGTCGTGGGTCTTCTCGATGAATTTCGCCGCCGCGCGGTCGGTCGCGATCATGATCACGGCCTTGATCGGCGGCTTGGTGCGCGCTTTCAGCTGATTGATGGCGTCGTCGACATCCAGGGTGCCGCGCGCGAAGCCATAGCGCGTGATGGGATCGCTGATGCCGAGCGAACGGAACGCCTTGGCGACGCCGTTGGCGCCGTCATCGCCGTAAGCATCGTTCTGCGCGAAGACCGCGATCTGTTTTGCCGGAACGCGCCGGACTTTCATCAGGTAGTTCACGATCGCGGCGGTCTCTTCCGCGTAGCTCGCGCGATAATTGAAGACATAACGGTCGGGCGGGTCGTGGCGGACAACGGCCGAGCCGCTATAGGGCGCGAAGAAGAGCGCCCGATGGTCGAGCGCATAGGGGATCGCGACGGCGTTGTTCGCCGTGCCCATGTTGCCGATGAAGCCGAACACCTGATCCTTTTCGTAGAGCTGCGTCATCGCGGCCAGCGTCCGGGTCGGATCGTAGGCATCGTCGGCGGCGATCAGCCGCAGCTTGCGGCCGTTGATTCCGCCGGCGTCGTTGGCGCGGTTGAACGCGATCTCGATGCCGACCTTCATCTGCCGCGCGGCCTCCTTGCGGACGCCGGAGAACGGGATGACGGTACCGAAGCGGATCTCGGTGTCGCTGATGCCGTGCGGCAGCGCCCCCGGCAGGTTGGCCGTGGGCTGCGTCGCGGCGGCGGCGGTCGAGGGTGCCAGCGTGAACGGGATCAGAGGGCTTGATTGCTGCTGATTGAGCGACCGCTCGAGCTCCGCCAATTGGCGTTCAGCGGTCTGACAGGTCATCTGCGCACCAGCCATGCGGCTGCGGCCCTCGGCGATGGCGCTGTTGAAGCTGCGGACGAGCAGATCGCGGTCCGCGCCGTTCGAGGAGGCCTGGCGGATCGCCTCGCTGAACTGATCAACGATGGTCTGGACGCGACCCTGTGCAATGGTCTGGCAGGTCGAGGCCTGACCGACGATCGGGCCGACGCGAGAAGCGAGGTCGCGAACGACGTCGGAAGGAGCTGCAAGTGCGGAACTCGCAGGCAACACAAAACAGGTTCCGAGAAGGAGAACACACCAGCGCACGGTCATTTGATATCCGACTTCTTTTGATTGGTTGGCCGCATTCACTCCGTCATTCGTGATCGGTCTCCTATTAAGAACACGTTTCGTAAACTCAGAAACTGGTTTGTATCGCCGTTTTTGCTGGTCCAACCTATCGGATTGCGACCCATCGACCGCGACAGCTCGCGCGATGGTTGCGGCATTTCGATGGATGCCATGCGGCTGCCGGGGTGGTCAGCCCTCGCGAACGAGGTCATTGTGGCTTTGCCCCTCCGCCACCCAGACCATCCCGAAAGACCGCCATGAAGCACCGCCCGCTCGGCCGTTCCGGCCTCTCCCAGCTTGCGCCGGCTGCAGACCGATCGCATCGATCTCTACCAGTCGCACAAGGACGATGACGAAACGCCGCAGGAGGAGACGCTCGCGGCCTATGCCAAACTGATCAAGGCTGGCAAGGTCCGGGCGATCGGCGCCTCGAACTTTTCCGCCGAGCGGCTGCAGGCCGCGCTCACCTTGTCCGAGACAGCAGGCCTGCCGCGCTACGAAAGCCTGCAGCCGGAATACAGCCTGGCCGAGCGATCTGCTTACGAAGGCGCGCTGCAGCGTACTTGCGAGCAGAACGAGGTCGGCGTGATCACGTTCTTCTCGCTCGCCGCGGGCTTCCTGACCGGCAAATATCGCTCCGAGGCGGATTACGGCAAGAGCCCGCGGGGCGAGCGCGGCATTCCCAAATACATGAATCCGCGCGGCCTGCGCATTCTGGCCGGCCTCGACGAGATCAGACGCGAGACCGGCGCCGAACTCGCTGCCATCGCGCTCGCCTGGTTGATGGCCAAGCCATCCGTCACCGCCCCGATCGCGAGCGCCACCCGGCCGGAACATGTCGACACGCTGGTCGCGGCGACGCGGCTCGCACTCACGACGGACCAGGTCGAACGGCTGGACGCGGCGAGCGCGTG
>Ga0302322_100006817_pt1 | contig 10162 bp, 8 predicted proteins | sample Fen_T0_2_FD_203757 | JGI IMG/M metagenome (GOLD analysis project Ga0302322, IMG submission 203757) | Peat permafrost microbial communities from Stordalen Mire near Abisko, Sweden - Fen_T0_2 | ecosystem: Environmental > Terrestrial > Soil > Wetlands > Permafrost | place: Sweden: Abisko... | reverse complement strand
CGCTATTCCAACGCCTGTTATTCTTCTTGAGTGGACCACTTTCGCCGCATCGGCCAACTTCGCCGCCGCATGATCAAAGCCGGCCTGCACGGGCTGCTCATCACGCACCTATCCGATCTTCGCTATCTCTCTGGTTTCACAGGCTCGAGTGCGGCCCTGGCGGTGACTCGCCGGGCGGCCCGGCTGTTCACGGATGGGCGCTACAGGACGCAGGCGGCCGAAGAGGTGGAGGCGGCGAAGGTGGAGATTGTCGGCAGCTCCCCGGCCGTGGCGGCGGTGCAGTGGCTTGCCGCGCAACCGGGGGTTGAGTTCGCAGGCTTTGATCCCGCAGCCACCACGGTGGCTGAGCTATCGCGCTGGAGGGCTGCGCTGCCGTCGAGGTTGCGCCGGAGCTTCCTGACCGCATTGGCTGCCCCGCTGGTTGAGCCATTACGCCGCGTCAAGGATGAGGACGAACTGGCCCTGATGTGCGAGGCGGCGCTGGTTGGTTGCAAGCTCTTCGATGAGATTCTCGGATTTATCCGGCCCGGCCTGCAGGAGGTCGAGGTGGCGGCGGAGATTGAGCATCAGGCGAGGCTGATGGGAGTCGAGAGGATGTCGTTTGAGACCATTGTGGCCTCGGGGATTCGCTCGGCGATGCCGCATGGACGCGCGACGACGGCGCGGCTTCCACGGAGGGGGTTCGTGACCCTGGACTTCGGTGTAGTCTTAAAAGGGTATTGCTCGGATATGACCCGCACCGTGTGCCTGGGAAGGCCAAAGGCCGAGGAGCGGAGTACTTACCTGGCGGTGCTGGAGGCGCAGGAGGCGGCGATTGCCGCTGTGGGTTCGGGGGTGAGTTGCGGCGAGGTGGATGAGGCCGCCCGAGGAGTGTTGCGCAAGGCGGGGCTGGCGGAGGCGTTCTCCCATTCCACCGGGCATGGCCTTGGCTTGGAGATTCATGAACAGCCGCGCGTTGGCGCCGAACAAGCGAACCGACTGACGCCCGGAATGGTGGTCACAATTGAGCCCGGGGTGTATCTAGCAGGACGGTTCGGAGTTCGAATTGAAGATATGGTTGCCGTCACCCGCAACGGCGGACAGATTCTAACGCCGGCGGTCAAAGCCCTGATTGAACTTTGATTTTTCCCATTCGAAAGTGGCGAGAGAGCAAGGGAGCGAATGAAACAACAGGATATCGAGGACCTGAAACAACTGATTGAGTTTCTGAAGCATTACCAGGTTGCGGAGTTCGATCTGGACCGGGGTGATCTGAAGATACGCCTGAAGTTCAATGCGCCGGAGGCCCCTCAAGCGGGATTGGGACATCTGGCCCACCTGCTGGCCACAGCACCCGTTGCGGCCCATGCGGCGGCGGTTGCGCCACCGGTGGCACAGGCGGTTCCGGCTCCGGAACCCAGCGCAGCACTTCACCTGGTCAAGTCGCCGATTGTGGGCACGTTTTATAGCTCGCCGTTGCCGGGCGCAGCGCCGTTTGTCTCACCGGGCGACCACGTGGGGAAGGGCCAGGTGATTGGCGTGGTTGAGGCCATGAAGCTGATGAACGAGATTGAGTGCGATGCCGCTGGCGAAGTTGTGAAGTGCTTGGTTTCAAATGGACAGCCTGTGGAGTTTGGACAGCCGTTGTTTTCCATTCGGGTGGGGTGAGACCTATCCCAATTTCAGATGCTCTCGGAATGGAAAAGCGGAGCCTGGTGTGATGCCCACAGGAGGATCCAAGATGCTCAATCCCAAGGCGACTATTGCGTTAATGATCTGCTGCCGGTTGAGCACATTCGAATTGCAAGCTCAATCAATGCCGATTCAAAATCGTGTTGAGTCACTTATCGATTCCTGGGAGGGCCGTCCTACTGCACGAGAGAGTTTGCTGAAGGTGGGCAGTGAGCCAGAGGTCTTAAAGGCTCTTGGCGCAATTGCTGCATCAAGCAGACAGCCTTTCATGCGACGTCATCACGCAATTGGGGTGCTTGCGACATTCAAGAGCGACCAGTCGGTTGGTTTGTTGGCTAGAGTGGCCGAATCTGCAGAGGCACTTTACAGATGTGATGCAATTCAGGCTCTCGCTGAGATAGCCACCAAATCTACTGTGCCTGTATTGGTGGGTAAGCTCGATGATCATTCCGTGTGCATGCAATTTCAGTTCAGCGATCCGGCATCCACTGCAGATGTGTATGTCTCCGATGAAGCTGTACGCGCATTAGAGAGTGTCACAGGACAAACCTTTGGGCAGAAGTCATCTGATAGCCACCGAGTGACGAACCCGTGGAAGTCATGGTGGGCTAAGCAACAACGAGAACGGGTTGAATAACGAACCAGGTTCTATTCAGCACAAAGTTTTTCGAAAGTCGGCGGAGTTATCTACGCCAAAAGGTCATGCATGTTTCGTAAAGTATTGATTGCCAATCGCGGAGAGATCGCGCTACGGGTTCTGAATGCCTGCAGGGAGCTGGGCATTCGCACGGTTGCGATTTATAGCGAGGCGGACCGGAATTCGCTGCACGTGCGATTTGCCGATGAGGCCATCTGCATTGGTCCACCAAGGCTGGCCGAGAGCTACCTGAATGTGCCCGCAGTGATCTCAGCGGCTGAGATCGCCGATGTGGACGCGATCCATCCGGGCTACGGCCTGTTGAGCGAGAACGCCAATTTCGCCGAAGTTTGTCGCGCATCGAACATCAAGTTCATTGGACCTCCTCCCGAGGTGACACGGCTGATGGGGGAGAAGGACAGGGCGCGCCAGGCGATGAAGCAGGCGAATGTCCCGATTCTGCCGGGCTCGGAGGGAGTGATCGGAACGGCCGAGGAAGCGCGAGGCTGGGCAGAACAGGTGGGGTACCCGGTCATCCTCAAGGCCAAGGCAGGCGGCGGCGGGCGCGGTATGAGAATTGTGCGCACGCCCGAGGAGCTTCCCAATCTCTTTCATGCGGCTTCGACGGAGGCGGCCAATGCTTTTGGCAATGGGGAGCTCTACATGGAGAAGTTCATCGAGAACCCCCGGCATATCGAGTTTCAGGTGCTGGCCGATGAGCATGGCAGTGTAGCAACCCTCTTCGAGCGCGAGTGTTCGATTCAGCGCCGCCATCAGAAGCTGATCGAGGAAGCGCCGTCGCTGATGGTAACGCCGCAGATGCGCGAAGAGATTGGGCGAACGCTCGTCCAAAGCCTGAGGGAGATCGGCTACCAGAATGCCGGGACGGTCGAGTTTCTGATGGATGAGGATGGCCGGCTTTATTTTATCGAGATGAATACGCGGATTCAGGTGGAGCACCCGATTACGGAGGCGATCACGGGTGTGGATATCGTAAAGGCTCAACTGCTGATCGCATCAGGCGAGCGTCTGGAGACGATCCTTCCGGAGAAGTTGGAGATCCGGGGCCACGCCATCGAATGCCGGATCAATGCCGAGCATCCGGAGAAGTTCACGCCCTCGGCAGGGAAGATTACGGTCTTCAATGTACCCGGAGGCAATGGCGTTCGTGTGGACACAGCCCAGTATGCGGAGGGGATTGTTCCGCCGTACTACGACTCGCTGATTGCGAAGCTGATTGTTCATGGGCGCGACAGGGCGGAGGCGATTGCGAAGATGCAGCGAGCGCTGAGTCAGTTTGTAGTGCAGGGCATCGAGACGTCGATCTCGATGCAGCGCGAGATCTTCGCCGACGAGGCTTTCCAGGCCGGGCAATTCGACACCAAGTTCATGGAAGGCTTCCTGGCCCGGCGGAAACAGGACGAATAGGCGCCTTTTCAAAGCGATTTAAATCAATGGGCGACGGGGACCGGCGTGGTGATGTCCTCAGAGGAGTTTGGGTCTCCTGCGGCGGGGCCGTGCCAAACGCTGCCGCCATAGGTCGTGATGTAGATCTTCGATGGGTCGGCGGGATCGAGGATGACGCGATGGCCCCATTTGAAGTTGAAACCCTGAATGCGGGTCCAATGGATGCCAGCGTCTGTTGAGCGGTATGCCCCGGCGTCAAAGCCGCAGATATAGAGGGTGTCGGGAGCCTTGGCGTCGATCGTGAGATCGTAGACGTGTTGCGAGAGATTGAAGATGGGTTTCCAGGTGAGGGCGCCGTCGGTCGATAGGTAGACGCCGCCGCCCACGTCAGAGCCTGTGCGTTCCTGACCCCATGCGGCCAGGTAGATGCGGCGATTGTCCCTTGGGTCGAGCGCCAGCCCATTGGGGCCGTTGACGCCGTCGGGCAGACTCAACTTTGTCCAGTGTTCCGCGCCGTCAGTGGATTTGTAGAGCGCGCCGCCACCAGTGGTCTTTCCGTAGATGCCGTTGTTGCGACGCGCGAGAATGAGGTAGAGTGAGCCGTCGTTGCCGCGGACAATACGCCAGGCAAAGCGAAGCCCTTCTGTAATGCCGTCATTTTTCAATTGCCAGGTCTTTCCGTTATCCGAGGATTTGTAGACACCGACACCCAAGGCACAGGCATAGAGGGTGCGCATGCCGGGGGGGCTGGCAGGATCGAGAAGGATGTGGGTAATGGCCGCTTCGATCATTCCGGTATTGGAGGGGGTCCAATGGCGGCCGCCGTCGGTGGAGACGGCAACGCCGCCCCGGAAGTTCGCAGGGGCTTCGTTGCTGCGCCACATCTTGGGGCGGGGAAGGTCGTGCGTTCCGCTGAATGCGCCCCACATGAGCCCCTTGACCTCAGGGTCGAAGGCGAGCCAGTAGGTGGTGTTGCGCCATGGTTCCGGTATTCCCTCGGTGGCTGACTCCCAGGAATGGCCTCCATCGGGACTGGAAAAGGCTCCGATATCGGTGTAGTCGATAAAGAGATGCTTCGGGTCGAAGGGGTCGAAGTGCACGCCGTAGTTGGTGGTCACATCGAGGCCGCGGGTGGTCCAGCGGTTGCCTTCGGCGTGCGCGGAGTAGACCTGCGACCAGGTCTTTCCAGCGTCGAGGGTGCGATAGGTTCGAAATAGATCAGTGGCATAGCAGATATCGGGATTGCCGGGGGCGACTGCGAGGCTGTAGGGGGCATCGAAGATGATGCTCCTGCCTCCCTCCCAGGTGGTGCCTTGGGCACGTTCTTCGATCCAGGCGGCATCGAGGTTGCTGGCCGGATGGGTTGATTCCTTGAAGGCGACCGACCAGGTTCGGCCAGCGTCGACAGTCTTGGCAATGCCGTTGTAGAGATCTTCAGGGCGATCGCCGAGTTTGAGCGAGCGAAAGCCGATGTAGGCGACCTGGCCGTTCTTGCCGGCAGCAGCAATCGCTTCGAAGCTGCCGGATTGCTGACCGAGGACAGGGTTTCGCAATTGCCAGCTTCGGCCTTCATCCTCAGAGACGAAGAGATTGCCAGCACTGGTGGTGGCGTAGAGGATGGCTCTTCCTTCGGTGAGGCCCGCGCTGGCCTGGAAGATTGTCTCGCCCGGCTCGGTGATCGGCTTAGGGGCCCAGTCCCGGCCTCGATAAATGCCATGCTTGCCGATGGCGATGCGCCCGGTGGGAGTGTAGAGGAGCAGGAGGATTCTGTCCTTGTATAACTCGTGCTCTTGGTGAAAAGAGGCTCCACCGTCCTTTGAGAGCAGAATCGTCGTTCCGCCGTGGGTTGGGTCGGAGAAAGCAATGTGGACGATGTTCGATTCGAGGGGATCGACGACGATCTGGCGGATCCTGGACGCGGTGACGTAGTTGCCGTCATTCGAGGTGAGGCTGTAGTCGCTGTGGTCGCCGGTCTGGTGCTCCATGGTCTTCTTGGAGGGATTGGGGAAGAGCATGCTCCAGGTGCGGCCAGTGTCGTCACTGCGCCAGAGCGCGTCGCCCCCGGCAAAGATGCGCTTGGGGTTGGAGGGATCAAAGGCAAAGGTCTCAATGCCGCTTCGCAGATTGAAGATGCGCCAGGAAAGGCCCCCGTCTTGGGTAATGTATGCACCGGTCATGTCGCAGTGTTCGAGTACCAGGGATGGATCGTGGGGGCTGATGGCCGGGGCGATCATCGTTCCGCCGCCGCCCGGACCGATGATGGTCCAGGCATCGAGGCGGGGGGCGGGTCCGGGAGATTGCGCGGCGACGGCGAAGGCCGAAGCGATGGGGATCAACGCGAGCAGGGTATGACGTCTCATAGTTCAATCGCCGGGGACAGGAGCGGGATCTCGATTGATCTGCGGTCCGCCTGAATTGTATCGCGTTGACGGAGCGTGCTTCAGATTTTATCGCTTTTTCTTCGCTTTTTGTTTTGGTTTGAGATATGCTGGATTCGCAACATTGGAGGTTGCTGCATGGATTTTCAAAAAGAACTGATTGCCGAGTATGAGCGCGAGACCGCCAAGACACGGAAGACGCTCGAAGCGATTCCCGAGGACGCAGACTTGACCTACAAACCCCATCCCAAATCGATGAGCCTTGGCCGGTTAGCCGGACACCTCGCCGAGACCGCCGGGGAGTGGGCGTTGCATACGCTCACGATGGAGAAGCTGGAGTGGAGCCCGAAGGAGGGGGAAGAGAAGAAGCCTCCGCTGAGCAAAGAAGCGCTGCTGGCGAGCTTCGACCAGCAGGTGGCCAAGGTGAAGGCGGCGCTGGCTGAGCTGCCTGTGGAAAAGTGGGAGACAAACTGGAAGTTCGTGGCCGGCGGGCAAGCGTGGATCGACGACTCCAAGTACCATGTCTTCCGCGACTGGGTGATGAACCACATGATCCATCACCGTGCACAGTTGGGGGTCTACCTCAGGCTCCTCGACAAGCCGGTTCCGGGAGTGTACGGGCCGTCGGCGGACGAGATGTGAAGAGACCAGGGACTTAGGGACTGAGGAGGCAGGGACCAGAGAGATCTTCCTGGTCCCCGCTCTCTTATGTCGAAATCTTGTGGGCTATCCTTGATTCATGGCTTTCACATTTCCCAAGGTATATCCAATTCTGGATTCGTCGTTTATTCCGGCTGCAGGCCGCGCGGAGTTCCTGCGCAGTCTAGGCGACCAGCTAGCCGAGGCAGGCGTAACGCTGCTTGAGTACCGCAACAAGTCCGGAGGCGAGGCGGAGATTCAGGCCGACGCCGCGATTTTGCGCGCTGCTATGCCTGCAGGAAAAGTGAAGTTGATTCTCGATGATCGTGTTGATCTAGTTGATTCTTCTGGATTTGACGGCGTGCATGTGGATGCCGGGGATTTGGCGCCTGCGGAGGCCCGGAGGCTGTTGGGGCGGGAGCGGATCGTGGGGACCTTTGGCGGAAGCAAGGGGCTCGTGCCCGGAGTGCTGGAGTCGGGCGCGGATTACTTTTCGATCGGGCCGGTCTTTGCGACGCGCACGAAGCAGACAACGACGCCACTGATCGGCATGGAAGGCGTGCGGCGGCTGCGCGCGGAGGCGGGACCGGAGCCGGTGCTGGTGGCGATTGGGGGAATTACGCTGGCTACGGCAGCTGAGGCGATTGAGGCAGGCGCCAGTGTGGTGGCGGTAGCCGGAGGGATCTTCCGGCAGGCGGACCCGGCTGCGGAGTTTCGGCGGTGGGTGGCGGAGCTCGCCAAATGAGGCGAATCGCAAGCCACCTTAGCCGCAAAAACAAGAACGCGGCGAAGGTGGGGCATCCATTTTGAGAAAGTGCAAGACAGCGGCAGCCCTCTTCGTCAATACTTTCTTCAAGTGACGACCGTTCAGATCCTAACCAAACCTGATTCCGATGTGCCGGGCGACGCGCCTCGGCTGGTGCAGAGCCTTGGGCTTTTCAGCTCGACGGCGATTGTGGCCGGGTCGATGATCGGCTCGGGCGTCTTCATTGTTGATGCGGATATTGCCCGGGGCACGAATTCTCCGGCGCTGCTGCTGGGCGCGTGGGTGGTGACGGGCGTGCTGACGATGATTGGCGCGCTGAGCTACGGCGAACTGGCGGCGATGATGCCCAAGGCCGGCGGGCAATATGTGTACCTGCGCGAGGCGCTGGGGCCGCTGTGGGGGTTTCTCTACGGCTGGACGCTCTTCCTGGTGATTCAAACAGGAACGATTGCGGCCGTCGCGGTGGCCTTTGGCAAGTTTCTCGGCGTGTTCTTTCCGACAATTTCGACGACGCACTGGCTGTGGCACATTGCGCACGTGCCGGCATTTGCGGTGGGGCCGATGGTGCTGGGAAACATGGAGATCGGCGTGAACACGGCGAACCTGGTAGGGATTTGCGTGCTTGTGTGTCTCGCCATTGTGAATGTATTCGGGGTAAGGCTGGGCGCGCTGATCCAGAACATTTTTACGACGGCCAAGGCTCTTTCGCTGGCGGCGCTGGTGTTGCTGGCCTTTACAGTGGGACGCAATGCGACGGCGTGGGCGGCGAATTTTGGCGCGGGCTGGAGCGAGTTCTGGAAGAACTCGGGATGGAGTTCGCTGCATCCGGTTCAGGTGGGCATTGGCGGACCCGTGGTGCTGGTGAATGTACTGGTGATTCTGGCGGTGGTGCAGGTGGGATCGCTCTTCTCAGCCGATGCGTGGAACAACATCACTTTTACCGCAGGCGAGGTAAAGAATCCCCGGCGCAATATTCCGCTTTCGCTGATTCTGGGTGTGGGATTCGTGTTGACGGTGTACTTTCTGGTTTCGGTGGCTTACTTGCTCGTGCTGCCGATGCAAGGCGATGTGCACGGCGCCACGGTGATGGCGAGGGGAATTCAACATGCGACTGAGGACCGCGTGGCAACGGCGGTGCTGGAGCAGGTCTTCCATTCCGGCGGCGCATGGCTGATGGCCGGGGCGATTCTGATTTCGACTTTCGGCTGCGCCAACGGGATGTCGCTGGCTGGGGCGCGGGTTTACTACGCGATGAGTCAGGATGGGCTCTTCTTCAAATCTGTCGGAAAACTGCATCCGCGGTACAAGACGCCGGCGGCAGGGTTAGGCGTCCAGTGCGCGTGGGCGATTGTGCTCTGCGTCTCAGGGTCGTACAGCCAGCTGCTGGATTACATCATCTTCGCGGTGCTGGTGTTTTACATTCTGACGATCGTGGGACTGTTTGTGCTGCGTATCAAGAAACCGGATGCCCCACGGCCCTACAAGGCGCTGGGATATCCGGTGCTGCCGGCACTTTACATCGCGATGGCATCATGGATCTGTATCGTATTATTGCGTTACAAGCCACAGTACACGTGGCCTGGCCTTGCGCTGGTGCTGTTGGGTATTCCGGTGTATCTGTTCTGGTCGCGGCAGTCGAAGGCGTAAGTCCACGGCAAGGCAAGTTTGTGTGTATCTACTTTTGAAGAGGGGTTTCCTCGTCCATGTCCAGACTGCTGCGAATCAAACCGATGTCGATGCTCTCCCGGGAAGCCGGTGAAGAGGGCGAGCACACGCTCAAACGCTCGCTGGGAGCACTGAACCTCGTCACGCTCGGCATTGGGGCCATCATCGGCGCAGGCATCTTTGTTCTCACCGGCCAGGCGGCTGCCAAGCACGCTGGCCCGGCGGTGGCACTGAGCTTTGTGCTGGCCGGCATCACCTGCGCCTTCGCAGGGCTTTGCTACGCCGAGTTTGCCTCAATCATTCCCATTGCCGGTTCGGCCTATACCTATGGGTATGCGACGCTGGGCGAATTTGTGGCGTGGATCATTGGCTGGGATTTGGGGCTGGAGTACGGATTCGGTGCAGCCACGGTGGCTTCCGGCTGGTCGGGCTACTTCAATAGCCTCTTGCAGCAGATGCACATCTATCTTCCCCCTCGGCTGACGGCTACGCCGGGCACGGTACTGGTCTATTTTCACGAACGATGGCTGCCTTTGACCTCGCTGCCGCCGGGAACCGAAGCTTCCGGGCTGCCTCATCAGACAGCACTTTTCAATCTGGTGGCAATCCTGGCGATTCTCGTCATCACGACCGTCCTGGTCATTGGCATCAAGGAGTCGGCCAACCTGAACACTGCCATAGTCTTCATCAAGTTGAGTGTCGTCGGCGTGTTCATTGTTCTGGGGGCGTACTTTCTCTTCCGTCATCCGGCATTGGCCTCGGCCAACTGGCACCCGTTCATTCCGCCATCCGACGGGCACGGCAACTTCGGCATGAAAGGCATTGCCGCGGGCGCTGCCTCCATCTTCTTCGCCTACATAGGCTTTGACGCGGTTTCTACCGCCGCACAGGAAGCAAAGAATCCGCAGAAGGATATGCCGCTTGGCATCCTCGGCTCACTGGTCATCTGCACCATCCTCTATATTGTGGTTTCCACGATCCTTACCGGCTTGGTGAACT
>Ga0302322_100006815_pt1 | contig 10164 bp, 2 predicted proteins | sample Fen_T0_2_FD_203757 | JGI IMG/M metagenome (GOLD analysis project Ga0302322, IMG submission 203757) | Peat permafrost microbial communities from Stordalen Mire near Abisko, Sweden - Fen_T0_2 | ecosystem: Environmental > Terrestrial > Soil > Wetlands > Permafrost | place: Sweden: Abisko... | reverse complement strand
GGTGGCCGAGGCGGTGACGGTCACCGCCTGGGCGTTCGCGGCCGGCGGCGCCAGCGTGACGCCGCTGACCGTGGGCGCGGCCTTGTCGATGACCAGCGTCCCGGAGCTCGTCGAGCCCCAGTTGCCGACGGCATCCTTGCCATGGACGTGGATGGTGTGGTTGCCCGGGCTGAGCAGGTTGATCGTGCTCAGCGGGATGTCCACGTAGACCGCCTCGGTGGCCGAGCTGAACACGCCGTCGACCGCGACGAACGCGAAGCCCGATCCGTTGGCGCCGATGGTGTCGATGAAGCCTTCCGCGCCGGCGACCTTGAGGTTCCCGGAGGCAGCGTCGCTGACCGACGCCGTGACGCGGATGGTCGGGTTGCTCGAGCTCTGGCCCGTCGTGCCGTTGCTGGATGGCGGGTTGGCCGCCACCGACGACGTCGCGGGGCCGGTCTTGTCGACCGTGAGGCTGATGCTCACCGCGGCGCCCCAGTTGCCGGCCGCGTCCTGGCTGCGGACCGCGACCGTGTGCGCACCTTCTGTCAGGGCGTTCACGGCGGACGCGGGAATCGTCGCCGTCAGGCTGACCGTCGGGACGACCTTGTTGAGGGTCATCGCGGTCGTGCCGGTGCCGTCGATGGTGTACTCGGCGGCGATCACGTTCGAGTTGCCGGTCGCGACGTCGCTGGCGGAGCCCGCGAGGGCGACGCTGGCGGAGCCGTTGCTGACCCCCGGTGTGAGCGTCAGGGCGCTCGTCGTGGGGCCGGCCAGGTCGATCACGAAGGTGCTCGACCCGAACGTGCCCCAGTTGCCGAGGGCATCCCGGCCGTGCACGTAGATCGTGTGGGTGCCGCTGGAGAGGCCGGCGATCTCGGGCGCCGTGACCGTCGCCGTGACGGCCTCGGTGGGGCTCGCGAACGCGCCGGCCAGGGCGACGCCGGAGCCGCCCGTGCCGGGGGTGTCGATGAAGTACTCGGCGGCCGAGACGGTCGCGTTGCCGGTGGTGGCGTCGCTGACCGTCGCGGCCAGGGCGCCGGTCGACGGCGAGAACGAGACGCCGCTCGTGACCGGGCCGACGGTGTCGGTGCCGGTCGCGGTCCCGCTCGCGTCGAGGAGGGCGAGCATGCCGCCGATCCCGGACGCGGTGCTGTTGTTGAGCAGGAGGGACGCGTCGTAGATCGGGTAGAGCGTGGACGCGGCGGTCGTGGCCGGGAGCGTGACGAGCACGTCGGCCGTCTGGCCTGGCGCGATCGTCTCGGCGACCATCGTCCGCTGGGCGGGCAGCTGGCTGCCGTCGGCCGCGAGGACCCGCTGGTGCAGCCCCAGGACGCCGATCGAGTGGTGGAGGTTGCCCGCGTTCGCGTAGCGGAGGAGCAGCGTGTTGCCGGAGGTGACCGGGATCGACGCGGCACCCGCGCTCGTGTACGCGACGCCGTTCACCAGGAAGTAGCGCGGGGCGAAGTTGCGCAGGTCGAAAGCCTGCGGGCTGGCGCTGCCGTTGAGCGCCGGGTCGATCTCGCTGACGACGACGAGGGCTTCGTCGCCGAACGCCGTCTCGGCACCCGCGTAGGCCTGGCCGGCGCCGGCCGTCGGGCGGACGATCAGCACGCCGTAGAGGCCCATCGACACCTGGTACTCGGAGCCGGGCAGGATGCCGGCCTCGTAGAGGTAGGTGCCCGGCGCCGTCGCGGTGAAGGTGTACGGGTGGGTCCCGCCCGACGCCGCGACCGACGTGAGGTCGGGTGCCGTCGCCACCCCCTCGAACACGAGCGAGGTTGCCTGCGGCAGGTCGTTGACGAGGTTGACGGTGACGGTCGCGCCCTGGTCGACGACGATCGCCGGGCCGGGGATGGAGGGGCTGCCGCCGGCCGTGGTCGCGAAGCCCCAGGCGGGCACGGAGGACCCCGGCAGCGGGAGCGTGCCGGGCTCCGCCCACAGGTTGCAGGTCACGGTGGTGGTGCCGCTGCACGAGGACGCGGTCGAGACCGGTCCCGCGGCGGCGGCGGCGGCCGGCACGAGCAGCGCGGCGAGCAGCAGCGCTGGCACGGCGGCCAGGGAGGACAGGAGGATTCGCTTCATCGGATGATCCGGTCGCATGGTCGTTCCCCTACCTCTCATCACGGACAACTGTTCGGCAGGGGCGGATCGACCCGCGTGTAGGTGATCGGCCCGGTCATCGTCACGCCCCACGAGGTCATCTGGTAGAGCGCGTGGTTGTGGGCGATGATGTAGAACTCGCCGCACTCGTTGAGGGTCTGCACGCCAGGCGGCAGCGCCTCCTGGGTGCCGAGGTACGGGCTGCCGCCGTAGAACATGCCGACGGTCAGGTTCTGCAGGTCGGGCTCGGTGACCTGGACCGGGTTGGACGGCGAGTAGTCCTCGTTGTCCTTCCAGTTGAACAGCACGTCCCAGGTCTGCCCGGGTCCGATGTTCACCGCGAACTTGTCGAACGAGAGGTCCTCGCCGGTCGCGGTCGCGAGCGGTGAGCCGTCCCGGCCGATGACCTTGCCGTTGTTGCCGTGCGGGTGGAACGGGTAGTCGACCGTGCCCACGCTGAGGTAGCGGTCCGCCGCCGGCAGCGGGTTGTTCGTGGCGTCGTAGGGGTGGATGGTCGCGAGCGAGCCGTACGGCTGGCTGGGCAGCCAGGTCGCGAAGTTGTCCGCGATGCTGTCCGGGAACTGCCGCCCGTTGATCAGCCAGTAGCGCGGGTGGTACGTGTTCATGTTGAACGCGCCGGTCCCCTTGAGGACCTTGGCGTTGAGGTACGGGTCGATCTCGGACAGCAGGACGAGGAACTCCGTGTCCGGGTTGAACTGGGAGTCGGCGCGGTCGTAGACGTAGCTCGCGCCGGAGACGCGCCCGGCAAAGGCCTGCGTCGGGCGCACGATGAGGGCGCCGAAGAGGCCCATGCGGACCTGCACCTGCGGGCTTGAGTAGTAGCTCGAGCCGCTGGCCAGCTGCCCGCCGCCGCTCTCGTACAGGAAGGTGCCCGGATTGGCGGCCTTGAACCGGTAGGTCACGGTGCCGCCGCTGGGCTGCGCCGCCTGCGCCAGCGAGGTCATCGCCCCGCCGGTGAACTGCGGCTGCGACGGGACGCCGTCGGCGGTGACGTCCTCCTGGCCCGGGAAGACGATCGACACGGCCGGCGCGCTCTTGGGCGACGTCGGCGTGAACGCGTTGTGGAGGATCACCGTCACGGTGTCCCCCTCGTTCACGCACAGGACCGGGCCGGGATGCTGGAAGGGCCCGACGCCCTCCGAGTAGCCCCACATGTACGCCGTGGTGCCGTCGGCCAGGTTGATGTACCCGGCACGGGTCGTCAGGTTGAAGGTCGGGTTCGTGCCGCCAGCGGCATCGCTGGTACAGGCGAGCCCGGCCGGGTTGGTGGCCTCCGTCGCGGCATGGATCGGCCGGGCGGCTGCCGCCGAGAGCAGCACGCCTGCGGCCAGCGCCGACGACACCCACAACGCGAGCCCGGCGCGGGCCCGCGAGGACGTGACCAGTCTCATGGTCGTCACTCCGCTCATCGCCGGCCTCACGCCGCGTCGTCCGGGTGCTGGTTGGGGTACGCCTGGGCCGACAGCGTCCCGCCCGGGTACACCCGGATCTCGGTCCGCTGGCCGCCGCCGGCGCCGACCAGGTTGTCGCCCCGGGTGTAGGCGCGGTTGGAGAGGATGTACGTGTCGTAGCCCTGCCCGCTGGAGCCCGAGCCACCGGTGAATGCCGGGGCCGTGAAGATGGCGTCGAAGCTCTCGCCGGCCCCGAAGGACAGCGTGTTGGTGTCGTACGCGGTGCTGAGCCCGCCGCGTCCGCGCATGAACGTGGCGTCGCGGCCGACCACCCGGACCTTGAGGCCCGTCAGCGTGATCGCCGCCTCCATGTAGCCGAGGTTCGCGAACCGGAGCAACACCCGCTCGCCCGCGTTGCAGGTGACCAGGGAGGACAGCGGCTGGCCGTCGAGGTCCGGGTGCCCGGCCGGCGGGATCAGGTTCCAGTCGGGGTCACGGGCGGGGTGCACCACGAAGGTGCCGTCGCGCCCGGTGGACCCGTTCGGGAGGAGCGTGTCCGGGTACACCCGGCCGTTCAGCATGCTGAAGTCCGCCCGGTAGTCGCTCCACTCGGGCAGCTGGATGTGGGCGTCGGCCCAGTGCGCGTCGGCGAAGACCTCGCTCAGGAACATGACGAACTCGCGGTCGAAGCCGGTGCTGCCGTCGCCGTCGTTGTAGGCGTACCTGCCGCTGGGGTACAGCGCGGTGTTGCCGTCCTGCGCCGGCCGGACGAACACGATGCCGGTCATGCCCATGTGCACGTGCTCCACGTCCTCGACGTGGCAGTGGAACATGTACGTGCCCGGGTCATGGGAGTTGTAGACGTAGGTGAACGTCTGCCCCTGCGGGACCGAGATCGATCCCGTCGGCTCGCCGTCGAAGTACGGGATGACGTTCTTGAAGCCGTGCCAGTGGAGCGTGTGCGAGTCGAACAGGTCGGGCCGCTGGGCCAGGCCGACGTTCGTCAGCTGGACCCGGAACTCGACGCCCTCCCGCGCCCAGAACAGCGGCGCGCTGTGCTGCGCCTTGTTCTTGAGGTTGAACTGCTGCTCGTTGGGCAGGCCGCTGGCGTTGGCGAACCCGAAGATGTAGGTCGACTTGCCCGCCGGCGCGTACGGGTCCGGGTGGACCGTCAGGCCGAGCGACTTGGAGAAGATCGACGGGGACGGCGGCAGCGAGATCCAGCCGTCGGTGCCGACGAGCTTGAGGTCGGGCGGCGGCTCCGCCGCCAGGGCCCTGGCCGGCCGCACGATGCGGTCGACCAGGATCGGCCCGGCGCCGGCGGCCGCCCCGGCGGCGAGCGCCGCGAGGCCGCCCGCCTTGAGCAGGTCGCGCCGGCTGAGCAGCAACCTCCGCGGTTCGCTCATGACTGTGCCTCCCTCGGCGACGAGTGGACGGGTGGGATGGGTGCGGCGGATCACGGGAGGGTCCCGCCGCTGAAGTCGTCGACCCGGTTGCCGTTGGCGAGCGACATGCCGATCCGGCCGCCGCCCGTGGTCCACAGCGCAACGTTCGGGAGCTGGACGGAGCCCGCGTAGACGGTGGTCGTCCCCCGCGTCCTCCACACGCTCACGAGCCCCGCCGCGTCGACCTGTGCCGTCAGCCTGTCGCCGGCGGCGAGGTTCGCATTGGCGCTGGTGAGCGGCGTGCCCTGGGGGGTGAAGGTGCCACCGCTGTTGACCGTGGTCTCGACGACCACCGAGTTGGAGGTGAGGCGCACGCGAACGTAGCTCTGGGGTGCGGTGGCCGTGCCCGCCGTCGCCTTGAGGATCAGGCTGTCGTCTGCGACACCGTTCACGGCCGTGAATGCCGCGCCCTGCTTGGCCCCGAAGCCAGTTGTGGGGACGTTCCAGTAGGCGAAGCCCGTGGCCCCGTTGTTCTCCTGCGCCTGGTTGGCGTTGAGGCGGATGTTGTTGTTGGGCTGGCTCCAGCTCGCGCCGAGATTCACGGCGTTCGCCCGGTTGAAGGCGTCGAGCACGGCCAGCACCGGCAGGGCCGGGACGGCGACCGTGTCCGTGTCGGTGGCGCTGTTGTTGGCCGTGTTCGGGTCGGTCGTGCCGGCCGGAGCCGCCACCGTCGCCGTGTTGGCGAGCGACCCGGTGGCCGTCACGGCCAGCGTGGCCGTGACGCTGAAGGTGGCGCTGCCGCCGCTGGGCAGCGTGACCGTCCGGTTGGTGATGTTCCCCGTGCCGGTCGCCGTTCCGCAGGCCGAGCCGGCCGAGGCCGTGCACGTCCAGGCCACGCCGTTGAGCCCGGCGGGCATCGGGTCGTTGACCACGGCGTTGGTCGCCGTGCTGGGACCCGCGTTCGAGACGACGATGCTGTAGCCGACGGCGGTACCGGGGGTGACTGACGTCCTGCCGTCGTCCTTGGTGATCGAGAGGTCGGCCAGCGGCACGATCGTGTCCGTGTCCGTGGCGCTGTTGTTGCCGGTGGCCGGATCCGCCGCACCCGCCGGGGCTGCCACGCTGGCGGTGTTCACCAGGGTGCCGGTCGCGCTCGCCGCGACCGTGCCGTTGAGCGTGAAGGTCGCGCTGCCGCCGGCGGGCAGGCTGACCGTGGTAGCGATGTTGCCGGAGCCGCTCGCGGCGCCACAGGTGGACCCCGCGGGCGCCGTGCAGGTCCAGGTCACGCCGGTGAGGGCGGTCGGGACGGTGTCGGTGACCGGGGCGAGCGCGACGGCGCTGGGGCCGGCGTTCGCGACGGTGATCGTGTAGTGGAGAACGCTGCCGGGATTGGTGCTGGTGACCCCGTCGTCCTTGGTGACAGACAGGTCCGCGAGCACGCCCGGGAACTCGTCGGCGCCGCTGTCGAAGCCGCCGAGCGCGGGACGGACCTGGCCGTCGATGTCGGTCGTGGGAGCGGCCAGCGAGGCGGGCGGCTGCGCGTAGGCGGGCAGCACCTTGCTCGCGGCCCCGAGGTTGAACGCCGGCGATGTCGGCGGCGACGTCGGGGTGCTGTCGTCGCGGATGTGGTAGTCACCGAGGACGGCCGGCGGAAGGTCCGCCGCGACCAGGATGGCCCCCACGAAGTTGGGGTTGGTCCGCCACGGCATGAAGTCGAGCACGGTGTCGTAGGGGTCGACGACCTTGGGGTCGGCGACGACGTTGGTCGGGCTGGCGACGTACGGGTACGTCCCGGCACTCTGCTGGATGACCGAGTTCGTCGGGGCGAGGATCCCGCTGCCGTCGCCGGCGCCGAGGTCCCAGTTGTTGACCGGCGTCGCATCGCCCGGCTGCCCGATGCCGGTCACGGAGCCGAGGACGCGGGTCCCGGCGCGGTTGTCCCAGAAGATGTTGTTGAACAGGATCGGGTTGCTGAACAGCGGCGAGCCGAGAGGCAGGGTCGCCTGGAGCTGCACGCTGTTCGCGCCGGTGGACAGGCCTGCCGGAGCCGGCGTGCCGTCGCTCGTCACGGCCGTGGCGGTCGTGACGTTCTTCATGATCGTGTTGTTGTAGATGCGGGCCTTGGGCGTGTCGTCGAGGGCGAGGCCGCCGCCCTCGTGGGTCGACACGTTGTTGACGACGATGTTGTTGAACACGGTCATCGGGAAGTTGCCGGCCATCAGGAACCGGATCCCGCCACCGTCGTCGTTGGCCATGTTGGCCTGGACCACGTTCTCGTGGATGGAGACCGCGCCCGTGCCGGGCGAGAGGATCGAGGGATCGGTCGGCAGCTCGCCGGCGATCATGATCCCGCCGCCCTCGTCGTAGCTCTGGTTGTAGTAGACGCGGTTGTGGTCGATCGAGCCGTTGGGGCTGTAGCCGTAGACGCTCACGCCGCCGCCGTACTCGGCCGAGAAGTTGCCGCAGATGTCGTTGTTGGAGATCGAGTAGCCGTCGGCGCCGGCGAAGATGCCGATGCCGCCCGCGAGGTTGGTGCCGCCGTTCTGGATGATCCGGTTGTTGGCGATCCGGACGGCGCGGTTCTGGTTGTCCGTGAGCGGGGCGGGCAGGTTCGGGTTGCCGATGCGGATGGTCCCGTAGGCGCCGCCGTTGTTCTGGACGATGTTGTTGGTGACCTGGAGGTTGCGGGCGTAGCCGTTGGCGAAGATGGCGCCGCCCTGGGTGATCAGGCCGCCCGGCTGGCCGGTCGGCGTGCCGCCGATGGCGTTGATGTTGCCGGGGAAGCCCATCTGGTCGCCGCCGCGGAGGTCGAACCCGTCGATCGTCGGCGCCGTCGCGGCGCTGTACGCCGCCGGGAAGGCGTTGGATCCGGTGGCGGGCAGGAAGAGCGAGACGACCGCGCCGTCGAAGATGTCCTGGTTGCCGGCCCAGGTGAGCGTGCCGATGCGGGTGTACCAGTCGGTCGCCACCGGGCTGTCGCCGGCGAACGCGCCGCCGTCGATGATCGAGCCCTTCACGGACCCGTCGGGGCTGCCCGGGCCGGCGCCCTGGAGCTTCACCCGCTTGGAGATGATCAGGTTCTCGTAGTACGCGCCGCGCGGGTTCAGCCGCGGGTTGGTCGTGGTCGGGTTGTTCGGGTAGACCACTACCAGCGCACCGGCCGACGCCGCGTCCAGCGCCCGCTGGATCGCGTGGTCGGCGGTGGCCGGCAGCGAGTTGGCCGGGGTGAACCAGCGGCCGGCCGTCACCTTTGCCGCGCTGTAGTTCGGGTTGCTCTGCGGCCCGACCTCGTAGACCGGCGGGTTGTACCCGCCCGTGCCGGCATCCATGACGTGCAGGACGATGCCGTTGACGGCCGTCTTCCCGTTGGCGCCCTGGACGAGGACCTGGTGCGGGCCGGAAGCGAAGCCGGCCGGTGGCCGGATGACGATCTGGGTATCGGACCAGGACTGGATCCAGTTCGGCCGCGGGGTGCCGTCAACAAGGATGGTTCCCGCCGCGGTGCCGAAGGACCGGCCGCTGATGGTGCGGTTGCGGGCCGCGCCCGCCTGGCCGCTGGGCACGTAGGGCTGCGAGATCGAGAAGAACTCGGGCACCTTCGTCGCCGCGGTGGCGGCGGGATCGTTCACCGTGCAGGTGATCGCGACCTGGGGCTGCCCGCCCGGCAGCTGGACCGTCACGCCCACCTGGGTCGGGGCGTTGTCGGCCGGGGTGATGAGGCCCGGGAAGACCTCGAAGTCGGCCGCGATCGTGCGGTAGCGCGGGTTGAAGTTCTCGTTGAGCCGGCCCGGGACGCCCGGGTCGTTGCCGACGAACCGGTACAGGTTCGCGCACACGCCCGACGGCGTGGGGCAGTTGATCCGGTTGGTCGAGGGGAGCAGGACGTCGTAGACGCCGTTGTAGTCGGTCTCGACGGTCGTGATGAGGCGGTTGGCGAAGTCGTAGATGCCGACCGGGTTGAACGGCAGGCCCGACTTCTCGCCGAACAGCAGGGACTTCGGGTCGGTGGAGAAGGCCAGGTCGTCCACGTTGTAGCCGAAGAAGCGGCCGGGCAGCGGGACGTCGGTCCACACGTTGAACATCGGGACGACCGACTTGCCGTTCTGGACCGTCACGAGCTTCGTGTCGCACAGCGGCCGGGCCTGGCCCTCGAAGGGCGAGCCGCCGATGTCGAGGAACGTGGCGTTGTCGATGGGCGTGGACGGGGCGACGGTGAGGTCGGTGCCGCCGTTGCCGGACGGGTCGGGCAGCGTCTGCACCGGGTAGCCGTCGGTCGTGCCGTCGTTGGCGACGTCGACGGTGTGCAGCGGGCCGGCGCACGCCGGCGGCGGGACCTGGGGAACGAACTGGTCCCCGTTCCCGATGTTGACGTCCTCCTCGGTCGTGACCTTGTAGACCTGCTTGCCGTCGGCCTCGCCCTTCTTGGCGGCGAGGTCGATGTGGACGAGGTAGTCGCCCGCGTCGAGCGGCGTGAACGAGCCGCCCACGCACTGCGGGTTGGAGGGATCCGTGGCGTCGACGGTGCCGTCGAGGCACGCGTCGCCGAAGCCGTAGTTGCCGTCGACGGCGGCGCCGAAGTTCGCGTCGGGCGTGCCCTGGTCGGTCCCGTACGGGCCGAACTGGACGCCCATCAGCGGGCCCTCGAGGCATCCCGCGTCCGTGTTCTGGGTGCCATCGGCATTGACCGGCAGCACCTGCTGGTCGGCCGGGTTCGCGAGCGGGTTGCCGTCCACGTCGCGGGCGACGCAGCCGGTCGGCTTCTGCCAGGTCTCGGACACGTAGGTGTTGAGGAGCTTGCCCTGGACGTACGACCCGTCCGCGTTCAGCTCGTAGTCGCCGCGGGCGTCGCACGGGGCACCGGCGTCGGTGCCGCAGTCGACCGGGGCGTGGAGCTCCACTGTGATGCCCTGGACACCCGGCTGCCAGTCCTCGGCAACCGCGTACTGGGGATCGAGCTCGTTGCGGGTCGTGTCGTAGCTGACGGACCCGACGATGCCGCCGTTCCGCGGGTCGGCCCCGTTGCTCGTGCCGGCGGCGTCGTAGGCGTGGACGCCCCAGTCGATCTTGCCCGAGAGGCCGATGATCGGCAGGAGGCTGACGTCGACGCCCGCGCCGAGGACCGTCGTGGGAACGGGCTGGTTGTCGGCCTGGTAGGTGACGCCCGTGGTGTAGTACCGGTCGTCATACGCCTCGAGGATGATCCACTCGGTCAGCGGGTAGACGGCCTCGGCGTAGTAGTGGCCCGACTGGTCCGTGGTCACGGTGGTCGTGCCGCGGTCCATCAG
>Ga0302322_100006813_pt1 | contig 10165 bp, 8 predicted proteins | sample Fen_T0_2_FD_203757 | JGI IMG/M metagenome (GOLD analysis project Ga0302322, IMG submission 203757) | Peat permafrost microbial communities from Stordalen Mire near Abisko, Sweden - Fen_T0_2 | ecosystem: Environmental > Terrestrial > Soil > Wetlands > Permafrost | place: Sweden: Abisko... | reverse complement strand
CTAGACGCGAATGCAACGCCGCCTCGGTTTGTCTCGACGAAAGAACGTCGCGCGAGGCAGCGCCGCCGCATCGCGCCTCCCTAGAATCATCGCCACAAGAACTCGGAGACAGCCATGATGGCGTGGGACAGTGCGTGCCGGCCCGTAGCGGGGTGGTTGCTTGGTGGCCTTCTTTGCGCACTGATGGCGGCGTGTGCTGGCCCAGAAGTCAAGACGGCCGAGATGGCCATGGCGGAATTCCCGCCCATGGCCAGCGGATCGGCACCAGGCGCTTCACCTCAGGCCTTGGCGATGAACAGTGCATTGGGCCGCGGCGTGAACTTCGGCAACATGCTGGAGGCGCCAACCGAAGGTGCCTGGGGTGTGCGCCTGCAGGAAGACTATTTCGACAAGGTGGTCGAGGCCGGCTTCCAGAGCGTGCGCCTGCCCGTGCGCTGGAGCAACCACGCGGCGCTAAGCGGTGACGCCGTGATCGACGAGGCCTTTGCGAAGCGCGTGGACCACGCCGTGGACGAACTGCTCAAGCGCAAGCTCGTGGTGGTGCTCAACATGCACCACTACCGGCAGCTCGATGGTGACGCGCTCGATGCCGGCGAAGCCGTGGTCAACCGGGCCGTGCTGGAACTGCGCTTTCTGAACCTGTGGAAGCAGATCGCCCAGCGCTACCGCGACAAGCCAGCGAACCTGGTGTTCGAACTCTACAACGAGCCGCATGGCTCACAGAACGACAGCTGGAACGAGCTCGCCGCACGCGCCCTGAACGTGGTGCGCCAGACCAACCCGACGCGAATCGTGGTCATCGGGCCGACCTTGTGGAACAGCGCCAATGCACTGAGCAAGCTGGTGCTGCCGAACGACCCGCACCTCATCGTGACGGTGCACAACTACGCGCCCTTCGAATTCACCCACCAAGGTGCGGAATGGGAAAGCCGTGCCGCCGCATGGCTGGGCACACCCTGCTGTTCGGCGCTCCAGCAAACGAAGGTGCGAGCCCCACTGGATGTAGCTGCTGCCTGGTCGGTACGCCAGCGTTATCCCATCTATCTGGGTGAGTTCGGTGCCTACGGCAAGGCGGCGATGCCGGCGCGCGCGGCCTTCACCCGATTGATGCGCGACGAGGCCGAAAAGCGCGGCATGAGCTGGAGCTATTGGGAATTCGCGGCCGGCTTTGGTGTCTACGATCCGGTGGCTCGTGCCTGGCGCGCCCCTCTCAAGGAGGCTTTGCTTGGTTCTTGACGGCTGAGGCAGTCCATGGGGCAGCACCGATCTGCCAATTGGAAGAGAAGCGGAAGGGAAGCGCAGGTCTTGCCGCCGAGCGCGAGCGCAATATCGCGGAAACAGGAGGCCAACATGTCGGAGATTCAGGGCGGTTGCCGTTGTGGCGCGGTGCGCTACACGCTGGCGCTGGATGCACTGCCGCGGACGTATGCCTGCCATTGCCGGGACTGCCAGACGTGGAGCGGCAGCGCGTTCAGCCAGCAAACTTTCCTGCCAGAGTCGTCACTGAGCGTGACCGGTCCGCTGGCTGTCTATGAGCTGACCACCCCGAGCGGCAGAACTTCATTCCAGCGGATGTGCGCCGTTTGCCATACGCGCGTCTATAACTCGAACAGCGCTCGGCCGGGCATCGTGGTGGTGCGAGCCGGCACCCTGGACCGAAGCGATGAACTGGACATCGCCGCCCACATCTGGGTGAAGCGGAAGCAGCCCTGGTTGAAGTTGCCGGAGAATGTTTCGGCTTGGAGTGAGAGTGCCCCGGTCGCAGAACTTCTTCAGGCCCTTGCGCCGCGCTGAGTGGCTGCTCACGGCTGAGGACCTGTCGCCAGCATCACGACTCGCGCTTCAAGCCACGGCTCTGTAAAGAGCCGGTGAATGACCGCCGCAGACTGGGTGCAGCCGGTCAGGACTCGCAGGCGAAGGGCTGCGGGCGCCGATACCTGACTTTGGATGGCTCAGCGGGTGGCTGACCGCTGTACCTCCGAACTTAATCTTCGGTGCGGTTGGGGCGGACGGGCAGGCCAACGACTTGGCGACGATCTGGCCAACGGCTGCTCCCGCTCACGGCGAACTGGTACTCCCGACCCATCGCCGACATTCGCGCGGTCGAAATCGAAGCCTCGAAGCCGACCGTCGAGTGCACTTGCTGAAGGCGCTGCGCAAGGCGCAAGCCCCTCAACTGCCAGTCGGTCTACAAGGCGCACATCTACCCAACCGGCCAACTCGATGCTCTCCACCAGCGGTGCCGTCGCTGCGACAGAGATTGGTGTAGACCCACAAGACACTCACAAGGCCATCAGAAAACGATAGAGCGCCTGCTGGTCGGCCTCGTCGAGTTCAAAAAAACGGTCGCGCACGATGCTGGCTTCGCCAGCGTGGTCAAGCACGGCGTCGCGCAGCGTCGCAGCGCGACCATCGTGCAAAAAACGCGGGCGCAGGCCAACGCCCACCAGCGGCGTGGTGCGCCAGTCGGCGCCGGTGGCGTCGCCCTGCGTAATCTTGTCGTCGAGCCCGGCGCCCATGTCGTGCAACAGCAGGTCGGAATAGAGCAGCACCTCGCCGCTGTTGCCGCCCATCGATGGCACGTGGCACTTGGCGCAGCCGACCGCGCCGAATATCCGCTGGCCGTCGCTGCTCGCCGGGGTGACATCGGTGCCTGCCCCATTGGCTGCCGCCGCGATGCCAGGTTCCGCGCCGGAGAAGGGCGTGTGGCCAGCCAATCTCACCAGCCCGTAGGCGCTGGCACCAGACACCGCGAGCGCCGCCAAGGCAACTCCGGCCAGGCGCCACGCACCGCCGTCCTCGCGCAGCCGAACCACGGACGTGGTCAGGCCCAGCGCCACCATGACCATCATGAACAGGAACTGGTCGCCTTCGAGGATGAGCGCGCGCACCTGTGGTTGCAAGGTGACGGCCGAGTTGAACAGCAGCACCGCGATGAAGCCGAACACGAACCAAGGGATCGGAATGCGTGTCTTCGCGGTGGCTGCTCCGGCAGGTGAACTCGTCTTCGTGGACTGCAACACCCCGAAGACCACCAGCAGCGGAATGAGCATCACCACCTTGCTCAACTTGACCAGCGTCGCTGCATTCAATGCCCCGTCGGACACCGAGTACGACGCGCCATACACCTGGGCCAATTCGAAGATGCTGGCACCCACCATGACCCCGAAACTGCGGTCGTCCAGGCCCGGCATCCAGCCCGCCATGAACGCCACCGGATAGATCAGCAGGGCCAGCGTGCCGGCGACGGTGATCAGCGTGATCGCCACACCGGCCTGCTGCTCGCGGGCCCGGGTCAGTGTTGCCATCGACAGAATCGCGGCAGCACCGCACACCGCCGCGCCCGTGGCGATCAGCAGCGCCAGGCTCGCGTCGATCTTGAACACCCTGACGGCGACAACGCGCACGACGAGCAGCACCGTCACCAGTTCCAGGGCCGCGACCGTGATGGGCACCCAACCCAGGTCGGCCAGCAGCGCGACCGTGATGCGAAACCCGAGCAGCATCACACCCAGCCGCAAGAGGTAGCGCTTGGTGAAGTCCAGGCCGGGGCGCAGCGCTGCCGGGCAAGCGAAACAGGCGCCGAGCAGCAGCGCGAAGAGCATCGCCACGAGAACCGGATTGCGCGCCAACGGATCGCCCAGGCCGCCCGCGATCCAGCCTGCCGCCTGCGCCAGGCCGCCTGCGACCACCACGCCTGGAAGCTGCTTGCGCCAGCCCGAAGCCCGGCCGACCCATCCGCGCAACGTGGCGGGGGCAGCGTTCATTTTGCGGCCACCGAGGGGCGCACGAGACTGCGCAGGTAGGCGCTGACAGCGCGCACCAGACTGCCGTCCTCCTCGACAGGTGTCTGCGGTTGCACCGCCAACGCGCTGTTCAGGCCGATTTCGTGCGTGAAGGCTTCGGCCACCATGTCGTCGAGCGTGGCGATGTCGGCCTTCCAGCCGTATCGGCCGATACGCCGTTGGCCGTTGGCGCTGGTCACCCGACTCACATGGCCCTTGATGCCGTCACCCTTGGCGACGGCCTGGGCTTCGATCGCGGCATCGGGAATGTCATCGAGGCGCGCCACACCGAACAGCGACGGCGGCATGCGCAGTGACACCACGTTCGCAGCGCGGGGCAGGCCGGCCGCCCGGGCATCCGCCTGGCCCAGCGCTCGGGTCGAAAGCCGCGCCACGCTCACGTTGGCCTGACCGTCGATCGGCATGATGCGCCCGCTTGCTGAGTCCATGCGCGCGACCCGCTGCGCGAAGTGTTCCTCTTGCGCGCTGCTGCCGCCGGGGCCGGGGTGGCAGGCCACGCAAGACACGGCATTGAACAGCGGGCCGAGGCCAGTGGCCGGCGTGAAGTTGCTGCGGAAGATCTGTGCGCCACGGGTCGAGATGTCGGTCGCCGGCGTCTTGCCGTGCGCAGGCCCGTTCGCTGGCGAGGCGGGTCCCACGAAGGGCCCCGCTGAGTCAAAGGCCTCGACTTCGAGCAGCATGGAATCGTCGCTGTCCGCGCGCCTTGCAATGAGCCAGATGCGCTGCGCGTCGGCCGATACCGCGATGCTGTGCAGGCGCCCCGCGCCCATGTGGCCTTCGCCGGCAATCTCGATCTCGGCACGCGCGATGGCCGCTCCGGACTGCGAGATGCGCAGCAACGAACCGTCGCCGCGATTGACCACGTACAGGTCTGAACTGCCGGACAGCGTGGTGTGGCTCGCGAAGCGGGGGCTCGCGATCTCGGGAATCGCTGCCGCCAGGTCGACGGGTTCATGCAACCACGGCGATGCCAGGCTGCTTCGGCGCACCAGCGTGAAGTGACGCGTGTCGTCACCGAGGTGCAGCAGCACGATGCGGTCGTGCTGCGCGTCGGCAAGATACAGCACACGCGTCGGACTCCACTTGAAGGCCATGCCGATGACGCCCGGGTCGGCGGCGCCGACGGCGATCGTGCCGGCCGGTGCCAGCCCATCGATCCCGTCTTGTACGTGCGCCTGCACAACGGCGCCATCGCCGGTCACGATGGCAAATACCGCGAAGCCACTGCCGTCGGGCGAGGCGCCGAGCAGCGCGGTGCCCAGCGCGCCGCTTGCGAGTCTTCCAGGCGTGAGCTGACCACTGGGCTTGCGGTTCCACAGCGAAGCGAACCCACCGTGGCGGGTGGCCTTCGCCACGCTCTCGCGCGGCGTGGCGGCTCCGGCGAAGACGCCACCGGCTGTGTCGCTCGGCGCATTGGCCAGTGGCTTGCCATCGGGGTCGACCACGCTTTCGCTGCCTTCGCCGCGCAAGCCGAAGGGAGCGTTCGCGATCCACGGCCGACCGAACGCGTTGTTGATCGACAGGTAGCGCGGCCCGGCGGCCGCCGCGAAGGCGGCCGTGCGTGCGCCGCTGTTGTGGCTGCGGTTCGTGTACGCGTCGGTCTGCGCGGTATAGATCTGCAGCGGGCCACCTTCGCGGCGCAGTGGCAACACGGCCAGGTTCGCCGGCACTGCGATCGGGCGACCGTCCACGGCGGCACGCGGGTCGATCGACAGGACGCTGCCCGCCGCATGCGCTCGGTTGCCGAGCGCCGCCCCGAGGTTGCTGTCGACGGTGACCAGCACACGCTCGGGGTCGAGCACGCGGCCAGGTTGCGTCTGAAGCAGGAACTCGGGGTTCGTCATGATCGGACTGCCGCTGTGGAAACGCCCGACTTGTCGAATGCCCTGCGCGCCGGGCAGGCCCGTTGCTACAACCCGAGCGCGCAATGTCACGGCCGCCGGCGCGGCGGGCAGCGTCAAGGCCTCGGTGGCTGCGCGCGCCGCCCCGCCCCAGGTCCATGTTGCGGCGAGCAAGGCGCATGCACCGCATCTCGCGGACAGGTGCCGCGTCGGCCGCAGCCTGGGCACGGGGGTTTGCTGAGTTGTCATGAGAGCAGCTTCGTTGTTGGCATGCGTCGGCCTGCGAACCCGGTTCTCAGTAGATCCTGACGGCGGTTTCGCTGCCGCAAATGGTTTGAAGCTGCGCCCCATCGGAATCGAGCACCTGGGCGGTCAGCGTCCCGACGAAGTTGTTGCCGTCGCTTGCGAGCGTGAATGCCCGCTGCAACTTCTGAGAGCCGGCCAGTGAGCCGTCGGCGTTGAAGCGCAGGAACCGGGCATTCGCCGTGTAGTCCTTGCCAGCGTTGCGCTTCCAGTTGCCCAGGGCAATGCCTTGCGTGGCACGCGGCAGCGAGTTGTCGGCGGTCAGGGAGCCACCCCGGTGGAAGAGGCCTGCCCCCTTGAACGTCCTCAATACGGCGCCACTGGCGCAGTCCTTGATGGTGACGTTGGACTCCCACACGCCTTCGATCGCGTCGGTGTCGGTGGTCGTCTGCGCGACGGCGTCACCGCCGCCGCAGGCCTGGATCAACAGGGTGGTCGCCGCAGCAGAAACGGCAATGAGTGCGTATGTCTTCAGTGATGTCATGGTGCCTCCATGGGGTCGGGTTGAAAGGATCCCGGTGCAAACCGGTGCTGCCACAATGGATCGAGCCCCGCCGGAATTCATTAGCCGCCTCTGAAAGAGTTCTGAAAAGGGATTGAAAAGCACCTCATGCCGCCTTCAGACTGCTACGCATTCGGTGAATTCACGTTGGAGCGGGCGCAGGAACGCGTGATCCGCGCTGACGGCGCGCCTCTGGCCCTCACGCCGCGACAGTTCTCCGCTTTGCTGCTTTTCGTCCAGCGCGCCGGCGACCTTCTCGACAAGGACGCGCTGATGCTGGCGCTGTGGCCGGGGTTGGTGGTCGAGGAAAACAACCTCAGCCAGGTCATCTCCGGTTTGCGACGCGCACTCGGTGACGACGCCCAGGGCAGCCGCTACATCCAGACCGTGCCGCGCCGCGGCTTCAGGTTCATTGCGCCCGTCACGATCCTTGCGGCCAACCGGGAGCGGACGCAGGCCACGGTCGCGGAACGAGTGCTGGTGCCTGACGTCGCGGCCGTATCGGCGGGCGACATTCGTGCCGTCGCGGCGACCGATCCGGCCGCACCACCGGGTGCGCCAGCATCGCGCGCGCGTCGCTCTCTTGGCCTGTCTCTCGGCCTGGCGTTCGGCGCCGCGCTGGCCGCCGGAGCCGGCACGCTGTGGTGGCTGGGCCGTGGGCCCGCCTCGCCATCAAAGGCCGCGGCCCGCGACACTTTGGCCGTGCTTCCGTTCAAGCCGCTTGTCACCCAAGGGCGTGACGAACTCCTGGAAGTCGGCATGGCCGACAGCCTCATTGCGCGCCTGTCGACACTCCCGGGCCTGGTGGTGCGCTCGGTCGGCTCGGTACGGCGCTACGCGGGGCCCGACCAGGATCCCGTCCGTTCGGCGCGCGAGCTCGACGTGGCCTGGATCGTCGATGGCTCATTGCAAAGGCGGGGCGATCAATTGCGGATCACGGCCCGGCTGCTGTCGACAGCCGATGGTGTTGCCGCCTGGAGCGGCACCTTCGACGAGAAGGTGATGGGCGTCTTCGACGTGCAGGATGCCATTTCGCAGCGTATTGCCAGCGCGCTCGCACCGCGTCTGGATCTTCGTGCGAGCGCCTCTGGGCCGAAGCACGACGGCGAAAGTCGCAACGCCGACGCGTACCAGCTGTACCTGGCCGCTCGCCAGCACGCACAGAGCCTGCGTGAACCGGGGCTGCGCAAGAGCATCGATCTCTACAACAAGGCAATCGAGATCGACTCCGGCTATGCGCTCGCCTACGCCGGTCTGGTCGAGTCCTATCGGCGCATGATCTTCGGTGCCGACATGCCTCCGATCGACGCCTTCGAGCCGGCGAAGGTCGCCGCAAATCGCGCTCTGGCGCTGGCTCCGCGCCTGGCCGAAGCCCATGCAGGGCTGGGCTGGATTCATTTCTGGTTCGACTTCGATTGGGCGGGCTCGGAGGCTTTGTTCCGGCATGCGTTGTCGCTCAATCCGAATGTCGTCGAAGCGCACTTCGGCCTGGGTCTCCTGCTGCTGTCTCTCGATCGTGCCGACGAAGGGTTCTCGCACATCCGATGGGCGCGCGAGTTGGACCCACTGTCGCTCATCCTCAACACCCTGGAGGCCAGCTTCTTGTTGGACCGCGGGCAGCCGGAGGAGGCGGCGACGCGACTGAGCCGAGCGTTCGAAATCGACGGCGACTTCTGGGTTGCGCACCTCACGAAAGCGGGCCTGTACATGGCGCAGCACAAGCCCGACCAGGCGCTCGATGCGGTCCGACGTGCGGACACGCTGGCCGACGGAAGCACGCAGGCGACAGCGGCGCTGGGCGTGATGCTGGTGCGTTCGGGAAAGCGTGCCGAGGCGCAGGAGTTGCTCGCTCGCCTGGTCGAACGGGGAAGAACGCGCTATGTCCCGCCGACGACTGTCGCTGCAATTCAGGCGGCGCTGGGCAACACCACCGCGGCACTGGACGCACTTGATCGAGCCTACGCCGTTCGGGACACGCGCCTCGTGTACATGAAAGACGACGCACGCTGGTCCGGTTTGCGACAGGAACCGCGCTTCATGGCGCTGCTGAAGAAGATGAAGCTCGACACTTTCGGTGCGACAAAGGCAGCGAACTGAGCTATTGAGCAATGGCCGCGGAACGCGCAATGTCCAAGAGCAGCCGACGAAGGCGCGGTGATGTTCGGATCTGCACGGTTAACGGCCTCAGCGCCCACATCGAAAGGGGAAGGGACCATGAGGCGCTCAGGCAAACAGCCACCGCTTCACGAGCTTCGTATAGCGCGGCATGATGACGTAGACCATGAGCACGACGATGGTTCCCGTAACAACAAAAGTAGTGAACAAGCGATCGTCGGGGATGCCCAGGAGCCGCAGCGCCGGTGAGACGATCATGGGAACGCCGAGGACCAGGGGATAAATCACAGACCAAGTCACCAAACTCTGCCGCCAGCGGGAGGGCACCTTGGTCTTGGCTTCGATCGGGGTAAACCAGAAATCCAGACCGCTACGAATAGAGAAATCGTCGCCACTGGCAAGCAACGGCTTGACTCCTTCGATGAGCTGACTGCGAACTGGTGACTCCGTCCAGGCCCGCAGATGCGCTTTGGTGTCAAAGCGGATGATGGCCGTGTAGGTCGACGAGAAACCTGGAACCGGCTGCATGATCTGCCAGTCAAGATTGCCAGCAAACGATCGGCAAAGCGGCCCGATTTCGTTCATCCATTCTTCGTACTCAGCCAGCCTGCCATCACGCACCCGATGAGTGATGACCACCGTTGCTCCCATGGTGTCGCCAGTGCTGGCAAGTTTCGCGTTTTGGTCCATGGCGTCGCTCGCGTAATGAGGCGTCTAGCTCTTCTGCAACTTCCTCCAAGTTGAAGACTGAGGGGCCACCTGTCGCCAGGTGGCCCAAGTCCAGTTTTTTGTCTGAACCTATTTCACGTTTTTTTGTGCCATGTCATAGCTTTCAAACAACGCCCCATATGCGGGTTCGACGTGGTCGACAAAGACCTTGGCGAATTCCATTGCTTCTGGGCGATTCCAGGTGTGCATGACCTCTGTAATCGCCGCGAATGTGTCAATTGGCATCGCGCCGGCCTGCGTGACCCGGGCAATGGAGATGTCGGTTGCCATCTTCGACCAATTGCCCGAGGCATCCACAATGCAGAACACTTTGTATCCCTCTGCGAGGGCGCTGAGTGCAGGAAATACCATGCAAATGCTCGTGAGCGTGCCTGCGATGAGCAATGTCTTCCGCTTGGTCTTCTCGATGGCTTCGACAAAGGGGCGGTGATCCCATGCGTTGATCGGGCCGCTGCGCGGAACGTACACCACATCGGGGTTGCTCAGAAGGATATCGGGAATGATCGGACCATTTGGACCGCCGGGAACTGATGCCGTTGCAACGGTCGGGATCTTCGCGATCTTCGCTGCCTTCGCAAGAGCAATTACGTTGTTACGGAGTTCCCTGTACTCCATATCACGGACCAACTGGAACAAGCCGCTCTGATGATCTATCAGCAGCAATACAGCATCGTTGGGGTCAATCATCCACTTGTTTGTCATGTCATTTCCTTTGGTTTTGGAACTGGATACACCGCCTGCAGCAGCGGCTTTGTTTGCCGCTGTCGCCGACGCGGTCAGCAATGTCGCTGCGCCAACGGCAGCGCCGCTAACAAGCATCTCTCTACGCTTCATTTGATTCTCCGTGGGGAACTAGATATGCTGCCCTC
>Ga0302322_100006812_pt1 | contig 10166 bp, 8 predicted proteins | sample Fen_T0_2_FD_203757 | JGI IMG/M metagenome (GOLD analysis project Ga0302322, IMG submission 203757) | Peat permafrost microbial communities from Stordalen Mire near Abisko, Sweden - Fen_T0_2 | ecosystem: Environmental > Terrestrial > Soil > Wetlands > Permafrost | place: Sweden: Abisko... | reverse complement strand
GGGCACCGGCTCGCGCTCGACGACTTCGTCTGGCACGAGGCGGCGGGTCCGCTGCTGGAGCTGGCGGACATCGTCAAGCTCGACGTCCTGGAACCGTCGTGGGACGAGGTGCTGGAGACGGTCGAGCGGTGCCGGCCCTACGGCGTCCGGCTGCTCGCCGAGCGCGTCGAGGACGAGGCGACCCTCAAGCGGGCCCGTGACGCGGGGTTCGAGCTGTTCCAGGGATACCTGCTCGGGCGGCCGCAGACGCTGTCGATGGAACGCCTCGGCCCCGCCCAGGCGGTGGCCCTGCGCCTGCTGGCCCGGATGGCGGACCCGCAGACCACGGCCGCGGACGTCGAGGGGGTGCTGCGGACCGACCCGGCCCTCAGCCTGCGGCTGCTGCGCATCGCCAACGCGGCGCACTCCGGGCTGGGACGGCGCGTCTCGTCGATCAAGGACGCGGTCGTCCTGGTCGGGCTCGCCCGGCTGCGCGCCTGGATGGTCCTCATCGCGCTCGGCCCGAGCGGCGGCACCCGCGAGGAGATCAACCAGGCCCTCATCCGGGCCCGGATGTGCGAGCTCACCGCGGCGCGCCTCACCGGCGGTCCCCGGCCGGACAGCGCGTTCACCATGGGCCTGCTGCACGGCATCGCCCTGGCGCTGGGCCTGCCCATCGAGGAGTTCGTCGCCGGGCTGCCCGCCCTGGCCGACGAGCTGCGTGCCGCGCTCGCCGGCGAGCCCGGCCCGCTGCGGTCGGTGCTCGACGCCGTCCTGCGGTACGAGCGCGGCGACCTCGCCGTGCTCGCCCCGCACTCGGAGCTGGGCGACCTGTCCGCCAACTACCTCGAGGCCCTCGCCTGGACGACCGGCACGGTCGCCGGGGCGTCGGGACCCGCGGACGCCGGACCCTGACCTCCCGCCGCGGCGGGACCGGATGCGGAGGAACTCTCCGCTTCCAGCCGACGCAGCAGGGGTCGGGTCCGCATCGGGACGTACTCGCGCAGCGCGACCGACGTCCGCGTCCGCCGGACGCTCGGGCTGGCGAGCATGTCGCGGGTGACCCGGTGCAGGTCGTCGGCGTCGCGGGCCACCACCCGGGCGAGCAGGTCACCGTCACCGGTGGTGGCCTGCAGTTCGAGGATCTCAGGGATGCGGCGCAGCGCCGCCACGGTCGCGTCGATGTCCCCCTGCCGGATCTCCAGGGTGACGAACGCCAGCACCGGGTAGCCCAGCGTGACGGCGTCCAGGCGGCGGCTCACCGGGCCGAGCCACTGCGCGTGCAACCGCTGCAGGCGCGCCTGCACCGTGTTGCGCGCCAGGCCGAGGCGCCGGGCCAGCGCGACGACGGTGGCCTGCGGGTCGTCGTCGAGGGCCAGCACGATCCGCGCGTCGACCCGGTCCGGACCGCGCATTCTGACCCCCTGGCGCCACGTTCCCGCGCCGGACCCTGAGCATCCTGCGCAACCTGAACGGCAAGTATTGCGCACTATGCGCCCACACGTTCCCCTGGTGCCATGACCACCGTCGCTGAGTACCTCGCCCTGCGGCTCGCCGGGCTCGGCGTCCGGCACCTGTTCGGCGTGCCGGGGGACTTCTCCCTCGGGCTCGTCGACGCGCTCACGGCCCCCGGCCACCTGGACTGGGTCGGCACGGCCAACGAGCTGGACGCCGGGTACGCGGCCGACGGCTACGCCCGCCGCCGCGGGCTCGGCGCGCTGTGCACGACCCACGGCGTCGGCGAGCTCAGCGCGATCAACGCGGTGGCCGGGTCGTACGCCGAGCAGGTGCCGGTCGTCCAGATCACGGGGGCGCCGCCGTCCCGCTCCCGCGGAGCCGTCCTGCACCACACCCTCGGGGACGGCGACACCGGCCGCACCCTGCGCCTCTACCGCGAGGTCACCGCCTGCGCCGTCGAGCTGGAGCCCGGGTCGGCGGCCAAGCAGATCGACGAGGCGCTGCAGGCGGCCCTCGACCGGCTCCGGCCGGTGTACGTGAGCGTGCCCGCGGACGTCGTCGACGCACCCGTCCCGGACGACGACGCCGTGCGCCTGGCGTCGCCGCTGCGCCCGGCGCCGTCCCGGCCGGCGGCCCTCGCCGCCTTCTCGGCCGCCGCCGCCGATCTGCTCCCCGACCCGCTCGCGGCGCCGGGCGGCGGCACGCCGCTGCTGCTCGTCGGCCACCTGGTGCAGCGACTGCACGCCGAGGACCTGCTCGGCGCCCTCGCGGACCGCACCGGCTGGCCGGTCGTGCACCTGCTCTCGGGCCGGGCGACGCTCGACGAGACCTCGCCCGGCGTCCTCGGCTGGTACGCGGGGGCGATGGGGGACGACGGCGTCCGGGCGGCCGTGGACGCCGCGCGCCCGCTCGTCCTCGTCGGCGCCCTGCTCAGCGACATGATCACCGGTTTCTTCACCCACCGCGACGCCGACCCGGGCCGCACGATCACGCTCGACCTGGACGCGGCCACCGTGGGCGGGCGGCGCTTCGACGGCGTGCGCCTGCCCGACGCACTGGCCGCGCTCGCCGCCCTGCCCGCGAGCCGCACCGCCGACCCCGTCAGACCGCTCCCGGCGACGCCGCCCGCCGCCGGGGCGGGACCTGCGCCCGCCGGGGGCCTGTCCCAGCGGGAACTGTGGGACGCCGTCCAGCGCTGGCTGCCCGAGGACCGCACCCTGGTCACGGACATCGGCACCGCCTTCCTCGGGGCCGCCGGCCTCACCCTGCCCCCGGGGACGGCGTTCCTGGCCCAGCCGGTGTGGAGCTCGATCGGGTGGGCCGTGCCCGCCGCCCTGGGCGCCGCGCTGGCCGACCCGGGACGGCGCACGGTGCTCGTCACCGGGGAGGGCGCCGCCCAGATGACGGCCGCCGAGCTGGGCCTGCTCGCCCGCCGGGCGCCCGGCGGGGTCGTCCTGGTGCTCGACAACGGCGGGTACACGATCGAGCGGATGCTGCGCAGTCCCCGGGCCGCCTACCACGACGTGCCGCGCTGGGACTGGCCCGCCCTGGCCGCCGCCCTCGCCCCCGACCACCCGCCGGTGACGGCCACCGTGCGCGCCCCCGACGAACTGGCCGCCGCCCTGCAGCGCAGCGACGCCGAGACCGGGCGGCTCACCCTGCTGCACGTCGTCCTCGACCCGGACGACGCGCCGCCGCTGCTGCAGGCACTCGCCACCGTCTCGACCCGGAGGCCGCGATGACCGTCGAGCAGCACCTCCCGGCCCGCCACCGGGCGCCGGGCGCGCCGGGTCGGGCCGGGGCACCGACCGCACCGGCCGGGCCGCGGCTGCGCGAGGGCGTCGCCGCCCTGCCGCGGTACCGGGCGGGCGCCCGTCCCGGCACCGGTGCCGACGCCGTGCGCGCGGCGTCGAACGAGAACCCGTACCCGCCGCTGCCCGGCGTGCTCGACGCCGTCCGCGCCGCCGCCGCCGACCTGAACCGGTACCCGGACCCGGCCTGCACGGCCCTGACCGGCGCGCTCGCCCGGCGGCACGGGGTGCACCCCGACCAGGTCGTCGTGGGCACGGGCAGCTCGGCCCTGCTGCTGCAGCTCGCGATCTCGACCTGCGGCCCGGGCGACGAGGTGGTGTTCGCCTGGCGGTCGTTCGAGTCGTACCCGATCGTCGCGGGCGTCGCGGGGGCCCGGGCCGTGCCCGTCCCGCTGGACGCCGCCGACCGGCACGACCTGCCGGCCCTCGCCGCGGCGATCACACCGCACACCCGGCTGGTGCTGCTGTGCTCGCCGAACAACCCCACCGGGACCGTGATCGGGCACGCCGAGCTGGTGGCCTTCCTGCGGCGCGTGCCGCGCGACGTCCTGGTCGTGCTCGACGAGGCGTACGCCGAGTTCGTGCGCGACCCCGACGCCGCCCGCGGTCCCGAGCTGCTGCGCCACCACCCGAACCTGGCCGTGCTGCGCACGTTCTCGAAGGCGTACGGCCTGGCCGGGCTGCGCGTCGGCTACGCGCTGGCCCCCCTCGCCGTCGCCGACGCCCTGCGCGCCACCGCCGTCCCGTTCGGGGTGAGCGGGGTCGCCCAGGCCGCCGCGCTGGCCTCGCTCGACGCGCACGACCTGCTGGCGGCCCGCGTCGACGCCGTCGTCGCCGAGCGCCGCCGGGTCGCGGCGGCGCTGGCCGGGCTCGGCGCCCGCTGCGTCGAGGGGGAGGCGAACTTCGTCTGGCTGCGCCGCCCGGACGCCGAGGACCTCGCCGCCCGGCTGGCGACCCGCCACCACGTCCTGACGCGCCCCTACCCCGACGACGGCGTCCGGGTGACGATCGCGACGCGGCCCGAGAACGACCGCCTCCTGGCGGCCGCCGCGGCGGAGCTGCCGGGCCGCTGAGCCCGGGCGCTCAGCCGGGGTGGAGGCCCGCGGTCAGGGACGCGGGCGCCGCACCGACAGGGCCACCAGCACCGGCCGGTTCCCGGCGGGCGCCGGGGTGCCGTGGCTGCCGCACCCGCCCGACGAGGGGCACGTGCCGCACCCGTCGTCCGGACAGGCGCTCGCCAGGGTCGTCGCGTCGACCCGGCGCAGGCGCACCAGGTGGTCGACGGCGGCGGACACGACGCCGCGGTCGAGGCCCGTGCGGCGGGCGACCTCGTCGAGGGTGGGCGCCCCGGCGTCCAGCTCGGCGAGGACGGCGCGCAGCGGGCTCGCGGCGGAGGGCACGGTCACGCGATCAGCCGCCCGACCTGGAACACGGCCACCGCGACCGACCAGGCGAGCCCCAGCTGCAGGCCGACGCCGACGAGTGTCCACCGCCCGCCGATCTCGCGGCGTTGCGCCGCCAGGGTCGCCGCGCAGGGCGTGTAGCCGAGCAGGAACACCAGGAAGGCCAGGACGGCGGCCGTCGTGTGCCCGCCGGACGACCGCTCGAAGTCGCCGCGCAGCGACGCGCCGAGGCCGCCGGGCTGGTGCAGGTCGGCGGGCTCGGCGGTGGCGTACGTCTGCGCCCACGACGAGACGACGGCCTCCTTGGCGACGAACCCGACCGTCAGGGCTCCGGCGGCGTGCCAGTCGCCGAACCCGGCGGGGGTGAAGACCGGGGCGATCGCCGTGGAGAGGCGGCCGTAGGCGCTGCTGCGCACCGGCTCCTGCGCCCGCTCGCCGATCTGGATCGCCGACAGGGCCCACACCACGACGACGGTCGCCACGATGATGCCGCCCGCCGTCCGCAGGAACGCCGACAGCCGGGTCCAGGTGACCGCCCCGAGCAGGCGCAGGGCGGGCCGCTGGTAGCGCGGCAGGTCGAGGACCAGGTCCTCCTGGCCGAGGGAGCGCAGCAGGGTCGTGCGCAGCAGCAGGCCGGCGACGACGACGAGCACGATCGACAGCACGTACATCCCGAAGACCACGTCGCCGGCGTGCGCGCCGAAGAAGGTGGAGGCGACGAGCACGTAGACCGTGAGCCGGGCGCTGCACGACGTGAACGGCACGAGCAGCACGGTGAGCAGGCGCTGGCGGGCGTCGGGCAGCACGCGGGTCGCGCTGACGGCGGGCACGTTGCAGCCGAAACCGACCACGAGCGGCAGGAACGCGCGCCCCGGCAACCCGACCGCCCGCATCACCCGGTCGGTGACGACGGCGGCGCGGGCCATGTACCCGGAGTCCTCCAGCAGCGCGAGCAGGGCGAACATGATCGCCATCAGCGGGACGAACGTGAGTAGCATCCCGACGCCCGCGATCACGCCGTCGACGACCAGACCCTCGACCCAGCTGCCGCCCAGCCCGACCGCCGAGAGCAGCCACCGGGCGCCGTCGGACACCGGGCCCGAGACCAGGTCGTCGAGGAAGCCCTGCACGGGCGCGGCGACGCGGGTCGTGAGCTGGAAGACCGCCCACATCACGGAGAGGAAGAGCAGCGGTCCCGCGACCGGGTGGGTCGCGACCCGGTCGACGCGGTCGGTCCAGTCGGCGCGCGCCGATCCGCGACGGCTCGTCGCGACCTCGACGGCGGCGGCGATCCGGGCGAAGCGCCGGTCGGCGACCGCGAGCTCGTCGTCCCCGTCGAGGCCGTCCGCGCCGCCGTCCGGGTGGGCCGCGTCGCCCGCGAGGTGGGCCGCGTCGCCCGCCGGGCCGGCCGTCGGGTCGGCCTTCGCGTCGGCCGTCGCTCCGGCGGCGCAGCAGGTGCAGGAGCACCCCGGCGCGCAGTCGCAGCCGCACGGCCGCAGGGACCGGGCGGGCACCGGCGTCCGCAGCGCCTCCTCGACCGCCTCGGCGAGCCCGTCCACGCGCCCGCGCCGGGGGTCGATCGCCACCACCGGGACGCCGAGGGCGAGCGAGAGCGCCGCGTGGTCGACGTCGATGCCGCGCCGGGTCGCGACGTCGCCCATGGTGACGGCGAGGACGACGCGCAGCGGCTGCTCCAGCACCTGGGCGGCCAGGTAGAGGGTGCGGGCCAGGTCGGCGGCACTGACGACCACGACGACGACGTCGGGCAGCTCGGCGCGGTCGGGCCGCACGAGCAGGTCGCGGGTGAGCTCCTCGTCGGGCGAGAGCGGGTCGAGGCTGTAGGCGCCGGGCAGGTCGACGACGGCCGCGTCCAGGCCGCCGGACCGCCACGAACCGCTGCCGACCTCGACGCTGGTCCCGGCCCAGTTGCCGACGCTGCGGCGGGCCCCGGTGACCGTGTTGAAGACCGACGACTTGCCCACGTTGGGGCTGCCGACCAGGGCGACGACGGGACGCCCGTCCCGCACGATCTCGCCGCCGCCGTCACCGTGGCAGCTGGGGACCGACGGGCGGGTGACGGTGCGCGTCGTCGTCGTCATGGGCTCAGCCCTTCTCGGCGGGGGCGGCGGCGTGGACGGCGGTCACCTGCTGCAGGACCGCGCGGGCGACCGCGACGCGGGCGTCGCCGACACCGACGATGCGGCCCCCGCCCGCGGTGCGGCGCAGGACGGTCACCGTGGCACCCGGCCGCAGGCCGAGCTCGGCGAGCCGCAACCGGCGCGGGGCGGGCAGGGCTGCCTGCTCGAGCAGGAGGGGCACCCCGAAGGGGGCCGAGGCGAGAGTCACCACCCCAGAATGCGGTAAGGCTGCCCTAACTTCCAGGGGGACGAACGTCCCCGCGAGCGGGCCTCGAGCGGCGCTCGAGTGCGTCGCGTGAGGTCGGAGGGCTGATCAACCGTTCGTGCGCGCGTTCATGCGATCCACAGATGCATCGCGAACGTGACGGAGAGCACAGCCAGCAGCGGCGGCGCGACGGTCAGGGCCACCGGGACGACGTACCGCCCGCCCCACGGCCGGTCCCGCACCGCCCACCGGGCGGCCATGAGGTAGAGCGGGAACCAGGTGAGCGCGTACCGCGGCGCCGACTGGAGGGTCGTCGAGGCGACGAGCACGCCGACGTTCGGGGCCAGGAACACCGCCTCGGCCCACCGCCGGCGCCACAGCAGGAAGGCGGTGAACGCCAGCCCGCCCAGCACCGCGACCAGGTCGAGCGCCCGGGTCACCACCAGGTCGTGCGAGGGCGCGGTCACCAGGGAGTGCCACCCGATCCGCAGCCCCTCCCACGGCCAGGCGGTCTCCCGCTGCCACGAGAGCGACTGCGCGTGCTGCCAGTCCGTCCACGACCCGGTCCGGTGGCGGAGGTAGGTGAGGTAGCCCGCGACGGCGAGGAACGGCGCGGCGAGGGCCACGACGTCCGGGCGCGGGCGCCACCGCCCCTGCGCCCGCAACTGCAGCAGGTACATGACGGCGAGCGCGGCGGCGAGGAAGAGCCCGTTGACGCGCGTCGCGGCGGCCGCCCCGGCGAGGGCGCCCGCCCACCACCACCGGCCGCGCAGCCCGGCGAGCCAGGCGCCCAGGGAGAGGGCGAGGAACAGGGCCTCGCTGTAGACCGAGGAGAGGAAGATCCCGTACGGCGACACCGCGAGCAGCAGCACCGCGACGCGCCCGACGCGCGGGTCCCCGGCGACCCGGGAGCCGTTGCCGCCCTGGCCACGGGGGCCGGGCTGGACGGCGACCCGCCACAGCAGCACCACCGCGACGGACGCCGCCACCTGGGTCACGAGCAGCCCGGCCAGCACCAGGTTCCCCCGGGTGAACACGCTCGCCGTCCAGGTGGCGAACGGGTAGCCGGGGAAGAACGCCTGGTCGCAGCAGGGGAGCTCGGGCGGCAGGTAGCCGCGGTCGGCGATCCGCAGGAAATGGAAGGCGTCCCACCAGACGAACCGCTCCAGCAGCCAGCCGCCGGTCCCCCGGATCCGCGCGGCCGGCGGCAGCGCCAGCACGAACGACATCAGCGTGACGACGGCGAACAGCGCGACGCGGCTCGCCCACCACAGACCCAGCGCCGGGCCGACGACCGCCCGCACGCGCGCGGCGCGCCCCCTGCCCTCCACGGCGGCGACCCTACCGGCCCTGCCGGCCCCCACCGACTGTGGACGCCGGATGCCGTGCCGCGCCCCTCGTCCGCGGCACGGCACCCGGCCAGGGGCGGGCACCCGCGGCGGCGGCCGGTTCCGCCGCAAGGCCCGTCCGACGAGAGGACCGCGCGACGCGCCGTCCAGATACACCCGGTCCGGGGGCAACCGATGCCGTGAGCCCCGGAAGGGTCCTTCCGGTGGACGGGTCGGCACGCAGGCTTATCGTTCCCTTACCGCAAGTAACCGAGCGTTCGCCCACACCTCGTGATCAGGTGCTGACTGATCGAGATCATCGCTCTAGGGTGGGGGTATCCGCCTGGAGGGCATCCACGACGACCACTCTGCGTGGTCGGAAGATGACCTACAGGCCTGACAACAGATGGGGGTGCCCAGGATGTCCAGCTTCTTCTCCGCCTTGCGCACCGACGCGGGCCGGACCGGGCCGCGTCTTGCCGAGATCCTGGAGATGCTGACCGACGGCGAGGTGCCGTTCAGCTTCTCGGCCTACGACGGCAGCTCGACCGGGCCGTCGGACGCTCCGCTGCACCTGGAGCTGCGGACCCCACGGGGGGCGGCCTACCTGGCCACCGCCCCGGGGTCACTGGGCATGGCCCGCGCGTACATCGCCGGCGACATGACCGTCGAGGGCGTCCACCCCGGGAACCCCCACCCCCTGCTGAAGCAGGTCCGCGGCCTGACGTGGCGCACGCCCGACGCCCGCACCGTGGCGCGGATCGCGCGGGCCCTCGGCGTCGGGCGGCTCGTGCCGCCGCCGCTGCCGCCGCAGGAGGTGCTGCCGGACTGGCGCCGCACCCTGGAGGGACTGCGCCACTCCCGGCGCCGCGACGCCGAGGCCATCCACCACCACTACGACGTCTCGAACCGGTTCTACGAGCTGCTGCTCGGCCCCTCCATGGCGTACACCTGCGCCTGCTACCCCCGCGAGGACGCCACGCTGGAGGAGGCACAGTTCCACAAGTTCGACCTCGTCGCGCGCAAACTGGGCCTCGAGCCGGGGATGCGCCTGCTCGACGTCGGGTGCGGCTGGGGCGGGATGGTCCGCCACGCGGTGAAGGAGTACGGCGTCACCGCGCTCGGCGTCACCCTCTCGGCGCAGCAGGCCGCCTGGGCGCAGGCGGAGATCGAGCGCGAGGGCCTCACCGGCCGCGCCGAGGTGCGCCACCTGGACTACCGGGACGTGCCACCGGACCAGTTCGACGCCGTCAGCTCGATCGGCCTCACCGAGCACATCGGGGTGCGCAACTACCCGGCGTACTTCCGGTTCCTCTCCAGCCGGCTGCGGCCGGGCGGCCGGCTGCTCAACCACTGCATCACCCGGCCCGACAACGCCGCCGCGCCGCGCGTGCGGCGCGGGTTCATCGACCGGTACGTCTTCCCCGACGGCGAGCTGACCGGCTCGGGGCGGATCATCACCGAGATGCAGGACGTGGGCCTCGAGGTCCGCCACAGCGAGAACCTGCGGGAGCACTACGCGCGCACCTGCGGCGCCTGGTGCACCAACCTCGTGGAGCACTGGGACGAGGCCGTCGCCGAGGTCGGCGAGGGGACGGCCAAGGTCTGGGGTCTCTACCTCGCCGGGTCGCGCCTCGGCTTCGAGAGCAACTGGGTGCAACTGCACCAGGTGCTGGCGGTCAAGCTCCACGCGGACGGGCGGGCCGACTTCCCTCTCCGCCCGACCTGGGGCTCCTGACGGCGCCGGCGGGCGACCCGGACGGCCCCGACGCCGGACCCGGGTCGCCCGCGGGGTCGTCCCCCGCGGCGAGGGCGGCAAGGTGGGTGCGGCACTCCAGGACGAG
>Ga0302322_100006810_pt1 | contig 10167 bp, 8 predicted proteins | sample Fen_T0_2_FD_203757 | JGI IMG/M metagenome (GOLD analysis project Ga0302322, IMG submission 203757) | Peat permafrost microbial communities from Stordalen Mire near Abisko, Sweden - Fen_T0_2 | ecosystem: Environmental > Terrestrial > Soil > Wetlands > Permafrost | place: Sweden: Abisko... | reverse complement strand
GCAGGGGGGCGGGGGCCGGGGCCGGTTTGTCCGCGACCACGGCAGCCCGCGGCGCCGGCGCCGCAGCACTCGCACCGCTGGGCACGGGCCGCGTGTTGCCCCCTCGGCGAAACAGGACCTTGAACGCACCACTGTCGCAGGTGCCGAACACCTTGGCACCGGCCGGCACCGGCGCATCGGCCGGCACGGTTTCGAGCGTGAAGCCGCGGATGCTCGGGTCAATGCGCGCCGCCAGCGTGTCGCTGAACTGGGTGCAGGCGTAGGACTGGGCCTGGGCGCTGGGTGCGAGGAGCATCGAGGCGGCTTGCAGCGTGGCCAGGGTGCAGAGCTTGACGGCGAGGTGGTGCCTGAAGGTTTGTGGCACGGCCGGCCGATCGCCAAGGCCCTGCGCTTCTTCTGATCGACTTGTTTTTCTTGTCACGTTCATCGGTTGCTTCCCTGTGTCTGACCCGGGAATTGTCGCAAGGACGGGAGGCGCTACGCAGTTGCGGGTGTACTGGTTAGCCCGATGGTGTTGCGAGATGTCCTCGCCGGGCGGCGTTGGCGATGGTTTTGGGGGCGTTGATCGAGTGGCGTCGAACCGCTTGTCTTTCAGTGGCGGAATGTGGACGACAGGAATGCAGCGATAGCTTTGATGCCTAGAAGCTTGTCTTCGAAAAACTTCAGGACGAAGGCTTCATCGCTAGAAACAAGGCGCTCGGGACTGCGTCCCCCGGTCTGTACGAGGTCGTGTTTACCTTGGTCAAGGACTTAGAAAACCATGAAAATCACTCATCACCCCAGGGCATTCAGTGCGAGCGGTCTGCAGCCTAACCCTTCCAATCGAGAGGCGTCGCCCGGCAAGCCAGGCGACGCCTCTCATCTCAAACGTTAGGCATTCAGGCCGGCTCCAATCTGAAGTGCAACAGCTGCTAACCGCTAAGGTGCTGCATGGGAACCCAATACACACAACTGACGGAACAGGATCGCTGGTGGATTCAAACGATGCTCTCTCATGGGCTGAGCCAGCGGTCACCCACGCGTTGCCAGGGCAGGCCCAGCACCTGCGCATCCAGTTGTTCTCTCGTGAGCGACTGCTGCGTGCCGCAGCCGCCGCCCGGCCAGACGAAGCGGCCCTGGTGCAAGCGGCGTGCGGCCAGCCAGATGCCGATGCCGTCGTGCACAAGCACCTTCAGCCGGGTCGAACGCTTGTTGGCGAAGACGTAGGCGTAGGCGTGGTGCGGGCGTGCCGAGCCGAAGACCTGCACCACGCGCGCAAGCGTCGTGTCGGTGCCCGCACGCATGTCCATCGGCTCGGTGCACAGCCACACCGCCTCCACGCGGATCATCGCAACCAGTCGCTCAGCCAGGCCGCGCAGTCCCGGGCCGCCGCTGCCGGCCAGACGATCTTGATCGTCGTGCCGGCGCGATGCAGTTCGATGCGGATCTCCCCGTCCACGACCGACGCGGGCAACGCCAGCGGCACGAACGGCGGTGGCGGCATCGGCGGCGGCTCGGGAACCTGCGCCGCCTTGGCGGCAACTGGAGCAATGACCTTGTGCTCGGCATCGATCACCCACTTGCGCAGCATGTTGGCGTTCAGGCCGTGTGCCAGTGCCACAGCCGCGACCGACACGCCGGGCTTCAGGCACTCCCGGATCGCCGTAGCCTTGAACTCGGCACTGTGCCGTCGCCGGCGTCGCCGCCCCATCAGATCGACCCCATAAGTGTTCACGTGTCCGCTTCTCCTCTCGCGGACACATGTTCACTACCCGGACCCCGTCAGATCAACCTGTGTTCCCCAGCCGCTTACGGCGCAAATCATGGAATGCCGCTCTACAACAGCTCATCGAGCCTTTGCAGCTGCCCCTCCGTGAGTCAGACTTTGGGGTCGCACACAACAAGTTCAGTGCACCCCGGCGTGAACAGCATGGGCATGTCATCGAGCGCCGCCCATGCAGCCCGGGGTGCCATGCTGGTTTGGAGCCACAAGCGAATCTCGGCTTCTCGCTCGTGTTTGGCGGATTCGAGTCCGGCGGCCGAGTCCATCCAGTCCGGCCCATGGACTTGGCGGAAGAGCGGAGTAACGCCCACCACGCGATCCTGCAGGTCCTCAGCAAAGAACGAAACGAGCTCGTCGAACGGAAGAGGGAAGTCCCTGACTGCGTCTGGCACGGGAGGTGCGTTCAGACAACGCGTTGCACTGGTGGGTAGCCGAAGCTGCTCTCGAGGTGGGCGCGTCTGGGCTGATAGAGCCGAAGGGTGAGGTAGAACGCCTCGTCCGCCGGCGACGGCAGCCAGTTCTTGCCCGGCCCCGGCGGGTCGGACTGGATCGAGATGCTCAGTCCCCCGTCGGCGTCGGGCTGCAGCCCGCGTGTGCGGTCTCCGATCGAGTGCCGCCCGATGGAGTTGGCCACCAGCAGGCAGTCGCTGCGCCGATACAGCGTGATCGACCAGAACGCATTGACCTCGGGCAAACCAGTGGGCGCGAAACGCAGCGTGTAGCGGTGGTCGCCGTGCAGCTCCTCGCCCGCGGCGTCCACCTCGGCCATCACATACATGGCTTCTTCGATGCCCAGCGTGCCGATCCAGTTGCGCGCGACACGGGCCCGCGTCTCGAAGTCTTCGCCGAAATGCGTGCACACTGAGACAGCGGTTGACCAACCACCGCCCAGTTCAGACCGGGTCGAAGCTGCGCGTAATTCGGTGTAGACGCGCTTCAAAGCTACCTGCAGCGCTGCCGTCTCGGGAGGCCAGTCAGCAAGCACGTGTTCCGACGGATTGCGCAGCAACATCGGCCTCAGCACCCGCAGATACTCTGCCGCATTGGGTATGTCGCCGCCGCGTGCGTCGACCAGGGTATCGACCCGCATCAAGGCTGGCGTGCCATCGGGGCGGCGAATGTCAAACCGGTCTTGCAGCGCATGCACGCAGGCCAGGTCTTTCTCGTCATCGTCCACCAGGATGCGACCAATGACCCACACGTCGTTGCCGGGCGCGCTGATGCAGTGCATGCCGGCCGGGGTGTCCCCCGTCCAGCCTGGTCCGTGAACGAAGAGCTGCTGTGCGCCGCCACCCGTGGTGCGCCGCCCGGCGTAGGCCCAGGGGTTGGTCCATGCATCCAGGAAGCCCAAAGTCCAGTAGCGTTGGCCCATCTCGGGCGCATCGATGACCACCGGCCCGTCCGACAGATCAAGCCAGGCGTTCGTGAAGAGCGTGTCGTTGTTCGGTGTGACAACTTCCTTGTCTTGCGGACCCCTCAGCCGGCGCGTATGGGTGAACTGGTTCACCCAGCGCATCGGCGATGAAGGCCCGTCGCCGGCAAAGCCCTGCAAGGGATGTCGACGCGCGGTATTCGCTGCCCGCATGCGCGCCATCTCGAAGAGCGGTAGCGTCTGCGTCACCGCCTGACGAGCAGAAGATGCACCATCCGCGACGCGCCCCACGATCACGGCGTCGAGCGCTGCGACACCTCGCCCTGCGGGCATGACGACAAAAGGGTTCAGGTCGACTGACTGCAGCGAATCGCCGGCGGCCATCGCGAAGTCGGACAGCCGCACGATCGCCCGCGCCAATGCTTCGACATCGGCCAGGGGGGCTCCGCGGAAGCCTTTGAACAGCGCAGCAGTCTTCAGTTCTCCGATCATGCTGCGGGCCTCGTGCAGGTCGATGGGTGCCACGCGGAAAGTGACATCGCGCAGCAGCTCCACGTTCACGCCGCCCGAACCCAACATCACGATCGGGCCCAGCACCGGGTCGCGATTCACACCCAGGATGCACTCGACCCCGCCACGGACCATCTTCGCGACCAGCACGCCATCCACCCGTGCCCCCGATGCCCGCGCCTGGATGCTCGCTTGGATGAAGTCATACGCCTCGGTGACCTCGTCTTCGTCGGTGATGTTGAGAACCACGCCGCCGACATCGCTCTTGTGCGTGATCTGCGCCGAGAGCACCTTCATCACCACCGGAAAGCCCAGTTCGCGCGCGGCGACGATCGCTTCGCCGTGCGATCTGGCTTGCCTCAGGGGAACCGCCGGCACGCCATGCGCCTGCAGCAAGGCCAAGGCATCGGCCTCGTTGTAGGTCGCCGGTTTCAGTGTGATGTGCGCAGCCACAAATGGCGGCGGCACAAACGGCTGCTCTCGCTGAGTGCGGAAAAAATTCACCGCAGCCAGCACCCGTATCGCCCGGCTCGGGTCGGCGAAGGTCAAACAGCCCAGGGTTTCCAGTGCACGCTCCTGCTCGGCATCGGCCAGCGTGCTGAACATCACCAGACGCCCCGGGTGATCGCGGTGCAGGTCGTGGGCCAGCTTCTTCTGCATTTGCTGCATGGCAGGTGTAAGGCCTGCCGCAGCGAGAAAGATGATGAGGCTGCCGTAGTCGCCCTCTTTCAGCATGGTGTGGGCAGCGGCTTCGAGCAGCTCGATGTCCGATGTGACCTGGCCGGTCACGTCCACCGGGTTGCGCGTGGCAGCGAATGGCACCAGTGCGCGGATGCGATCCTGCGCGGCCTGCGGTAGCGGCGCGAGGTCCAGGCCCGCGTCGGCAGCATCGTCGGCCATCAACACGCCCATGCCTCCGGACACCGTCAGCAGCCCCACCTTCGCATTGAGTGGCAGGCCGCAGAGCGCGAGGCAATGCGCCACGTCGAAGAACTCGTCGATGGTGCGAGCGCGCCAGACACCATATTGGCGAAACAGCGCATCGAAAGCTGCATCGTCTCCAGCCAGCGATGCCGTGTGCGAGGCCGCGGCCATGGCACCCAGCTCGGTGCGCCCCACCTTCACCACGACCACCGGCTTGCCGCATTCGCGTGCAAAGCCCAAGGCGTGCTTGAGCTTCTCGCCGTCACGGCAGCCTTCGAGGTACGCCATGATCACTCGCGTTGCCGGGTCGCGCGCCATCCACGCAATGCAGTCGGCCACCTGAATGTCCACCTCATTGCCAGTGGTGACCCAGGCAGAAATGCCGAGGTGGCGCTCGCGTGCCATGCCGAATGCATAGGCCCCGAAAGCGCCGCTCTGGCTGACGATGCCCACCGAGCCCGGCTTGACGACACCGGTGGAGACGACCGGCGAGAACGTCGCGTACACAGCCTGCCGCACATTCATGAAGCCCAGGCAGTTCGGGCCCAAAAGTCTGATGCCTGCCTGGCGTGCCAGAGCACCGAGACGTTTCTGCGCGCGTTCACCCTCCGGGCCCATCTCGGCAAAGCCTGCCGAGAACATGACGATGTTTTTCACACCGGCCGCTGCTGCATCCGCAATGGCCGCATCGGCTTGCGCCGCCGGTATCGCGAAGATCGCCAGGTCGATGGGCTTGCCGACGGCTTGCAGGCTCGGGTAGGCGCGCAGACCCTGCGCCTCGCTGCTGCCCGGATTGATCGGGTAGATCTCTCCGGCGTAGCCTTGCTCGATCAAGTAGCGCAGCGGCTGGGCGCCGATCTTGTTGGGCTTGGACGATGCACCGACGATCGCGATGGAGCGCGGCGACAAGAAGGAGTCGAGTTCTGACATGAGGGATCAATGTAGTGACCCCTCTTTCATCGGACAAGACGAGAATTCTGGGAGTTTTATCGGATTTTCTGAAGAATCAACTCAGCAGGCTACAGCCCAGTCGACCAGGTTTTCGCCGTGCCGAGCGCGAAGTGCAGAAAGCTCCCGACTGCGGGCGACAGTGAAGCGCGGCGGCGCGCGAAGAGCGCGATCTTCCACTTCACGATGGGCTGCTTGAGCGGCATGAACTTCAGCCCGAAGCCTTGCACCAGCGATTGCGCCATCGACGGGCAGATGACCGCGCCGGGCCTCACCTTCAGCATCGACAGCGCGGTGTTCACACGGTGCACGGGTACCACCACCTTGGGATGGTGCCGAGGCGGCACCTGGCTCAGCACGTTGATGCCGATGTTGGGCATGTAGTTGATGAGGGGCAGGTCGCTCATCGCCTTCCAGCTCAGCCAATCGCCCTGGGCAAGCGGGTTGTCCGGGCGCAATGCCACCCACAACGGGTCGGCACCCAGCATGTGGATTTCGACCGAGTCGTCAGTGATCACCCCGGCCGGGCCGAAGCCGATGTCCGAACTGCCGTTCTGCAAACCTGCCAGCACCTGCTCGATGGGCACGTCTTCGAAGCGAACATCGACGCCAGGGTGGCTGCTGCTGTACTTGGCGATGAGTTCCGGCAGCAGCGTGCATGACAGCGTCTCGGGTGCCGCCACCCGCACCACGCCGCGGCGCAGATCCTTCAGGCTGGTGAGACTCTCCAGGGCCTCGTCGAGGTTGGCAAGCGTGCGCCGCACCATGGGCTCGAAGCTCGCCCCCACCTCCGACAACGAGACCCTGCGGGTGCTGCGATCCAGCAGGCGAACACCCAATCGACTTTCAAGCTCCTTGATGAGCCCGCTGAGTGCTGCCTGTGACAAATGCATCACGTTGGCGGCTTCCGAGAAACTGCCAGTTTCCATCACCGCAATGAAGGCACGCAGCTGCCGCAAGGTCACATCCATGGTCATCTTGTATCCCCCCGTGGGGCCGCATCTATTTATCTGAATAAATTATAGATATTTCCAAAAATGCAGATTGCCCTATGAAGCAGCGTTGCCTATCCTGCGCGCTCGGCTCAAGAGATACCCGCGAAAGACGGAGCCATGCTGGGTGCCATCGCTCGATCACCGAGGGGACATACATGAAGATTTCTCGCCGAGACCTGCTGGGCGCAGCGGGCGTCAGCCTTGCTGGCGCACCGGGTCTCACTGCGTTGGCCCAAGGCAACTGGCCCACGCGTTTCGTGCGGCTCGTGTCGCCCTACGCTCCAGGCGGCGCAAGCGATATTTCGGCGCGCATCCTCGCCGAGCAACTGGGGCGCGGCCTCGGTCAGCAATTCGTGGTCGAAAACAGGCCGGGCGCCGGAAGCCGCCTCGCCAACGACTTCGTCGCGCATTCGGCCCCCGACGGATACAACTTTCTCTACGCCGCGGCGCCCTATGTCACCGCCGAGGCCTTGTACGGAAAACTGAGCTACGACCCGCGCAAAGACCTGCAGCCTGTGGCCATGGCCGTGATGGCACCTATCTTTCTGGTGATCAATGCGCAGGCCACATTCAAGAGCGTCGCCGACCTGATCGCCTACGGCAAATCAAAGCCGGAAGGGCTGACCTTCGCTTGCCCAGGCGCAGGCTCTCAACCGCACCTGGCGGCCGAAGTGCTGTTCAGAGATGCAGGCGTGACAGGGCTCAACGTGCACTATCGTGGCGACGCGATGGCCTACACCGAGTTGCTCGCCGGTCGCGTGGACGCGACGCTCACCGCCATCAGCACCGCGCTGCCGCACATCCAGACCGGCAAGCTGCGTGTGCTGGGCGTCGCTTCAGCAACCCCCAGCGCTGTCTATCCACAAGCCCCAACCCTGCGTGAACAGGGCCTGCCCAATGTGGTGGGTTCCGGCTGGTACGGGTTCATGGCGCCAGCCGCCACACCGCACGCGATCGTCGAGCGCATGCAGTCCGAAGTCACGCGTGTGCTTTCCGACGCCGACATAAAGAGAAGGCTGCTCGCCCAGGGCCTGGAGTCGCATGCCAGCACCGCCGCGGAGTTCGGCAAATTCATCGACGACGAGACGCGCAAATGGACCGAGGTGATCCGCAAGGCCGGCCTCAAAGGGGAGTAGTGCTCGGCGGTTGAGGTGCACCTGTGCGTGCACTCGAACAAAAGGTGCACGCGAGAGGCACCACCACCGCGTTTTTCACATCGGGAAGGAGGCTGCATGATTGCTCGCCGGCTTGTTCTGAAAGCCCTTGGGAGGACCACTGCCATTGGCGTGGCCGGCCTGGTTTCTGCCAGGCCCAGCGCAGCGCAGGGCCTGACCTCTGAGACCATCACGATCGGCTCATCGCTGGGCCTCAGCGGCGCCACCGCCGTTGGCGGGCGGGGTCACGTGGCAGGCATCCAGGCAGCGTTCGAAGAGATCAACCGTGGTGGCGGCATCAACGGCCGTCAATTGCGCTTCCTCTACAAGGACGACGGCTACGACCCCAAGCGCTCGGTCGAGAACCTGACCCCGATGATTGAAAGCGGCAGCGTGTTAGCGCTGATATCTCTCGTCGGCACTGGCGCCAACCTTGCCATCAACCCGCTGGTCGAGAAGGTCGGCGTGCCGCTGGTCGGGCCCATCACAGGCGCAGAGTCGCTTCGCAACGCCGAGCAGCGCTACACCTTCCACATTCGCCCGAGCTACTACGACGAGGTCGAATACATGGTGAACCAGTTCACGCTGATGGGCACCCACGATCTGGCCGTGGTGTACCTGGACAACGCCTTCGGCAAGGAAATCCTGGGCTATACCAAGAAGGCATTTGCCAATGCCAACAGCCGTGCGCTGGCCGAAATCGCGCTGGCTGGCGATGGCAAGAATGCCGAAGATTGCGCAGACAAGGTCGTGCGCAGCAAGGCGGGTGCGGTGATCCTGGCCACCACCGGCGCCGCCAACACTGACTTCGTGCTCGCCGTTCGCCGACGCGCGACAGGCCTGCCGATGATCGGGCTGTCGCTCACCTTCAACGACGGCCAGCGCCTGGGCAAGAACACCAGCGGGTTGGCTTCGACGCTCGTCTTCCCGCCGTTCAAGAGCAACAAGTTCGCCTGCGTCCGCCGCTTCTGGGAAGCGATGCATGCCGCCAAGCAAGAGAGCGTCGCCAACTCTGCCCTGGAGAGCTGGTGGAACGCGCAGGTGCTGGCCCAGGCACTGCGCCGGGCGGGGCGCGACCTGACGCGCGACAAGCTGCGCGCCGCGCTGGCCAGCACCCGTGATTTCAGCATCGACGAGTTGCATTTGAATTTCCCGAGCCGCGCGCCGTATGTGGGGATGAAATCGGTGACATTGGGCGTCTATACGCCTGATGGCGTTCTGCGTACATAGAGCTAATGAAGACTCGACTCATGACAATGCTTGCTCGCGCGTGCATGCTCGCTGCGCTGGTGGTGATACAGGGGTGTGCGCATCAGGGGGCTGAGATGCCTGCAACCCAACGCAACACAAGCATCGGACCTGTCCTCGGGGCAGACAATTCAAGCTCCGAGGGCACGTACAGCTGGAAAGGCGTGCCCTACGCAAAGCCACCCGTCGGTGCCCTGCGCTGGAAGGCTCCGGTCGATGCCGATCGCTGGTCCACGGTGCGGCGCACCACCGAGTTCGGTAGCGCCTGTGTCCAGACCGGCCGCATGTACGGCCCTGGCCTGAACAACCGGTACGACGTCTCCGTCGGCGCCACGCTCGGCAAGACACTGGGCTCCGAAGATTGCCTGTACCTCAACATCTGGCAACCTTCGTCACCCGCCAAAGCGGCGCGGCCAGTCATCGTCTGGGTCTATGGCGGCAGCAACATCACCGGCTACACCGGCGACCCGGTCTATGACGGCAGCACGCTCGCCAAGACGGCCGACGCCGTGGTCGTCTCCGTCAACTACCGGCTAGGCATCTTCGGTTTCCTGAACCTTGCGCAGCTCAAGACGGGAGACGTCAATGACGACTCCGGCAACTTCGCGCTGCTCGACATCGCCAAGGCGCTGGAGTTCGTGCAGAACAACATCGCAAACTTCGGCGGCAACCCGAACCAGGTCACGCTGATGGGTCAGTCGGCAGGCGCGGTCAACATCCTGGGCCTGCTGACCTCACCGAGATCTCAAGCCGATCGCCCCAGCTGTTTCATCGGCTCATCGCGTTGAGCGGCGGTATTTCATCTCCGGCCACCTTGCCTGCCGGGTCCTTGCCCGTCATTCAACCGGCAAGCGTTTGGGCTACGCGGGGCGAGGCCCTGTTGACTGAATCGCTGGTGGCCGATGGCTTGGCAGCCGACGAGGCTGCGGCCAAGGCTTACATCACCACGCTCACGCCGAAGCAGCTTGCAGGCTACATGAGGGGCAGGTCAGCAGATGCGCTGCTGTCGACCGTGCGCACCCGCCTGGTGGCGCGCGGCATGTCCGCTGCAAACGTGATCCCCGACGGTGCCATCGTGGCGGCCGACCCGATCGCAGCCATCAAGGCCGGGCGCTACGTGAAGGTGCCAGTGCTGACCGGCATCACACGCGACGAAACGAAACTGTTTCCCCAGCTCTTCTCGCTGCGGCCTGCATTGGGGGGCACGAGCGGACGCCTGCTCGACGACACAGCCGTGTTCGCATTGGCCCACAG
>Ga0302322_100006807_pt1 | contig 10169 bp, 10 predicted proteins | sample Fen_T0_2_FD_203757 | JGI IMG/M metagenome (GOLD analysis project Ga0302322, IMG submission 203757) | Peat permafrost microbial communities from Stordalen Mire near Abisko, Sweden - Fen_T0_2 | ecosystem: Environmental > Terrestrial > Soil > Wetlands > Permafrost | place: Sweden: Abisko... | reverse complement strand
AAATTCTGAAAAGTCATTGCCGTGCCGACCGACCCAGATACCTATCACATCCTGTAAGCTGGCTGATGCCAACAAATATTGCTGTTTTAAACGTAGCACCTTGCCGTTTTCGCTGGCATCGTTGGGATATAACACCATGGTAATGTTTTCGGCGCTGTTTTTTGCGGCGACGGCTTCGGCATAATCCCCTTCATTAAATTCCTGTAAATTGAATTCTTCAGTGGCTGTGGCTTTCCAGAGCCGCAAGGTATTGACCGTGTTGTTACGGAATCCAGGAATCGGCGTGTCAAAAGGGACCGCCTGGACATCATGGGTATCAATCCAACAGACCCGTTTTTTGCCGCGTTCGTCTATGTGGGTTTCAGTCCGGCCACCGAATTTGATGACTTGTTTATATTCTAAACGCTCGATTTCCCAGATATTGCCATTGCGTAACCAATGGTCGGGTTTTTCGATCTGTTCGCCATTTACGACCATTTGCTCGAACATGCCATATTCATACCGTAAGCCGTAGCCGGTAACGGGCAATTGCAAAGTCGCGCAACTGTCGATAAAGCAAGCCGCCAGACGACCTAAGCCGCCGTTCCCTAAACCAGCATCATATTCACTGTCGATAAGTTCTTCCATTTCCAAGCCGAGGTCATACATGGCTTTGGAAGCGACATCTGTTATACCTAAGTTAATCATGGCGTTGCTCAGGGTGCGGCCCATAAGGAATTCCATGGAAAGATAGTTGGCCCTTTTGCAATCATTTTCTTTGTAAGCGTTATAGGTTTTCTTCCAGCGTTCAATCAAGCGATCGCTGATTGCTAATGATAAGGCTTCATAAGCATAATGCAGTGATTTACAGTTTTCATCACGTCCAAGGCGATGACCATAATAACGTTTAAAGTCAGATATCAGGGTTTGGGTGTCCATACCTAATTCCGGTAGGGAACAAATAGTTGAGGCTGGTTTGCTTGTTTTGAATATTCTGTGTGGCATGCTCTTTTCCAGAAAGTGGTTATTAGGATAATACTACCCTTAATTGGCGATTAATTAAAATTCTTGAGTTAAGTTGGGCTAACGAATTACCTTAGCTTGTAAGCCTTAATGAAAACAGACGCAAAAATTATCGTTTATGTTTTATTAAGGTAAGGACCTGTTGAACCAACCCTAAATCTTGCAGCGAAGATAAATGGTTCTTTTTTGTTAAGGGTTCTAGGTATTTATCGAAAAATGCGCTCATTTCTGGACAAAATCGCTCAACTTAGGCACAATTGGCGGTCAAAATTCATCTTAACTCAGCAGTAGTGTAGTCATGGCGACGATTACCGTAATTAACGGGCCCAATTTAAATCTATTAGGTCTACGCGAGCCTAATTATTACGGCAACCAAACTTTGGCTGACATCAGGCAAAGCTTGGAACAAAAGGCGGCAGAGTTAGGTCATGAGTTGGAATTTCATCAAAACAATGCCGAAAATGAAATTGTAGAACACATCCACCAAGCTTTCCAAACTAAAGTTGATTTCATTATCATCAACCCTGCGGCTTTTACGCATACTAGCATTGCCATTCGTGATGCGCTGTTGGCAACTCGAATACCATTCATTGAGGTGCACTTGTCAAACGTACATGCCCGTGAAGCGTTCAGGAGCCATTCTTATTTATCAGATATTGCAGTAGGTGTAATTTGCGGGTTAGGCGCTATAGGATACGAGCTGGCTTTACGGGCAGCTCATCAGAATATTTTAAGTCAAGAGACAATAAACCATGGACATTAGAAAAATAAAAAAATTGATCGAAGTTTTAGAGGAATCAGGTATTGCCGAACTAGAGATTAAAGAGGGCGAAGAATCCATCCGTATTAGCCGATATTCCGCTGCGCCCCAAACCATAACTTATGCTCCGGCGCAGGCAGCGCCAGTGCCCCAAATAGCGGGCGTTACTATCACCCCGGCAGCAGAAGAAACCATATCAGGCCATATTGTTAAGTCACCCATGGTTGGGACATATTACCGTTCAGCCTCTCCGGGTGCTAAACCTTTTGTGGAAGTGGGACATTCCGTATCGGTTGGAGACACGTTATGCATTATCGAGGCCATGAAAATCCTAAATCAGATTGAAGCGGACAAGAGTGGTACCGTTACCAAGATTTTGGTTGAAAATGCAGAGCCAGTCGAATACGGCCAGCCCTTATTCATTATTGAATAACCTCAGGATGAGAAATCATGTTCGATAAGATAGTGATCGCCAATCGTGGCGAAATTGCGCTACGTATATTGCGCGCTTGTAGGGAGCTTGGGGTCAAGGTTGTTGCCGTTCATTCCGAGGCAGACCGTGACTTAAAGCATGTTCGTTTAGCGGATGAATCTGTATGCATCGGGCCGGCAGCATCAATTGATAGTTACCTCAATATTCCCGCTATCATTAGTGCAGCAGAAGTAACCGATGCGGAAGCCATCCATCCTGGTTATGGTTTTTTATCGGAAAATGCCGATTTTTCGGAAAAGGTAAAACAAAGCGGTTTCGTGTTTATTGGCCCTAATGCTGATACCATTCGCATGATGGGAGACAAAATTTCCGCCAAAAATGCCATGATTGCGGCGGGCATACCTTGTGTGCCTGGTAATAATGACCCGCTCACCGATAATGCCAAAAAAAATGTCAAGTTGGCCCAAGAAATTGGGTATCCGGTCATCATTAAGGCGGCCGGGGGCGGTGGCGGTCGTGGGATGCGGACGGTTCACACCGAAGCGGCATTGATCAATGCAATCGCAATGACCAAAGCGGAAGCCGGGGCTGCCTTCGGCAATAACACCGTCTATATGGAAAAATTCTTGGAGAACCCGCGGCACATTGAGTTTCAAGTGATGGCAGACGCGCACGGTCATGCGATACATCTCGGAGAACGCGATTGCTCCATGCAGCGTAGGCACCAAAAAGTGGTGGAAGAAGCCCCAGCCCCAGGCATCACTGAAGAACAGCGCAAAATTATCGGTGAACGGTGCGCCAAAGCCTGCGTTGATATTGGTTACCTGGGCGCAGGTACTTTTGAGTTTTTATATGAAAGGGGTAATTTTTACTTTATTGAGATGAATACCCGAGTTCAAGTCGAACATCCAGTCACCGAAATGATCACCGGCTTCGATATTGTCAAGGAACAGCTCCGTATTGCCGCAGGTATGCCCTTGTCGATCACCCAAGATCAAGTCAGGTTGACGGGGCATGCCATCGAATGTCGCCTGAATGCGGAAGATCCCAGAACCTTCATGCCGTGCCCAGGTACTATTGAGCAATTTCATATGCCAGGCGGGCCTGGTATACGTTGTGAAACACATATATATAACGGCTACAAAGTGCCTCCCTATTATGATTCGATGATCGGCAAGCTTATCGCCCATGGCGAAGACCGTAAAAGCGCCATCGCTCGGATGAATACGGCACTCAGTGAAATTATCATTGACGGTATTAAGACAAATATACCGCTCCAACAAGATATTATGAATGACAGCGCTTTTGTGGCCGGCGGTCAGAATATTCATTATTTGGAAAAAAAGTTGGGCATTACTTAAGTCACATTCAATTCAGCAGTGAACAAACAAGCAAGTCGGTTGAAATGTTATGTATTTTCTAGTCTATGGCTTGGCATCAACTTTCCGTAATTACTAATGAAAGGGCCGCTCCCAAAATCGCCGATTTGTTCAGCGATCTTGGGGCGGTATCGGTTACCTATATGGATGCCGAGGACGAACCGGTCTATGAGCCCGCTATCGGCGAAACCAAAATCTGGACACGCACCCAGGTTATTGCTCTATATGAGTTGTCGATTGATCCGATCGCTATAAAAAACAAGGTAAGTGAACACTTTCAACAAGAAATCCTGGAAGATTGGGCGGTTGAAGAAATAGCCGATCAGGTTTGGGAACTTGCCTGGATGGAATATTACCGTCCGATGAAATTCGCCGAAAAACTCTGGGTCTGTCCGACTGGCCAAGAACAAGTGGAACCTAACACAGTGTGTTTGATCCTCGATCCGGGCTTGGCCTTCGGCACGGGTACGCATCCAACTACGGCTCTTTGCTTAGAATGGTTGGCGAGCAATGACTTGGCGGGCAAAACCATTGTCGATTACGGCTGTGGGTCCGGCATCTTGGCTATTGCTGCGTTATTGTTGGGTGCAAAAGTAGCTTATGCTGTTGATATTGATCCGCAAGCAATTACCGCGACAGAAAGTAATGCTATCAAAAATAATGTCCGTGATAATATCGTCTGTTGCTTACCTGAACAGTTTATAGCGTTGGCTGTGAAGGCGGATGTGGTGCTGGCAAATATTTTGGCGAAACCGCTTATAGATATGTCTAAAATGATTGGTGGACTCATGGTTTCTGGAGGTCAACTCGTGTTGTCAGGCATTTTGGCTGAACAAGCAGATTCAGTTATGGCAGCTTATCGCCCTTATCTTAATTTCGATAAGCCCTCACAACAAGAAGATTGGGTTAGGTTGAACGGTATAGCGGTAAACTAACCATGTTTGCGCAATGCCCTGATTGTCTCAAAGCCTACCCGGTAACCAAAGAACGCCTGAGAAAAAATGCTTTGCTTTTTTGCCGGGATTGCAAAAAAAACTTTAATGGCTTGGAAATGCTCAGTGAAAAGTCCACGGGGTTGATTGCAGAAGCCAAGACTAAAGTAATTAGGAAATCAGATGGCAAAAAATCCGGTGCTAAAAATAAAACCAAAAGCCAACGTCAGCTTAGCAATCCAAACACTACCGCCGGCTTTAAAAAAGAAAATACCAATGAAATTGCGTCTAACTTGCCCCAACCGCCAGTTGCCACCGAACAGTTGCCTTGGGAAATTGACAAAACACCGGCAAGAATCAATTGGATTGTAGGCTTTGTTGCTGGGTTATTGCTCCTGTTCGGACAAATTATTTATTTCGAGGGTTATGCCGTTAGCCAAAATGCCACTTACCGTCCCCAAATGGAAAAAATATGCCGTTGGTTAGGGTGTCATTTACCTTATTATAAAAGCTTGAACGAGTTCGATGTCGTTCACGGGACGTTAACCCCGAGCGCAGATAACTCTTTTGTTTTTAAGGCAATTATCAGTAACCAAGCCGCATTCGAGCAACGTTTGCCTAACATCAAGCTTTCATTGCTCGATTACAACGAACAGTTATTCGCACAACGGATCTTTTCCCCAAATGAATATTTGTCCAGTCATCAACGTGCAAGTTATGTAATTGCGCCCGATGAAACGGTAGAAGCCAGTTTGAGTATTGCGGTGCCTAAGACCGGCATCGGCGGTTATAACTTTGACCTAACTTATTGAACCAACTATGGCACATGCCGAAATTTATTTAAAGAAAAATGAAGACAAACGTTTGCGGCAAGGTCATTTGTGGGTGTTTAGCAATGAGATCGACATTCAGCGTTCCCCGTTAGAGCAGTTCACTGCAGGCGATTTGGTGCAGGTCAAAGCGAATGATGGCAAGGTGATGGGTACGGCCTACATCAACCCCCAAAGCCTGATTTGTGCTAGGTTACTGTCCCGGAAAGGTAACATGAAGTGTGGGGTGAATTTCTTTAGGGAACGTCTTGAAACGGCGTTAATTTTGCGCGAAAAGCTTTATGACAAACCCTATTACCGCCTGGTTTATGGTGAAAGCGACGGTTTGCCTGGCTTAGTTATTGATCGTTTCGGTTCCGTTTTATCCGTACAAATAACCACTGTAGGCATAGAAGTCCGAAAAGATTTTCTAATTACGGCGTTGCAAGAACTTTTCAAGCCAACTGCGATTGTATTAAAAAATGACAATAGCCAGCGTCAATTGGAAGGGTTAGGTACGGATTCCGAGGTGATTTTTGGGGCGGTTCCAGAAACACTCCTGATCGAAGAAAACGGTGCCAAGTTTAAAGTGGATATTTTAAGCGGTCAGAAGACCGGCTGGTTTTATGATCACCGATCAAGTCGTGCCCAGTTGGCGGAATTTGCAAAAAACCAACGGGTGCTGGACTTATTCTCATATACAGGCGCTTGGGCAATCCCAGCTGCATTGGCTGGTGCCACCGAAGTGACCTGTGTTGACGCCTCGGAAAGCGCCTTGGCCTTGGCCTTGGAGAATGCTAGGCTCAATGGGGTCGAAGATAAAATGCATTTTATCCGTAGCGATGTTTTTGATTTCCTCAAACAAGCGCGTCAAGATGGTCAGCTTTATGACATAATAGTCCTTGATCCGCCTGCGTTAATTAAGCGTAAGAAAGATTTTAAACAAGGCTATGAGGCATACCGACGGTTAAATCAGCTTGCGCTCCAAGTGCTTGCCAAAAATGGCATACTGGTTTCCGCATCCTGTTCATTCCATCTCAGCGTTGATAATCTAGAGGAAATTTTGCGTTCATCAGGGCGGCACATTGACCGCCACCTGACGTTTTTTTCTTGTGGAGGGCAGGGCGGCGATCACCCTGTTGATCCGGCAATACCTGAAACAGCGTATTTAAAAACATTTTTTTGCATCGTTTCATCCAGTCTATAAAAGTCATTGAGGCATCTTTATGACCACGGTAGAATACAAAAAAAACTGTGTGCTTTGTGGCCAATCGGTAGAAATCGAGGGTTTTACTGTCGATACTGAAACAGGTAGGCAGTCATTTTGCTGTGGGGGATGCCAAAGTATTTATCAGCTCATTTATAGGGATAATAGGGTGATGGATGCCGAAAACGAAACAAAAAAACAAAAACAGCCAATGAAGAGGACAACTAACGAATGAAAGCTTGTGACACCTGCTCCAACCGCGTCGAAATCGGCAAGAACCATGACCGTATGTCAGTTCCACGAAGAACCCTGGGATTAATATTTGTATACCTACCGATATTGACTTTACCTTTCGTGTTTGCCAGCGCTTATATGACTTACTTTCATTTATGGCTGGTAGGTGCCAAGAATGTCAAAAAGTTTTCGGATTATATGCCCGCCAGGGACAGCCATCGTTACACCATGAAAAACCAAATTACGATGAAGCCAAGTTTTTTGCTCAGTTTATCCCAGTATAAACTGTATTGGATTCTGAATTGCACGTGGTATTGTCCGGTGAGTGTTGCCGTGTTTGAATGGCATGCTTATTTAGTCAAGCTGGTGGAAAACTGGTGGTGTCCTTTTGGCCACGATAAAAAAGAAAATTACAGCAATGCCAAAATTGATAAATCGTTTTGGCATATTTACCCAGAAGATATGGTTAAGTTGGAGAAAGAAGACCTAGATAATCCGATCTGGAATGTCGATGCAGATACTGAAACGAAGTAATTGCATTGCTTCACGACTACTCATCTATTCAAGCAGCTTGATTGCTGAATCATATGCAAATCGGAAAGTACCAACTGCCCAATAGGTTGATTTTGGCCCCAATGGCCGGAATCAGCGATCGCCCGTTCAGAAGCATATGCAAAGAATTCGGCGCGGGCTTGACGGTATCCGAGATGGTGGCTTCCAATCCGGCTTTACGAGCAAACAAGAAGACTTTGTTAAAGGCGGATCACGACGGTGAACAAGGGTTGTGTTCAGTGCAGATAGTGGGCACGGATCCTAAGGATATGGCTGATGCGGCGGTTTACAATGTAAATCGTGGAGCGCAAATCATCGATATTAATATGGGTTGCCCGGCTAAAAAAGTCTGTGCCGTAGCGGCTGGTTCAGCCTTGCTAAGGGATGAAGGATTGGTAAGAAAAATCCTCGATGCGGTTGTTAATGCCGTGGATGTACCGGTTACGCTTAAAATTAGGACAGGATGGGATCGGCAAAGCCGCAATGCGGTTGAAATCGCCAAAATTGCCGAGAATGCTGGGATTGCTGCTTTAACCGTCCACGGACGGACACGGGCCTGCAAATTTGAGGGTCACGCTGAGTATGAAACGATAACACAGGTTAAACAGTCGGTCAGGATACCCGTGATCGCCAATGGCGATATTGATTGTGTTGAGAAAGCCAGTTTTGTACTAAAAACCACGGGAGCGGATGCGCTTATGATTGGGCGTGCAGCACAAGGAAACCCATGGCTATTTAATGAAATAAATGGTTTTGTTAACCATGGGAAAATCACCGAAAAACCGACTGTTACGGCTATCCATGCCACTTTGATGGGTCATCTTGAAAAGCTTTACAGTTTTTATGGCGATGCAGTGGGTGTTAGGATTGCCCGCAAGCACATCGGGTGGTACTGCAGGCCTCTGGACTTCATAGCGCAAGACCTAAAAAACAAGATAAATCTAGCCACCCAACCCGTGCAACAGATGGTACTGCTCAATCATGCGTTTGCCCAAAAAATAAACGATAGTGTTGGCTGATGGAGAGCGCCGTGGAGGATTTAGATCCTGTCGATGAGACCGAGCCGTTGACCTTATGTACGCCATTGTCACATCATGTAAAACAAACTGTTTCGCGTTATTTGGAACAGCTGCACGGCCATGATGTTGTCGATTTGTATGGTATGGTCATGAGCGAAGTTGAAAAGCCCCTGTTACAGGCGGCGCTCGAATATACAGGCCATAACCAGAGCAAAGCGGCAAAAGCGCTAGGGTTAAGCCGTAGCACCCTACGAAAAAAAATTGAATATTACGGTCTTGATTAATACGCTTTTGAAAGGTCAACTCATGTGGTTTTCAATTCGCCCCCTAAAAAGGCATTACGAACGCTATTTTGACAGCAATTTTTTCGTTTTTGGTCAGAACCACAAATCATTGGGCTGTCCTTGTACGGGGCTTTGTTCAACATCGGCTAAAACTTTGGGCAACCCTTAATTTTCACGTTCCAGTTATTATTCTAAAATCAGTTTGTATGGACAAAAAAATCACTCGTGCATTGGTCAGTGTCTCCGACAAATCAGGTATCGTCGATTTCTGCAAAGAACTCAACTTGTTGGGCGTTGAGATATTGTCGACGGGAGGCACTGCCAAAATACTGCTCGAACATAGTGTCAAAGTCACCGAGGTAGCCGACTACACCGGCTTTCCTGAAATGATGGCTGGTCGGGTAAAAACTTTGCACCCTAAAATTCATGGCGGCATATTGGGCAGACGAGGAATCGATGACGAGGTCATGGCAGAAAACGGCATAAAGCCCATCGACATGGTAGTGGTTAATTTATACCCTTTTGAACAAGTCATTGCTGATCCCGACTGCGTCTTGGTTACGGCTATCGAAAATATTGATATCGGTGGGCCAACCATGATACGTGCCGCCGCCAAAAATTATATCGATGTGGCCGTTATCGTTGATCCGAAGGATTATGCCAAAACGCTAACCGAATTGAAAAAAGATACCGGCCTTTCTTTGCAAACCCGCTTTAGTTTAGCGTTGAAGTGTTTTCAGCATACTGCACATTACGATAGCGCCATTGCTTCATATTTAGGTAAGGCGACGAAGACAACGTTTCCCGAAACCCTTAACTTACAATTTTATCTAAGCCAACCCATGCGTTATGGCGAGAATCCACACCAAAAAGGCGCTTTTTATAGCGATTTTGACCCGGCTTCAGGTACGATTGGCTCGTCGAGGCAACTGCAAGGCAAGGAGCTTTCGTATAATAATATTGCCGATGCTGATGCTGCCCTGGAATGTGTCAAAACATTCACAGATCGCCCTACCTGTGCGATCGTCAAACATGGCAATCCTTGCGGTGTTGCGGAGGCTGATACGGTTTTGGAGGCTTATAACAAGGCGTATGAGACCGACCCAACCTCCGCTTTTGGCGGAATCATTGCGTTTAACCGCGAACTGGACAAAGAAACGGCCATTGAAATTATTGAAAGGCAGTTTGTTGAAGTCATTATTGCGCCTGCCATCAGCAATGCAGCGCAAACTGTTTTGGGTGAAAAGTCTAAAGTGCGGGTCTTGCAGTGTGGTGAGTTCAGTTACGAAACAACTATGTCCTTGGACTTCAAAAAAGTGAGTGGCGGTTTGTTGGTGCAGGAGAAAGATTCCGGTTATGTTGGTAGCGCTGATTTAAAGGTCGTTAGCAATCGAAGCCCCAATGAGCGTGAACTTAGGGATATGTTGTTTGCCTGGAAAGTTGCCAAATTCGTCAAATCAAATGCGATCGTTTATGCCAGGAATGGTCAGACCATTGGGATAGGGGCTGGACAGATGAGTCGGGTTTTTTCTGCCAGTATCGCCAATATCAAAGCAGC
>Ga0302322_100006806_pt1 | contig 10171 bp, 10 predicted proteins | sample Fen_T0_2_FD_203757 | JGI IMG/M metagenome (GOLD analysis project Ga0302322, IMG submission 203757) | Peat permafrost microbial communities from Stordalen Mire near Abisko, Sweden - Fen_T0_2 | ecosystem: Environmental > Terrestrial > Soil > Wetlands > Permafrost | place: Sweden: Abisko... | reverse complement strand
TATGGATACGGCGCAGGCGCTAACGGCGAAGTACCCGCAGGCCTGGCAGGCGTGGTTGGTGCTGGCCGCGGCGCACCTCAAACGAGGCGAGAAGCAGAAGTTCACAGAGACGCTCGAGCACGCGCGCGCGCTCGGTTTCCGCGGCGATGCGCCGGCCCCGACGCTTCCCAACGTGGCCGCGCCGTACTGACGTCGACTTTCAGAGCTGTCCCAGCCAGCGATCCACCCGCCGCCTGAACGCACGCTCGCGGCGAACCGCGGGCGCGAAGCCGGAGCACGGGCTGCGCAAGCGCTCGGGACAGGTTTGGCAACGGCTGCGCTCCACGCCTCGGCGACGGTAGCGATCACCCACGACGGCCACGATGAGGAGGGCCGCGAACACGCTCGGCCAGCCCGTCCACAGGGCCAGTCCCAGCCCAGCGCCGGGGACGAATCGTCCCAGGATCTTCGGTAAGCGCAGCCGCAGCGACAGCGCGCCGAGCACGAGCGCCAGCAGCAAGGCGCCAGCCCCCCACAAGAACGGCGGACGCGCGAATGCCCCAACCGCTACGCCCGCGACCAAACCCGTGGCCAGAAACGTGCACCCCTTGCACACGCGCAGGCGCGGGCCCACGCGCAGAACTTCACTTCGGTAGGGCTCGCACAGGGGATGGTGGGCGAAACGGTGAAAGGCGTGCGCCCTCCGCGCCAGGCGATCGATCCGCCGCGCCAGCGGCGGCGGGATGCGCGAACCCGTCACGAGGCTTTGGGGGCCAGCTTGACCGCCGTGCCGTAGGCGACGATCTCGTTCGTGTTCTGCATTAGCTCGCCCGAATCAAAACGCATCATCAACACGGCATCGGCGCCCAGCTCTATGGCGTGATCCTCGAGCCGCTTCATGGCCTGGCTGCGCGCATCGTTGGCCAACTCGGTAAGAGCCGTGATCTCACCACCGAAGAACGTCTGGCAGCCTGCGCACAGGGTGCCGACCACGCTGCGCGAACGCACCGTGATGCCCCAGCACGAGCCCAGCACCTTCTCGACCACGAAGCCGGGCGGCGGATCCATCGTAGTCATGACGGGAATGCGATGTTGCATGCACGCTCCTTCTTCAGGTTCCCACTTCAGGTTCCCATCAAATCAGGTTCCCATCATCAAATCAGGTTCCCATCATCAAATCAGGTTCCCATCATCAAATCAGGTTCCCATGACCCGCGTTGGCGGAGGCGAGCTTTGCTCGCCGCAGCCTGAGCGCGGGAGGGTTTGGGAACCCTCCCAGGGTTCCCATGATAGTTGAGGAGAGAGTGGGAGTCGAACCCACGTTACCTTGCGGTAAACATGATTTCCAATCATGCGCCTTCGGCCACTCGGCCATCTCTCCAGATTTCTGTATTTGGTTTTCTGCGGTTCCGTTTTCTGCGGTTCCGTTTTCTGCGGTTCCGTTTTCTGCGGTTCCCATAACCGCGTTGGCGAAGGTGGGCTATGCCCACCGAAGCCAGAGCGCGGGAGGGTTTGGGAACCCTTTGAGGGTTCCCATGATAGTTGAGGAGAGAGTGGGAGTCGAACCCACGTTACCTTTCGGTAAACCTGATTTCGAATCAGGCGCCTTCGGCCACTCGGCCATCTCTCCAGTTGGGAGGGAAACGTATGCCGCGTACGCGGCAGAAGGTCAAGCCCTTGAAGGCCCATCGAGCGCCGCGGCAAAGTTCTTTCGACGCCCTATCCTTCCGTGCTACCTTGCCGCCCTAACCATCAGCAGTACCGAGGTGTTTGAAAATGAAATCGAGTAGCATGCCAGCCGTTCTCGTATTTTGTGCCCTGAGCGCGCTTGCCGCCTGTGGCGGATCGTCAGGGAGCAACGACGGTGGTTCATCGAGCGGCGCGACCTGCGACCCCGTCGCCTTCGCCATGCTCAACACCGCTGGCAGCAACGCCAAGGTCTGCGCTGCGACCACCCAATGCATCGCCAGCAGCTGCGCCGACGCCGCCAAGGAGTGCGCAGGGCCCGACTACGCAAGCGGTGTCTACGCCGGCACCTGCGGCAGCTACTTCGATTGCGTGAAGACCTGCAAATGCCAAAAGGCGTGCGTAGACAAGTGCGATCCAGGCACGCTCGACTGCGCTAGCTGCCTCAGTGTCAAGCTGGCCTTGGGCTGCACCCTGACCTGCGCATCGGCCATCGCGTCTTGTGGCAAGTAAGCGCTAGTCACCGCGCTCTGCCCGATAGTCCGCCATCGACAAGCCAGGGTAGGCCTTCTGCCACTGCGACGATAGCAGCGCAGCCAGTCTTGGATAGCTAGGACTGTCGGTGCGTAGGGCGATGCCATGGAAGAAGGCATCCGGATAGAATTCGTAGTGCTTCCAGAATTGGTCGCTGTCGAGAATATCCCGCAGCATCTGCGTGTGATCCGCGTGGGGCAGCCAGATAACGTCGGGGCTGCGGCGAAAGAGCTCAGGCGCGGAGAATCCATGCCGCGCAAAATACGGATCGTGCAGGCCAAGCATGTCGATGATGGTGACCTGCGGAGCCAGAGCGCCGGGCAGGCCGTGCTCGGACATGGCGAAGCTGGTGCGTGCTAGCGATGCGGCGGCCATGTCAGCGACGGCATGGGCTGCCTGCCACGAATCGAGATCGGGCAAAGGCGCTTGTGCCGAGGTGTGAAAGCCGCCCGCAGGCGCGAGTTGCTGGGACTGCACGCGACCGCTGTACCGATCGGCCGCCATCGATAGCGCCAGACTGCCGACCAAGACCATGCCTGCGGCCAGGCCGGCGCGCCGGAGCATCGTCGTAGGACCGGCCGCCCGGCCAGCGTGAACGCGCACCAGCCACGCGTCGAATTCGAGCGCTCCCGCTGCGAAGAAGTAGGGCAGGAACGGAAAATAGAACCGGCCCAGGTGGCCCATGATCTGGTTGAAGCGGCCAAGCACCAACATGGTTGCGAGCGCTGGCAGAAGCAGCGCCACTGCCCGACGCAGGCCCGCGCGATCCGCAGACAAGATCAGCACAACGACGTAGGGCCAAGCCGAAAGTCCAAACACCTTGAGGAACAGAAAGGGATTCCAGCCGAATTCGCCAGCGAAGCCGCCATAGTACCCAGGCTGCTTGGCGAAGAAGGAGAGCGGCAGCGGTGAACCCAACCAGCGCCATTCGGCAAACGCGAGAGCCACGAGCATTCCACCCAAAATCAAAGTGAACGCAGCAAGCGGCTTTCCTTTCGGCTGAGGTGCAAGCAACACGACGGCCAGAACCGGACAGGCAAGCGCGCAGAGCACATTGTCGGGCCGGGCGAGCACGGCCAAGAGCGCAGCCAGCGCCGCCCACAACGCCCGCGCCAGGTTCGGCGCTTGTGCGAATTGCAGGGTACAGAACACCAGCACCGCATTGGCCAGCGCCGAAACCATGGTGTCCATGCCCGTGCCGGCGTGGAAGCCGAAAGCCTCGCGAAATGCCACCAGCGGCAAGACCACCGCCGCCCAGAAGATCCAGTTGCGCTGCAGCCGTGGATGGCGGCTGCACAGTGCCGTGATCCCGACCAGCGCAGCCAGGAAGCCAATCGCGGCTCCGCCAGACGCGGTCTGCAGCACTGCCGCTGGTGCGAGGGATGAGATGGCCTTGACGAAGGCAACCACCGCTACGTGAAGCAAACTGGTCACGCCATACACCGACCCCTCGCCGGCATTCCACGCCAGGCCCTGCCCAGCCAGCAGATGAATGGCGTAGCGCAAATACATGTACGCGTCGTCGAAGTCGGTCGGCGCCGCACGGGCCAGGGCCACAAGGCGCGCAGTGGCCAAACCCGCGACCGCCACAAGCCCAAGCAGGCACAGCAGCAACCGTCGGCGCGCGTGATGAGCCTGCACGGTCACCTTTCTTCAGCCTCGCCGCGCAGACGTTCGAGTTGCTGCCTGGCCGCGGGCGCCGACAGGTGATGGGGCGAGCGCGCAAGCAGGGCCTTGAATGCGGCCACAGCCTCACTGCCGCGGCCCAGCGCGACCAAGCACATGCCACGGCCGAAGGTCGCCTCGTCGTTGCGAGGGTCGCGCGCGAGCACGCTTTCGAAATCCATGAGGGCCTCGGTCGGCTGGCCCATCTTCAGCAGGGCGAAGCCATGATTGATGTGGGCCACGGGCTCGGTCGCGCCATCGAGCAGTCGCGCTGCCTTGGCCGGATCCCCAAGTTGCAGGGCAAGAATTCCTGCTGGCTCGCGCGCGCCCACGCTGCACGAGGTGGAACTGTCCGCAGTCATCGCTGCTTCGTAGTGGCGAAGTGCAGCGCGAGCAGCCCCGTTGAATCGATGGTAGTCACCCACCAGCCGCTGCCATTCACAAGCGGACATCATGGCCCCGGCCGGCGGCTCTTCGAGCGTCGTGGACGTCAGGCCGCTCGCCTGCGAATAGGAAAAGGTGAGCGGAATTTCGGGTAGGTCGCCCCGCGAAGACCGGCGGACGAAGACCAGTCCGTCGTTCGCGCGGTAGACCAGCGCCCACAAACTGGGATCGAAAAGCGCGCCGCGCGGATTGACCGATGGGAAGGTCACGAGCGCGGACGTGACGTCGAATCGGTCGAGAAGGCGTTGCCATTCGGCGCGAGACAGGTCGGACCGGCGAAGCACGGCGTGAAACGCATCGGGGTAACCGTTGATGCGCGGATCTTGAAACACGCGGTAGCGCGGCCACCCCCGCCAGGTCAGGTAGGAGCCGACCTCGAGATCGTTGTACATGCGTTCGCGCAGCCCGTTTTTCTCGACAAAGTCGACTGCGGCGAGCGGCACGAGGTCGGCTTCCAGTCCGATGTCGAAAACACGACCGCCCTCAAGGGCGGAAGCCACGCGCGGCGCCGCGGTCAAAGCCACCAGCAGCCCAGCCGAGAGCCTGGCCGGCCATCGTTGGCCTAACCACGGCGCCAGGCGCGTGCACGCGACGGCCAGCGACGGGCACGACAGCATGGCGAACTCGGCCACGAAGCGAATGCGCAGCCCGCCGAGGATTCCCAAGGCTGCGCAGGGCAGAAGTACGCGCGTGGGCAGCAGGGATGGCAGCCCTCGTCTCACCAGCGGTAACAAACCAGCCAGCAGCAACCCGGCCATCAGAAAGAAGAACGGCCCGTCGAGCGGCCACTGCGCGTGTCGGTATTCCTGCAGCGGGCGCAGGTACGGCATGCGAAAGTGATTCCCGATGTAGGTCAGGGCGCGAAAACCCGACGGCGTGGCGAACATGAACGGAATCATGGCCAGCGCCACCTTCACCGCCCGGCGCGCTTCGGCGAAAAGCCCATCCCGCCAGGCGCCGAGCGCGTAGAGAAGAAGCACCGTCGGCGCGAGAAAGAAGCACGAGTTGGCGTTGGCCCACGCAAACCCGCCGGGCACCAGCAGCCACAGCAAGCGCGGCTGCTTGGCCTCGGCGCGTTCGATGGCCAGCAAGAGCGCGGCCAGGCCCAAGAACGTGACCAGGTGGGGGCGCTCGACGAAGCGCGGCTCTGCCGCCCACGCGGCCAGGGCCAGAATCAGCACGGCCGGCGCCACCGCGGCACCGCGCCGTACGGCCACCCGAAAGAGCAACGCCCACGCACCCAGCACGAAGGCGGTCTTCAGCAACACCGTCCCGGGTAGCCCACCCGCGCGATGGGCCAGCGCCAGAACGATCTGGAACAGCCAGGCCAGGTTGATGTCCGTGGCCTGCGGATAGGTGAACGAAAACAGGTTCTCCGTCGGCACGCGCGCGCTGCCCAGCACGTACTCACCCAGGCGTAGATTGAAGAAGACATCCGTCTCATCCATGGGGACGAGGCAGCGCCCGGCCACGAAGAGCAGGAGCAGTGCGATCACGCGAGGGCATCATGCCCAAGCTGGCGATCGGTGCAACAGGCGAAACAACAGGTTAGGCAACAAGCTAAGCTAGCGGCTCGTCAGGAACGCTCCCCCTCGGTCGGACGTCACCCACCGTTGGCGTTCCTGACGAGCCCTATACAACTAAGTTAGGAACGCATAAGCAAAGGGGTTGTCTGGACGGGCTTCGGAGGCGCGTCTTCGCTCTCGATGCGGGCGATGGAAATGTATTTGATCCGGAACGAGTTCCCACCCAGCCTACTCAAGCCCCAGTCCATGGCATCCTGGAGATCGGAGAACAGGGCCAGTGGTTGGTGTGAGCGGTCGGGGATGATGGCAAAGCAACATGGAATCATGATGGCGCCACCTATTGCACTCTGCATGCCAACCACGACCACGTGTATTTTCAATATCTTACGTCGACCAGGACAGAGTCGATCTCAATCCGCGCGATCTCAACTTGTACCGGGTTGAGATCGCGGCCTGGTGTCTCGGCCCCCCAGGGATGGCATCAGCGACGCGGGCGCGGCAGTCCCATGGACGCGAGCTTCTTGACCAGGGTTCGGCGGGCGATGCCCAGCAGGGCCGCGGCCCGTGTCTGGTTGCCAGCACACAGCGCTAGCGCCTCCTGGATCTGTTCCAGCTCGGCCGACTCTGAGGGCTTCTTGTCGCGGGCGAGGACGATCTCCATCGTTCGGTCCGTCTTGCGCGGAAGGAGGCGCTGGCGATTCGGATCGATATCGTCCACGGTCAGTGTGTTCGAGGTGGACAGCAGAACCGCGCGCTCCACGCAGTTGCGCAACTCGCGCACGTTGCCGGGCCACGGCTGTTCTTCCAGGAAACGGAGTGCGTCCGCCGCCAGCTCGGGCTGGCCCTTGCGGCCCAGTGCCTCCGCGGCTTCTCGCGCGAACAACTTGGCCAGGGGCGCGATCTCCGTGCGGCGCGTGCGCAGGGGAGGTACCTCCACGGCAACGCCACTCAGGCGAAAATAGAGATCCTCGCGAAACTGTCCCTTGCGAATCCGATCGCGCAGATCGCGATTGGTGGCGGAAATGAAGCGCACATCCAGCTTGCGTACGCGTGTACCGCCAAGGGGAATCACCTCGCGCGTCTCGATCACGCGCAGAAGCTTGGCCTGAATTGTCAGCGGCATTTCGCCGATCTCGTCGAGCAGCACGGTGCCGCCGTTGGCGGTCTCGAACAGTCCTGGCTTGGCCGCGCGCGCCCCGCTGAAGGCACCCGCCTCGTGGCCGAACAACTCGCTTTCGAGCAGGTTCTCGGCGAACGCCGAACAGTTGAGGCGCAAGTAGGGCTGGTGCTTGCGCGGTGAACGGTCGTGGATGGCGGCTGCCACCACTTCCTTGCCCACGCCGGTTTCGCCCATGAGCAGGACCGCGATGGTTCCTGGGGCGATGCGATCCACAAGCTGGAACAGCTTCTTCATGGCCTCGGACTCCACCACCAGATCCCCATAGGGCGAATCGGAAGCTTGCGCTGGCTTGCCCGACTTGAGCGCCCGGATGTGTTCGCTGGCCATGATCACTTCGCGAACCGACGAATTGCCCTCGCGACCCGGCTTCTCGAAACTCGCGGCGCTGGCCAGCTGGTGGACCACCAAGGAGGCGCCGCCGATCAGGACCGCAACGCCTGGCGGAACTGGACCTTCGCCGTCCTGAGGAAGACGCCTGCCACCCACGCGCGTGCCGTTGGCGCTGCCCATGTCCACGACCGTAACTTCGCCATTGCGAATCTTGAGCACGGCGTGATTGCGCGACACCGACGGGTTGGCAAGGACGATGTCGCTATCCTCGGCACGACCGACGCTCAGCTCTCCGGATTCCGGCATGGGCATCATGCGCGATTCCTTGGCCTCGACCACGGTCAGCCAAAGCTCGGTCTTCAGGCTCGAATCATCGCGATCGTCGATCAAGGTCCTTTGCAGGGCCTTGCCGCCTGGGGTCGAGTTCGCGGATGAAGAGACGCGCGCCATGTGGCTCCATCATATGCCATGAACCGATGCATTTTGGGTGAAGACCGGCTGACACCGGTCGTCGAAGCTAAGGGTTGCTAGGGAAGGGTCCGAAGGCGCGGTCGCGGCGCTTCAGAAAGCTATAGTAGGACAGCTTCTGTCCCGGAAGCGAGGTCGTCGCGCGCACCCATTCGTAGCCCGCGGGCGCTCCACCGTTGTCCACCGGGCAAGAGCCGCCGAGACAGTAACGGTGCGTAATGAGGGTCGGTTTGCGCGACACCATGTACTCGTCGCTGCCCCATTTCTGATGGCCCGGCCGGGTTGACACGGTCATGCGAGGATCGTGGGCGATGGTGGCGTCCACCAAGCCAAAGACGTCATAGGCCGGAATCTCTGAATAGTATGGAATCACACCGGCTCCACCGACGGTCATCAGATCATCGGGCGCCTTGTTGGCGCCAAGCCATTGGCCGACCGGGATGCGCTCTTCGGCGTAGGTCTTGAGGTACACCGGCATGTCGATGCCGTTGTCGGCACCAACGAACGTCAGGGCCACGCGCGTGGTGTGCGCGCTGCCAACGATGAATCCAGCACCCACGGTGGCCAAGGCAAGGCCCGAAACCCAGGCCCCAAGGTAGGGACAGAAGCGCGCGTAGATGCGACGCACGGATTCGGCAAGCACCACGGCACCGAGGGGAATCACGGGCAGGATGAACCGGTACAGACCCATGAAATCGCCGCCCACCTTCAGCACGTAGGCGGCAAAGGCCAGCCACACCAGCGCGGCCAGCAGACGCAGGTCCTGGCGGCGCTCGTCGTCCCGCGCGGCACGGCCAAAGACGGCGAGCAGCACCAGGAAATGCGCGCCGTAGTCCTCGCTGAATCGCCGCAGGTAATAGGCGCCAAGCTTCCAGGTTCCACTGGCGCCCGACGACTTGACATAGAAGGTGTTGGGGAACGGCCAGCCGTAGTAGCGCCAGCGCCAGAGGAAGTACGGCGCGAAGAGTGCAATGAAGAGCCCGAGCCAGGCCAGCTCGAACTTGCGCGGCAGCAGGCGGTGCTCGCGCCGCAGGTTGGTGAGCAGACGGAACAGCGAGACCAAGGCGAAAAACAACGCGCCCTCGGGTCGGGTCATGGCCGCAAAGGCGAACGCCACGGCGCTGGCGCAGCCCTTGCCCATCGTGACCTCGGCCAGAACAAGATCGAACCCCAGCGTGACAAGAAAGGTGAAGAGATGGGTTTCGAGGCCGCCGCTGCACCAGCAGGCATAGGCGCCCATGCTCGCCAGCAGCACGGGTGCAACCAAGTGCCAGCGCGAGCGCTGCTCGCCGGCCAGGCGCAGCGACATGCGCACCACCACCGCCAGCGTAGCGATGCCAAGCGCCACGCCGAGGAAACGCGACAGGGCCACCGGACCGAATCCCAACTTGATGCCCAGGGCGAGCAGCACGGTCCACAAAAAATTGGTGTAGCCTTCGACCCGTTCGCCCAGGTTGAAGACCAGCTGGCCCGACAGGGCCAGGTTGCGCGCGTAGCGGAACGAGATGTAGGCGTCGTCGGTCACGAAATCGAACAGGCGGGCGTGCGGGATGAGCACGGCCGTGGCCAGGATGATCGCGTAGTACCGCCTTAGAAATCTCTTCATCGCGCGGACCGCGCTTCTACCGTGCCAGGCACGACTCAGCCGAAAGTTCCACCGTCGAAGCCCCACAGGGCGCCGTCGGCATTCGTGAATTCGATGTAGATGCGATCCTGAGGCAAGGCCAAGGCCTTGGCGATGGCTTCGCACAGGACTTGCGAAAGATGTTCGATCTTGTCGTCGGGCAGCTGGCCCACGTTCTTGAACTCGGCGTAGCACGCGGGCTCGCGGCTACCCGCGAAGCTCATCGCCATGCGCGGGACCAGGGCGACCATCACGTAGCGTTCGGGCTTGCCCAGCTCGTGTGCGAGCAGGGTTGAAAACGACTTGAGCATTTGCGCCAACGCTGGCTCATCGGGCTGCTTGGCGGATGAGAACAGATTGAGGAGCGGCATGGGCCCAATGTATCAGCCCTTCGGGCGGCGAGTAAGGTCGATGCGTGAGCGATGAACCTGCAGCCGCAAGGTCGAACGCGACTCGGGGCGTTTGGTTTTCTTGCCGAGCTGGCGCCGCGCATCGGCCACGGCGCGCCCCAGACGCATCTGCGTCTCCAGCGTCGACGTAAGGGCGCCCGCCAGCGCTGCCTCTAGATCCTGCGCCATCGCGCTGGCGGTTGGATGCCGCTCCACCGGTGTGCGCGCGAGGGCGCGGCTGATGGCGAGCACCAGCATCTTGGGCAACCCCGGACGCTCGGTGCTAACCGCCGGAACCTGCCCGCGATGGATGGCGCGCATCACCTCGCGGTCGTTTTTGCCCGTG
>Ga0302322_100006805_pt1 | contig 10171 bp, 9 predicted proteins | sample Fen_T0_2_FD_203757 | JGI IMG/M metagenome (GOLD analysis project Ga0302322, IMG submission 203757) | Peat permafrost microbial communities from Stordalen Mire near Abisko, Sweden - Fen_T0_2 | ecosystem: Environmental > Terrestrial > Soil > Wetlands > Permafrost | place: Sweden: Abisko... | reverse complement strand
GTGAGTTCGTCGCCGAGTACGAGAACACGAAGGCAGGTGCCCAGTGACCACGCATGCGCTCCCCGCCGGCTTCGAGGGCCTGCAGTCCTTCACCGAACAGTGGGTCCTGCCCGACCAGCGGGCGCGCTACCTCGCCCGGCTCGATGCGTCGATGGACGACCTGCAGGCGTTCTACGACGCCGCGATGGCCCGCATCGACGACGTGCTCGCGTACCTCGAGCAGTACACGGTCGACGAGCTCTCCGACGAGGGCGTCAACCTGCTGTGGCTCTACTGCGCGCTGTGCAACGCGTCGTTCCCGATCGAGGTGTGGCGCCAGCAGCGCGTGCCCGACAGCGGCGCGGCCGACTGGACCGCGCTGGTGTTGCCCGCGGTCTGACTCAGGCCCGGGGGAACGGGCGACCGGTGCCGATCAGGTCGTCGTCGAGCTCCATGCCGCAGGTGTTGAACACCATCGCGAGGCACGTGTAGGCGCCGATCGCGAACGTGAGTTCCATGATCATCCGGTCGTCCATGTGCTCGGCCAGACGCGCGTAGGTCGTGTCGCTGACGACGTGGTCGGCGACGAGCTCGTTGGTGGCGTCGAGCGCGGCGGCTTCGATCGGCGTCCAGTCGTGGGGCGCGCCGCTGCCGGCGGCGTCCACTTCTTCGTCGGTGACGCCGAGCTGTTGTTGCGCGAGGCGCACGTGCTGCGCCCACTCGTACTCGGCGCCGGTGCGCGACGCGACGCGCAGGATCGCGAGCTCGCGCAGGCGAGGGTCGAGCGCGAGGTCGCGGAAGAGCACGTTGTTGAACTTCAGCCACGAGCCGGAGAGCGTGGGGTGGCGCGCGAGGGTGGTGACCACGTTCGGGCACGGGCGCTCACCGGAGCGGAAGCTTGCGACCGCGGCCTCACCGAACGCGCCGGCGATCGCGCGCTGCTCGTCGTCACCCCACTCCGCAGCGGGGAGCGGCGCGATGCGGGGACCGCTGGGCTGGGCGTCGCTCACAGGTACATCCCGCCGTTGACGTTGATCGACTGGCCGGTGATGTAGCCGGCCTCGTCGCTGGTGACGAACGCAGCGGCGGTGGCGATGTCGTCGGGCGTGCCCGCGCGGCCCATCGGCGTGCGCTTCGCGATCGCGTCCATGTCGGGGAGGTCACCGCGCTCCTCGGCCCGGCGCGACATCGGGGTGTCGATGAACGCGGGCGGGATGGTGTTCACGGTGATGCCGTTGCGGGCATACTCGACCGCGAGGGCCTTGGTGAGGCCGATTACGCCGCCCTTCGACGCGACGTAGTGCCCCATGTTCTTGGCGCCCGACTGCGCGCTCGACGACGAGATGGTGAGGATGCGGCCGAAGTTCGCCGCGAGCATGTCCCCGATCGCGAGCTGGATGCAGTGGAAGGTGCCGGTGAGGTTCACGTCGATGACGCGCTGCCACTCCTCCACGCTGATCTCGGTGAAGGGCGTGAACTCGTCGATGCCGGCGCTGGTCACGAGGATCTCGATCGGCCCGAACTCGGCGCGCACCCGCTCGTAGGCCGCAGCCACGGCGGCGCGGTCGGACACATCGGCGGCGCAGCCGATGGCCGTGCCGCCCTCGGCGCGGATGTTCGCGGCGGCCTGCTCGGCGACCTCGGCGTTCAGGTCGATGATCCCCACCCGGTCGCCGCGCCGCGCCAGGTGTTGCGCGATCGCGAACCCCATGCCGGCGCCACCACCGGTGACCACTGCGACGCGGTTGCCCATCTTGTTCTCCCTCGGTTCTGTGCGAACGCCAGAGTATGGACGGAGCCGCGGGCGCCCGCAAGGCATCCTCTCCGATACGAGAACGAGGTTGCCGCTCGGCCGCTCCGTGGCTAGGGTCCGCCCATGCGCATCGGACTGCAGCTGGGCCCGGAGCGGGGCCGCTACCCCGAGAAGGTCGCGAAGCTCCTCGAGGGCGCCCGGCGCGCCGAGGAGCTCGGCTACCACTCCGTGTGGGTGCCGCAGCTGCCCGACGATTTCGACGCCATGACCGCGATCGCGCTCATGGGGCAGGTCACGGAGCGGGTCGAGCTCGGCACCGCGGTGATGCCGATCCAGTCGCGTCATCCCGTCGCGATGGCGCAGCAGGCATTGTCCACCCAGGCGGCGTGCAGCGGTCGCTTCGTGCTCGGCCTCGGTCCGTCACACCACTGGATCGTCAGCGACATGTTGGGCCTGCCCTACGAGAAGCCTGCTGGCCACGTGCGCGCGTACGTGGAGGTGTTGCGCACTGCGTTCGCGGGACCAGGCCCCGTTGACGTCGAGAACGACTGGTACACGGTGCACAACCCGCTCGACGTGACGGATCTCCCCACGCCGATCCTCGTCGCCGCGCTCGGCCCCACGATGCTGCGCACCGCGGGCGAGCTGGCCGACGGCACCATTCTCTGGATGGCCGACGAGAAGGCGATCGCCGAGCACATCGTGCCGCGCATCACCGAGGCCGCGACCGGCGCCGGCCGTCCGGCACCGCGCGTCGTCGCGGGCGTACCGGTCACCCTGTGCACACCGGGCGAGCAAGACGAGGTGCGCGCGTGGACCAACCGCGCGCTCGCACACGCCGAGTATTCGCCGAACTACCAGACCCTGCTCGAACGCGGTGACGCGTCCGACGTCGGCGACATGGCGGCCGTCGGCGACGAGGCGTCGATCGCGGCCCGGCTCGCGAGCTATCGCGACGCCGGCGCCACCGACATCGCGGTGCGCGTGGTGCCGTGGGGCAAGACCCGCGAGGAGCGCATCGCCAGCCGCGACCGCACCGAGTCCCTCGTCGCCACCCTCGCCTGATCCGTTTTGGCGTCAGAAAACGTCGCTATAGCGACGCGTGGTGACGCCAAAACAGATGAAGTGGGTCTACGCGTCGTAGTCGACGGTGAGGTGGCGGCTCTGGGGGATCCCCTGGCAGGTGAGCACCCAGCCGTCGTCGACCTCGTCGGGCCGGAGCGCGTTGTTCACCCGCATCGTGGCGACGCCGTCGTCGAGGTGCGCCATGCAGGTGGCGCAGCTGCCCGACTCGCACGAGAACGGCGGCTTGAGCCCGCCGCGGCGCGCGGTGTCGAGGATGGTGTCGCCCATGCGGTAGTCGACCGTGGTCTTGCGGCCGTTGAGGCGGATCGTGATCGACTCCGTGCCCGAACGCTCCTCGAGCACGTGTTCGCCGGGCACGACGAACCGTTCGATGAACAGCTGCGCGGGGGAGATGCCGAGCGTGGCGATCGCCGACTCGACGACGTCCATGTACGGGCCGGGCCCGCACACGTAGAAGTCGGCGCCCGCGGGATCGGACCCGGCCTCACCGACGAGGCCCACGCAGTCGTCGGCGGTGAGGAAGCCCGACTCGGAGTCGAGGTGGAAGTGCGCGTCGAGGCGATCGCCCAAGCGGGCCGCCAACTCGCGCAGGCGCGCGTCGAAGATGACGGAGTCGGCGTCGCGGTTGGCGTACACCAGGGTGATCGGCCGCTCGGTGGTGGCGAGCGCGGTCTCGATGATCGACAAGATCGGGGTGATGCCGCTGCCGCCGCCGAACGCGACGATCGGGGCCGCAGGACGGCCGGGGCCCCGGTCCTGCAACACGAACAGGCCCGCGGGGCGCATGGTCTCGATGGTGTCGCCGGCCCGCAGGGTGTCGATCATCCAGTTCGACATCACGCCGTCGGGTACCCGCTTCACGGTGACGGTGAGCGTGGTGTCGCCAGGGTGCGGTGTGCTCGACATCGAGTAGCACCGGACCACTTCGTGTCCGTCGATGGTGGCCCGGAAGGTGCAGAACTGGCCGGCCACGTAGGCGAAGGTCGGGCCGAGTTCGGCGGGAACCTCGAGCACGAAGGACCGGGTGTCGGCGGTCTCCTCGACCACGGCGGCGACCCGCAACGAGTAGTAGTTTTGGTCGTGGTCCAATTTTCTTCCGGCCCGTCCGGCGCGAGGGTGAAAGCGACTCTCACTCAAGGATAGGCTCGTTCTCTCGTCCGGGGGGAGTGACGAACGTGCGCAGCGAGGTGACGTGGCCGAGCATTCCGGCCATGGTGCGCGAGGCCGGTCGGTCCTTCGGCGCCCGAGAGGCGGTGGTCGACGCCGTGGAGGGAACGGGTCGCCGTCGGCTCACGTACAGCCAGCTCACCGAGTTCGTGCGCGAAGGGGCTCGCGGGCTGGTCGCCGCCGGGGTCGAGCCCGGCGACCGCGTCGCGATCTGGGCGCCCAACTCGCTCGACTTCGTCGTGGCCGCGCTCGCGATCACGTCGGCCGGTGGGGTGATGGTCCCGGTGAACACCCGCTTCAAGGGGGCCGAGGCCGCGTACATCCTCTCCCGGAGCGGCGCCAAGGTGCTCTTCACCACCCGGGGCTTCCTGGGCACCGACTACCCCGCACTGCTCGCGGAGTCGGGCACGCCGCTCCCCGCGCTCACGCGCATCGTGCTGCTGCTCGGCGACGCGACGCCCGCGACGACGGAGTGCACCCGCGACGAGTTCGTCGCGAGCGGCGCGCAGGTCACCGACGCCGAGCTCGACGCCCGCATCGTCGCCATCGGGCCCACCGACCCGGCCGACATCTTCTTCACCTCTGGGACGACCGGCGCCCCGAAGGGTGTGGTGATGGCCCACGGCCAGGTGCTGCGGGCCTACCTCGACTGGTGCGACTGGGCCGACCTGCGTCCCGGCGACCGCTACCTCGCCGCCAACCCCTTCTTCCACATCTTCGGATACAAGGCCGGCATCCTCGCGTCGATGATGCGCGGCGCCACCCTCTTCCCGATCGCGGTGTTCGACCCCGCGACCGCGCTCGAGATCGTGGAGCGTGAGCGCATCACGATGTTCCCCGGTCCGCCGACCGTGTACCAGATGCTGCTCGACCACCCCGACCGCGCCGGGCGCGACATCTCGTCGGTACGGGTCGCGGTCACCGGGGGCGCGGACATCCCCGTCGAGCTGATCCGGCGGATGCGCGAAGAGTTGCCCTTCGAGCGCATCCTCACCGGGTACGGCCTCACCGAGGCGGGCACGCTCACCGGCAGCACACCCCACGACGACCTCGAGCACATCGCCACGACCGTCGGTGTGGTGTGGCCGGGCTTCGAGGTGCGCACGGTCGACGAAGCGGGCGCGCCCGTTGCAGTCGGCGAGGCCGGCGAAGTGATCGTGCGCGGCGACACGGTGATGCACGAGTACTTCGACGACCCCGACGCCACCGCCGCCGCGTTCGACGCCGACGGCTTCCTGCACACCGGCGACCTCGGCGTGTTCGACGCCGACGGGTATCTGCGCATCGTCGGGCGCATCAAGGACATGTTCCTGGTGGGCGGCTTCAACGCGTACCCCGCGGAGATCGAAAACCTGCTGCTGCGCCACCCGGCGATCGCGCAGGTCGCGGTGATCGGCATCCCCGACGCACGCCTCGGCGAGGTGGGCATGGCGTTCGTGGTCCCCGCGCCGGATTCGAGCCCGACCGAAGCGCCCTTGACCGAGGATGGGGTCATCGCGTGGGCGCGTGACGAGATGGCCAATTTCAAGGTGCCCCGACGGGTGGCGTTCGTGGACGCGCTGCCGCTGAACGCGATGGGCAAAGTGGTGAAGGACGACCTGCGCGCACTCGCGCGCGAGAACGGAGTGACGGCATGACGCAGGTGCCCGTGGCCGAAGGCCTCTTCACGGAGGGCGATGCCCCCCAACTCATCGGCAGCAAGTGCGGCGACTGCGGGATCGTCACGTTCCCGGTGCAGGACTCCTGCCCGCGCTGCGCGTCGATCGCGATGGGGGAGCACCTCCTCGCGTCGCGGGGCACGCTGTGGGCGTGGACCACGCAGAGCTTCCCGCCGCCGGTGCCGCCCTACGTGGGCCCGGTCGGCAAGGACTTCGTGCCCTTCGGCGTGGGATTCGTCGACCTCGGTGACGTGAAGGTGGAAGCCCGCCTCACCACCACCGACCCCGACGTGCTGAACGCCGCGGTCCGCGACAACACGCCGCTGGACCTCGTGGTCGTGCCCGTCGGCACCGACGACGACGGCAACGAGATCGTGTCGTACGCATTCACAGTTGTGAAGGAGGCCTGACATGGCCATGGACGTCGCCATCGTCGGAGTGGGAATCCACCCCTTCGGCCGCCACCCCGGCGTGTCGGGCATCCAGATGGGCGCGATCGCCATCCGCAAGGCGCTCGCCGACGCCGGTGTCGCGTGGAAGGACATCGAGTTCGCGTTCGGCGGGAGCTACGAGGTCGACAACCCCGACGCGGTTGTCGCGTTGATGGGCCTCACCGGCATCCCGTTCACCGACGTGTACAACGGCTGCGCCACCGCGGCGAGCGCGCTCACGATGGCGGCCAACACCATCCGCCTCGGTGACCACCGCCTCGGCATTGCCGTCGGGATGGACAAGCACCCGCCGGGCGCGTTCAGCGCGGATCCGCGCGACTACGCGTGCCCGCTCTGGTACGGGCAGGTGGGCGAGTTCCTCACCACCAAGTTCTTCGGCATGAAGATCAACAAGTACATGCTCGACCACGACATCTCGCACCAGACCCTGGCGCGGGTCGTCAACAAGAACCTGCGCAACGGCGCGCTCAACGAGAACGCGTTCCGGCGCAAGCCGATGACCGAGGAGCAGATCCTCGAGTCGCCGATGCTCAACTACCCGCTCACGCAGTACATGTTCTGCAGCCCCGACGAGGGTGCGGCCGCGCTGGTGCTGTGCCCGGCGGAGGATGCGCACCAGTACACCGACAAGCCCGTGTACCTGCGCGCGACCACCGTGCGCACCCGGCGCCTCGGCGCGTTCGAGGTGCACAGCACGTGGCTGCCCGAGGAGCAGACGGTCGCGCCCACTGTCGACGCGTCTCGCGCGGCGTACGAGATGGCGGGCATCGGGCCGGAGGACGTCGACGTCATCCAGTTGCAGGACACCGACGCCGGCGCCGAGATCATCCACCTCGCGGAGAACGGCTTCTGCGCCGACGGCGACCAGGAGCGCATCTACGCGGAGGGCGAGACCGAGATCGGCGGGCGGCTGCCGGTGAACACCGACGGTGGCCTCATCGCCAACGGCGAGCCGATCGGCGCGTCGGGGCTGCGCCAGGTGCACGAGGTGGTGCTGCAACTGCGCGGCGAGGCGGGCGAGCGTCAGGTGCCCAACACCCCGAAGGTCGGCTACACGCAGCTCTACGGTGCGCCCGGCACCGCCGGCGTCTCCATCCTGACCGTATGACGGCGACGAGCGGAGCGAGGCCAGCATGTTCGTGACGAGCGGAGCGAGGCCAGCATGTTCGTGACGAGCGGAGCGAGGCCAGCATGACGGCCGTGACCTACACCCCGACGGATCCGGAGATCCGCGACGAGATGGTCGCGACCGTGCGCAAGTTCGTGGCGCGCGACGTGATCCCGGTCGCGAGTGAGCTCGAGCACGCCGACGAGTTCCCCACCGCCATCGTCGAGACGATGAAGGAGATGGGGCTCTTCGGCATCACCGTGCCCGAGGAGTACGGAGGTCTCGGCCTCGATCTGCTCACCTACATCGGGGTGATCGAGGAACTCGCGTACGGCTGGATGTCGTTGTCGGGCATCCTCAACACGCACACGATGGTGGCCACGCTGATCAACACGTACGGCACCGCCGAGCAGAAGGCCAAGTGGCTGCCCACCATGGTCACCGGCGAAGTGCGCGGCGCGCTGTCGTTGTCGGAACCCGACGCCGGCACCGACACCCGCAACATCCAGTGCCGCGCCGCGCGTGACGGCGACGAGTGGGTGGTCACCGGCACCAAGACGTGGGTCACCAACGGCGAGCGCGCCGGGATCGTCGCCCTCGCCGCGCGCACCGAGGAGGGCATCTCCGCCTTCATCGTGGAGAAGGAGCCGGGGCCGCGCTTCGGCGGGCTGTCGGTGTCGCGCAACATCCCGAAGCTCGGGTACAAGGGCATCGAGACGGTCGAGATGGCGTACGACGAGCACCGCCTTCCCGATGACGCGCTGCTCGGCGAACTCGGGCGCGGGCTGCCGCAGATCCTCGGTGTGCTCGAGGTGGGTCGTATCAACATCGCGGCTCGTGCCGTGGGTGTGGCGCGGGCCGCGTTCGACGCCGCGCTCGAGTACTCGCAGCAGCGGGTGACGATGGGCAAGCCGATCTGCGAGCACCAGGCCATCCAGCTCAAGCTGGCCGACATGGCCACGAAGATCGAGGCGTCGCGGCTGCTCACCGTGTCCGCGGCCGAGCGTAAGCAAGCGGGCCTCCGCTGCGATGTCGAGGCGGGTATGGCCAAGCTGTTCGCGAGCGAGACCGCGTTCGAGGTGGCCACGGAGTCGATGCGGGTGCACGGCGGCGTGGGCTACACGCAGGAACTGCCGGTCGAGCGCTACCTGCGCGACGCCCCGCTCATGATCATCGGTGAGGGCACCAACGAGATCCAGCGCATCGTGATCGCTCGCGGCCTGCTCGCCCGCGCACGCGAAGCCCAGGGTTGACGATGGATCCCGCCGCGGGTGCCACTCGCTACTCCGGCACGCGGGTACACCGCGTCGAGGACGCGCGGCTGCTCACCGGTCAGGGCACCTACGTCGACGACATCGTGCGGCCGGGGATGCTGCACGTCTGCTTCGTGCGCAGCCCCTTCCCTCGCGCCCGCATCGACGGAATCGACGTCACTGCGGCGCTGGCCCACCCGGGCGTGCAGGCGGTGTTCACCGGTGCCGACCTGAACCACCGCGTACAGGCGCTCTGGTACACGGGGATGGGCCCGAAGGCGCCCACCACGCCGTTGCCGCCACTGGCCGAGGGTGAAGCGCGCTTCGCCGGCGACCCCGTCGCGCTCGTCGTCGCCGTGGACCGGTACGTCGCCGAGGACGCCGCCGAGTTGGTGGAGGTCGACTACACGGAGCTACCGACCGCGGTCGACTACGAGTTCGCCGCCGATTCCGAGCACGTCGTCCACGAGGGCTTCGCCGGCAACGTCGTCGGCGAGATGGCCGGCGGGGGGCGCGACGCGGTCGATGCTGCGATCGCGGATGCACACCTCGTCGTCGAGGAAGACGTGTTCGAGCAGATGTACGCCGCGGTGCCCATGGAGACCCGGGGCATCGTGTGCGAGTGGGTGGCCGCGACCGGCGAGCTCACCATCTGGGCGGCCACGCAGGGGCCCAACGAGGTGCGCTCCGTGTGTTCGCGCGTCACCGGGCTGCCCGAGCACCGCATCCGCGTGATCATGCGCGACACGGGGGGCGCGTTCGGGCAGAAGGTCGTCCCCGGGCGCGAGGACATAGCCGTGATGCTCGCCGCGCAGCTCGTGCCCGCGCCGATCAAGTGGATCGAGGACCGGCGCGAGAACCTGCTCGCCGCCGGCCAGGCGCGTCACGAGCACGCGCACACCACGTTCGCGTTCGCCGCCGACGGCACGCTCCTCGCCGCGTCGGTCGATCACGTGCAGGACTGCGGCGCGTACCCGATCCCGTGGCCGGTGGGCACCGGCGCGGCCGTCGGCATGATCTTCCCCGGGCCGTACCGCATCCCGGCCGCGAGCTTCACGCACCGTTCGGTGTTCTCGCACACCGCAGGCCGCACTGCGTACCGCGGGCCATGGGCGTTCGAGTCGATGGCGCGGGAGGTCGTGCTCGACGTCGCGGCCCGTCGTCTTGCGATCGACCCCGTCGAGCTGCGACGCCGCAACATGCTCAGTGCCGACGAGTTGCCGTACGCCAACGCGGTCGGCATGCCCTACTCGCACATGTCGCCGCGCGAGACGTTCGAGCACGCGCTCGAGATCCTCGACTACGGCGCGTTCCGCGCAGAGCAGGCCGCGGCGCGCGCCGAGGGCCGCTGTCTCGGGGTGGGCACGTGCAGTTACGTCGAGCCCACCACGCCCGGCGTGGGCTACTACGGCAGTGAGGGCGCCACCATCCGTATCGACCCCAGCGGCAAGGTGCTGGTGTACGTGGCGGGCGGCTCCGCCGGCAACAGCCTCGAGACCACGGTGGTGCAGCTCACCGCCGACGCGCTCGGCGTTCCGATCGACGACGTCGCCACGATCCAGGGTGACACCGCGCTCACGCCCTACGGCGCCGGTACCGGTGGCAGTCGCAGCGGCTCCATGCTCGCCGGTGCGGTTGCCGCGACTGCTGGCGTGTTGCGCGAGCGGCTCGTCGCCATCGCCGCGCATTCGCTCGAGGCCGCCCCCGAGGACATC
>Ga0302322_100006803_pt1 | contig 10172 bp, 4 predicted proteins | sample Fen_T0_2_FD_203757 | JGI IMG/M metagenome (GOLD analysis project Ga0302322, IMG submission 203757) | Peat permafrost microbial communities from Stordalen Mire near Abisko, Sweden - Fen_T0_2 | ecosystem: Environmental > Terrestrial > Soil > Wetlands > Permafrost | place: Sweden: Abisko... | reverse complement strand
GAGGCCGAGGCCGTTTTGCAGGTGCTGGGCAATCCGGAGATCGGCCAGAGTGCCGATCCATTCAATACGCCCGAAATCCGGCAGGAAGTGTTGAAGGGAGCCAAGGAGCGCGCGGCGCTTGAAGCCAGGGTCGAGCGGCTCGCTCACGAAAAAGCCGCGCTGGAGGCGGAGATGAAGACGTTCCTCACCCAGAATGCGGATGCAGCTCGCATGCAGACTGAGTTCAAGGAGTTGCGCACACAGCGTGAAATGGCGGCGGCCGCGCAAGCGATTATCGATCAAAAAGCGCGTGCATTGGTTGAGGTCCGCTCTGAGCTGGACCGCGAACGCAGCACCCTGGAAGAAGAACGGAAGCGCCTGGCTGAATCTGCCAAGACTGTCACACCGGGTGGAAAAACCGCCGAGGAATTGGCTCAGGAAAAAACGGAACTGGATACGTTGCGGGCAAAATTGCTGACCGATGAATCGCGTCAGCGCGAGGAAGCGGCGCGCCAGCAGCACGAAGCCACGCAGATTGCGCAGGAGCGCCGTCGGTGGCACGAGGATCTGGATTTACTGCGCGAACAGGAAACCAATCTCCGCGAATACGAGGCGCGTCTGCGTCAGTTGCAGGCGCAACTCGAAGCCGACCGCGTGCTCTGGTTCAGTTCACGACCGGTTTCGCGCTCGCCCTTTCAGGATGATGCGGCAGTCAAAGCGGCTTGGGAGAAGCTGCAGCGCGCGACCGACCTATTGGAGGCGGAGCGCGCGGTCTTCCGCGATGAACGCATGGCGATGCGCGAGCTGGAAGCTGAAATCAAGCGCCGCGAAACCAGGTTGGGAGAAACGGAAGGCAGGCTGAGCGAGCAGGAAAAACGCATGCGCGGCATGCCTGTTTTGAGCACGCCGCCGTTTGCGGCAAAGGGTGGAACGCCGCCGAGCGTTGTGCCGGCGGGCAAGTCCTTGAAGATGCCGTCTCGTACGCCCTTCGAGGTGGCGAAGTCTTTGCTCGGACGTAAAGACGGCACGTAAGGCACCGCGGATTTCAGTTTCGGCTTGCCCTGATTAGAACTGCCTGTTGGGTTCCCGCACGTCGATGAATCTCTCCTCCAAACGTACGCCTATGATTTCCGCCACAAAAGCGGTGCGTACGCACGCATGGTGGAATGGAGTCGCTCGGCGATGGTGATGCGATGAAATCGCGTCCGGTGTTAACGAAAAACTAAAACACCACTGCCGAGCCCGACTCCAAACCGAGTCGGGCTTTTTATTTTTGCCCGTCAAAACCGCCCAACGTCAGTCCTGAATCCGCCATGTCATGAACTCCGCTCCTGTCCTAGAATTAGAAGTTCCCTCGGTCTCGTTTTTCGGCCGCACCCTCGCCGAATATGCGCAGTTTTTTTCCATCGATGTGAACGCACTGAAGGGAACGTCCGTGCTCGATGTCGCCGCAGGCCCTTCGTCGTTCACGGCCGAGGCATGCCGTCGTGGAGCCGACGCAGTGGCGGTTGATCCACTTTATGGTTGCACCCCGGCGGCGCTCGCGACGCACGTGCAGATCGACTATCGGCGGATGCTGGCCCAGATGCGGGCCCGGCCGCAGCTGCTCCGTTTCCGCTCTTTTGGCTCGATCGACGAGGCGGAGGCGAGCCGTCGCTCTGCAGCAGAACGTTTCCTCGCCGATTACGAACAGCACTTTGTGCACAACCGGTATCTGGGAGCATCGTTGCCCCAGCTGCCTTTTCTTGACGGCGCATTCGACCTCGTGCTCTGCGCGCACCTGCTTTTCGTCTATGCCAAGCGGTTCGACTTTTCCTTCCACCTTGAGGCTTGCCGCGAACTCGTTCGCGTCTGCCGCAACGAGGTTAGGATTCACCCGCTGGTCGGCCTCGGCGGAAAGCCGTACGCCGAACTCGACCGCCTGTGCGAAACCCTCAGGGCCGAAGGCATATCAAGTGAAATCGTGCTGGTGGACTACGAGTTCTTTGCCGGCTCTGACTCGATGCTCGTGCTGAAGCGTGCGCGTTGATGCGCGTAGAATTTTAAAACGCCAAGACGCGACGCTGCAAAGTTCAGAGCTGAATAAAACCCGCGCCGAAAGGAATCTCAGCCAGATCGGCTGAGCTTCCCTCGTCGTCGATGAACATGGCTTAAGGTGCCTTAATTGTTATGTCACGTAATGCGTGACATAACTAGGAATAAGAACCAATTAACCGTCTGAATATAGCGGAATGTCGACGGGGGCTGAAAAATCGGGGCGGAGGTAGATGCTTCGATAGGAGCACCATAGTTTGTAACGTAATACGTTACAAACTGGTCGGCAGGACTAAGGAGGCTTCGCGTCTTTGCGGCTTCGCGATTTTTCGATACGTGCGACTGCTCAGGCGCTTTCCATCGCTTCGAGCTTGGAGGCGGCTTTTTCCCAGTCGGCGGTGGCGATGGCGATTTGATCGACCACGCTGGTGAGTTCACGATTCAGGTTTTGGGCCTTGCCGGGCGTGGAATAGGTTTCCGGCGCTTCGAGTTCGGCGGCGAGCTCGGCTTGTTTGACGTCGAGGTCGGAGACGATCTTTTCCAGTCGGCCAACCTGCTCGCGGAATTTCCGGATTTCGTTGGGTGTGGATTTTTTCGTGGCCGACGATTTGGAATTTAAAATCTCTGCTTTGGCAGCTGCCGGTGCCTGCACCGGCCGGGCGTCGGTGAAGCCGGCGGTGAGTGCGGCGCGGGCGTCGCCGGCCTTGGATTTTTCCAGGTAGTAATCGTAATCGCCGGCGTAAGGTGTAAGGCGGCCCGAGTGCACATGGAGCACGGTTTGCGCGAGGGCGCGGATGAAATGCACGTCATGGCTGATAAAGATGAGGGTGCCTTCGTAGTTCTTGAGCGCACTCACGAGAGAGTCGATGGACTGGATGTCCAAGTGGGTCGTCGGCTCGTCCATCAGCAGAAGATTCGGCGGCTTCACGAGAATGCGGGCGAGGGCGAGGCGGGATTTTTCACCGCCGGAGAGCACGCTGACGGGTTTATGGACGTCGTCCTTGCGGAAGAGGAAGGCACCGAGGATAGCTCTGGCTTGTTGTTCGGTAAGTTGATTTTCGTTCGTGCGCAGTGACATCACGTTTTCGAACACGGTCGCGTCGGCATCGAGGTTATCGAGACGGTTTTGCGCGAAGTAGCCGGGGACGACGTTGCTGCCGAGTTCGCGCGTGCCGCCCTGGAACGGGATGACGTTGCCAAGGATTTTAAGCAGCGTGGATTTGCCGGCGCCGTTGGGTCCGACGAGCACGATGCGCTGGCCGCGTTCGGCGGTGAAGTTGAGGTCCCGATACACGACATGATCGCCGTAGGCCTGTTGAACGTGTTCGAGTTCGACGACCTTCAGGCCGGAGCGCGGAGGCTGTGGGAATTTGAAATTCATTTTCCGCAGCTCCTCGGTCGGTTCCTCGACGGCCACTTCCTTGAGGCGCTCGATTTGCTTTTCCTTCGATTTGGCTCGTGAAGCCATCGAAGCCTTGGCGCCGAAGCGGTCGACGAAAACCTGGAGGTGGGCGATCTCGCGCTGCTGATTTTTGAAGGCGGCGGCTTGCTGGGCTTTGCGGGCTTCCTTTTCTTTTAGGAAATTATCGTAGTTGCCGTGGTAATAATGGAGGGTGTTGGCGCGCAGCTCGAGCATGCCGGTGCAGAGGGCGTTAAGGAAAGCGCGGTCGTGGGAAATGACGACGAGGCCGCCGGGATAACGCGTGAGGTATTCCTGGAACCAGAGCAGTGCTTCCAGATCGAGATGGTTGGTCGGTTCGTCGAGAAGGAGAAGGGCTGGTTCGGCAACGAGGAGGCGGGCGAGATGGGCGCGCATGACCCAGCCGCCGGAAAAGGTTTTAGCGAGCTTGAGCGCATCGCCTTCCTTGAAGCCGAGGCCGGCGAGGATTTTTTTCGCGCGCGGTTCGAGCGTGTAGTCGATGTCGTAGTCGTCATCGGTGGGCTCGAGCTTCTTGCCGCTCGTGGCGATGTGAAGGATGGTTTCGTCACCGGCCGGAGCGCTTTCCTGGGGCAGGTAGCCGAAGTCGGCGCCGCGTTCCCATTCGATCGTGCCGGTATCGGGCTTTTCCTCGCCCAGGATGAGGTTGAAAAGGGTGGATTTGCCCGCGCCGTTGGGGCCAATCAAGCCGAGCCGGTCAGTGCGGGCGATGAAGAGCGACACGTCCGAAAAAAGTTCGCGCGTACCGTAGGTCTTGGAAATGTCGGCTATCGTAAGCATGTAAACGGTCCATCTAAGCGGACTGCCCCGGCCTTGGTCAACCCGGGTTTTTGCTGGAAATGGAGCCCTGAAAGAAGCTATCGGCGATGGTTTGGCGAACTGTTGAGGCGTTTTGCTTCGGGCGCGATCTGTGCTAAAACTGGTGCGCATGCCCAACCGCCTCGCGCACGAGAAATCGCCCTACTTGCAGCAGCACGCCGACAATCCGGTTGACTGGTATCCGTGGGGTGAAGAGGCCTTTGCGAAGGCCCGTGTCGAAAAAAAGCCTATTTTTCTCTCGATCGGTTATTCGACCTGCCACTGGTGCCACGTGATGGCCCACGAGTCGTTTGAAAACGTCGAGATCGCGGAGCTGCTCAATACGCATTTCGTGCCAATAAAGATCGACCGCGAAGAACGGCCCGACGTCGACCGCGTATATATGGCTTACGTGCAGGCGACGACCGGGCACGGCGGTTGGCCGCTCAACGTGTGGCTGACGCCCGAGCTGAAACCGTTCTACGGTGGCACCTATTTTCCTCCCCAAGATCGGCAAAGCCATCACGGCTTTGGCACGGTTTTGCGCGCCTTGGCTCAGGGTTGGTCGAACGAGAGAGACGCGATCATCGCTGAAGGAAACCGCGTCGTCGCGTCGTTGCAGGAACACTTTGCCGGACGCGACGTAGGCGGTTCCGCAAACGTCGCCGATCTGATGGAGCCGGCGAGCGCCGCGTTTGAAAAGGCGTTTCAGCATTTTCTCGAAACGTTCGACGCGCGCGAAGGCGGGTTTGGCGGCGCGCCGAAGTTTCCGCGTGCCTCAAACCTCGATCTGCTTTTCCGCATGGCTGCGATGCAGGGGCACGATCTGGCGACGGGCCGCGAAGCCGTGCAGATGGCGGAGCTGACGCTGCAAAAAATGGCCCAAGGCGGCATCCGCGACCATGTCGGAGGTGGTTTCCATCGCTACTCGGTTGATGAAGAATGGTTCGTTCCGCACTTCGAGAAAATGCTCTACGACCAGGCGCAGATTGCGGTGAATTACCTCGATGCCTACCAGGCGACGGGCCGCGAGGCATACGCCTGGGTGGCGCGGGACACGCTGGACTACCTGTTGCGCGATCTTGCCTCACCGGCCGGAGGTTTCTACGCGGCGGAAGATGCGGACAGCCTCGTCGCCCAGGGCGGGCACGAAAAGGTTGAAGGCGCATTTTACCTTTGGACGAAGCGGGAAATTGAACGGGTTTTGGGCGGTTCTGCGCTCTTGGTCTGCGTACACTTTGACGTGACTGAAACGGGCAACGTCGGGCCGGAGCGCGACCCGCACGGAGAATTTCAGGGCAAGAATCTATTGCGGCAGCGACAGTCGCTTGCCGTGTCAGCGCGAACCTGCGGACTATCGCTCGAAGAGGCGAATAGCCAGCTGATCGCCTCGCTGGCAAAACTCCGTCAGGTGCGTGCTGCGCGTCCGCGTCCGCACCTCGACGACAAAATTATCACAGCCTGGAACGGCCTCGCGCTCTCGGCTCTCGCACGAGCCTCGCAAGTGTTGGGGGAGCCCGCGTATGCCGTCGCGGCGACCGCGGCAGCAGAATTCATTGAACGCGAATTATACGACGGATCACGCGGCGTACTATTCCGCAGCTATCGGGACGGCCGTGGGGCGAGCGAAGGCTTTGCCGAGGATTATGCCTTTTTGATCCAAGGGCTGATCGATTTGTATGAAGCAACCTTTGAGTTGCGCTGGTTGCGCTGGGCGCTGCGCCTGCAGGAAACGATCGATGCCTTGTTTTGGGACGAGGAGAATGGTGGCTATTTTAACTCCGCTGCGGGCGATCCGAGCATCGTGCTGCGCCTGAAAGAAGATTACGATGGTGCGGAGCCAGCACCGGGTTCGGTGGCGGCGTCGAATCTTTTGCGTCTGGCGATCGTTTCGGGCGACGAGCCAGAGTTCACTGCTGGTGCCTTGCGCACACTGGCGGCCTTCCAAGCCCGCTGGAGCGACGCGCCGCAGGCGCTTCCTCGGATGCTGTGCGCTCTGGAAGGCGTGCTCGCGCCGGCCGGCCAGGTCGTGCTGGTGGGCGATCCGCGCGGAGCAGACTTTCGTCAACTGGTTGCGGTGCTCCACGAGCAACCGGGGGCTCGCCGGACGCTCCTGGTGGTCGATAGCGATGGGACGCGGTTGTGGTTGGCCCGACGCGCGCCGTGGATCGCCGAGATGAAGCCCGTGGATGGCCGGGCGACGGCCTATGTCTGCGATCATTCGGCCTGCCAGCCGCCGGTGAATACTGAGGCGGCATTGCGCGTACTGTTGCGGTGAGGCGGATCGAAAGAAATTCAAGAAACAGAGTAGCCGCGTCCATTCACTTACCCTGCATGCTTTGTCTCCCCCTTGGTCGTTTAGAATAACTAAAGCAAATTTTCTCGCGAAGAGGCGAAGGTTACGAAGATGAAGAGGTGGCGATGTAACGGGGATGAGCCTTCGATTCCTTCGCGGCCATCGCGAGACCTTGCATGTACCGGGGTCTGCTCAGAAGGATGCGGTAAGCGAGAGCGAGTAGGTGCGGCCGCGCCAGTCGCCGTAACATTGCACGCCGGCGCCGGAGGGATCGTTGGCGTAGCGCGGGAAGCCGGTGGCAAAGACGTTGTCGATTCGCACCTGGATCCGCAGGCCGCTTTTTTCGTCGACCCAAGGGAGCAGACGGCGGAGTTCACACTGCACATAGGTGTCGAACTGGTAGAATGGGGAAACGTGGTCGCTGCCTTGGGAGTCGCGCTCGACTTCCGGTAGGATGCGCGAACCGTAATAGTGGCCGTCCCAGCCAAAACAGATCATGCGGTTGGACCAATCCGTGCCAAAACTGGCGCGTTGAGCGATCACGCCGGCCGCGGTGCCGTCGGGTGCGCGGAGTTCGTCGACGACCGGGGTATTGGGCAGCACCATGCGCTCGTAACGCTGATAGCCGATCCAGCGTCCGTAGAGTTCAAGCGTGCCGCCGAAGCATCCCGTCCAGGCGTAGTCGAGGGTGAGGTTCCAGTTTTCCGAGCGACGCCAAGCGAGGTTGACGGTGCCGGTGGTGATGCTGGTGATTTTGCCGATGGCGTTGGGGCCGCCGGCAGCAAGCGGTGCCCGGATTACGCGCGCGGGCCACAAATTTTCGAGGTCAGCGGCGGTCTGTGCGAAGAGGTAGATCTGTTCGTTGGCTTTCACCGTGGTGACGTAATCGAGTGCGGCGCGTACGCGGTGAATTTGCCCAACCTCGGTGACAAAACCGAAAGTGCGGGTGATGGCGGACTCGGCCCGCAGCCCGCGATTGGGCGCGTCGCGAGAGGGAACGGGGTAGGATTGCTGGCGGAGAGAATCGTAGATCACGGGGTATTCGATCGGCCCGTCGCCGGGAGTAGGATCGTCGCCGAGACTTTTGAGGTGCCCCATGCTCGGCGTGGGAAAACGGTTGGCGGTGGCGACGCTGCCGCGCAGCGCGAAGCCATGGGCGAAGTTGATTTTCATGCCGCCAGCGGGCGCGAGGTTGGCTTCGGCGGCACTGTCGGCTATGACGTAGCGTTCACCGAGGTCGGCCTCGACTCCTCGCATCCAGCCCGGTAACCAACGCGCTGGGACAAGCGGGGCCTGAAGTTCGCCGAAGACACTGGTGCGATCGAGCGTGCGACCGGTCCACGCATCGGGATTTTCGATGGGCGTGCCATCGGCAAAGACGGCGCTGTTGTTGTGCGCGAGGAGTTGGTTTCGGCGGAAGTCGGTGCCGAGCGCGAGTGTGCCCTGGCCGGTCGGCAAAACGAGCGCCTGGTTGGTGAGACGGATCGCGCCGTCAAAAGTCCGGTAGTCGCTTAGGGTGACAAACTGATTGCGGCCGCCGCGGTAAATTAGCACTTCATCATAAAACGCGGCCGGTGGCGCATAGACTTGGGTGTCACGCAGGGGATTATAGAGGCCGCGATCGACGAGTGACTGCCAGCGTGCGGGATCGGCACCGACGAGACCGCGAAAACTCGTGAGACTGCGCGTGTACTGCCCGTCGAGCGTGAGCCGCCATTCGTTGGGTAGCCGAACCAATGCGGCAAGGACAAATGCGGAGAAGCCAACCCGGGCTTCACTGTAGTTTTCACCTAACGCGGGAGCGATTTCGTTGAGCGAGACCATCACATCCTGGCCGAAGGGGTTGGCCGGGGCGCCGGCGGCGAGCTTGAGATCGCCCGGAAAAACGTCGAAGCCGCGGTTCACGGTGGTGCGGGAAATGATCACGTCGAGTCCGAGCTGCAGGGCGGGCAATACATCGTAAGTGACGGAGGCGAGTCCGGCGGAGCGCTCTTCGCGGCGACCGAAGGGATAGCGGAGGCTGCCGGGCGAAGCAACGAAGGCGGCATTGGCGGGAGCAAATAGGTCGGTGGTGCGCACGCCCTCGCGCCCGGCGAAAGCCGTGAGATCGCCTGAGCCATCGGCGCCGGGGGCAACGGAAGAGATTAAGGTTACAATGGGAGGGTTTGAAACGGGGGCGCTTGTGGCGGTTGTGACCGGTTTTATCGTGACGCTGCGGACGTTGGGCGTGGCACCGTAGAGCGGGGCGTCAACCGGCGTATCGGCGGCGTTGGCGGTGCGAAGATAACCGAGGTCGGCCTTGGTCGGGGGGGCGGCGTGGGCGAAATTGGCGTTGAGGCGCACGCGTAGTTTTCCGCCCAGCAAGGTGCGCCCTTGTTGCAATGAGACGATAGATTGTGGCGCGCTAAAGCGATTTAGGGCGTTGGTGTAGGTTGTGGAAACTTCCGTGGTGTCGAGGTCGGGACGGAGGACGATGTTGACCACGCCGCCGATGGCGTTGCCGCTGTAGAGCGCGGAGGCGGAGATGGGCAGCACCTCGACTTGTTGCACCAGGCTCAATGGGATGAAATTAAGATCGGGCGCGGCGAGGGTGGAGGAGCCCGGTGGAGGCGGCGACTCGGGCAGACGGCGACCGTTAAGGAGCACGACCGTGGCGTCGGTGCCGAAGCCCCGGAGATTCAGGTTGGAGCTGCCGGTGGCGAACGCGCCGGAGAGACCGCTTTGCTCGGGTGGGCTGGTGGCGGCGTCGCTGTCGAGCAATTCGCGCTGGAGCAGGGCGTTGAGGTTTATCACGCCGCTGCGCTCGATCTGCTCGCGATTGTAGATGCGATAGGGAAGGGCGCCATCCTGCGTGCGCGGGAGGTCGAGATTGCCGCCGGCCATGCGGGGAATGAGCAAGGCTTCACCGCGAGCGACTGCGCCAAGTCGTTCGCGCTGGCTTGCGATGACGTATGGGTCGAGCCGTGTCGTCGACTCGTCGGCGGCTTCGAGGGTTTGCGTCTCGAGGGAGAGAGTGCGGTTGGCGGCGACGAGCAGCCCGCTCATGCGCACCGACCGGAAGCCGGTTCCGGTCGTGGCGAGACGGTGAGTTCCGGGTGGAACGGCGGGGAAGCAGAATAGGCCCCGATCATCGGTCTCTGCGGTGAGCGGCACGTCGGGCAATGAGACGGTCACTCCCACCGCTGGCGCGCCATCGGGGCCGAGCAGGCGACCCTGAACGATGCCGAAGGTGCTGGCGCCGGACAGATTTGGCGCAGGCGTGCGGGTGGAATTTTCCCGATTCTCTGAAGGGGTCGCGGTGAGCGAGGACGAGAGGAAAATGACTTGGAGCGTCAGAAAGACGACAAGGGCGCGCATGGTTTAGCGGGCGAATAAAGAGGACCATCGGCCGGACAGGAAACTTTTATTATGCGGAAGTGCAGAGGCGATGGCGCGTCGATTGATGGCAAGGGCGAAAGCGTCCTCGCGAATCCTTGACCGCGGATGTCTGGGTTGGCCAGCGTGGAGGTTTATGACCAAGTCGAACCGAGGAATCTGGTTGTTGGTGCTGGCCATGTTGCTGGTGCCGATCCTGCCGTGGATTGTGCTCGGCCCGCGCTTGGAGTTGTGGGCCACGGGCATGGTGAG
>Ga0302322_100006800_pt1 | contig 10174 bp, 5 predicted proteins | sample Fen_T0_2_FD_203757 | JGI IMG/M metagenome (GOLD analysis project Ga0302322, IMG submission 203757) | Peat permafrost microbial communities from Stordalen Mire near Abisko, Sweden - Fen_T0_2 | ecosystem: Environmental > Terrestrial > Soil > Wetlands > Permafrost | place: Sweden: Abisko... | reverse complement strand
GACCGTGGGTATCGTGCCTGCGGGCATCACCCTGAACACCGCCACGGGCGCCGTGACTGTCGCCGCTGGCACGGCCTCCGGCTCATACACGTTTGACTATCAGATCTGTGACAAGCTCAATGTCACGTTCTGTGATACCGCGACCGTGACCGTACCGGTCGTGACCATCGACGCAGTGAACGACACCGGCAGCACCGTGAATGGAGCAGTTGGTGGCACAGCGGTTGCGAATATATTGACGAATGACAGTCTGAACGGCACCAGTCCGGTGTTGATCGCGAATGTGAATCTCACGACCGTGGGTGTCGTGCCTGCGGGCATCACCCTCAACACCGCCACGGGCGCGGTAACTGTCGCCGCTGGCACGGCCTCCGGCTCATACACGTTTGACTATCAGATCTGTGACAAGCTCAACGCCACGTTCTGTGATACCGCGACCGTGACCGTACCAGTAAGTGCCGCGCCAATTGATGCTGTAGATGATTCTGCCTCAGGTGTAAACGGTTTAATCGGGGCAGTAGGTGTTTTGAATGTATTTACTAATGACACACTGAATGGCGTGTCGTTCCTGCCCGCCGCTGTAACGCTGACGCAAACCGTGGCAGACCCAAGCAATGTGTTGACTTTGAACGCAGATGGTTCTGTAGATGTTGCGCCAGCTGCCGCTGCAACCTATCAACTGACGTATAAAATATGTGAAGTACTAAATCCAGCTAATTGTGATACAGCCGTTGTGCGCGTGACGATCGGTCTACCAGCTGCGCCCACTGCAACGGACGATTCAACGACAACACCGTTCAATACTCCGGCAACCTTGCTTAATATCACCTCAAACGATACAGCCAATGGCACTGGTAATAGTATTGTGATCAGTACCGTTGATCTTGATCCCGCCACCAGTGGACAGCAAACTGCCTTTACGGATGTAAGCGGCAATCAATGGAGTGTGAACACAACCACCGGTGATGTTACCTTTACGCCCACTGCAACCTACTCTGGCACTGCCACGATTCCGTACTCGGTACAGGATGCTACCGGACAAACTGCCACAGCGAATTTATCAGTTACAGTGGCAGCGCCTGCTGGAATTAGTGGTGTAGTGTTTAATGATGCTGATACCAGTGGAACTAAGAATGGCAGTGAAGTTGGTATTACCGGTGTGACAGTGAGCTTGTATGATAGCACTGGAACAACCTTGATCACTTCGGTGACTACAACGGCTGGTGGTGCTTATAGCTTCCCGAATCTAACCGCCGGTACGTATCAAGTCGTTGAGACTGACCCGTCTGGTTATGTCAGCTCCACTGCAAATAGTGTTTCGGTTACGGTTTCTGCAGGTGGTTCTGCCACGGTTAATTTTGGAGATTATCAACTTCCAAGTGCTGTGCTATCCAAAATAACCGGCACGGTATTTAATGATGTTAATATTAACGGCGTTCAAGATACAGGCGAGCCTGCGCTCAACGCTGTAACTGTTCAGCTTAAAAACAATCTTGGTGTTGTAATTGCAACGACCAGTACCAATGCTTCAGGTCTTTATAATTTTACAAACCTTGCGGCTGGTACCTATACGGTGGTTGAAACAGACCTGGCAGGGTATATCAGCACCACCTTGAATAATGTTGCTGTGATTTTGTCTGCCGGTACTCCTGCCACAGTAAACTTCGGCGATCAGATTGGCGGTGTGGCATCAATTGCAGATCCAGCAGTGACTAAATTGGGTTCACCTGACCAGGCAACAGTTGGTAGTGTCGTCGTTTACACCATTACCGTTGGTAATAATGGAAATACCAATGCTGCCAATGTTGTATTGACTGACACAAAGCCAGACTTTTTAGATGTTGTCTCTGTCTCGATCTCGCCTAATCCGGGATTGACACCTGTTATCTCGGGCAATACCTTCACGGTCAACTTTGGAACGGTAACACCTACTGACGCTTACATTGTCACAGTTTTGACGCGTGTCAATGCTTTGGGCAAGCCGCCAGGTGGTTCAAATAATGTTTCTATTACAACGAGCTCAGTAACAGATCGCACCTTCAATAATGCTTCTTTTGCTGCGCTCCAAATTCCATCTAGTAATCCTACTGGTGGTGGTAATACTTCGACAAAGTTACCTAGCACTGGTTTTGCTCCAGGTGTTGTGACGGACTTAAGTAAGACACCTAAATTGGAATATGCCAGCACCGGCGATGTGGTTCTTGAAATTCCATCCTTGGGTGTTAATATTCCGATTGTGGGAGTGCCGAAAAAAGATGGGACTTGGGATGTGACTTGGTTGGACAACCGGTCTGGATGGTTGGAAGGAACCGCGTTCCCATCCTGGAATGGCAACAGTGTGCTCACCGGTCATGTTTATCTGGCTGACGGCTTGCCTGGTCCGTTTGTCAATTTGAATAATCTCAAATATGGCGATAAGATCATTGTTCATGCTTATGGACAAAAATATACATTTGAATTGCGCACCAACCAAGTGGTTAACCCAAATGATACTTCTGCGTTCAAGCATGAAGATAAGCCCTGGCTCACTTTGGTCACATGTAAAGAGTACGATGCCAAGACCAATACGTATAAGACACGTGTAGTGGTACGGGCTGTATTGGTAAGTGTAGATTGGGATAAAACAGTGGGGCGATAAAGCCTGGAAATAAAAAGACGGCGGTGCTTTTATGCAACCGCCGTCTTTTTTGTTTCTTCGATCAAGGGAATAAAAATTTCAACAATCTCCGGGTCAAAGAGTCGCCCGGCTTCTTTTTGCAGATAATCCACAATTTCTTGGGTTGGTAAACCTTTACGATAAGGTCGATCACTTGAGAGGGCATCCCACACATCTACCACTGCAAAGAGGCGGGCATGCAAGGGAATATCCTTGCCATTGAGTTTATGTGGGTAGCCACTGCCATCCCAGCGTTCGTGATGATAATATGGAATGATCAGCGCCTGACTCAGATAGTTAATGGGGGAGAGCATTTGATATGCGTATTGCGGATGACGCCTCATGACAATCCATTCATCGTCGGTCAATGGACCAGGCTTTTGCAAGATCTCATCTGGGATACCCATTTTGCCCATATCGTGAAGCAGTGCGCCGCGGCGGATGTGGACCAGTTCTTCCTCTGTACATTCGAGTTTGTGAGCGAGTTTGACGGTCATTTCAGTAACGCGCTTCGTATGGCCTTCGGTTTCACGGTCACGCAAGTCAAGCGCGAGGATCCAGCCCTCGATGGTTTTATCGTAAGCTTCTTGCAGATCATTGTGTGCCTTTTGCAATGCTTCTTGCGATTGCCTTCGTTCGGTGATGTCACGTGAGGATGCTTGGAATTCCTGCTTTTGACTGTTGGCATCAAAGAAGAGGCGGGCAGTGGTTTCGAGCCATATATATTCGTTGTTTTTTCGGCGGACGCGGTAGTTGATGGTAGCAGTGGTGACACCATCCCAATTTGGGGTGGCAAGTAGATCTATGATCTGAATGGCGTCTTCAGGATGGATTAGATATGTGATCAGTGTTCCGATTAATTCTTCGGGTTCGTAGCCGAGTAGTATCCGACAGGCCGGTGAAACATAAATAAATGTTCCATTGGTGTCATGCTTGGAAATCATATCTGATGAGTTCTCAGCCATCAACCGGAATTGCGCTTCGCTTTCGGCGAGGGCAATTTGCATGCTTTCCTGTCTCTGTAGGATTAGCCATTGTTTGATCGCGTTTTCAGCGATGTGTGGCATGTCGGTCATGGATTCAGATGACTTGACGATGTAATCGAGTGCGCCTGATTTCATTACATCCACAGCGTTACGCTCGTTGCCGTAACTAGTCATGATAATGACAGGAGCGTTGGATCTGCCATTATCTTCTGAGAGCAGTTCACTGCTGTCGCCATCGGGCAGACGCCAGTCTGCAATGATGAGAGTGGGTCTGAAGTTCTTTAAATGATTGCGCGCTTCCTCAAGGGTGTTCGCGATGGTGAGTTTGGAATCGCCGCCGCGATCTTCGAAAGCGCGTTGAATTAACTCTGCATGTGCAGGATCATCTTCAATTAAGAGAATATGGACAGTGTTGTCCATCATAAGGAACTGTAATCGCCTTGAGGTATTTAGTTATTCTTTGATGTCTGGGTGTGTGTTCCAACTCAGCCAATAGAAGCCCAGGTCGTCCATCAATTTTTTGAATTCTTCAAACCCTACTGGTTTTACCAGGTAGCTGTTGGCATGATTGTAATATGCCCTGGCAACATCTTTTTCGGCTTCAGATGTAGTTAGCACCACAACAGGAATGCTCTTGAGCTCGTTATCTTCCTTGATGGCTTTTAGTACGTCAATACCGTCAACACGCGGAAGACGCAGGTCGAGCAATATTACATGTGGACGCGCAGTATTCGCTTGATCGGCAAATTCCCCGCGGCGGAATAGATAGTCCAAAGCAGATTGACCATCCAGAAAGTGGCGTACGCGATTTGCAATACGATGTTCTTCAAGCGTGCGAATAACAAGCTCGGCGTGATCTACATTATCTTCAACGAGCATCACCAAAATCGGTTCACCAACCATCAGCATCTCCTTAAACAATCAAACGAATTAAGTTGATTTTAATCCCGTTTTTAGAATTTGTGGGATATGTTTAACGTTTAAAAATTAAATGCTATGAAAATCCTATTCTTGCGGTAGAGTGAAGTAAAATGTGGCGCCATTTCCCAATTTAGACTGGATCCAAATTTTGCCGCCGTGGATTTCGATAATGCGCTTGACCAGAGTTAAGCCAATGCCGGTGCCATTGACATTAGGATCGAGCCGGTTGAATAAACCAAAGATGCGTTCATGATATTGTGGATCAATTCCCACCCCATTATCACGGACAAAGAAAATGATATGTTGGTTTTCATCTATCCCACTGGTACCGACCTCTATGGTGGGACGTGGTTGATCGCCCATAAATTTTATGGCATTGGAAATCAGATTTTGCATCACTTCGACTAGCCGGGCGTGATCACCAAGAATGTTTGGGAAGCGATCCTGTGTCACAATTTTGATATTACCCTTTTCAAGAGGACCGTTTAATAACTCGACTGCTTCAGCTACAATCTGCCCAAAGGGAGCATTTTCAGGTGGATTGATAATGCGTCCGATCCGCGAGAGTTCAAGCAGGTCATTTAATAATGCCTGCATCTTGTCTACTGCATTGCCAATGCGATTGAGGTCTTTATCGAAGCGTTGCATGTCACCAGATTCAGCGTCCTGCCGTAAATAGCCCAGAAAGCCGCGGATGGTGACAAGGGGTGATTTTAAATCGTGTGAGACGGTGTAGGTGAATCTTTCAAGCTCCGCATTTTGCTCCCCAAGTTCCTTGTTTAAATCCACACGTTCTGTGAAGAGTCGGGCATTTTTTATCGCGTTGGCGACCTGATCTGCCATGGTTTGCAGGGCCGTGGTATCCACTCTTGAGAATGCACTCGGTAGTTGGGATTGAATGGTCATGGCGCCGATCACTTCGCCGCGTGTAATGAGTGGAAGCGCCATTTCTGAGCGTGTCAGCGGCAGGTATGGATTTTTAAATCGGACGGCATCCTCTCCAACATCCAGAGCGATGCGGGCTTCACTGTGTCTGATGCACCACCCGATCATGGATGAGTCTTCGACTTTAAGGCGATGACCAGTTGCCAGCATTTCTTCACCCATCCTGCCTGTGGCAGCGCTCAAAATCGCCCATTCTTTTGATTCTTCAACCAGAAAGATACCAACATAATAGTAATCGAAATGACTGCAGATTAAGTCGGCTACAGCAGGGAGTAATTTGTTCAAATCCAAAATGGATGAGGCGGCTCGTGAAACGTCTGCCGCAGTTTGCAATTGGATGGTGCGTTTGGTCATCACGCCGACCAATTCAGCTTGTTCTTCCTCGGCATGTTTACGGGCTGTGATATCCGTCCATACTCCCAGCCAGTATTGCGGTTTGCCTTGTTCGTCTCTCACAAGGTTTGCTTCATCCTTTACCCAGACCTCATGTTGATCGCTAGTGATCAGGCGATACTCCATGTTGAAAGGTTCGCCGGTCTTTGTGCCTTCAATATTTCCGTTTATAACTCGATCGTAATCTTCAGGATGTAATATTTTTTTCCAGAATAAAGTATCCTGCGTGAACATTTCACGCGGATAACCGAGCAGCTTTTCAACTTGTGGGCTTACATATTCAGTGGCGGCATCTTCATCTGTACTATTGATATAGGTGATGGTAGGGATGTTCTCAAGGAGGGATTTGTATTGTGCCTGACTCTTAAGTGCTCGCGTAAGCAGGCTCTGCATATTTGTGGTGTTGACGTTTTGTAACAGGAATGCCACTACAAAAAAGAACATGTAGATTCCGAGGCGGGCGATTGGCGGATAAGCAGTCGCTCTCGGTAATAGATGATTTGTTTCTGCGATTAAGATCAATATCCCGGTAACGATGCAGATCAGCGCAACAAATACGCCGACCCTTTGATTCCAGATCAAGCCGCTGGCTACGATAACGACCAGATAACCAATAAATATGGGAGCTGAAACTCCGCCAGCGGTAACGACACCTAGGGTAATTGTCAGCCACATTGCGCTGACGAGCAGGATACTTGCTGATTGCAGTTTTTGAGCACGGATCAGCGCAATAATACCAACAGCAGTAACGGTAAAAATGATCGTAAGAATAACAGAACGATTCACCAGTGTAGGTGCAACGAACACAGCTATAACTACAAAAAGAAAACTCAGCACAACCATGCCCATGGCGACATTGTAGGTCATTCTGGCGACGACATTTGATTCTTTATCGTTATATTCTGGGATTGTAAATACGCGCTTTATGTATTTTGCCATTGGGATTAAGTATAGCATCCAAGTAACATTTGTTGTATATATACTCGGTGCTTAGACTCACCAAAATAAAGTGCTAATCGTCTTAAAAATCAAAGAAACTTTCTCGTGATATAATTTGCAAATCAGTACATACTTTCAACATGGAGGATGTCTTATGGAAATAACAACCCAGGAATTTAAGCATTGTGAATTGATCGCCATCAAAGGGCGTGTGGATAGTTCCACTGCTCCGCAATTAGCGCAAGCGCTTGAAGCCATGAACGAAAATGGAAAGTATAAACTGGTTGTAGATATGACGGGCTTGGAATATATGTCCAGTGCCGGGTTCCGTGCTTTGTTAGCAGCTCAACGTAACTCCAAAAAATATAATCGCGGTGAAGTTGTGTTGGTCAATGTGCCTGATCGTATTCGTGAAGCGCTGGAATTGGCTGGCTTCACTGAACTCTTTAAGACCTTTAACGATACTATTGCAGCAGTGGGGCATTTCTAGAATTGCTTTTTCCATAGAGCTTATGGCGTTTATAAAAAACCTGAGTTTTCTGCGGCTAAGCATGTGGAGTTGTCCACTCTTTATTTGCCAGACATATCAAACCATTTCCGTCAGGAAGGATGCCGCCTTTGGCAATACGGCATGACTGAAGGCGACTCGTAAACATTCGATGCAATCTGTTCAATTTTCTGCGAAGTTTGAATTTCTCGATGAGATCAGAGAGTTCGTGGGCGGTATTGCGCGTGCGGGCGGTTTTGGAGACCGGGATGTCTATAATATTCAGCTTGCTGCTGATGAAGCAGCTTCCAATATTATTGAACATGCCTATGAAGGTGTTAGCAATGGCGTGCTTGAAATTTCCTGCGGTGTGAAAGGTAACGTGATCACCATCATCCTTGTGGATCATGGCGAATCATTCGACCCTTCTGAAATTCCCATGCCAGACTTAAAAGCAGATTTATCGGAACGCAAGATCGGGGGACTTGGAATTTTTCTTATGCGTAAATTAATGGACGAAGTCCACTACGAAATCAAGCCCAATAAAAACAACGTTCTTACGATGACCAAACGAAAGGGGTAGACGCCTTGAGCGCCGTTCCTCGTTCTCCCATCTCGGCAGATTGGCGTGAACTTGCCAATCTTGGAGAGCAACTCGCCAGTGCCACCTCGTTCGTTGCCCAGCGTGATCGCATCATCGCTATAACCTCGCGCCTGCTCGGTGGCAATGCAGATGTGTGGCTGCACGAGAATTTATTTCGTCTGCCGAACACAGCCGAAGGATCGCTTTTTCCGGCACGACCATTATCAGCGGGCATGCAACGCGCTTTAAAGACAAGTGGACTCTGTGTAAAACCAAAACCTGAGACGCAAGACCACGCCGCACATTCGACTTGGGCTGCGATCCCGCTTGATGATCAGGGCGTGACGCTGGGAGCGCTTCAAATTACCCGCCCCAAGGGACCCGAATTCAAGCGCGATGAATTGAATCTACTCAAAGGACTTGCCGGCGTGATCGCCGTAAGTTTGGTCGCTTCGCATCGTGCCGCAGTGGAAAGATTTAGACTCAATCAATTGAACCTGGTACGCGAGGTCAGCGCACAGATCGCCAATACCTTAAGTGTGACCGAACTTGCCAGCCGCGTAACAGAATTGATCCAACAGACTTTTCACTATTATTACGTTGCCATCTTTACGCTGCATAGAGCCTCAACATCTTTACGCTTTCGTTCGAGCGCCATGGCAACACGCAAGGGGCGTCGCCGGGCAAAGGTCGCTTTAGAGGTGGAGATCGGTCAGGGATTAATTGGGCAAGCTGCGGCTGGGGGAGAACGGGTTCTTGTCCCCGATGTGCAGAAGGATTCGCGTTTTCGTTATTTGGATGTTTTGCCTGAGACACGATCCGAGGTGGTCATCCCACTAAAGATTGAAGATCGCGTGCTCGGTGTATTGGATGTGCAAAGCGATCAGGTTGATGCTTTTCATCCGAATGATTTGTTGGTGCTTGAAGCGTTGGCAGATACGATCGCGCGCGCAGTGGAAGGCGCCCGCTTATATAGTGACTTGCGGCGCCGCGCCGAACAAATGACCCTGATCTCAGAGGTTAGCAAGAGCGTGAGCTCATCGCTTGATCTGCAAACGTTGATGAGTAATGTGGCGGCGTTGATCCATGATAGTTTTGGATACCCACATGTGCAGTTGTTCACTGTGCATTTGAATCGGCGGGTAATAGGTTTTCAGGCGGGCAGTGGCAAGCGCAGTAAAGACTTGACCGGTTATATGCTCTCATTAGATGATGCTGAGGGTATCATCCCGTGGGTGGCGCGCGCGGGTCAGGCGATCCTTGCAAATGATGTAAAAAAAGATGAGCGCTATCGCCCCTCGCCGCTTCCGCCGCATAATATTAATTCTGAATTATGCGTACCGTTGATCTATGATTCAAAAGTGGTGGGTATTTTAGATATTCAATCAGACAGGCGCAACGCTTTCACGAACGATGACCTGCTGACTTTTGAAGCTGTTGCCGATAATATTGCGATTGCCATTCACAATGCAGACTTGTATCGCTCAGAACAATGGCGGCGGCAAGTGGGGGATAGCCTGCGCGAAGTAGCAGGCTTGATCTCTGAAAGTGTGGGTGTGGACGATGTGTTGGAAGCCATTCTCTCTGAACTTGATCGCAACTTGCCGGTGGATATTTCTGCGATCTGGTTATTGGAAGATGACGAGTTGTATCTTGCCGCCTGCCATAATTGTGACGAAGGTCAGCTTGAACAAACGCTTTATGATTCGCCAGATGCGTATCGCGCGCTGGCAGAAGTTTTATATTCTGAAGGTCCGCTGGTTCGTAAAGCTACTGATCCGATCTGGATCACAGGGCTCACTGAGGGTTTTGATCAGGATTATTCCGCGTTGGCTGTGCCATTACGTTTGGGCAACCAACCTTTGGGTGTGATCACCATCGCGCATAACACCTCGGGTAGATATGGTCACGAAGCGCAAGCTATGACCACCACCTTTGCCAGTTATGCTGCTGTTGCCATTGAGAATGCGCGTCTTTATGATGCCGCGCAGGAACAGGCGTATGCATCTGCCGCGTTGTTGCAAGTGGCGCAAGCGATTGTTAGTTTGAACAACCTCGATGAGATCCTTGGCACGATCATCCGTATTATGCCGATCCTGGTGGGCGTGCAACGCGCCGCATTGTATGAATGGCATCAGGAAAAAAATATTTTTCGACCTTCGCAGGAATACGGTTTGGATGATGAGGATGCGATCTCTTTTTGGAATCATGCTTTTACGCCTGGTGAGTTTGCCTTTTTAGATTCGTGTCGTGGTGCAACCGGT
>Ga0302322_100006799_pt1 | contig 10174 bp, 7 predicted proteins | sample Fen_T0_2_FD_203757 | JGI IMG/M metagenome (GOLD analysis project Ga0302322, IMG submission 203757) | Peat permafrost microbial communities from Stordalen Mire near Abisko, Sweden - Fen_T0_2 | ecosystem: Environmental > Terrestrial > Soil > Wetlands > Permafrost | place: Sweden: Abisko... | reverse complement strand
TGGCGCCGTCACCGGCGAAGTAGCGCCCGGGGTAGGTGCTCCAGTAGGTGTCGAAGTAGCGCTGGGGGTCGCCCCAGATGCCGCGCAGCATCCCCGGCCACGGCGTGGTGAGGGTGAGGTAGCCACCACCGCGCTCGATGGGGTTGCCGGCGTCGTCGACGACCTCGACCCCGACGCCCGGCAGCGGGAAGGTGGCCGAGCCCGGCTTGAGGGTCGTGACACCCGGGAGGGGCGTGATCATGTGGCCTCCGGTCTCGGTCTGCCACCACGTGTCGACGATCGGGCAACGGCCCCCGCCGATGTGGGCGTGGTACCACATCCACGCCTCCGGGTTGATCGGCTCACCGACCGTGCCGAGCAGCCGCAGCGACGACAGATCGTGCTTCTCCGGCTCCTCGGCCCCCCACTTCATGAACATCCGGATTGCGGTGGGGGCGGTGTAGAGCTGGGTGACGCCGTACCGCTCGACGATGTCCCAGAGCCGGTCCTTGTCGGGGGTGTCGGGAGTGCCCTCGTAGAGCACCGACGTGGCGCCGTTGGCCAGCGGCCCGTAGACGATGTAGCTGTGGCCGGTGATCCAGCCGATGTCGGCGGAGCACCAGTAGACGTCGTCGTCGGGCTTCAGGTCGAAGACGTACTTGTGCGTGAACGCCGCCTGGGTGAGGTACCCGCCCGTGGTGTGCATGATGCCCTTGGGCTTGGCCGTGGTGCCCGAGGTGTAGAGCAGGAAGAGCAGGTCCTCGCTGTCCATCTGCTCGGGCGGGCACTCGGCCGAGGCGGCGGCCATGAGCTCGTGGTACCAGTGGTCGCGGCCCTCGGTCATCGTGACCTCGGTGCCCGTGCGGCGCACGACCACGGTGCCGGTCACGGTCGGGCACGAGGAGAGCGCCTCGTCGACGTTGGGCTTGAGGGCCGAGGGCGCACCTCGGCGGAAGCCACCGTCGGCGGTGACCACGACCTTGCAGCCACCGTCGTTCACCCGGTCGACGATCGAGTCGGGCGAGAAGCCACCGAAGATCACCGAGTGGGCGGCGCCGATGCGGGTGCAGGCGAGCAGCGCCACCGGCAGCTCCGGGACCATCGGCATGTAGATGGCGACGCGGTCGCCCCGCTCGACGCCCAGGCCCTTCAGCACGTTGGCGAAGCGGGAGACCTCGTCGAGCAGGTCGGCGTAGGTGATGGTTCGGGTGTCGCCGGGCTCGCCCTCCCAGTGGAACGCGACCTTGTCGCCGCGACCGGCCGCGACATGGCGGTCGAGGCAGTTCTCCGACACGTTCAGGGTGCCGCCGACGAACCACTTGGCGTCGGGGAGCTCCCATTCGAGGGTGGTGTGGAAGTCGCTCGACCAGGTCAGCAGCTCGCGGGCCTGGCGGGCCCAGAAGGCGTCGAGGTCCGCCTCCGCCTCGCGGTAGAGGGAGTCGTCGCCCGCCAGTGCGGCGGCCTGGAAGGCCGGAGGCGGAGGGAAGAGGCGGTCCTCGCTCGCGAAGTCGGAGATGGTTGGCTGCGACATGGCGACCTCCTGGTAGCGGTTGCGCCGGGGACGGAGGATAGTGCCGCTCGTCACCCCCTCCGCCGGGGGGACCTCACCGGTCGAGGGCGACGTCCCACTCGAGGACGACGAAGGCGCCGAGGCCCTCCGGATCGGTCAGCGCCTCGGCCTCCCGTATCCGGCTCCGCGCGCGCAGTGCCTCGACGTCGGGGGCATGGGCCCGCTCGTCCCAGATGCGTCGGCCCTGGGCCACCAGGTCGTCGATGCCGAGGTCGGCCAGCAGCTCGGCCTGGGTGCGCACCCGGGTGGCCACATGGTCGAGCTGGAGCTGGTCGATGGCCACGTCGGTGGTGATGTCCTGGGTGCCCGGCTCGTCGAGCGGATGGCCGCCCGCCTGGTTGCCCCGGAAGGTGCGGAGCCAGCCGGCGAAGGGGCGCCGGCCCATCTCCGCAGTGGTCGCCCCGTAGTCGAGGACCACAACCCGACCCTGCCGGAGCCGGCTCAGCGCATCGGCCAGCCACCTCCGGGCCTCCGGTTGCCACGGCACGAGCATCCCCGGAGCCACCCCTACTGCTCCGAGGTCGGAGACCGCCTCGGCGGGAGCAGGGACCGGGATGCTCTCGAGCTCACCGCCGTCGTCGAGGGCGAGGAGCTCGTGCTCGGCGCCATCGTCGGTGCGCAGCACCACGTCGAAGGGCAGGTTGTCGAGCAGTTCGTTCGCGACGATGACGCCAGTGAGCTCGACGGGCAGCCCGGCCGCCGATGCGAACACCGGCCCGGCACCGGCGAGGGGAGCGGTGGCCACCGAGTCGAGCTCCTCGCCCGATCGCTCCCCCACCCAGCCCGGCAGGTGCTCGGCATGGAGCGACCGCTGCGCCGCACTCCGCTCGACGAGGAGGTAGACGAGCGACCCAGCGCACGCCGGCTCGGCCACCCGGACCGAGCGGGCGAGGGTACCGGGACCGGCGCCGGCGTCGGCGACGACGAACGGATCCGGCCGTCCGAGGCGCACCCACACCTCGTCGAGCATCACCGCGAGGACCGCTCCGAACAACGGCCCGACCTCGGGGCTGGTGAGGAAGTCACCGCCCCTTCCGCCGGCCCGGCCACCCGTGGCGTAGAAGCCCCCCGACGGGTCGTAGAGCGCGATCTCGAGGTACTCGGGCCAGGTGATGCGCCTGCCGTCGGCCAGCAACTCGGCGAGGGCGGGCGGGAGCATGAGCGGCCGGAGCCGGTCGGTGACCTAGTTGCCGAGGGCCAGGAGGCTGATCGGGTCGGTGAAGTGGGTGACCACGCTCGGCACGATGCCGGCGACAAGGGTGACGGCGACGGTGATGACGAGGGCCGCGGTGAGCGAGGCGGGGACCCGGATGGGGGTCGTGTCGCCGTCGGGGGCCTCCTCGAACCACATGAAGCGCATCAGGCGGCCGTAGTAGGCGAAGGCGATCACCGAGTTGACGGCGACGACCACGGCCAGCACGTAGCCCGAGGTGGTGCCGGCCGACGCGAGGGCCTGGAAGATGCCGATCTTGGCGAACCAGCCCGCCGCCGGCGGGATGCCGGCCAGCGAGAAGAGGAAGATCGACATGGCCACGGTCAGGCCGGGGGCATAGGAGAACAGCCCGCCGAAGGACTCGAGCTCCGCGGATCGGGTCTTGCGGGCGACGGCGAGCACCACGGCGAAGGCACCGAGGTTCATGGCCGCGTAGATCACCAGGTAGATGACGATCGAGTGGAGGGCCTGGGAGGCGGCCTCCGGGCTCGTGCCGGCCACTGCCAGCGGGGCGAGCATGTAGCCGGCCTGGGCGATGCCCGAGTAGGCGAGCATGCGCACGATGTTGGTCTGGCGCAGGGCGATCAGGTTGCCGACGAACATCGTCACGGCGGCGAGCACCCAGATGAGGGGCTCCCACACGTCGTGGCGGCCCCAGAAGCCCACGAACAGCAGCGTCATGAGGGCCACGAAGCCGGCGGCCTTGGAGGCGACGGCGAGGAAGGCGGTGACCGGGGTCGGGGCACCCTCGTAGGTGTCGGGCGCCCAGGTGTGGAAGGGCACGGCCGAGACCTTGAAGGCGAAGCCGATCAGGACGAAGACGATGCCCAGGGTGATGAGCGGCGTCGAGCTGGCGAGCTCACCGATGCGGGGGGCGATCTCGGCCAGCAGGGTGGTGCCGGTGTAGCCGTAGATCACCGACATGCCGTAGAGCATGATCGCCGAGGCGAACACACCCATCAGGTAGTACTTCAGGCCCGCCTCGTTGCCCTTGAGATCGCGCTTGCGCCACGCCGCCATCATGTAGGCCGGGATCGAGAGCAGCTCGAGGGCGACGAAGATGCTGATCATGTCGCGAGCCGAGGCCATCACCATCATGCCCAGCACCGACGCCAGGATCATCTGGTAGTACTCGCCCTCCCAGTAGTCACCCTCGGCGATGTAGTTCGTGGACAGCAGCACCACGATGTAGCCCGAGAGCAGGAAGAGCGCCTTGAGGACCAGGGCGTAGTTGTCGACGACGTAGCCGCCGCCGAACATCACGCGGGACACGCCGTCGTAGGCGAGCGTCGCCACCGGGATGAGCGCGACGAGCAGGCCGATGCCGGCGATCGAGGACGCCGCCCACCGCTGGTCGTCGCTGGTGAACGCGTCGACCAGGAGCAGGATGACCAGCGTGGCCGCCACCACGATCTCGGGCGCGAGTGCGTGGAGATCGACGCTGGGCGCATCCCACGCGAACGTCACGAGGTGGGCGAGCAATGGATCAGCTCCCGGTCCCGGTGAAGGCGGAGACCATGTTGGACACGGCCGGGTTGGTGACGTGGAAGATGATGTTCGGGAAGAAGCCGAGCACCACGATCAGCACCAGCATGGGAACCCATGCGACGTACTCGGTGAACGACACGTCGTGGACGTGCGGATCGTGGGCGAACTCCTCCTTCGGGGTGCCGAAGGCCACCCGCTGGAAGAGCCAGAGCAGGTAGGCCGCGGCGAGCACGGTGCCGAGGGCGGCCACGACCATGTAGACCCGGAACAGGCCGACGTTGAGGCCACCGCCCGGGTTGTAGGCCGAGAGGATGGCGGGGAACTCGCCCCAGAACCCGGCCAGGCCGGGCAGGCCGAGCGAGGCCATCACCGAGAAGCCCAGGATCCAGCCCATGCGGGGCATCTGCTTGAGCATGCCGCCGAGGCGGGCGATGTCGAGCGTGTGGAACCGCTCCTTGGCCGAGCCGGCCACGAAGAAGAGCATGCCGGTGATGAGGCCGTGGGCGACCATGCCGAAGATGGCGGCGTTGATGCCGAAGTCGGTGAGGGTGGCGATGCCGAGCATCACGAAGCCCATGTGGGCCACCGACGAGAAGGCGATGAGCCGCTTCATGTCCGTCTGCGCCAGACAGCACAGCGCTCCGTAGATGATGCCGATGACCGCGAGGAGCCCGATGAACGGTGCCCATCTCTCCGCAGCGTGAGGCAGGATCGGCAAGGCGATGCGGATGAAGCCGTAGGTGCCGAGCTTCAGCAGCACCGCGGCCAGGATCACCGAGCCGACCGTGGGGGCCTGGGTGTGGGCGTCGGGCAACCAGGTGTGGAAAGGGAACATCGGCACCTTGATGCCGAAGCCCATGAACATGCCGCCGAAGATCCAGAGTGCGGCGCTCGTGGAGATGCCGGCGGCCGCCATCGGGAGCAGGCGCATGTCGAAGGTGTGGGCGAAGCCGCCACCGGGGACCGGCACCTTGTCGGAGAGGAAGTACAGCGCCATGAAGCTGATGATCATCAGCGCCGAGCCGAACAGCGTGTAGAGGAAGAACTTCATCGCCGCGTAGCGCCGCTTGTCGCCGCCCCACACGCCGATCATGAAGTACATCGGGAGCAGCACGACCTCGAAGAAGACGAAGAAGAGGATGAGGTCCTGGGCGCAGAACGTGCCGATCATGCCCGTCTCGAGGATCAGGATCAGGATCAGGAACGCCTTGGGGTTCTTGGGCTCCGGGAAGTGGTTCCAGGAGTAGATGATGCACAGCGGCACGATGAGCATCGTGAGGGCGATCATCGGCAGGGAGATGCCGTCGATGCCGATGATGTAGCGGCTGTTGATGAACGGGATCCACGACTTGTCGACGACGAACTGGAGCGTCCGACCGTTGTCGTAGTCGAAGTTGGTCAGCAACAGCACGCCGATCAACGCCACGACCAGGCTCGTGCCCAGGGCGATGACCTTGTGCAGGTGCTCCTTCGCCTTGGGGACCAGGAGCATCACGAGCGCACCGGCCAGCGGCACGAACATCGCGAGGGTCAGGCCCCAGCTGTTCAGGAAGTCTTTCATCGGGTTGGTCCTGGGCTCCTAGACGACGAACACGAGCACACCGGCGAGGACGACCACACCGGCGAAGAGGATGGCGGCGTACTGCTGAACCTTGCCGGTCTGCATGCGACGCAGGAACTGGCCGGATTCCTCCGAGACCAGGCCCGTGCCGTTGACGACGCCGTCGACGACCAGCTGGTCGACGTCGCGGTAGACGAACACCGACACCTTCTTCGACACCGAGGCGGCGCCGTCGACGATGCCGTCGAGCACGTTCTGGTTGAACCAGTAGGCCGCCCGGGCGAGGGGGCCCTTCGTGTCGGCGGCGATGATGTCGGTGTAGAGGGTGTCGAGGTAGTACTTGTTCTCGAGGAACGTGTAACCGGCGCGCGCCGCGCGGTTGCGGCCGGTGAGGCCGTGGGGCCCCTTGTTCCTCTCGTAGTAGATGTAGGCAGCGGCGAGACCGGCGCCGGCGAGCAGCGTCGAGATGATCGCGATCACCGGGCGGAAGTCGATCGCCTGCACCGCCGGGAAGGCGAAGGTCGGCTGCACGTAGTGCTCGAACCGGACCGTCAGGCCCTTCGGGATCTCGAGGCCGAAGAAGTTGGTCGGGAAGTTGAGGAACCCGAACACCACCGCGCACGAGGCGAGGATCGCCAGCGGCACGGTGATCACCTTGGGCGACTCGTGCGGGGTGCCGTGGCCCCGGTACTCGCCCCAGAACGTCATCCAGTAGGCGCGGCCCATGTAGGCCGCGGTCATGAACGCCGTGATGAGGCCGAAGACCAGCATCAGGGTGTAGGCCCCGCCGCCCTGGCCCTGCGCCGCGCCGGCGAGGATCTCGTCCTTCGACCAGAACCCGGCGAGCGGGACGATGCCGGCGAGCGCGAGCGTCGCGACGAGGAACGTGATGTGGGTGACCTTCATGTGCTTGCGCAGGCCACCCATCTCCCGCATGTCGAAGGTGTGGTGGCACGCGTGGCTCACCGAGCCGGCTCCGAGGAACAGGCAGGCCTTGAAGAAGGCGTGGGTGAAGAGGTGGAACACACCCGCGGTCCAGGCCCCCACACCGAGGGCCATGACCATGTAGCCGAGCTGGGAGATGGTGGAGTACGCCAGGACCTTCTTGAGGTCGGTCTGCACGAATGCCAGGGCGCCACCCATGATCGTGGTGAAGCCGCCGATGAAGGCGACGTAGTGCAGCGAGCTCGAACCGATGCCGAGGCCCTGGAAGAACACGGCGTAGAGCCGGGCGATGAGGTACACACCGGCGACGACCATGGTGGCGGCGTGGATGAGCGCCGACACCGGGGTGGGGCCGGCCATGGCGTCCGGGAGCCAGGTGTGCAGCGGGAACTGGCCCGACTTCGACGTGACACCGCCGAACAGGCAGAGCGCCCCGACGAGCAACAGCGTGGTGTTCGCGCCACCCGACAGCGCGTACTCGTTGATGTGCAGGACGTTGAAGCTCGTGGCGCCGGCGGCGAAGAAGGTGATGACGACACCGATGATGAGGCCCATGTCGCCGACGCGGTTGGTGAGGAAGGCCTTGAGTGCAGCGTCGGTGTTCTTCTTCTCCTCCCACCAGTGGCCGATGAGGGCGAACGAGCAGACGCCGACGAGCTCCCAGCCGACGAGCATCTGGAGCGTGTTCGAGCTCAGCACGTAGAAGAGCATCGAGGCGGTGAACAGGGAGAGGAAGGCGTAGTAGTGCGTGAAGCGCTCGTCGCCGTGGAGGTACTCGGTGGAGTAGATGTGCACCAGCAGCGAGATGATGCAGACGGTGACGAGCATCATCGCGGCCAGGCCGTCGAGCAGGGTGCCGGCCTCGAAGTGGATCGGGCCGATCTCGAACCAGGTGACCGTGCGCACGACCGGCGGGACGGTCTCGTGCTCGCCCTCGGCTGCGGTGGACTGGGATTCGGTGGTGGCCTGGGACTCGGTGGTGGCCTGGGACTCGGTGGTGGCCTGGGCCTCGGTGGACGGCTGGGCGTCACCGGTGGCAACGGTCTCACCCGAGTCCGTGGTGGCGGCGTTGACCTCGGAGCCGACCTCGTTCGGCGTCTGCGGAGTGAGCCCGTTCGCCTGCTTGATGTCGGCGGCGAGGGCTGCACCGGTCGGCGGGTGGTTGACCCGGTTGATCCACTGGCCGGCGACGACCACCGAGAACACCAGGCAGATCGAGACGGCGGCGATGCCGATGGCGGCCGTGGCCTTGGTGCCCGCCCTCTTGCCGAAGAACAGGATCAGCAGGAACGACGTCGCCATGATGGCGGGGACGATCCAGACCTTGTCGAGGAGGTTCACGGTCGCGTCAGCCCTTCAGCAGATCGACGTCGTCGGCGTCGATGCTCTGTCGGTTGCGGTAGATCATCAGCACGAGGGCGAGGCCGACACCGACCTCAGCCGCCGCGACGGCGATCACGAACAGGGCGAACACCTGGCCCGAGAGGTTGGCCGGGTCGGTGGCGTGCCACATCGCACCGAAGGCGACCAGGTTGATGTTCACCGCGTTGAGGATGAGCTCGATCGACATCAGGACGAGCACGAGGTTGCGCCGGGCGAGCACGCCGTAGACCCCGATGCAGAAGAGGATCGCCCCGAGGAAGAGGAACTGGTTGATCAGCATCAGTCGCGCCTCGCCAGGACGATGGCGCCGATGAGCGCAGCGAGCAGGAGCACCGAGATGACCTCGAACGGGAGGAGGTAGGTGGAGAAGATGGAATCGCTCACCGCGGCGGTGCGCTGCACGATGAGCGTGCCGAACTCCTGGTCGCGGTACTGGTCCCACAGGGCGTAGCCCATGAGCCCGAACAACAACAGGCCGATGATCGCCGCGCCGACGCGCTTGGGGCCGGTGTGGTCGAGGTCGGTGTCGGTGCCGGTCTTCGACCGGGTGAGCATGATGCCGAAGAGGAACAGCACGATGATCGCGCCGAGGTAGACGAGCACCTGGGTGATGGCCACGAACTCGGCAGCGAGGAGGATGTACTGGGCGGCGACTCCGCCGAGCACGAGCACCAGCCACAGGGCGGCGTGCACGAGGTTCTTGCAGGTCACGACCCGGATCGCCCCGAAGACGATCAGGGCGGCGATGACGTAGAACGCGATGTTCTGGGCGACGAGGAGAGCGAGCATCAGTCCCGAGGCACCTTCTTGACCTTGGCCTCGGAGCCGGCCTCGTACGCCTCGAACTCGGGCACCGTCTCCATCCACTGGCCCAGGCGGGTCTTGTCGTGGAGCAGGTCGGCGATGCGGACCTCGGAGTACTCGTGCTCGGGGCTCCAGAAGAGGGCCTCGAACGGGCACACCTCGACGCAGATCCCGCAGTACATGCAGAGCGAGAAGTCGATGTCGAAGCGGTCGAGCTCGTTCTTCTGACGGGGCTTGCCACCCTCGCGCCGCGGCGGGGCGAGGTACTTGTGGGCCTCGATGAAGATGCACCAGTCGGGGCACTCACGAGCACACAGCATGCAGGCCGTGCAGTTCTCCTCGTAGAGCGTGATGACACCGCGCGCACGGGGCGTGGGGATCTCGCGCTCGTGAGGGTAGCGAGTGGTCGCGGGACCGTCCTTGAGGGTCTTGACCATCGTCCCGAACGTGACACCGAGGCCCTTGACCAGGCCGGGAACCTTGGGCATCTAGAACACCACCTTCAGCACTGCGGTGACGACGATGTTCGCCAGGGCCAGGGGGATGAGGAACTTCCAGGCGAAGCTCTGGAGCTGGTCCTCACGGAAGCGGGGGTACGTGAACCGGACCCAGAAGATGATGAACGAGACGACCATCACCTTGGCGAAGAGCACCGCCGGCCCGAGCACGTAGTACCAGTCGCTGCCGGTCGCGAGCCACGGGACCGCCCAACCCCCGAGGAAGAGGATCGAGGCGATGCCGGCGAACACGAACGCCGTGGCGAACTCGGCCAGGAAGAAGATCAGGAACCGGAAGCCGGTGTACTCGACCTGGTAGCCGGACACGATCTCGGACTCGGCGACGGGCATGTCGAACGGCGGCTGGGTGAGCTCGGCCTGCACCGCGGCGATGAAGATCACGAACCCGACGAACTGGGTGAGGATGAAGGGGTTGCCGATGCCGGTCCAGCCGAAGATCGAGCCGTTGGCCTGGGAGAACACGATGCCGTTGAGGCTGAGGGTGCCGGCCTGGATGACCACGCCGAGGGTGGCGAGCACCATCGGCAGCTCGTAGGCGATGAGCTGGCCCGCAGCGCGGAGGCCACCCATGAGGGAGTACTTGTTGGCCGACGCCCAGCCGGCCATGAGCACGCCGATGACCGACAGCGACGACACCGCCAACACGTAGAACACGCCGACGTCGAGGTTCGCCACCACCAAGTGGGCCGACGCGGGCAGGGCCACGTAGAGCA
>Ga0302322_100006798_pt1 | contig 10175 bp, 9 predicted proteins | sample Fen_T0_2_FD_203757 | JGI IMG/M metagenome (GOLD analysis project Ga0302322, IMG submission 203757) | Peat permafrost microbial communities from Stordalen Mire near Abisko, Sweden - Fen_T0_2 | ecosystem: Environmental > Terrestrial > Soil > Wetlands > Permafrost | place: Sweden: Abisko... | reverse complement strand
CGCCCCCCACACCAGGTCAGTGCAGGTGATCGGCCCGTGACGGGCGAGCGATCAGCGAAGCCGGGGCTGATCCGGTGAAGCCGGAGAGGAAGGACGTGCCGGTATGTCCGGAGACGGAGTGGTCGGGGCGGCCCAGCTGGGCCCGGCCGAACGAATCGCCAGTTGGGATCGGCTGGGTAGCGAGATCTTCGACGTGGTGGTGATCGGTGGCGGTGTGGTCGGCGCCGGGGCCGCGCTGGACGCGGTCACCCGCGGGCTCTCGGTGGCCCTGGTCGAAGCGCGCGACTTTGCCTCCGGCACCTCTTCCCGTTCCTCGAAGCTGTTCCATGGCGGCCTGCGGTATCTGGAGATGTTCGAGTTCGGCCTCGTCCGCGAGGCGCTGCACGAGCGTGAGTTGATGCTCACCAAGATCTGCCCGCACCTGGCCAAACCGGTGTCCTTCCTCTACCCGCTGTCCAAGCACGCGGTCGAGCGGCCCTATGTCGGCGCAGGCCTGATCATGTACGACTCGATGGGTGGCGCGCGATCCGTTCCTGGACACAAGCACCTGACCAGGGCAGGAGCGCTCCGGTTGGTGCCCGGTCTGCGGCGCGACTCGCTGGTCGGCGGCATCCAGTACTACGACGGGCAGGTCGACGACGCCCGGCACACGTTGACCGTGGCGCGCACCGCGGCCGCCTATGGAGCGGTGGTACGGAGCTCCACCCAGGTCGTCGGGTTCATCAAGGAGTCCGACCGGGTTGCCGGCGTCCGGGTGCGGGACGTGGAAACCGGGCAGGAGACGGCCGTCAGGGCCCGTGTGGTGATCAATTCGACCGGCGTGTGGACCGACGAGCTGCAGCGCCTGTCCGGCGGCCGCGGCCGATTCCGGGTCCGGGCCAGCAAGGGCGTGCACCTGGTGGTGCCGCGGGACCGGATCACCTCGGAGAGCGGCATCATCCTCAAGACCGAGAAGTCGGTGCTGTTCGTCATCCCGTGGAAGTCGCACTGGATCATCGGGACCACCGACACCGACTGGAATCTCGACCTGGCTCATCCGGCCGCGACCAAGGCCGACATCGACTACATCCTGGACCACGTCAACAAGGTGCTCGCGGTTCCGCTGACGCACGAGGACATCGAGGGCGTCTACGCGGGGTTGCGCCCGCTGCTGGCCGGGGAGAGCGAGCAGTCGTCCAAGCTGTCGCGTGAGCACGCGGTGGCCAGGGTCGCACCCGGCCTCATCGCGATCGCCGGCGGGAAGTACACCACCTACCGGGTCATGGGCGCGGACGCCGTGGAGGCCGCGGCCGAAGACCTGCCGGGCCGGATCAACCCGTCGTGCACCCAGGACGTCCCGTTGCTCGGCGCGATCGGGTACCAGGCGCTGGTCAACCAGGCCGATCGGCTGGCCGCTCAGCACGGCGTCCATCCGTACCGGATCCGGCACCTGCTGGACCGGTACGGCTCGGAGATCCACGAACTGCTGGCCCCCGCCGGGTCGGATCCCAGCCTGCTCGAGCCGATTCCCGGCGCCGACGACTACCTGCAGGCCGAGGCTCGGTACGCGGTCACCCACGAGGGTGCCCTGCACTTGGAGGACGTGCTGGCCCGGCGGACGCGGATCTCCATCGAGTACGCGCACCGCGGCACGGAGTCCATGCAGCGGGTGGCGGAGATCATAGCGTCGGTGCTGGGTTGGACGCCGGAGCAGGTCGCCGGGGAGGTCGACGCGTACCAGGCCAGAGTGGACGCCGAACGCCTGTCGCAGACGGAGCCGGACGACGAGGCCGCCGAGAAGGCGCGGCTGGAGGCGCCCGAGGTGCGTGGCCTGATCTCCTCACCCGTGGCCTGAGCCCGCCCAGCTCGGACCGCGGCGTCTAGCGGGTTCGGGCCGAGGTCGGCGCGGCCGGTTGAGCGGAGCGCCGCCGCGCGGATCAACTCCGCCGAAATGTTACTGGAGTGACGCAAGTCGCCGGTTTCCTCCGCGCAGGCGAAGTTGATCCGCGCGGAGGAGGAGCGTCACTGCGGATGCGGGCCCGGCGTGCCGCGGGGCGGCACGGGTGGGCGGCGCGGCGGTGCTGGGATTGTGCCCACCGCTGGTGCCGATCCGGGCCAGACGAGCAGCACCGCGCACGGCGCGTGATCGACGACGAACCGGCTGACCGGCCCCAACGAGTGCGGCCCCAGCCGGGTCCGGTCGCCGTCGCGGCTGATCACCAGCAGGTCGGCATGCTCGGCGGCAGCGACCACCTCCCGTTCGATCCGTCCCTGCCTGGCTTGGCAACTGACGGGCCGGCCCAACCTCGCTGCCGCCGCCTCGAGGAGGTCGTTGGCACCGGCCGCTGCCGCCTGGTCGACTGCTGCCGGCGCGGAAAGGCCACGCCCGAACAGGCCCGCGAACGCGCCGTGCACCACTTCCTCGACGTCGCCCGGCGTGACGTGCACCAGGACGAAATCCGCGTCGGGCGTCGCCATCGCCCGGGCGGCATCGACGGCCGCCGGCCACACTCCGTCGGCGATCCACACCACCACGACCACGGTCAGCCTCCGATGCTCGCCGCGACTGCCATGTGACGAGCATGGCTTCGAACACTGCCGGTGGCACGGTCAACACCCGATTCGCTGACGAAATCTGCACGCAAGGCCCCCGGCACCCCGGATCGGTCGGGGCTGGTAGGCCGGTGCCATCGCTCGGGTCGGGAGGAGGGCGCGCCGACCCGGCATCGCGAGCGAGTCCGGCGGGCCGGCGTCAGCCCCTTCCACCGGCGGGGTGGGCCTCTCGATCGGCGCTATGTCGAACGGCACCGGCGACCGGACCGCGCTCAGGCTCCCTGATCGATGCTGGACATGTCGGGGTACCGCTCACCGACCACGGCGTCGGCGGGCACGGCCTGCTGCAGTTCCGCGAGGTCCTCGTCGGTCAGTTCGACGAAGGCCGCGGCGACGTTCTCCTGTAGGTAGCGCACCCGCTTCGTACCCGGGATCGGGACCACGTCGTCGCCCTGCGCGAGCACCCAGGCCAGCGCCAGCTGGCCCGGCGTGACCCCCTTGCGCTCGGCGACCGACCGCACCCGATTGACCAGTGCGAGGTTGGCGGCGAGTGCGTCACCGATGAACCGCGGGTTCTGCCGGCGGAAGTCGTCCGGGGCCAGCGAGTCGGTGGAGGTGATGGTGCCCGTCAGGAAGCCCCGCCCGAGCGGGGAATACGGGACAAGGCCGATGCCCAGTGCCCGGATGGTGGGGAGGATCTCGTCCTCGACATGCCGGGTCCAGAGCGAGTATTCGGTTTGCAGCGCGGTGATCGGAGCGACGGCGGCGGCGCGCCGGATGGTCGTCGCGGACGCCTCGGACAGACCAAGGCGGCGGACCTTGCCCGCCGCGACCAGTTCGGCCATCGCGCCGACCGTCTCCTCGATCGGCACACTCTGGTCGACCCGATGCTGGTAGTACAGGTCGATGTGGTCGACACCAAGTCGTTGCAGGCTGGCGTCGCACGCGTTCCTGACGTACTCCGCGCTGCCGTCGATCCGGCGCTGGGAGGGGTTCTGCGGGTCCCGGACGTTGCCGAACTTCGTTGCCAGCACGACCTTGTCGCGTCGGTCGGCGATGGCCCGGCCGACCAATCGCTCGTTGCTGAACGGGCCGTACATGTCGGCGGTGTCCAGCAGTGTGACGCCGAGGTCGAGCGCCCGGTGGATGGTGCGGACCGCTTCGGGTTCGTCGGTGGCGCCGTAGAACTCGGACATGCCCATGCAGCCGAGCCCGATCGTCGACACGGTCAGGTCGGCGCCCCGCGCCGCAGACCCCAGGGTGCGGGTGCCGACCGTGCGCGACGGGGACGAAGAAGGGGGCGATGAGATCGTCATGACAGCCACCCTGCACCTTTGAGCGTGCTCGAAGTCAACCGATCCGGGCGGATCTTGCCAATCTGTGCTGATAGATCCCGATCTTGCCGTCGATCGCACTGAGGTGAGCGGTCGTCTGGGCGAGCTCGGTCAGCACCCGGTTGCGGTGCGCCGAGAGCACGGCCAGCCGCTCGGTCTCGTTACCTTCGCCCTGCCGACACAACGCCGCGTGCGTCCGAATGTCCCGGATGGGCATGCCTGTCGCTCGGAGCCGGGTGATCAGCGTGATCCACTCCAGGTCGGGCTCGGTGTACCGGCGATGGCCCGTCGTGGCGCGCCCGATGCTCGTGAGCAGCAAGCCTTCCCGCTCGTAGTAGCGCAGTGTGTGGGTAGTGAGTCCACACCGCTGCGCCGCCTGCGCGATGCTGAACCCGTCGGTGAGTGTGGCCACGCGTCATCCTCGCACTTGGACCGCGCTCCAGGTCAACGCCGGTCGGCTCGCCGCCCTATCCGGTTCTGTCCGACCGGCTTCGCCGACCCCCGCGTGCGCCGACCCCCGCGTGCGCCGACCCCCGCGTGCGCCGGCATCCGCGTGCGCCGGCATCCGCCGGGCCGCGGTGAGCGGGCCGATGAGTCGGCGGATCAGCGGCGACGACTGCCGTCGTTCCAGCCCCTGCCCCACACCGCGCTGGTCGCCACCGCGATCAGCCCGGGAATCAGGAACACCACCCAGATTTTCAGCACGAAGAACAGCAAGAGGCTCAGAATCCCCGACACGGCGATCGCCACGGCGGCGGCCCGCTGCGCCGGCGTGCGGCCCTCGCCGTGTCCCGACGGAGGCGAGGAGTACCGGGACGCGGTCGCGGACGGCGGCGGCAGGACGGGAAGTGTGTCCGGCAGCTTCGGGTGGGGTGGCGGCAGGTCGGTGAACAGCCCGCGAAGGTCGGCGACGGTCCTTGCCTGGGTGACCTGGGCGCTGCGTTCGCCGTATTCGTCCAGATCGATCCGCCCGGTGGACAGGTGCTCGCCGAGCGCATCGATGGCGGAATTTCGTTCTGCGTCGCCGACCCTGATCCGCGAGGGATCGGGCCCGGACGACGCGTTGTCTGCGGTACTCACCACTCGACTGTATGCCGTTCCGGGTTGACGCTCGGATGGGTGCACCCGGCCGCCGAGGTTGCGCCCGTTGGGCCCTTTGCGCGGATCGCCATCGGGCCCGCGGTGCGACCCGACGGCGGCGACCGCGGGTTTGCGTTGCGTCGAGTTGGATGTCGACGACCGCTGATTGCTCGCGTGCCGGCCGCTGTCGCGTGCCGGCCGCTGTTGCGCGCCGACGCCGGTCACGATGATCTTGCGTGTACCTGTCGACCCTGACGTCCGCGGGCCCTTGGTCGAGCCGATCGCGCCCGACCCCGGGCGGTCGCGACCCTACCGGCCCGCCGACGGCGGAGCCCTGGGTCGGCGGTGCTCGATCCGCCGGGTGGGGCGGCCTCGTGGTCGCGGCAACGGGCCGGGTCAGGCGTCCGACAGCACCCCACCGCTGCCCGCAGGGTCGTCCGATCCGCCGCCGGCAGCGCCGTCCGTGCCAGTGTCGCTACCGATCTCCGCGACCACCGCGCCTGCGGTCACGGTCCCGCCCGCCTCCACCTTGACCGCGGTGACAACGCCGGCCCGGTGGGCGGTGATCGGGTTCTCCATCTTCATCGCCTCGATCACCGCGACCAGGTCGCCTTCGGCCAATTGGTCGCCAACCGCGACGGCGACCTTGACCACGGTGCCCTGCATCGGCGCGATGACCGCAGCGCCGCCGGTCGCCGGCGCGTGGTGCAACCGCAGCCGGTGCCGGCGTGAGGAATTGGCCCGCGGCCCCGGCGAACCACCCAGGACGGCCGCTGCCAGATCGGCCGGTAGCGCGACCTTCACCCGGCGGCCGTTCACCTCGGCAACGAACTCCTGCCGCTCCGCGGGTGGTGCCTCCGGCGGAGCGCCGGGGGCACCGGCGAACGGTTCGATGGTGTTGACGAACTCGGTTTCGATCCAGCGGGTGTGCACCCGGAAGCGGCCGGCCCACCCGTTGAACGCCTTGTCATCGAGCACCGCGCGGTGGAACGGCAGCACGGTCGCCATGCCCTCGACCTGCATCTCGGCCAGCGCGCGCCGGGACCGGGCCAGCGCCTGCTCGCGGGTCTGGCCGGTCACGATGATCTTGGCCAGCAGCGAATCGAACACCCCGGAAATCACCGAACCGGTTTCCACGCCGGAGTCGACCCGCACCCCGGGACCGGCCGGGGCGAGGAACTTGGTCACGGTTCCCGGTGCGGGCATGAAATTGCGGCCGGGATCCTCGCCGTTGATCCGGAACTCGATCGAATGCCCGCGCGGCTCCGGATCGGTGAGTACGCGCAGCTTCTCGCCGTCGGCAATGCGGAACTGCTCGCGCACCAGGTCGATCCCGCTGGTCTCCTCGGTGACCGGATGCTCCACCTGCAGTCTGGTGTTGACCTCGAGGAAGGACACGGTCCCGTCGGCGCCGACCAGGAACTCGACCGTGCCGGCTCCGTGATAATCGGCGGCCAGGCAGATGTCGCGCGACGCCGTGTAGATGGCAGTGCGCTGGTCGTCGGTCAGGAACGGCGCCGGCGCCTCCTCGACCAGTTTCTGGTATCGGCGCTGCAGCGAGCAGTCGCGGGTGCCGACAACGATGACGTTGCCGTGGATGTCCGCGAGGATCTGCGCCTCGACGTGCCGCGGCTGGTTGAGATACCGCTCGACGAAGCATTCGCCGCGACCGAAGGCCGTCACCGCCTCCCGGACGGCGGACTCGTACAGGTGGGGGATCTCCGCCAGCGTGCGGGCGACCTTCAGACCACGACCACCGCCGCCGAACGCGGCCTTGATCGCCACGGGAAGGCCGTGTTCCCGGGCGAATTCGAGGACCTCGTTGGGTCCGGAGACCGGTTCGGTGGTGCCGGGGACCAGCGGCGCACCGGCCCGCTGGGCGATCAGCCGGGCCGTCACCTTGTCACCCAGGTCACGGATCGACTGCGGCGTAGGCCCGATCCAGGTCAGGCCCGCGTCCATCACCGCCTGCGCGAAATCGGCGTTCTCGGCCAGGAACCCGTAGCCGGGGTGCACGGCGTCGGCGCCGGAGCGGGCGGCGACGTCCAGCAGCTTGGTCCTGTTCAGGTACGACTCGGCGGGGCTCGCCCCGTTCAGCGAGTAGGCCTCGTCGGCCATCCGCACGTGCAGCGCGTCGCGGTCGGAGTCGGCGTAGACGGCGACCGAGCGGAGCCCGGCGTCGCGGCACGCGCGAATGACCCGGACGGCGATCTCGCCGCGATTGGCGATCAGGACGGTGTGCACAAGAAGTCCTTCCGTGCTTTCAGCGGGTGGAGATGGGTCATGCCGTGCGCCACAGGTCGGTCACGGCGATGCCGACGTCGGCCAGCAAACGGCGGGTGAGCGGCAGGGAGATGCCGATGACGTTCGACGGATCGCCATCCACGCTGTCCACGAACCAACCGCCGTAGCCGTCGATGGTCAGCGCCCCGGCCACCGCGAGCGGCTCCCCGGTCGAGATGTACGCCGACAGTTCGGCCGGCGTCGGCACGCCCATCCGGACCACCGTGGACCGGGTGCCAACGGCGCCGGCCGTCGGCCGTCCGGACGTCACCCGCCGGACCGCGTGACCGGTCAACAGCACGCCCTCCCGGCCGGCCATCCGGGCCCAACGCTCCCGGGCCTGATCGGCACCGTTCGGCTTGCCCTGCAATTCGCCGTCGATCAACAACATCGAATCGCAGCCGATCACCACACAGTCGACGGCAACGTCCCGCGGAAGTGAGGTTGCCACGGTGTCGGCCTTCGCCGCGGCCAGCACGCCGACCTGCACGTCGGGCGTGTCGTCGGCAACCGTGGCAAGCACGACCGTTTCGTCCACGTCCGACACCGCCACCACCGGGTCGATGCCGGCCGCTCGCAGCACCCCAAGGCGCGCAGGAGATGCCGACGCGAGCACGACCGCCGTCATCGAGGCAACCCGGATGCCCACCACGAGCCCGGACCGGGGTGCAGGCGGGTGCGGAGCACGTGCGCCTGGTCGGCCCACACCGACGCCGGGCCGGTGGCCCCCGGCGACACGCCTGCTCCGGCGGTGAGTGCGGTCAGGATCGCGAGGACAGCAGCCGCATCCTCCTCCGAGGTCCGGCTCGCGTCGCGTGGTCCGCGCTCGGATTCGGGTTCGGCGGGGGAATCCGTCTCCGCGCTCGCGGTGACATCGGCGTCCGCTGTGCTCGCAGTCACATCGGCGTCCGCTGTGCTCGCAGTGACATCGGCGTTCGCTGTGCTCGCAGTCACATCGGCGTTCGCTGTGCCCGCGGTCACATCGGCGTTCGCTGTGCCCGCGGTCACATCGGCGTTCGCTGCGCTCACAGTGGAATGTTCCCGTGCTTGCGCGGCGGCAGGGTCTGCCGCTTGTCGGCCAGCACCCGCAGCCCGTTCGTAATCGCGACGCGGGTGGTGGACGGCCGGATGATCTCGTCGACATAGCCGCGCTCGGCCGCGATGAACGGATTGGCCAGGGTGTCCTCGTAGTCGGTCTGCAGCTGGGTCCGGAGCTGGGCGACCTCGGTTGCGTCATCCCCGGATTCGGCGGCAAGCGCAGCGATCTCCTTGCGGTACAAAACGTTCACCGCACCGGCGGCACCCATCACGGCGATCTGCGCGGTCGGCCAGGCCAGGTTGAGGTCGGCGCCCAGGTGCTTGGAACCCATCACGTCGTAGGCGCCGCCGTAGGCCTTGCGGGTGATCACGGTGATCAGCGGGACGGTTGCCTCCGCGTAGGCGTAGATCAGCTTGGCGCCGCGGCGGATGATCCCGTTCCATTCCTGGTCGGTACCGGGAAGGAAACCGGGGACGTCCACGAAGGTCAGGACCGGGATGTTGAACGCATCGCAGGTGCGGACGAAGCGGGCGGCCTTCTCGGCGGCATTGATGTCCAGCGTCCCGGCCAGGTGAATCGGCTGGTTGGCCACCACCCCCACTGATCGGCCGGCGACCCTGCCGAACCCGACGATCACGTTCGGAGCGTAGAGCTCCTGCACGGGCAGGAAATCGCCGTCATCCAGCACCGCATGAAGCACGGCCGTCATGTCGTACGGCTGGTTCGGTGCGTCGGGGATCAGCGTGTCCAGGGCCAGATCTGTGTCGCTGAGTTCGAGGTCCTCGTCCCACTCCGCCGCCGGCGCGGTCGACAGGTTGTTCGACGGCAGATAGGACAGCAGGTCGCGGACATAGTCGATGGCGTCCTGTTCGTCCCGGCCGAGGTAGTGGGCATTGCCGGAGCGGGTGTTGTGGGTGCGTGCGCCGCCGAGCTCCTCCAGCGTGACCTGTTCGCCGGTGACCGACCGGACCACGTCGGGCCCGGTGATGAACATCTGGGAGGTCTTGTCGACCATGACGACGAAGTCGGTGAGTGCGGGCGAGTAGACGTGGCCTCCGGCGTTCGCGCCCATGATCAACGAGATCTGCGGGACCACGCCGGACATGTGCACGTTGCGCTTGAAGATCTCGGCATACAGCCCGAGAGAGACGACGCCCTCCTGGATGCGGGCCCCTCCACCCTCGTTGATGCCCACCACTGGGCGACCCGACTTCAGAGCGAAATCGAGTATCTTGACGATCTTCTCGCCGTACACCTCACCCAGGGACCCGCCGAACACGGCGACGTCCTGGGAGAACACACAGATGTCCCGGCCGTCGACCGTGCCGAACCCGGTGACCACGCCGTCGCCATAGGGACGGTTGTCGGCCAGGCCGAAGTTGGTGGACCGGTGCCGGGCGAACGCGTCGAATTCCACGAACGAGCCGGGGTCCAGCAGCATGTCGATGCGCTCACGGGCGGTCCTCTTGCCCTTGGCGTGCTGACGCTCCACGGCGGCCGCCGACCCGGCGTGTACGTGCTCGTCCGTTCGCCGGGTCAGCTCCGCGAGCTTGCCGGCCGTGGTGTGTGGTGCGGCCGTTTTCGGGCCGGATCCGTTCGAGTCGGTGATCTTCGGGGCGGCGCCCTCGCGGGTCGAGTCACTGACGTGCTGGGCATTCTCCGACCGGGTCACAGCGCGAGAGTACCGAGATCCGCGGCTAGGGTTGCCCGAGTGTGTGGAAGAACTCCCGGACGACCTTCGCCGGGAATTCCCGCGGCGGTGCTGTCCTCGCGCACGCCGATCGACCCGCGCCGAGTCTCGACTCTGCTCTCCGGGCCTCGGCGATGGGGCATCGAGCACGTTCCGGTGACCGGTTCCACCAACGCCGATCTCGCCGCGGAGGCGGCCGAATCGGCGAGCGGACGCG
>Ga0302322_100006797_pt1 | contig 10175 bp, 9 predicted proteins | sample Fen_T0_2_FD_203757 | JGI IMG/M metagenome (GOLD analysis project Ga0302322, IMG submission 203757) | Peat permafrost microbial communities from Stordalen Mire near Abisko, Sweden - Fen_T0_2 | ecosystem: Environmental > Terrestrial > Soil > Wetlands > Permafrost | place: Sweden: Abisko... | reverse complement strand
TGACGCGCGCACGCTGGCTGTTCGCACTGGGCGGCATCGCGGCGGCGGGCGGCGTGGCTCTCTGGGCGCTGGCCCTGTTCGGCTGAGGCGGATTGGGCCTCATGCTCAAGACGATGTTCTACGACTGGGGCGGCCTGAATGTATGGCTGTTCCACCTCGTCAACGACCTGCACGCCCCGGCCTGGGATCAGCTCATGCTGATGGGCACCCAACTCGGCGACCATAACCGGTTCTCCCTCTACCTGGCCCTGGCCGGCCTGGCGGCGGTCGCGTGCGTGCGGCGTGCACCCGATCCCGAACGGGTACGGGCCTGGCTCCTGGTGATGGCCGTATTCGCCATCGCCTATCTGCTCGACGGCTGGCTGCTGGGCTGGCTCAAGCCCTGGCTGGACTTTCCCCGGCCACCGCTGGCATTGACGCCGGGCTCGGTGCATGTGGTCGGCGCAATCGAGTTGCATCACAGCCTGCCGAGCGGACATTCCAGTTTCGCGATGCTCTGTGCGGCGAGTCTTTGGCCGATACTGCGTCGTCCCGGGCGGGTTGCCGCAGTCTGCATGGTGATCTGGGTCGGCATGTCGCGCATCGCTCTGGGCGCCCATTTCCCTGCCGATGTCCTGGCCGGTTTCCTTTCCAGTCTTCTGGTCGTGTCGTTTGTGCGCCTTCTCGTGTTGCGTCTGGCCCGAACCCACGCGGCGACGCCAGTCGCGGGTTGACGATGACACGCCGCAAACTCATCGGCTGGGTTCTGATCGTCGTGGCCGTGGCGAGCATGGTGTTCGGCGACCTCGGCACCGGCGTCTTCTGGATTGCGCTCGCCGTGGAGTTTTCGGCCATGGCAGTCCTGGCGCTGGGACTGGTGCTGATCGCAACCTGATCGCCGGTTCGTACGGCATCCCGCTCGTTCGACCCGAACCGGGGTGGCGCGGCGGCGGCATGCTAAAATCCCGCGCCCTTTAAACCACAATCCGTTTGAGCTTGAGTGGGTCGGCTCTCGGTACGAATATTGCCCGTGCAAGGAATACTTTATGACTGCTAGCGTGGAAACACTCGAAGGCCTGTCACGACGCGTGACGCTGAACCTGAATACGGCCCTGATCGAGGCCGAGGTGGGCAAGCGCCTGCAGAAGATCGCCAGGACCGTGCGCATCGACGGTTTCCGTGTCGGCAAGGCGCCGATCAAGTTGGTGGCGGCCCGCTACGGTGGCGAGGTTCGCGGCGAGGTGCTGGGCGAGGCCCTGCAGCAGGCGTTTGGCAGTGCGGTGCAGGAAAACAAGCTGGCGGTCGCCGGCTATCCGCAGTTCAGCTCGGACGAAAAGGGCGCCTTCGTCGCCACCTTCGAGGTCTTCCCCGACATCCAGGTCGGCGACCTGACGCAGATCAAGGTGACCCGCCCGGTCGTCGAAGTCGGTGACGGCGATATCGACCGGACCCTGGAGGTGCTGAAAAAACAGCGTGTCCACTACCAGACCGTCGAGCGCGAGGCGCGCACCGGCGACCGTGTGCATCTGGATTACCAGGGCAGGATCGACGACCAGCCCTTTCCCGGCGGCGAGGCCCGGGACTTTCCGGTGATCCTCGGCGAGGGCCGCACCCTGCCGGATTTCGAGGGCAGCCTTGCCGGCATGAAGACGGACGAGACCAGGACCTTCGACGTGACCTTCCCCGCCGACTATTTCGCCCAGGAACTGGCCGGCAAGACCGCGACCTTCGAAGCGACCGTGAAGTCGGTGCACGAAGCGCAGTTCCCCGAGATCGACACGACCTTCGCCGCCTCGCTGGGTGTGCATGAAGGCGGTGTCGTCAAACTGCGCGAGGAGATCGCCGACAACCTGCGCCGAGAGGCCAAACGCAGGGTCCTCAACAAGGTCAAGGAACAGGTGCTGAACGGCCTGCTGGAGACCACGCAGTTCGAGGTGCCGGGCGGGCTGGTGGCCATGGAACGTCGTGCCCTGATGGAAAAGGCGGTCGCCGACCTCAAGGCGCGCGGCATGAAGGAGGCCGACATCAAGCTCAACGACGCCGTGTTCGAGCCGCAGGCAAAGCGCCGCGTCGCCCTCGGCCTGCTGATGGACAACATCGTCAACCGGCAGGGCATCAAGATCGACGATGCCAAGGTGCGTGCGCTGGTGGACGAATTCGCACAGAGTTATGAAGACCCGGCCGACGTGGTCGGCTGGTATTACCAGGATCCGAGCCGACTCAAGGAAGCGCGGGCAATGGTGCTGGAAGAGGGCGTGATCGACTGGGTCCTGGGTCAGGCCCAGGTCACCGACGAACCGACGCCGCTGGAGAAGATCATGGGAAATGCAGCATGAGCAAATGGACGCAGGAACCCTCCGGCCTGGGCTACATCCCCATGGTCATCGAGCAGAGTGGGCGCGGTGAACGCGCCTACGATATCTATTCGCGCCTGCTCAAGGAACGCATCGTCTTCCTGGTCGGTCCGGTCGATGACGGCACCGCCAACCTGGTGGTGGCGCAACTCCTGTTCCTGGAATCGGAGAACCCCGACAAGGACATCTTCTTCTACATCAACTCGCCGGGCGGCTCGATCACCGCAGGCATGGGCATCTACGACACCATGCGCTTCATCAAGCCGGACGTGTCGACGTTGTGCGTCGGCCAGGCGGCGAGCATGGGCGCCTTCCTGCTGGCGGCCGGCGCCAAGGGCAAGCGCTTCGTGCTGCCCAACTCGCGCATCATGATCCACCAGCCGCTGGGCGGTTTCCAGGGCCAGGCTTCGGACATCGAGATCCATGCCAAGGAGATCCTGTACCTCAAGCAGCGCCTCAACGGTCTGCTCGCCGAGCACACCGGCCAGACGATCGAGGTGATCGAGCGCGACACCGAGCGCGACAACTTCATGGGCGCCGACCAGGCGGTCGCCTACGGGCTCGCCGACAAGGTGCTGGCGAGCCGTTCCGATCCGGCGTAAATTGAGACCGGGCGCGGCTTTGGCGCCCGCACTGACCTTCACGAGAGTACGGAAATGGCGGACAAACACGGCGACGAAAAACTTCTTTACTGCTCCTTCTGCGGCAAGAGCCAGCACGAGGTGAAAAAGCTGATCGCCGGGCCGTCGGTGTTCATCTGCGACGAGTGCGTCGACCTGTGCAACGACATCATCCGCGAGGACGTGCAGAAGGATGGCGACAAGGACAGCGGCGACCGGCTGCCCACGCCGCAGGAGATCAGCGATGTCCTCGACCAGTATGTGATCGGCCAGGGCATGGCCAAGAGGTCCCTGGCGGTGGCGGTCTACAACCATTACAAACGCCTGCGCCAGCCTGGCGGTTCCAAGGAAGACGACGTCGAGCTGTCGAAGAGCAATATCCTGCTGATCGGCCCCACCGGTTGCGGCAAGACCCTGCTCGCGCAGACCCTGGCGCGGCTGCTCAACGTCCCGTTCGTGATCTCCGACGCGACCACGCTGACCGAAGCCGGATACGTCGGCGAGGACGTCGAGAACATCATCCAGAAGCTGCTGCAGAAGTGCGACTACGACGTCGAGAAGGCGCGCCACGGCATCGTCTACATCGACGAGATCGACAAGATCTCGCGCAAGTCCGACAACCCCTCCATCACCCGCGATGTGTCGGGCGAGGGCGTGCAGCAGGCGCTGCTGAAACTGATCGAAGGCACCGTCGCCTCGATCCCGCCGCAGGGTGGCCGCAAGCACCCCAACCAGGAATACATCCAGGTCGATACCACCAACATCCTGTTCATCGTCGGGGGTGCCTTCAGCGGCCTGGAGAACGTGATCCGCAACCGCACCGAGAAATCCGGCATCGGTTTCGGCGCCGAGGTCCAGTCCAAGGACCAACGCAAGGACATCGGCGAGGTGTTCCGCCTGGTCGAACCCGAGGATCTGATCAAGTACGGCCTGATCCCGGAATTCGTCGGCCGCCTGCCGGTCATCGCCACACTCGAAGAACTGGACGTCAAAGCCCTGGTGCAGATACTGACCGAGCCGAAGAACGCCATCACCAAGCAGTTCCAGAAGCTGTTCAGGATGGAAGGCACGGAACTCGAATTCCGCGACGAGGCCCTGACCGCCATCGCCAATCGCGCCATCAAGCGCAAGACCGGTGCGCGCGGCCTGCGCTCCATCATCGAGCAGTCCCTGCTCGACATGATGTTCGAACTTCCCGGCATGAAAGAGGTCACCAAGGTGGTGCTGGACGAAAAGTCCGTCACCGGCGAGGGCAAGCCGCTTCTGATCTATGCCGAACAGGCCAGGACGGCCGCCAGCTGATTATTTCTTCCGCCGGGTTGAAATCCGACCCGGCGGCGCCAAGTAGCTCTAACCGTACGGGCGGCCTGTCCGCCGAGGACCGACATGAGCCAGACAGACATCGAATCCGCCGTTACCCTGCCGCTGCTGCCCTTGCGCGACGTGGTGGTGTTTCCGCACATGGTCATCCCGCTGTTCGTGGGGCGGCCCAAGTCCATCAAGGCCCTGGAGGTGGCGATGGATGCCGGCAAGCACATCCTGCTGGTGGCGCAGAAGTCGGCCGCCAAGGACGAGCCGGTGTTCGACGACTTGTACCAGGTCGGGGTCGTCGCCAGCATCCTGCAGATGCTGAAATTGCCGGACGGCACCGTGAAGGTGCTGGTGGAAGGCAACAAGCGCACCGCCATCAGTGAATTCATCGAAGAGGGCAGCCATTTCGCGGCTGCCGGCGTGCCCCTGCCGGAGACCGGCATCGACGATTCCGAACTGGAGGCCATGCGCCGCGCGCTGTTGTCGCAGTTCGACAACTACGTCAAGCTCAACAAGAAGATCCCGCCGGAGATCCTCGCCTCGCTGGCCGGAATCGACGACGCCGGCCGCCTCACCGACACCATCGCCGCCCACCTGCCGCTCAAGCTCGAACAGAAGCAGGAAATCCTGGAGATGTCGGACCTGAAGACCCGTCTCGATCACCTGATGGGCTTCATGGAGACCGAGATCGATATCCTGCAGGTCGAGAAGCGCATCCGCGGCCGTGTCAAGCGGCAGATGGAAAAGAGCCAGCGCGAGTACTACCTCAACGAGCAGGTCAAGGCCATCCAGAAGGAGCTTGGCGATGGCGAGGAGAGCGCCGAGATCGACGACATCGAGAAGCGCATCAAGGCCGCGCACATGTCGAAGGAGGCCAACAAGAAAGCCGAGGGCGAACTCAAGAAGCTGAAGATGATGTCGCCGATGTCGGCCGAGGCCACCGTCGTGCGCACCTTCATCGAGACCCTCATCAACCTGCCGTGGAAGAAGAAGACCAAGATCAGCAAGGATTTGGGCGCGGCGCAGAAAGTGCTGGACACCGACCACTACGGCCTGGAAAAGGTCAAGGAACGCATCGTCGAGTATCTGGCCGTGCAGCAGCGCGTCGACAAGCTCAAGGCGCCGATCCTGTGCCTGGTCGGGCCGCCCGGTGTGGGCAAGACCTCGCTCGGCCAGAGCATCGCCCGCGCCACCAACCGCAAGTTCGTGCGCATGGCCCTGGGTGGCGTGCACGACGAGGCCGAAATTCGCGGCCACCGTCGCACCTACATCGGTTCGCTGCCGGGCAAGATCCTGCAGAACCTGACCAAGGCGGGCGTGCGCAACCCGCTGTTCCTGCTCGACGAGGTCGACAAGATGGGCCAGGATTTCCGCGGCGATCCGTCGTCCGCCCTGCTGGAGGTGCTGGACCCCGAACAGAACCACACCTTCCAGGATCACTACATCGAGGTCGACTTCGACCTGTCCGACGTGATGTTCGTGGCCACCGCCAATTCGATGAACATCCCGGCGCCGCTGCTCGACCGCATGGAGGTCATCCGCCTGTCGGGCTATACGGAGGACGAGAAGGTCAACATCGCCCAGCGCTACCTGATGCCGAAGCAGATGAAGAACAACGGCGTCAAGGCCACCGAGCTCGGCCTGTCCGAGCCGGCCCTGCGCGACATCGTGCGCTATTACACGCGCGAATCAGGCGTGCGCGCGATGGAACGGGAGATCTCCAAGATCTGCCGCAAGGCGGTGACCGCGCAGGCCCTCAACAAGGCCAAGGGCAAGATCAGCGTCACGCCCAAGAACCTCGACAAGTATGTCGGCGTGCGCCGTTTCTCCTATGGCATCGCCGAGAAGGTCAACCAGGTCGGCCAGGTCACGGGCCTGGCCTGGACCGAAGTGGGCGGTGAGTTGCTTACCATCGAGGCCTCGCTGATGCCTGGCAAGGGCAACATCACCCGCACCGGCCAACTGGGCGACGTGATGAAGGAATCGATCGAAGCCGCGCGCACCGTCGTGCGCAGCCGAGCCAGAAAGTTCGGCATCCCGGTCGAGGCGTTCGAGAAGAACGACATGCACATCCACATGCCGGAGGGCGCCACGCCCAAGGACGGGCCCTCGGCGGGCGCGGCCATCACCACCGCCATGGTCTCGGTGCATACCGACATCCCGGTACGCTGCGACGTCGCCATGACCGGCGAGATCACGCTGCGCGGCGAGGTGCTGCCGATCGGCGGGCTCAAGGAAAAGCTGCTGGCGGCGCATCGTGGCGGTATCAAGACCGTGCTGATCCCCCAGGAAAACGTCAAGGATCTGGTCGAGATCCCGGACAACATCAAGAACCGTCTCGAGATCCGGCCCGTCAAATGGATCGAGGAGGTCCTGGCCGCTGCACTCGAACGGATGCCGGAACCGTTGTCGGAGGAAGCCGCGAAACTTGCCCCGGCGCCGGCGTCAACAGCGGACGGCGTACCGGCTGTAACCAAGCATTGACGCGGCCTTTGAGGCAATTTGCCCTTGACACTGCGGGGGGGGCGGTAGTTATATAGCCGCCGCAGGCTTTTCGGCCTGTCTTCCATCCACTGAAAGGGGGACTTTCGTGAACAAATCTGAACTCATCGATGCTATCGCTTCTGCCGCCGACATCTCCAAGGCCGCTGCCGGTCGTGCCCTGGATGGCGCGATGGATGCGATCAAGAAGGCTCTGAAAAAGGGCGACATGGTGACGCTGGTCGGCTTCGGCACCTTCAGCGTGGGCAAGCGCGCCGCCCGTTCCGGCCGCAACCCGCGCACCGGCGCCGCCATCAAGATCAAGGCAGCCAAGGTGCCGAAGTTCCGCGCCGGCAAGGCCCTGAGGGACGCCTTGAACTGACAGGCATCGACGGGTGCTTAGCTCAGTTGGTAGAGCGTCGCCCTTACAAGGCGAATGTCGGCGGTTCGAGACCGTCAGCACCCACCAGTAAGTAGTCCAAAGCAGTCCGGTAGCATCTGAGAAACCCGCCTAAGTGCGGGTTTTTCTTTGTCTTTTTGTCCGACAAGGTTTAGATTAATCCAAGGACATCCGCCCCGCTGTGGGGGCATGATTGGGGGCATTCCCCGACCGTGCGGACAGGATGCCCCCAAGAGGATGCCCCCATGACCCTGACCGATACCGCAGTACGCAACGCCAAGCCCGGCACCAAGCCAATCCGCTTGTTCGACGGGGGCGGGTTGTATCTGGAAATCTCCCCTGCTGGGGGCAAGCTGTGGCGGCTGAAATACCGATTCGACACCAAGGAAAAGCGCCTGGCCCTTGGCGCCTACCCTGACGTGCCCCTCAAGGATGCCCGCGAAAGGCGCGAGGCAGCCCGCAAGTTGCTGGCAACCGGCATTGATCCTGGCGAAACCCGCAAGGCAGAGAAGAAGGCCAGGGCCGAACAAGGGGCCAACACCTTCGAGGCCCTGGGGCGCGAATGGATGGCCGTTCGCGGCAAGGACTGGACGCCTATCTATGCCAGCAAGACCCTTTCCTGCTTGGAACGCCACGCCTTTCCAGCCATAGGGGCGCTACCGATTGCCGAACTGGCCGCCCCTGACCTGCTCGCGCTGTTGCGGGCAATAGAGCAGCGTGGAACTGTGGACATGGCGCACCGCATACAACAGCACTGCGGCGCGATCTTCCGCTTTGCCATATCTACCGGCCGGGCGATTGCCGATCCCGTCGCCAGCCTGCGCGGCGCGTTGTCCACCGTCAGGAAGGAGCATTTCGCGGCGCTGACCAACCCGCAAGACTATGCCGGCCTGCTGCGCGATATAGACGGCTACCGGGGCGAAGTGACAACCAAGGTTGCCATGCAACTGCTAGCCCTGACATTTCAGCGAACCAAGGAGGTGCGTTACGCGGAATGGTCGCAGTTCGATTTCGACGCGGCGCTTTGGCGCATCCCAGCCGAGGTCATGAAGATGCGCGAGGCCCATATCGTTCCACTGTCGCGCCAGGCAATCGCCGCGCTGGAAACCGTGCGGCCGCTGACCGGAACCGGCCGGCTGGTATTCCCGTCCGCAATCAGCCGCGAGCGCCCCATATCGGAAAACACCGTTACTTATGCCTTGGCGCGCATGGGCTACAAGGGCCGCATGACCGGGCATGGCTTCCGTTCGGTGGCATCAACGCTGCTCAACGAACAGGGCTTCCGGTCAGAACTGATCGAACGACAGCTTGCCCATGCCGAAAGAAACGCGGTGCGGGCCGCCTATAACCGCGCGGAATACCTGCCCGAGCGCCGCAGGATGATGCAGGCATGGGCCGACTATCTCGACAAGATCAAGGCGGGCGCCGAGATCGTACAGTTTCCCAACGCCGCTTGAGGGCAGCCATGAGCAAACGGAACACTTCGACCATGGATCAAGGTCAACCAGACCCCTTTACACCCGGCATCCCGCCAGTCTGGAACGATTGGAGCGGCAAGGATCAAGTGACGCTGTGGGAGGCTGTCGCCCTGGCGTGCAATCTCGACCTAGCGACCATGCGCTTTCACTACACCGCGAGTCATGGGAAGGTGTCTGCATCTACGCCTGTTGGACGAATTGCCGAACTGCTAGGCATGGCGAAGAGCAGCATCGGCGCGGGTGGAAAACTCAAGCTTGCAGCGCATGATGAACGCGGACTCGAAGAGAGCCAGGTACCGTAGGCGTAGCCCACGATCAGCATCCGAATCATCAGCTCGGGGTCAATGGACGGGCGACCGGTGTGGCTGTAATGCTCAGCCAGGTGGGAACGCAGATCGCTCAGATCGAGACACCGGTTGATGCCGCGCAATAGATGATCCTAAATCCGGCAGTTGCCTGAGCTGACGGTGATCAGCGAGGGTGATTTTGGTGGTCCGACGGCGGCGAGGGTTTGCTTGAGGTGATCGCACACGCGGCGCCAGACAGATCCATCGTGCAACTGCTCCGCAATCTCTTTCGCCCAAGCCTGAAGCTGCGCCGAGACTTGCATCAACACCTGTCTGGCCTTGTCAAAATGGGCATGCAATCCGGTCAAGGTGATCGTGGTTTGGCCCGCATGTTCGGTTCTGCGCCCTACGGATGACATCAACCAGGGTCGGCTGGTGATCGCCTCGCGTCGGGCCTCGGGGTTGGCCAGGCGCACGAACAGGCTCCACCAGTTGTAAATCAGCGCCACCGCCCGCGCCGAGAGCTGGCAGCGGTGCAGGTCATGGGTGGTGAAGCCTCCCCAGCCCCATTGGTTCTTCAACTCGTCGAAGGTGTTCTCGCAGTCGGCACGGTCTCGATAGAGTTGCCCAAGGCTCAGCACTTCATGATCAAGATTGGTCACCAGCACCGCATATTCGTAGCCGGTCAGTTGCTTGCCGGTCTTGCGGTCGGCTTCGATGAAGCCGAGAAGCTGCTGGCCTGTCTCGTCTGCCTGGGTGATCAGCATCTCGCCTTGCAGGGGACGACGCAGTACCACGACGCGCCGGGGGGCTTCCCAGCCGGTGAGCCGCAATTCGCTGTCCTTCCCCTCCCAGCCCTGACCGGCATCATGCCAGTCGTGTTCGCGAAACAGGCGCTCGATGAGGCGTTTGACGTTCCGGGTCAGCTTGAGTTTGAACAGGTAGCCTTGTTGCCGGTCTTCCAGCGGGCGCATAAGCGTATCCGAGCCAAAGCCACAGTCGCCACGCACGATCTTGGGCCGTCGGCCTGGCGGTAGGCCATCGAGTACTTGCAGGAGACCAGGCAAGCTGTGGCTGCCGGTGTGTTCGTTGCCGGCTTTGACTTCGGCGCCGACCACCAGGCGCAGGCCGGCCATCGGGTAGGTGTGGTAGCTGTGCGAGGGACGCCCCGGTTTCTTGGGGTTGTAGGACACCACGGCGCCTTCCTGCTTGCCGTAGAGCGGCTTGACCGTGGTGTCGATGTCGAGAATCCAAGGGACGTCGAG
>Ga0302322_100006796_pt1 | contig 10178 bp, 9 predicted proteins | sample Fen_T0_2_FD_203757 | JGI IMG/M metagenome (GOLD analysis project Ga0302322, IMG submission 203757) | Peat permafrost microbial communities from Stordalen Mire near Abisko, Sweden - Fen_T0_2 | ecosystem: Environmental > Terrestrial > Soil > Wetlands > Permafrost | place: Sweden: Abisko... | reverse complement strand
CCAGCAGGCATCAGTGATGCGCCGGAACTCCCGCTCGCCCAGCATGATGGTGGCCTCGGTGGCGGAGTCGACGCGAAGCGACGGCCAGTCGGTGCCGCCGCAGGCGGCGCCGAGGTCGGGCCACCCGTGCGGCACGTAGTGCGAGTGGACGTCGATGACCGGCAAGGGCTAGCCCTTGCCGGGGTGGACCGCGCCGCACTGCGGGCACGTTCGAGCGTCAACGTCGGTGTAGAAGGCCTCGAAGACCGGCGGCAGGTCGACGACGATGTCGCTGACCTGCAGTTCGACGTCGTGGATCTTCGCGTTGCAGTCGGGGCAGTACCACTGGAAGTGCTCAAGCACCCCCGGCTCCCGTGGCCGCTCGAAGACGAGTCCGATGGAACCGACCTCAGGGCGTTGCGGGGAATGGGGGACGTTGCGGGGCAGCACCCACATCTGGCCCGGTCCGATCGTCACCGTCTCCTTGCCATCAGCCGTCTGCAGGTTGACGTGCATGGTCCCCTTGAGCTGGTAGAAGACCTCCTCGTACGGCTCCTGGTGGTAGTCGGTGCGCTGGTTGGGTCCGCCGACGACCATGACGATGAAGTCCTCCTGCCCGGGGAAGACCTCCTTGTTGCCGACCGGCGGCCTGAGGTTCGGGCCGTGCTCGGCCAGCCACGCGTCGAAGTCGAGCGGTGTCGTAGGAACGTCGTCACTCATGCTGGCCTCCCGGCCGGTAGGCAACCGCTTGGATCTCGATGAGCAGATCGGGGTGCGGCAGCTCGCGTACGGCGACGGTGGTGCGCGTCGGCGCACCGTCGGTGAAGTACTCCGCGTAAGCGGCGTTGTACGCGGCGAAGTCCGCCATGTCGACCAGGTACGACGTGACCTGCACCAGGTCGTCGAGGCTCGCCCCGACGGCAGCAAGGATCACGCCGATGTTCTCCAGCGTTCCCCTTGTCTGCTCCGCGACGTCCTTGCGCTTCGTGCCCTCGACGACGTCGACGCCGCGGTGCGACCCGTCCGGGCGTCGGCTGGAGGTGCCGGACACAAAGACGAAGTCACCGGCGACCTTGCAGTGCGGGTAGCGCCCGAGGGGTGCGGCGCTGCCTTCCACGAGGTGCTCCGACGCCGCCATCACTTCTCCGCGCCCGATCCGCGGCGCAGCACGGCAGCGGTGGCCGCTGCTACAGCCAGCAGGGCACCCCCGGCGGCCACGGCGAGCATCCGCTGCTGCTTGTTCGCGCGCTCCACCACATCGGCGTAGGGGATCGTCGTGAACGAGACCATCTCGTAGCGGGACAGGTACGTGCCGGGGAGGGCCTTCTCCAGCGCATGCTCGAGCTTCTTGGTGGCGAGGAAGGCCCGTGAGCCCACCTTGTCGCGCATCTCCACGAAGTTCTCCTTCGCCAGTTGCGCGATCGCCTCGGCGTTGTGCCGCCGACGCTCCTGGTACATCGGCAGGGCCAGCGTCCAGTCGTCGGCAACCTCGCTGAGGCACCGATCGAGCTCGACGACGTCCTCGAAGCCGCAGTTCGCGCCCTGGCCGAAGAACGGCAGGATCGCGTGGGCGGCGTCGCCGATGAGTGCCACCTTGCCGTCGGCCTGCCACGGGTCCGAGTGGACCGTGGCCAGCAGCCCGACCGGGTTGTACTGGTAGTCCTCGACAAGGGTGGGCATCAAGGGCACGGCGTCGGGGTACTCGCGCGCGAAGTGCTCCAGGATCTCTGCCTCGGTGCCCAGGTCGTCGAACCCCCCGTCACCGGACTTGGGCCAGAACAGCGTGCAGGTGAACGAGCAGTCGGGGTTGGGCAGCGCGATCATCATCGATGCTCCGCGCGGCCAGATGTGCAGGGCGTCCGGGCTCATCGCGAAGTCGCCGTCGCGAGCGGGGATGGTCAGCTCCTTGTACCCGAAGTCGAGCGGATCGGTGACCACGCTGACCCGGCCGCGCTTGGCCAGCTCCTGCCGGACGATGCTCCCGAACCCATCGGCCGCAAGCACGATGTCGAAGGATGTGGAGTTGACGGTTCCAGCATTCTCGAACGTCAGAGTGTTCGACGTGAGGTCATAGGACGCAGCGGCGTCGAGGAGCGTCTCGTTGAGCGCCGACCGGCCGATCGAGTTGATCGCCCGGTCCCCACCCGCCGAGTAGGACTGGAACGTCGTCGACCCGTCGAGGCCATGGATCATGCGGCCGTGCATCGGCAGCGCGGGAGCCATGACGGTGTCGACCAGGTCGAGCCTGCGCAGGGCATCCAGCCCGCGCTCGGACAGTGCGAGGTTGATCGAGCGTCCGCGTTCTGCCGTGGTCGATCGAGGATCCGACCGCCGCTCGTACACGTCCACGGTGTAGCCACGGCGGCCCAGGTAGCAGGCCAGCAACGAGCCCACCAGCCCCGCGCCCACCACTGCCACCCGCTGTTCGGCGACCGCCGTCATCCGATCCCCTCTCCTGTCAGCTCTTGGCTCAGCGCGTCGGCAGCGCGCCAGCAGTCGTGATACGTGCAGTACAAGGCTGCCGGGGCCAGCCGAATGATGTCGGGCTTGCGGTCGTCGGCGACCACTCCCCAGTTGGAGCTCATGCGCTCGGCCAGGTCGGCCACGTCGGCGCCGACGCGCAGGGACAGCTGGGCTCCGTGCTCGCCCTCGGCCTCGGGCGTCACGATCGTCAGCACCGAACCGGCGACGAGCGGTCCGAGCAGGCTGCGCAGGTACGCGGTCAGTCGCAGGCTGCGGGCCCGGATCGCCGCCATGCCGACGCTGTCGAAGATCTCCAGGGACGTTCGCACCGGTCCCATGGCGAAGATCGGCGGGTTCGACATCGACCACGCGTCGGCGGACGGCTGCGGCACCGAGACCGGGGCCATCTCGAAGCGTGTTGCCGGGTCCGTGCTCCACCAGCCCTCGAGTCGGGGGAGTGCTGGGTTCGTCAGTTGGCGGTCATGCACGAAGACGCCGGCGATCGCGCCGGGCCCGGAATTCAGGTACTTGTAGGAGCACCACGCCGCGAAGTCGACATCCCAGTCGTGCAGTTGCAGCGGGACGTTTCCCGCGGCGTGAGCAAGGTCCCAGCCGACTGTGGCACCGATCGCGTGCCCGGCCTCCGTGATCGCCGGGATGTCCATGAGCTGGCCGGTCAGGTAGTTGACGCCGCCGAGCATCAGGGTCGCGATCGAGTGGGCATGGTCGTTCAGCGTTGCGATGACGTCCTCGGTGCGCAGGATGTCCTCGCCGGGCCTCGGTTGAAGGCGCAGCACCGCCGTGTCGGGGTCGTGCCCGCGGAAGGCGACGTGGCTGCGGACCGCGTACGAGTCCGACGGGAATGCTGAGTCCTCGATCACGATGCGGTGCCGGATCGGGGTGGGGCGGTAGAACGAGGCCAGCAGCAGGTGCAGGTTGACCGTCAGCGAGTTCATGATGACGACCTCGCGAGGCAGCGCCCCCACGACGTTCGCCGCCGGGTCGCGCAGTTGCTCGTGGTAGGGAAGCCACGGGCGATCCGCGTCACCGTGGCCGTGGACGCCGTACTGCTCCCACGCGTCCAGGTCGGCCATGAGCTCGCCCCGCGTGGCGCGTGGTTGGAGACCCAACGAGTTGCCGGCCATGTACGCGGTCAGCGGGAAGTCGCCGCCGACGGCGGGTGGGATGAGGAAGTCGTCGCGACGCAGTGCGGGATCGGGCTCCGTGTCGAGCGCGATCGCTCGGTCCTCCCGAAGGTCGGGCGCCTCGGTCAACATTCGTTCTCCCTGTCCGTCCCGACGTCGGTCGTCCGACTCGTTCTCTATCCGTCATGACGTCGCCTATTCGACTCATTCAATACCCGTTCCGCGGTGACGGGGCGGGGATTGCGTCAACCACCGGGCGGCCGCGGCGGGGCCACGACGTCGAGCGCGGCGTCGACGTCGGCCATCGCGACGGACCTGGGGTCGATCAGCTCGAAGTGCCCGGTGCCGGCGAGGGCGACCAGCGTCGGGCGGGGCTGCTCGTCGAGGGCATCCAGGTAGAGCGTGGAGAGCTCGATCGGGACGGTGGAGTCGCGCTGCCCGTGCACGATCGCGACGGGGATCGTCGGTGCCGGGCGCTGGGCAGGATCGAGGTCGGGGCGGGTGGAGGGGTCGCTGCCGAGGAAGGCCCGCACGGCGTCGCCGTCCAGCCCGCGTCGATCGGCCTCCATCAGGCTCGCCACGGGTGCCAGGGCGACAGCGGACTGGAGGGCGCCGGGCGGATCGGCGGCCACGAGCAGGACCAGGTGCCCGCCCGCAGAGTGGCCCATCGCCTGAACGGCCCGGGCGGGCAGCCACGGCTCGCCGGCCAGTGCGGTCAGCGCCGCCCGCACGTCGGCGATGGCCGCGTCAGGGTCCCCCGGAAGCCGGCGGTAGTCGAGCGAGACCACCAGATGGCCGCGGTCGGCAAGGTGGGCGGCCAGCGGCCTAAGGTGCTGTCGGTCGTATTCGGGGCGCCAGAAGCCTCCGTGCACCAGGACGACCGTCGTGCGGTTCGACGCGGTGCCGGGGAGATAGACGTCTGCCCTCTGGTCCGCGTCCTCGCCGTAGGACCAGACGCGATCGGGCCCGCGCTCGAGCCGGGTGAGGACACGGCGATCCTCACCGTCCGGGTCGGCAATCCCCATGGGCATGAGGGGAGTATCGCAACCGACCTACACTGGCAGGCAATGTTCGATGTCGCGGTCCCCCCGATGCAGGCCGGACTGGCCTGGTGGCCGGTGGCGGTCGTCGTCGTCGCCCTCGTCGTGCTGAACATCGTCAACAACCGCCTGGCGCCGCAGACGCACTACCTGCTGTGGACCTTCGGAGGTTCTGTCGGCCTGCTGGCGTTCGGACTGCTCGATGGCAACACCTGGACCGACATGGGCTTCGGCTGGAGCTACCTCCTGCCGGGCCTCATCTGGGCTGGCATCTGCATCGGCGGCGTCACCGCGGTCTACCTCGTGGGATCGGCCTTCAAGCGCACCCGAACCGCGTTCCATGACGAGCGGATGAGCGATCTCACCGGCAGCCGGCTGATGTTCCAGGCCCTCATCGAGGTCCCGTTCGGCACCGTGCTCTTCGAGGAGATCGCGTTCCGATCCGTCCTGTTCTCCATGCTCGTACGCCGCGAGGGCCTGGTGTTCGGCCTGATCGTGTCGTCACTCCTCTTTGGGCTCTGGCACATCCTGCCCAGCATCGGCACCCACGAGCAGAACCCTGCTCTGGGGTCGGTCGTCGGGGGCGGCCTCCGCGGCAACTTCATCGCCGTGGGGCTGAGCGTCCTGACGACAACGGTCGCCGGCGTTCTCTTCGCCGGACTGCGGCTGATCTCGGGTTCGGTCCTCGCCCCGATGGGCCTGCACTGGGCGACCAACGGTCTCGGCTATGCGTTCTCGTGGATCCTCATCCGGGCCCGGGATCGACGCCGCGAACAGCACCGTCGCGAGGTCCGGGCCCGCCAGGAGACCGAGCGCGAAACGGGCGAAACGGAAACAGGCGCGCTCGAATGACACTGATGGGATTCAGGTCGTACGATGACGGCCAACACGAGGTCGACGGCCTCGGCGTCCCTGACGCGCCGGCCGTCGAGCCCGTGGCCGCCGCCGGCAGGGGCCCGGTAGCGACCAGCGATGCGGAGGAGTCGGCAATGGATGCAGCGCGAGCGCACCTCGGACACGAGGACGCCTCGGCCACCCTGAGCGACCGCGACCGGCGCATCCTGGAGTTCGAGCGCCAGTGGTGGAAGTACGCCGGAGCCAAGGAGCAGGCGATCCGCGACCTGTTCGACATGAGCGGCACCCGGTACTACCAGATCCTCAACGGGCTTATCGACACCCCGGAGGCCCTCGAGGCCGACCCCATGTTGGTTAAGCGTTTGCGCCGGATGCGCGCTGCCCGCCAGCGGGCCCGCTCGGCCCGTCGCCTGGGGATTGACCTCGGCAGCGAATGAGGGATTGCCTTACAAGGGCAATTGACACGTTCCAATATCTCGGTTCCGTAACGATTCGCATGTAACGTCATGCAAGCGGTTACTTCGACGCCTCGCCCGACTTAGCGTGAATCCACTGATGGCGGGAATGCTGATGCATTCTCCCGCCTGGATTTGGCCCCACGCGGGCCGCGACGAGAGGAACACTTAATGCGCAGGACTCTGCGTGCGACGATCGCCGCCTCGGCGGTCGCCGCTGTCGCTTTCGGCACGTTCGTGGTTGCTCCGGCAGCCATGGCCGCCGGCAACATCGTTATCTGGACGGACGCCGACCGGGCGCCCGCCGTCCGCACCCTGTTCGCCAAGGGCTACAAGGGCTCGACCGTCACGGTCGTCGTCAAGGAGTTCGGAAAGATCCGTGACGACCTCAACACCGTCACGCCCGACGCCGCTCCCGACGTGGTCATGGGCGCCAATGACTGGATCGGCGAACTCGCGGTCAACGGCTCGATCGTCAAGATCAACCTCGCCGCCAACGCCAAGGCCGCCCTGGCCTCGGGCGCTGTGCAGGCGTTCAACTACCGCGGCAGCCAGTACGGCACGCCGGTCGCGATCGAGAACATCGCCCTCATCACCAACGCCAATCTGGTGAAGAAGCAGCCGACGACCTTCGCTGAGCTCGAGAAGCAGGCGCTCAACCTCAAGAAGACCGGCGCGGTCGACATCCCGCTGGCCGTTCAGCAGGGCGCAGGCGGCGACGCCTACCACATGTACCCGCTGTTCAGCGGCCTCGGTGGCTACGTCTTCGGCACCGACGCGAAGGGCGCTTACAACACGAAGGACGTCGGCGTCTACAACAAGGCCTTCGCGGCCAACGCCGGAATGATCAACGAGTGGAACAAGTCCGGCCTCATCAACTCGAAGGTGACCGGCGACATCGCCCAGGCCGCCTTCACCTCCGGCCGGGCCGCGTTCTGGATCACCGGACCGTGGAACCTCGACAAGATCAAGAACGTGCCGTTCAAGTACCGGATCACCTCGGTGCCCCCGATCATCAACGGCATCGCACCGGTCCCGTTCATCGGCGTGCAGGGCGTCATGCTCACCAAGTACGCGGCTACTCACGGCGTCGAGGCGGCGGCTCGCTCCCTCGTCACCGAGTTCATGCCCACGGAGAAGGCTCAGTACAACCTGTCCGCGCTGAACGATCGCTTCCCGGCGAACATCGCTGCCGGCCAGCGCGTGTCGAACCTCCAGCTCCGTTTCTTCGGCAAGGCGGGTGCGGGCGGCGTGCCGATCCCGAACGTCTCGCAGATGAACTCGGTCTGGGGCCCGCTCGGCTCGGCATGGGTGAACAGCACCAAGGGCGCGGGCGCTACGCCGGCCGGCCCGTCGTTCGCCCAGGCGCAGGTGTCCATCAAGAAGGCTGTCGCCGCCGGCTGATCGCCGAACTGATCGCCAGAGGGTGTGGGTCCCAGCAGTCACAGGGCCCACACCCTCTGCGGCACCTGAACGCCACTTCACCTCTCGCTGACGACGCGGAATCGAGGAACCTGTGATCCAGCGGCTCATTGCGCGATTCGGGGGCACCCCCGCGCTGATCCTCAAGCTGCTGTTCCTTGGCGTCATCAACGCCATGACGGTGTGGGCCCTTCCCGGCCTGATCAGCAGCCGATCGTGGGCGATGCTCGCGGTTCTTGTCGTTGCCACCCTGGCGCTGGACTTCATCCTCCTGACGAAGCGCTACATCCCAGCCAAGTACGTGATCATCGGCGGGATCTTCCTGACCGTCTTCCAGCTCATCCCGATCGCCTACAACGTCTCGATCGCGTTCACGAACTACTCGACGGGCAACATCGGGTCCAAGGAGGACGCCGTCACGGCGATCATCCGCGACAGCGCCAAGGAGACCGACACCTCCACCAGCTACGACATGGTGCCCGCCCGCAACGAGGCCGGCGATCTCGTCCTGATCCTCAGCCCGCAGGTGGTCCCGGGCCAGTCGACCGGAACGACCGGCGACGCCGGAGGGACCGGTGACACCGGATCCGCCAGTCCAGAGGCGTCGGCGTCGTCGGACGCGAACTCGACGGAGTTCGGCGGTGGCGGAGACGCCTCGACGCCCGCATCCGAGGATCCCAACGCCACCGAATTCGGTGGCGACGCGGGATCGCCCAGCGCGGCAGCCTCGGGTGACGTCACCTCGGGGACCAACGACCTCAACGTCCCGACCGACACGCAGCCCACGGACCTCCCACCCACGTACATCGGCACGGATGCAGGCCTCGACGAGGTGCCGGCATCCGACGTCCAGCGTGACGAGTTCGGAACCGTCACCGGCGTCACCAACTACGCGACGGTGCCCGACGACGAGCTGTCGACCCTGGACACCGAGCTCAACGCCATGACCGTCCCCGGGCCCGAGGGCGGGATCATCAAGCCTCAGGGCTACACGACGGCCGTCGAGCTCGTGCCGACCCTCACGTACGACGCGGCCGCCGACACGTTCACGTCCCTGGAGACGGGGGTCGTCTACGTCGACAACGGCTCGGGCAACTTCGCCAACCCCGCCAACCCGGAGGACGACCTCGTCCCGGGCTGGCGCGAGTACGTCGGCTTCAAGAACTTCGCGAGCGTGTTCTCCGACTCCCAGATCCGGGATCCGTTCATTTCGGTGTTCATCTGGACGTTCATCTTCGCCATCCTCAGCGTCCTGCTCAGCTTCGTCGTCGGCCTCGGCCTCGCCGTCGTCCTGAACAAGGAGCGGATGCGCGGCCAGCGGGTGTACCGCGCCCTGCTGGTGCTTCCCTACGCCGTGCCGGCCTTCCTGTCGATCCTCGTGTGGGCCGGCATCCTCAACGATGACTTCGGGGCGCTCAACCAGGTCACCGGATGGCATGTTCCCTGGCTGTTCGACCCGTTCTGGGCGAAGGTGAGCGTGATCATGGTGAACCTCTGGCTCGGCTTCCCCTACATGTTCCTCGTCAGCACCGGCGCGCTCCAGGCCATCCCCAGCGAACTCCAGGAGGCGGCGCGCGTCGACGGCGCGAGAACCTTCCAGATCTGGCGGCGGGTGAACATGCCCCTCCTCCTGATCGCGCTGGCACCGCTCCTGATCGCGTCGTTCGCCTTCAACTTCAACAACTTCAACGTCATCTACCTGCTTACGGCAGGCGGTCCCGCGATGGACAACTCCGAGGTCGCAGGAGCGACGGACATCCTCATCAGCTACACGTACAAGATCGCCTTCTCGGCGGGTGAGGGCAACGACTACGGACTCGCGAGCGCCATCTCGATCTACATCTTCCTGATCGTCGGAACGATCTCCGCGATCATGTTCGCCAGATCCAGGGCCCTGAGGGAGGAACGGCCATGACCATGTCAGCGGTCCCGGTCCCGAGTGCACCTCCCGTCCCCAAGGCGAGGCGCAAGACCTTCCCGCAGTGGCTGAAGGCCAACGGCTGGCGGCACGCTGTCGCGTGGGTCGCCGTCGCGATCGCCGTCACGCCCGTTCTGTGGGTGATGAGCGCGGCTTTCACCACGAATCCGACGATCAGCAACGGCAGTCTCATCCCGAGGGACCCCACGCTCGACAACTTCAAGCGGCTGCTGAACAACCCCGACCAGCCGTATGCGAACTGGTACGTGAACACGATGATCCTGGCACTCGTGGTCGCGTTCTTCACCGTGCTGATCGGCGCGGGGGCCGCCTACGCCTTCAGCCGGTTCAGGTTCAAGGGTCGCAAGGTCGGACTGATGTTCCTCCTGCTGGTGCAGATGTTCCCGCAGTTCCTCGCCCTTGTCGCCATCTACCTGATCATGGCCCAGGTCTCCGACGTGTTCCCGGGTCTCGGCCTTGACTCCCTGTTCGGCCTCGGCCTGGTCTACCTCGGCGGAGCCATGGGCATCAACGCGTGGCTGATCAAGGGCTTCTTCGACACGATCCCGATGGAGATCGACGAGTCGGCCAAGGTCGACGGGGCCAGCCATGGCCAGATCTTCTGGGGCATCATCCTGCCCCTGGCGGCACCGGTGCTCGCGGTCGTCGGGCTGCTGAGCGTGATCTTCACCATCAACGAGTTCGTCATCGCCAGTGCGCTCCTCCAGAGTCCGACCAAGCTCACGCTGGCGGTCGGCCTGCAGCAGTTCATCGGCGAGAAGTACTCGGAGAACTGGGGACCGTTCGCGGCTGGCGCCCTTCTGGCCGCTATCCCCGTCGTCCTGCTGTTCATCTTCCTGCAGAAGTTCATCGTGGGCGGCCTGACGCAGGGGTCGGTGAA
>Ga0302322_100006793_pt1 | contig 10183 bp, 7 predicted proteins | sample Fen_T0_2_FD_203757 | JGI IMG/M metagenome (GOLD analysis project Ga0302322, IMG submission 203757) | Peat permafrost microbial communities from Stordalen Mire near Abisko, Sweden - Fen_T0_2 | ecosystem: Environmental > Terrestrial > Soil > Wetlands > Permafrost | place: Sweden: Abisko... | reverse complement strand
CCGCTTCCGGTGCAGGAACGGCCTCAGCCAGCAGCAGCGAGGCTTCGTAGGCGGCGATCGCGTCGTCGAGGCTCTGACCAGGCTGGAGGCCGAGGAGGGCGGGATGACTCGCCACCGACGGTGTGGGCTCGGCGGTGGCCTCGGCAGGCGCGCCGACCTCGAGCTCGTCGGTCGACGGAGACGCTTTCGCGTCGGCGCCGAACGCGGTCTCCGGCTCATCGGGGGCCAACTCGACGGCCGCGGCCGCGTTGACGTCAGCCTCGGGTGCGAGCGCATCGGCTTCCCAGTCGTCGGCCTCAGGCTCGTTGACGAGCGCTGTGAGCGGCTCGGGCTCGAGCGCCACGAGCGGCTCGGACGGGACGCCGGACCACGGCTCGGCGACCAATTCGGGCATGGCCGCCACGAGCGGCTCCGGCGCGACGACGGCCTCCGGCGCGGTGACCAGTGCGTGCGCGACGGGCGCAGTGATCGGCTCCGCCTCGGGCTCGTGCGCGACGGGCGCAGTGATCGGCTCCGCCTCGAGCCCGGCCGGCGCCTCCGGCTCGGCCTCGGAGTCGACCAGCGCCTCGACTTCGGCAATCTGCGTAACGGGTTCGGGAGCCAGCGCGCTGATGGCCTCAGGCTCGGCGATGAGCTCGGGCTCCGGGGCGACGAGCGCCTCCTGGTCCGGCGCGACGATGGGCTCCCAGTCGGCGCCCAACTCGGGCACGACCACGAGCGCGGTGATCGGCTCCGCCTCGGCATCCGGCTCCGCGACCAACTCGGGCACGACCACGAGCGCGGTGATCGGCTCCGCGTCGACATCCGGCTCGGCGACCAAGTCGGGCGCGGCGACGACCTCCGGCTCGGCGACCAGCTCGGACTCGTGCGCAACAACGGGCTCCGCCTCGGGCTCTGGCACGACCACGAGCGCGTGGGGCTCGGCGATGAGCTCGGGCTCCGGCGCGCTGACGGGTTCCGCCTCGGCGGGCGCGCTGGCCGCGGCCTCGGCGAGCGCCGCGGCCTCGACCTCGGCCATCTGGTCGGCGGGCGGCTTCACCGGCGGCGGGGGCACCGAGGGCAGGTCGACCGACGGCCACGCTGAGACGCCGATGGACGACGTTTGAGCGGCCGGCTCTGTGGGCGGGGCGACGATGGCCGCAAGGCGGCTGGCGATGGCGTCCGAGACGGACGGCTCGAGCGCTTCGAGCGGCGCGGAGCCCGCGACGGGGGCGCACGAGAGGCACCGCCCGTCCTCGTTGTTCCAGCAGTTGCCGCACGTGTACTGGCGGCAGTCGAAGCAGAAGTTGAACGTCTTGTGGAAGGCATCGAGCTGGAGGACCGTCGCCTGCATCTCGTCCTGGCCACGGGCGTCAGCCATGGCCTCGGAGAAGGAGTCGTCGGACAAGACGTAGTTGCGCAGACCCTTCGAGAAGGTCTTCGCCCGTCCGATGCGAGAGTTCCGGGGCCGCGCGGTCTCGAACGTGTAGCGAGTACCGCACCGCTCGCAGAACGACTCGGTGAGGATCTCCGTCATGTGCCCCCGGTCCCTCGACGGTGGAACGCGCTGCCCGGCGATCACCGGGCAGGGCCAGAGTATAGCCAGCGGCGCCTAGTCGACTTTCTACCGAGGTACCGGTGAGGCCCGCCGATGGTTCGGGCCCGTTCAGGGTCCCCCGGTCGCCTCTGGTACGGTTGCCGATGCCATGGCCGCCGTCGCTGACCTAGAACGCTTCCTGGAGCGCGTGTTCGAGCGCACGTCCGCGCGGGTCTTCCGCTCACGCGTGCAGGCCGTGCAGGCGGAGCGGCGCCTCGAGCGGGCGATGGAGGCCGGGCGCACAGGACGAGGCGCGGCGACGGTCGTGCCCAACCGGTTTCGCGTGCGCATGCACCCGATCGACCTCGACGACCTGGCGAGCCGGAGCGGCGGGCCGGATGCGCTGGCGGTGCGACTGGCGGAGCGCGCACTGGCGTTCGCGCGGCTCCACGGCTACCACCTGCCGGCACGCCCGAGCGTGAGCGTGGTGGCCGACCCGATCGTCGAGCGCGGCATGGTCGAGGTCGACGCCAGCGTGGTCCGCTCGTCGCCCACGCCCGAGGCACCGCCGGAGCCCGCGGCCGAACCGCCCGATGCGCCCCTCGTGGCGAGTCGCGCGCCCCTTGCGCCACACGCCGACGAGCCACCGTCGCCGGAGCCCCCCGCCGCTTTCGGGCCCGAAGGCGACGATCTCGCTGCGTTGGTCGGCCCAGCCCCGGTTGCCCCGCAGGCCGAGACGCCGGCGTCGCCGCTGCCGGCTGCCGAGCCCCCTCCACAGGTCGAGGCCGCGCCCGTGCCCGCGCCGGCCCCCACCCCCGCCGTGCCGAGTCTGCGCAACGCCTCGGACCGGCCATACGCCATCCGCCCTGCGGCGCCGCCGCCCGCGCAGGCACTACTGCGGGTCATCGAGCCCGGCGGGCGCGAGCGCGAGATGCGCGTCGAGGCGCGACCACTCACCCTCGGCCGTGCCCCGGACAATGACCTCCTGATCGCCGATTCGCGTGTCTCGCGCTACCACGGGCGCTTCCAGACTCGCCACGGCACGCTCGTCTACACGGACCTCGGCAGCACGAATGGCACGCGCGTGAACGGGATCCGCGTCGACGAGATCGTGCTCGGCGCCGGCGATCGCCTCCAAGTGGGCGATGTCGTCGTTGTCGTCGAGCAGCTGCCGCGCTGAGGTGGACGGTTTTGTCCTTGCGCTCTGGCTCCTGCGCCTCGGCTTCCTCGCGCTCATCTACCTGTTCCTGTTCGTCGTGGCGCGCGTGCTGCTGCGCGACCTGCGGGCGGCGTCGCGAGGCCCGGCCGAGCCTGGGCGCCTCGTCGTGCTCGCCTCGCCCCGCGGTGAGCCGCCCGTCGGCGCGAGCTACCCGCTCGACGCCGTCACCACGCTCGGCCGCGACCTGACCAACACGGTGGTCGTCGACGACCCGTTCGCCTCGTCCGAGCATGCGGTCCTCACGTACCGCGGCCGCGTCTGGTACGTGGAGGATCGCGGCAGCACGAACGGCACCTTCGTGAATGGGCTGCAGGTGGCGGCGCCGACCGCGATGGGGTTCGGCGACCAGCTCCAGATTGGCGAAGTGCGCTTTCGACTCGACCGCGGTCGCTCATGAGCGTCCTCACGCAGGCGCACGCCACAGCGCGGCGCGTCCCGCGGGTTCGGCCGCGATTCCGCAAGACCGAGCTCGGACTCCTGGCCGTCGTGTCGACTGCGCTCGTTGTCGGCGGGGCGTCGCTGGGTGCCACCGAGCGATGGCTCAAGGCACAGGCGGCGGGCGAGAAGCTGACCTCGTTCGGCTTCGCCCCGCCCGATCCGCGCGGCCTCGGCGTGTACCTCGTGGCGCTGCTCCTGGTCCACGCGCTGTTCGTTCTGGCGGGGCGGCGGACCGACCAGATCCTGCTCCCGGCCGTCGGGATGCTGGGCGGCATCGGCCTGCTCCTCATGCAGCGGCTGCCGCAAGACCTGGTGACGCAGTCGCTTGGGCCAATGGATCTCAAGCTCGGCCAGCTCCAGCTGCTGTGGCTGTTGATCTCGCTCGGCGTCATCACGGCTTTCGCGCTGCTCGTGCGGTCCGACCGGTGGCTGCGCGCCTACAAGTACACCTGGGCCGCGATCGGAATCGCGCTCCTCACACTCACATTCGTCTTCGGCTCGGACGTCAACGGCGCCCGCCTCACGCTCTCGATCGGCCCGGTCAGCGGACAACCCTCCGAGATGCTCAAGGTGATCCTCGTGGTCTTCCTGGCGGCGTACCTGTCCGAGAACCGCTCGCTGCTCGCAGTCGAGAGCACGAGGATCGGCCCGCTCCGCCTGCCGCCGATCCCGTACCTCGCGCCGATGGTCGCCATGTGGGCCATCGCGCTCGGGATCGTCGTGGTGCAGCGCGACCTCGGCGCAGCGCTCCTGTTCTTCGCGGTGTTCCTCGCGCTCCTGTACGTCGCGACCGGGCGCGCGTCCTACGTCATCGGCGGCGTCGTGCTGTTCCTCGCGGGCTCGTTTGTCCTGTACCACCTGTTCGCCCATGTCCAGGTCCGCGTGGACAACTGGCTCGACCCGTTCCGCGACCCGCTCAACCAGGGGTTCCAGACGGTTCAGGCGCTGTACGCGTTCGCGCGCGGCGGATTGCTCGGCGTGGGCCTGGGCGCCGGCCTGCCGACGATCGCCGGGCACCTGCCGGTGCCCGCGGTCCACACGGACTACCCGCTGGCGGCGCTGGGCGAGGAGCTGGGGCTGATGGGCCTGCTCGCGATCTTCGGGCTGTACCTCGTGATCGTCGAGCGTGGTCTCCGGATCGCCGCGGCCGCCCACGACGAGTTCCGCGCGCTGCTTGCGGCGGGACTCAGCCTCGTCATCGGCATCCAGGCGTTCATCATCGCGGCGGGCAACTTGAAGCTGATCCCGCTCACCGGGATCACGCTGCCGTTCATCTCATACGGCGGGTCCTCGCTGCTCGCGAACGCGATCGCCGTGGGGCTTCTGCTCGCGCTCTCGGACCGCGGCGCCGTGCCGCCGCCTCCGCCCCGCAGCCGTCGCTGGCGCAGGCTGCGCCCGAGGAGGGCCCCATGACCGACGAGCCGCAGCTGCCCCCGCTGAGCGGTCGGCCCGACGCCGACGCCGCCGACGGGGCCGACGCGCGGGGCCGCGACGCCGCCGCGGCCGGCGAGGTCGACGCCGTCGCGGCCGACGGGGCAGCTGGGCCCGCGGCTCACGAGGACCGCGTTTGGGTGCTCGACCCAGTCGAGGGCGATGAGCGAAAGGTCGGCGCCACGCTCCCGCCGCCGGTCAGCATCGTCCGCCCAATCGGGGCGAGCGTCGTGCGGACGGGCGTCGCCCTGATGATCGCGTTCGCCGTGCTCGCCGCCGGAGCCGGCTACTGGCAGGTCGTGGACGCCCAGCGCCTCTCGAACCGCACCGACAACCCGTCGGTCATCGCGGCCGCCCGCCGGACCCTGCGCGGACCGATCGTCGACCGCAATGGCTCCTGGCTCGCGCGCAGCGTCCGCGACCAGAACGGCGAGGCGCAGCGCGAGTATCGCGACACCACGTTCAGCTCGGTCGTGGGCTACTCATCGCGCCAGTTCGGGTCGGCCGGGCTCGAGCGGGCCTACAACGCCCAGCTGCTCGGCCTCACCACGGGCGACCCGGTCTCGGGTCTGGCCGGGAAGCTGTTCCCCGCCTCGAGCAAGGTGCTCGGCCTGCAGCTGGCGCTCGACCTGCGGCTCCAGCGCGCCGCCGTGGCGGGCCTCGGGTCGGACCGGGGCGCAGTCGTCATGATGGACCCCAGCACGGGCGAGATCCTCGCGATGGCCTCGACGCCCACCTACAACGCGTCCGCGATCGCGGACCCGGCGACGGCCGCCGCCACGATGGCCGTGCTCCAGGCGGACAAGAACCTCCCGCTCCTGCCTCGCGCCACGCTGGGCCAATACGTGCCGGGCTCGGTCCTGAAGATCGTGACGGCCATCGCCGGGCTCGACAGCGGCGCCATCACGCCGAGCACCACGTACGCGAAGCAGCCCCCGGCCGAGAAGAACGGCCTGCTCGTCGACGGGTTCCGCGTCAAGGACGGCCATCATCCGCAGACCGACGGAACGGCGCTCGACCTGACCGGCGCTACCGAGGTCAGCTGCAACATCTGGTACGCCCTCACTGGGCTCCAGATCGGCGGGGAGCGGTTCGTGGCCGAGGCGTCCAAGCTCGGGTTCGGGGAGCCGCTCCCATTCGACCTGCCCACGTCCGTCAGCCAGCTCACGAACGGCGGCGGCACCGCGCCTGGCGGTTTCGCGGACGACGCCGAGCTGGCGTCCGCCGCCTTCGGCCAGGGGGAGACCGTCGTGACGCCGCTCCAGATGGCCCTCGTGGCGTCCGCGGTGGCCAACGACGGCTGGCTGATGAAGCCGCACCTGGTGACGGCCCTGACCGGCACGTCGCCGGGCGCGCGGCCCATCGACCCCGAGGTGTGGCGTCGGGTCATGTCCGGCGAGGACGCGGCCGCCATCAAGGCGGCCATGGAGCAGGCGGTCGAGGGTGACCTCGGCAAGCTGTTCACGACCGGGGCCGCGGTCCCCGGCATCCCCACCGCGGGCAAGTCCGGCACCGCGCAGCTGGGCGGCTCGGGCGAGCCGAACTCGTGGTTCATCGGCTTCGCGCCCGTGGACCACCCGAAGATCGCGATCGCGGTCATCGTTGAGCAGGGTGGCCGCGGCGGCGAGCGGGCGGCGCCCCTCGCAGGCACGCTGATGGCCAAGTACTTCGCCCTGTACGGGACGCCGTAGACCCCGCGGGGTAGGCTGGCCGTATGTACCCCCGTCCCGCCGCACCCGAGGATCCAGACCGGCCGGTCGACCGACGCCCGCGCCCGCTCATCGAGCGGATCGGCCTCGCGTTCATCGCCCTCGTGATGGCGGCGCTCTTCGCGGCCGTCGGGGCCTTCTCGTTCGCGGGCGGCGAGCCGTTCCTCGGCGTGATGGGCGCCGCGGGCTGCCTCATGGTCATCTGGGTGGGGGCGCTGACGCTGCTTCGCGGCTGAGCGCCGACGGGGCGGATCGTGCGGACAACGTCACGCGGCAGAACCGGTTTGCGTCTTGGGCCGTACACTCCCCGGAACGGCTTGACGTCGCGCCCCGTTCCCGTGGGGCGGCGTCCCGGGAGGGTCAAGGCCGGGTCACCGGTCCGAGGGAGCAGGCGGCGGCCACCGCCACCACGACGGGAGACCGATGGGCAGCATCGCAGCAATCGGCGACAGGGTCCTCGACAACGTCGAGCGCGTCATCGTGGGAAAGCACCAGGAGGTGCGCCTCGCGCTGGTGGCGCTGCTGTGTCGTGGCCACGTGCTGATCGAGGACGTTCCCGGCACGGGCAAGACCGTGCTCGCCAAGTCGATCGCCAAGAGCCTGGGCTGCTCCTTCCGGCGCATCCAGTTCACGCCCGACCTCCTGCCGTCGGACGTGACCGGCCTCTCGATCTACAACCAGAAGAACCAGGAGTTCGAGTTCCGGCCGGGCCCCATCATGAGCCAGGTCGTCCTCGCCGACGAGATCAATCGCGCCACGCCCAAGACGCAGAGCTCGCTGCTCGAGTGCATGGACGAGCGCCAGGCCACCATCGACGGCATCACGCACCAGATGCCCGACCCGTTCCTGGTCATCGCGACGCAGAATCCCATCGAGTACGAGGGCACGTTCGCCCTGCCCGAGGCCCAGCTCGACCGGTTCATGCTGCGGATCCGCCTGGGCTACCCGTCGCTCCTCGACGAGATCCGGGTCCTGGACGACCAGAAGGTCACGCACCCGCTCGAGGACCTCGAGGAGGTGTGCACAGGCGACGAGCTGCGCGCCCTCCAGGCGGCGGTCCGAGAGATCTACGTGGACCCTGCCGTGAGCAACTACATCGTGCGGCTCGTGGCGTCGACCCGCGCCCACCCCGACGTCTACCTCGGCGCCAGCCCGCGCGGCTCGATTGCGCTGTATCGAGCATCGCAGGCGCTGGCCGGGCTCCTCGGCCGCGACTACGTCATCCCCGACGACGTCAAGGCGCTCGCGGAGTCCGCGCTGGCCCACCGCGTGATCATCAAGACGGCGAGCACCATCCACGACGTCTCGTCCGCCCACGTGGTCCGGGAGCTGCTCGACTCGACGCCCATCGAGACGGTGCGCCGCGCGGCGGGCGGGCCGCGCGAGACCAGCCCGAGCCCGGTCGCCGACTAGCCCCGGGCTGACGGCGCCGACCGTGATTCGCCGACTGCAGTTCCTGGGCCTCGCCATCGTGCTCGCGGTGGCGGCGTTCTCGACCGGCTACCCGTTCCTGTTCTTCCTCGTCTACCTGGGCCTGCTCGTCGGCGGGGGCAGCTACATCGTCACGCGCATGGGCCTGGCGGATCTGGAGGCGGGGTATGCCGTCAGCCAGCTCACGGGCCACGTTGGAGACCGGCTCCGCATCACTTACACGGTCCGCAACACGGGCCGGCTCCCCAAGCCCTGGCTCGAGATCCACAATCCCACCTCGCTCCCGGGCGGCCTGCCCGGGCGCGCCATCTCGCTCGGCGGCCACAACGAGCGCTCCTGGATGGTGCGCACGCCGCTCAACCAGCGGGGCCACTTCCGGATCGACCCGCTCCAGGTCCGGACCGGCGACCCGTTCGGCTTCTTCGAGGCGTCGGCCGGCGTCGGCCACGGCATCACCCTCGTGGTGTACCCGCGGATCGACCCGCTGCCGTTCTGGCGCCTGCCGCCGGCGAGCATCGAGGGCGCCCACGCCTCGCCGGAGCGCACGCTCCAGACCACGCCCCTCGCGACGACCGTGCGGCCGTATGCGCCGGGCGACTCCATGAACCGGATCCACTGGCGCACGACCGCGCGATCCGGGGAGATCTTCGTCAAGGAGTTCGACCTCGAGCAGACCACCGACGTGTGGCTGTACCTCGACCTCGACGCTGAGTACGAGGCGGGGCACGGCGACGAGTCCACCACCGAGGTCGCCGTGCGCGCTGCGGCGTCGATCGCGGACAAGGCGATCGGCGAGAACCGCGCGGTCGGGCTCACGGTGAGCGGCCACCGCACAACGGTGATCCCCGCCGACCGCGGCGCCCGCCAGCGGCTCAAGATCCTCCAGCTGCTCGCCGCGGTCGAGGCGGACGGCAGCACCCCGTTCGACGAGGTCCTGATCAGCGGGATCGGCCGGCTGCGCCGGGGCATGACCGCGGTGGTGATCAGCGCGACGCAGGACCCGTCCTTCATTCGGCCGCTCGCGACGCTGCGGGGCCGCGGCGTGGGCGTGGTGGTCGTGACGCTCGACCAGGCGCTGTTCGACCCGCCCGCTGAGCGCGATGCGGCCGACGCGCTCCGGCAGCGCTCGCGTGCCCTCCGTCACGCCCTCGCCGAGTACGAGCTGCCGACGCACCCCGTCGGCCCCGGCAGGCCCATGGGCGAGGTGCTGGCGCGATGACGGCGATGACGTACAACGACGAGGCAGTCGTCCGGCGGTTCGGGCCCGAGGAGGGGTGGTCGGTCGTCGCGCTCGTGACGGTCCTGGGCCTCGTCGTCGCGACTGCCATCGACGAGCCGGCCTGGGTCAACGGCCGGGGCATCCTCACCGACTGCCTCGCCTGGTGCGCTCTGCTCGGCACGCTCGTCGGCTTCGCCGGGCCCAAGCTCGGCTGGGGCCGCTGGACGACGCACATGATCGGCGCGCTGTTCGCAGGCCTGCTGCTCCCGATCATCGCCGGCTTGACCGTCTACCCGGGCGTCGGCGCCGTCCGGGCGTTCCAGCTCGCCGCCGAGGGCTCGCTCAACGCCTATCTCGACCTGACCGTCCGGGGCCTCCAGTTCACCACGCAGGAGGTCCACTACGTTCTGGTGCTCGGCGGGCTGGTCTGGGGGACGATGCAGTTCGGCTCGTATGCGGTGTTCGGTCACCGGCGGCCCCTCTCGGCGGTCGTCGTCGTGGGGCTCGTGCTCCTGGCCAACATGGTGCTCACGCGACGCGACCAGCTCGGCTGGCTCGTCCTGTACGCCGCTGTGTCGCTATTCCTGCTGATCCAGATGCACGCCGTCGGGGAGCGGAGCACGTGGACCCGGCGGCGGATCGGCGACCCGGGCTCGATCTCGCTGATCTACCTGCGCGGCGGGACCATCTTCATCGTGGCGGCCATGATCGCGTCGCTGCTCCTCACGGCGCGCGCGGCGTCGAGCCCGCTCGCGGGCGCGTGGTCTGGGCTCAACAGCCAGCTCGTCCAGATCGGCAAGCAGGTCGGGCGCCTGTTCCCGGTCGGCGGCGACATCCGTGGCGGCAGCGGCGTGTCCTTCGGGTCGACGGCGCAGATCAGCAACCAGTGGTATGGCGACCCTGGCGTGGCGTTCACGGTGACCGTGCCGCCCGAGGCCGCGAACCTCAAGTTCCGCGCCGGGACGTGGGACACCTTCGCGCTTGGCGCCTGGGTCCAGAACGGGACGCAGCCCAGCGACGTCCCCGCCGGCGTCGGGCTTCTGGACCACTCCCCGGAGATCGCGTCGCCCGAGCTCGTGAGCCGCGTCAAGGTGACGGTCCACCCCGCGGGCTACCACGACACGGCGGTGCTGTCGCCGGGGCTCGCGGAGACCGTCAACCTGCCCTCCACGCTCTGGCTCTCGGGCCTCGAGGGCTGGTTCGCCAACGACAACGTGGCG
>Ga0302322_100006792_pt1 | contig 10183 bp, 7 predicted proteins | sample Fen_T0_2_FD_203757 | JGI IMG/M metagenome (GOLD analysis project Ga0302322, IMG submission 203757) | Peat permafrost microbial communities from Stordalen Mire near Abisko, Sweden - Fen_T0_2 | ecosystem: Environmental > Terrestrial > Soil > Wetlands > Permafrost | place: Sweden: Abisko... | reverse complement strand
ATGGTCAGCTCGCTCAGCGACGTCGTAGACGCGTCCAAGTAGGTGAGGTTCAGCGTGAACTTGGGTTTGGGGGTCGACGCGCTGATGTCGATCGGCGTATAGAGTAGGCTCACGAGCTGAACGCACGTCTTCGTGGCGGCGCATTGGTTGCTCGAGCAATCCGAATCTCCAGCGCAAGCCTGATTGGTGGAGCAGGGCGCGCAGTCCATGCCGCCACAATCCGTACCAGATTCGCCATCCCCCGCTCTGTGGTTGAAACAGTGCGCCGGATAGCTCACGGGCGAGGGAAACAGGCATTCCGTTTCAGGTCCGCCAGAGGCGCCCGCGGAGGCCGCCTCGCCCCCCGCAGCATCCCCCGCCACGCTTGCGTTGCCTCCACCGCCCCCGCGGCCCGCGGCGCCTCCGCCCGCGGCGCCTCCGCCCGCGGCGCCTCCGCCCACGCCGCCATTCCCGTCGTCCCTGCCGCCGCCCCCCCCGGCGTTCGTCGCGCCACCGTGGCCCGAGCTGACCAGATGAAACTCATAGTCGGGGAAGCCGCAGTTGCCGAAGGATGCGCCCAGAACGAGCGCCGCGGCAAACGCCGCGCGCTCGCCGCGCCGATTGCCCGACCCTTCTCCCGGATTCGTTCCCAGGCGACGAGCGCAGTTTCGTCCCAGCATCAAGTGAACGAAGATTAACACGCAGCGACAGTTGGTGCATTCGGCGGCGGTAACTTCCGCTCGATTATGCGGTCCTGCGCGTCGTCAGACCGATTACTGGGCGAGATCGATCTGGTTGTCGAGCAGGATCGCGCCCTTCGACACGACGGTTTCACCCGGAGCGATGCCCTTGAAGACCACGACTCGCTGTTCGCGAACGGCGCCCGCGATCACGTCTCGCCGCACGAAGCGACCGGCGGCGTTCTTGACGTAAGCGTATTGCCGTGAGCCGTCCGAGACGAGTGCGCCCGCCGCAACCTCGACGCTGCCCGCCGGCGTGGAAGCTTGGAATTGCATCTTGGCGTAGGTGTTCGGTTTGAGTCGACCGTCCGCGTTGTCGAGCCGGACACGCACGGGCACGGTGTGACGCTCGGCGTCCACCACCGCAGACACCATGTCGACCTTGCCGTCGATCACCACGCCAGGCAGCGAGGTAATCGTCACGCGCGCCGGAACACCCGGCAGCACGCCATCCGAATCGGACTCGAACAGATCGGCTACGACCCAGACCGTCGACAGATCGGCCACGAGCATCAACGCGGCCTCGGCACCAGGAGTGAGCTCCTGCCCAGGCAGGACATTTTTCTCGACGACGCGGCCGGCGCGCGGCGCGTGCACGATGAATTCGTTCTCCGATTTCGACGTGATGTCGAGTGACGCGAGCTTCGACGACGCCACGCCGAAAGACAACTCGGCTTGGCGGAGTTGCTGCGCGGCCGCGACCGCTTCCTTCTCCGGCAAAGCGCGCGCCTCGACGATGGCCTTCGTTCGATCGAGGACGTTTTTCGCCGATTCGACGTCGACCTTGGCTTTGCTTTGCTCGACGTGCAGTGCGGCCAAATCGGCACTTGCCACTGCGAACAGAGGCGCGCCCTTATCCACCTGTTGCCCGAGTTCCGCGAACACCTGGGTCACCCGGCCTGCCAGCGGCACACCAATGCGCGCAGCTTTGGTTTCGTCCACTTTGACGAACGCCGGAACCGCATCGGTCCAGGTATTCGCGATGGGTTTGGCCGTTTCGAGCGCCAGCACCTGCCACTGCGGTGCGTCTGGAGCGATGGCGACCGAGCCATTGTCGACGGTCAAGCCCGCTTGCGTCTGAGTCGGAGGCAACGCCTTGCGCACGAATCGTGACGATGCCCACACCGTCGCAACGCTGACCAGCACGGCTAGCACGACACCGATGCGCGTCGTCGGTCGAAAGCGGAAGGCAGGGTCGCTCGGCGGAGGCAGACCCGCACCATGGCCTTGTGAAGGCGGGATCTGATTTTCGGCGTGAGCTTGTAACATCAACTATCCTCTCGCGGCTTTTGGCCGACCAAGTTTTGATCGATTCCGAGTGCGCGACGCAGCTCGTTTTCGACACTGAAGAGCGCGAAGCGCGTGTCTGCCTCTTCGAGCTTCAGGGCCGCGTGCTCGCGGCGCGCGATCAGCAAATCAGTCAAGCTGATCTGACCGCGTTCGTAGGCCGTGGTCGTCGAGCCGACGACTTCATTGGAGCGAGGCAGGGCGGTGTTCTGAATGTTTTCGAGCTTGCTTTGCAGCAGGCGCCGCCGAATCAACAGAGAACGCGCGTCCGAGGCCGCGTGCCTTTGGCTCGACAACAACACGGCCGCTAGCTCATCGGCTCGATGATCGGCCTGCTGCGCTTGGTACTGGCCGTGATCGAAGAACGGCAACGGGATCGAAGCCGAGACACCCAGCGTGTGTGGCTGAGCGCCCGCAGCCTCGTAGTAGTCCCGCGTATACACGACGCCCAGCGTCGGATCGGGAATTGCGCTGCGACGGTGCAAGGCACTTTCCGCGACCGCAGCGCGCTGTTCGAAGCGCAACGCCCGTAGATCAGGGCGCGCCGCGATCGCGCCGTTCAGATCGTCCGCGGGGAATTGACCACCCGCAGACTTCTCGGCCGACTCGAGCGTGGCCGCGTCGGCTTGGCAGGGCGCGAACAACAGCGCTTCGCACTCGGCCAATGCGTCTTGCAAGTCCGAGCGGTTGTCCGACACGTCACGCCCCACGCGGTCCGAATCCAGCAGCAACCGTGCGTGATCGACGCCGCTCACGTCCCCGCGATCCAGCCGAATTTTGGTGAGGTCGGCCATCGATTGCGCGGAGAGCAAGCTATCTTCCAAAATGTGCTGACGAGCACCGAGGTACGCCACGCGTGTCATCGCGGCGCGAGCGTCGCTCATTAGACCGAGCAGAGTGCCGCGATATTCCTCTGCGGACGCGTTGCGGTGCAGCTTGGCGGCCTCGCCCCGCGGTCCGCGCTTACCGAGTTCGAACGTCTGTGAAAGCCCGACGGAATACGACAGTGTATCTGCCCGGGCCAGGCCAGGCGTCGCTCGGTTGAGGCGTCCGACCGCGATGTTGTTCAGGCCCAAGTCCAGCGTAGGATTTTGCCACAGGCGAGAGGCACTCACCATGTCGCTGGCTTGCGAGACGCGCGCGCTGGCGGCTCGGACATCCGGGTTCATCCGCGTGAGCCAAGCGACCAGGGCTCGCGGATCCGCGAGCAACGTAGCAATAGGCGCCGCGGGACCCGGCGCAGAAGGGGACGGTTGCGCCGGTGCCGATGTCGGTAACTGCACGACCGGCTGCTCAGCCCAGGCAGAGCGCCCCAGCAATACGCAGAAAGCAGCGACGAAAACGGGCAACGAAGCGCGAATCAGAGGGGGTGCTGGAGAACGTGACATTGAACCTGAGACACTATGCTCATTTACCAAAGCACAGTGCGTGCCAGCAACGATACGCAACGCGGGTAACCGAACCTTCCTCGGTTCGACACGAGCCCGTTTCGCAGCTCGACGACCAAGCGGCAAGGTTCTAGAAGCATTGGACAAACGGGATTCTGCTATGGTTCGGACGCGTCTCATGCCGATTGCTCGTTGGCTAACATTTGCGTCCCTCACGTGTGGCATGTGCTCGGCTTTCGTAGGTGCGTGCGGTAGTGAAGACGGCCGGCCGGGCTCCCTGGTTAGTGCCGGCGGCGATTCGGGTCATGGCAGCGCGCATGCAGGGCGGAGCGGCAATGGCTTCGGGGACGCCGGACTAGCGAACGGCGACGCTGGAGGCGAACGTAACGGCGGCGATGCGGGCGCAGCCGGCGAATTCAGTTCGTCCGCCGGGCCGCTTGCCATCTTTCCGAGCCAACTACAAGTCGACGTCGCTTGCGGCGCGAACGCCGATGCCACGGACCTCGTCGTCCGAAACGGAGGCACGCTGCCGCTCACGATCACGAGCGCGACGGCCACCGCCGGCTACTCGGTGAACGGGAACTTGCCGCTCCAAATCGCCGCTATGTCCAGCGCGGTGCTGCAAGTGACGCCGCCTGCGCCCAAAGCAAGCGCGTCGGTGGGTGATCTGTCCACCGGCTATCTGACGTTCGTCACCAACGAACCCGACGCGGCCACCCGCGGCGTGGTGCTGAACACCACGCTGTACGGCGCGAAACTCGAGTTCACCGACAGTAAGGGCGCTCCGCTCGGCGCAGCCTTGCCGTTGACCTACCTGAGTTCGGACGTATGCCCGGACGACGTGAAGTATCGGGTCCACAACACCGGCAACCTGGCGTTCACGCTCTTCGGCCCGACGTTCCCGACGCACTTGGGCGGGACGAGCACGGGAGAAAAGGGCCGTAACGTCGCGCCGGACGAGTACCTCGAGCTGAGAGTCGGCGGCAATTCAGCGCCCGACGGGGCATGCAGCGGCAGCGGCGATTTGACGTTTACGGTCCGGGGTTCTTTTTGTGGTGCGCTGCCGACGCTCGGCGTTTCGTGGCCGCCCCACATCGAAAGCGCCGGCTGCACTTGCACCGCCGCAACCCAATAGTCGACGCAATTATTGAACTAGCCCGCGCACCAGCGATTGACTGCTGCGGCGTCCGGGTGCGGACTTCGGCGGCGCAGGAGGGACGACCCGCAGCGCCTGCTCGAGCATGAACCGCGGCAATGCCTCGAGAGCGTCGAACTCGATCGCCAAGGAGCGACTGAACTCACCGGGACGGCGACCGTGGACGACGCGCGCCACCGTCGCTTCCGCGTCGACCCAGACGGTGCTGCGCGGTATGCGGAACGAGACCAAGATGCGCTCGCCGGTCAGGGCAGGATCTGCGGGGCCGACGAGCGCGCCGGACGCGGAAAGGTCCACCACCCGGTCGGCGATCAGGCTGAAATCGCGCTCCCGCACGACCTGACAGGCGATTTTGACGGTGTGACGCGAAGAACGTCGAGGGCTCTTGGTTGGGCGGCGCATGAGCGAGAAATTGTAGCGAGCCCCGGTTCGTCCTGTCCAAATTCTGGCGAAACCTGCTTTTTCGCCGACCGCAACTGATTGGCCGCGCCACTCGCTGGTGTGGGTCGAACACTCACCCGGGCGACGAGCTACATTTGAGCGGAGTCGATGCCGAGACACGTTCTGCTCCTCTTGGTCTTGTTCGCGTCGTTGCTGAGCCCGGCGCTGCGTGCGGCCGAGCCAGGCGCCAACCTGCGCATCTCGCTGCTCACGATGGGGCCTGGGGAGCACCCCTTCACCAAGTTCGGCCACAGCGCGATTTGGGTACACGACTCTACGGAGCTGCGCGACGAAGTGTACAACTACGGAACGTTCGCGTTCGACTCACCGACGCTGCTTCTCGATTCAGTCGCGGGCAAGCTGCCCTACTGGCTTTCGGTACAGAGCATGAGCGGCACGCTGCGCGCCTACGCGGAGCAGGGGAGATCATTGCTGGCTTCCGAGCTCGAACTGACACCGGCAGAACGCCTTCTATTGCACGCCGCCTTGCGCGAGAACGCGCGCCCCGAGCGTCGCTACTACCGCTACGATTACTATCGCGACAACTGCTCGACCCGCGTGCGTGACATCGTCGACCGCGTGCTCGGTGGGCAAATCCGGCGGCTGCCCCGAGAGCCCGCGAGCATGACCTATCGCGCGCACACGTTACGACTCGTGGCAGACAATCGGCTCTTGTACCTGGGAATGGACTTGGCCGTGGGCCGCGAAGCGGATACCCCAGTGACATTTTGGGACGAAGCTTGGCTACCGGAACGGCTCCACGATTTGTTCGCTCGCGCGACCGTCGATCACGACGGGCGAACGCTTCCTCTGATCCGAAGCGAGCAGACGCTGCTCGCAACACGCTTCCCCACACCCCGAGTAACGCCGCCCAATTGGTCGGCCGAATACCTGGCAGCGGGCCTGGCTGTCGGTATCTGGTTTTCGGCTCTCGGGTGGCTTGCCGCTTCGGGTCGCCGCGCGCCGCGCGCGGCGCTCGGCGCGTCGTACATCACGGTGGGGCTGGCGCTGGGACTGCTCGGCTGCGCCCTGTGCTACCTGACGTTCTTCTCGGCTCATTCCGCCGCAGCTTCGAACTGCAACGTGCTCTTGCTGCCACCCTGGATACTGCTGCTCTGCGTAGCGGGAGTGGGTGTCATGCGTGGCAAGCCCGGTGCCTTTATTAGCGCGCGATGGGCATCGGTCGGCGCCGCGGTCTCGAGCGCGGGAGCGCTCTTCGTCCACGGCGTGAGCCAAAATCCGCAAGCCAATCTGCAAGAGCTGGCTACCCTGTTGCCGCTCTGGCTCGGGGTCGCGTTTTCGACGCGCGGGCTCGAATTTGCCGCGAAAAATTGGCGAAACCCCGGCGGCTCGAGAGGCCAAAAACGAGACGACCCCTGACTCTGCGATGGCTTCGCGAGTTCAGGGGTCGTGCGCATGGCCGCGTGCGCTCTCGTGCTTACTGTTGAGTCGCGATCGGCTTTTGACCGATCCAACGATCACGCCGGCTGTACGCGACCTTCTTGGCCTCGTCCGGCGAGACGGTGGACTTGTCGTTCTTGATGTTCTTGCTCATCGTGACCATGAACACCGTGGAGCTGCCCTGCCCGCCGATGATCACCGACCAGGACAGAAACATCATCCACATCCGAAACCACTTTTGACCGTATTTTTCGACGATCGCAGCTTCGTTCTTCTTCCAGTTCTCGTACCATTTGTGAATCGTGACTGCGTAGTGCACGCCGCAATTCTCCACGCGGTGTACCTCGAAGCCGGCGCGTTCCGCCTGTGAGGTCACGAAGCCGAGCGGGCAGCTGGCATCGGCACCCGGGAAAATGTACTTGGCCATGAACAGGCCCCAGACCAAGTCTTCGAACTGCCAAGAGCGGCGAAGGCCGGCGATCTGTAAGTAGAAGATGCCGTCATCGTTCAGCATGCTGCGCACCTGGAGCAAGAACTTCTGGAAGTTCTTGATACCGACGTGCTCCGCCATCTCGAGACAGGTGATCTTGTCGAATTTTTCCGAGGGCAAATTACGGTAGTCGTCGACGATGATGCGGACCTTGTCCGACACCCCGGCCTTGGCGGCTCGTTCGGTGGCCCAAGCGGCCTGCTCTTTGGCGAGCGTAATACCGGTGCTGTGTGAGCCATAGTGCTGCGCCGCGTAAGTGATCATCGGCCCCCAGCCACAACCGATGTCCAGGTGCTTGTCGCCCGGTTTCATTTGCACGTACTGACACACGGTTTCGAGCTTGCGCTCTTGCGCAGCTTCCAGGGTCTCCTCGGGGTCGCGAAAGATGCCACTGGTGTAGGTCATCGACTCGCCCAAGAACCAATTGTAAAAGTCGTTCCCGCGGTCGTACACGTGGGCGATGTCACCCTTGTCCGAGGCTTGGCTGTGGGTCACGTTCTGACCCAAAAACTCACGGAAATAGAACTTCACGTCGCCCCAAGTGAAGCAGAACTGAAACAGCTGGTTCCGAAGCAGCATGACCTCGTAAACGTCTTGCTTGAAGTCGATCTTCTCGGCCATGTATGCCTCGTAGAAGATCTCCATCGGGATTTTCTTGCCGGCCCAGCGCTTGCCTTCGGCCGCGTCTTTGAAGCCGAAGTACTCGCTCCAGTCTGCTGCGCCGCCATCCGCTTGGTGGGAGCGATAGACCAGGTACATCAAGGGCAGCAGCACGCCGCACACCGGGACCGCAAGCCAAGTCAACCCGAACGTCAACGCTCCCGCCGAGCTGAAGCCAAAGCCACTCAACGCGAGCGCGAGTCCAGCGATCACCGTGGGCGCCAACAGCAGAAGCGCGCCGTTTTGCTCGAGCAGCCAGAAGATGAACGGCATGCCGTGCGTCCGGCCGGTCTCGTTGTGCTGCGACGCCGGTCTTTGGCGGAGCAGCGCAGCACGCGACAGCATCTGCGCGTCACTGGCCAGGGGGGACGGGCTATCGGTGCTCTCGCCAATGGCGAGCGCGGGGCTAGTTTGCTTCATGGTCGACCGTCGATTCGTGTGGCGCGTCCGTTTCGCGTCGTTGATGGATGGTACTAGCGCCGAGCAGAAGGAAAACCCGCTCGGGCAAGCCGCGCAACGGTGCGAGGCAGGAGTGCTTTCCGAGATCCGAACCTGAGGCTCAGGAGCGCTTGCCAAGGTGCCTGGAAGCGCACATTGCTAAGAGCCTCAGGGCGTACTCGTACCGTGCAACGGAAGCCACTACAACCACGACGACCATCGGCCAAGGGGCCGCGTCAAGCATGACGCGGCGCGCCGGCCGAGCCGCGAGCGCGCTTTTCAAGCGCCAAACGCCCGTGTCAGGCAGCGAGCACGGCAGCGCGCAGGGGTCGGCGGGAGCGCAAGTCGATCCGCACGGGCACGACGATCATCGGCATACCGCGACGCTGAAGCCGCTTTTGCACCATGAACGCGGTCTCGTTGTGAAGCACCCGGTTCCAGAAGGTGTCTTCCTCGAAAATCAATTGGCCAGCGACGAATAGTGCGCGCGGATAGCGCGACGAAAGCTGCTCCGCCGATTTCTCGATCTCGACCGCGACCTCCGTCCCGACCGAGAACATACTGGCCGAGGGCAAACCGAGGGAGCGCGCATAGTGCTCGTAGCAAAGCAGGTTTTGGCGAGTTCGCGCCTCGAGCGCGGCGAGTTGGTCGGCGCCTTTGAACGACTCTGAGTCGACGACGGCGACACTCAAAAAGACGACGCCCGAAAAGTGGTGCGGGAACATCCGCAGCAGCGTGAGCAGCGAGTGACGACCAAGGCCGCTATAGCCACCGACCAGCAAGATGGCGACTGGTTTCTCAGGGTCTGGGTCGCGCGCCGTATGATGCTCCATCATCCCGTGGTGATCCAAGAACGGGATGCTAGCGTCACTCGGTTCGGACGAAAGCGCGAGCGCCTCCTCCACTTCAGGAGGTGACGGCAAATCCGAATCTAGCTTGCGCAACGCGCCGACCACCGACCCGTAGTGGCGTTTGATTGCGAAACAAGCCATCACCAACGCGGCCGTGACCAACAACGTGAGCCAACCGCCATCGACGAACTTCTCGAGGATGGTGATGACCAAGATCGTGGCACACAAGGCGAGCGCGACGAGATGGGCGAACAGATGGCGCTTCCAATCCGAGTGCTCGGCGCGATGCCGGACCCAAAACCGGGCCATGGCGAGATTCGACAAACTAAACGTGAGAAACACGTTGATCGAGTACATCACGACCAACTTCGAGACGTCCCCGTGTGTGTACAGCAGTGCTCCCAGCGCCGCCGCCGCCATGATCATCACGCCGTTCCGCATCGACAAACGGTCGGACAGCGCCGCGAAGCGGTGCGGAAGCCAGGAGTCGGTGGCCATGTTGGCCATCACGCGCGGGCCGTCCAAAAACCCGGCCTGCGCAGCGACGAATAGCAACGCGCCCTCGCTGAGCAGCGCGGCGATGATGAAGCCGCGCCCGAAATTGAGTCCACCGAGACGCCACGAGCCGGCGACGCGTTCGAACAGCACGGCGTTCATGGTCTTGCCAGGCTCCGGGTGGGCGTGAACCAGCAAGTAGGCCAGCAAGATGCCGCCCGCGGTGATGGCGAGCGACGCGGCCATCAAGGTCATCGTGCGCTTCGCGGTTCGCACGCGCGGTTCGCGCATCATGCCCACTCCATTGGATACGGCCTCGATGCCGGTGTAGGTGCCGCCGCCCATCGAGTATGCGTGCACGAACAATTTGAGCATGCCGAACGTGCCGAGCGCGATGCCGGTGCGTCCAATGCTGGCGTGTACCTCGCTCGCCACTTGGCCGGCCTGCGCGGCGTTCCCACCGATAGCGAGCGCGATCAAGAGCGCATGGCTGAGCAAGAACAGCACGAACACCGGCACTAGGGCACTAACGGACTCCTTCACCCCGCGAATGTTCATCACGGTGAGCAAGACCAAGCCAGCAAAGGCCAAGACCATCTTGTAGGCGAGTGCGCCGGCCGGCAAAAAGCTGAAGATGGCGTCGGCGCCGCTAGCGATCGAGATGGTGATCGTCAGTACGTAGTCGACCAACAGCGCAGCGCCCGAAACCACGCCCACGCGCGGATCGAGCAACTTCGATGCAACGACGTAGCCGCCACCGCCAGACGGAAACTGCTCGATGATGCGGCTGTAGCCGTAACTGATGATGAATACCGTCGCCCCCGTGGCGAGCGCCAAAAAGAAGGCCAAACCCGTGT
>Ga0302322_100006790_pt1 | contig 10185 bp, 7 predicted proteins | sample Fen_T0_2_FD_203757 | JGI IMG/M metagenome (GOLD analysis project Ga0302322, IMG submission 203757) | Peat permafrost microbial communities from Stordalen Mire near Abisko, Sweden - Fen_T0_2 | ecosystem: Environmental > Terrestrial > Soil > Wetlands > Permafrost | place: Sweden: Abisko... | reverse complement strand
CGAGGCCCTGGGGACCACCAGGATCGTGTCCGAGTCCAGGACGCTGCCCAGGGAGTATTTCCAGGAGGCCCGGGTAACCTGGAAGCCGTAGACCGAAAGCGCGCTCTCATAGCTGGCCTGGTTATTCCACTCTTCCTTGGAGAGATGATCCTCCCAGAGCACTACCGCCTTGGGCTGCCGTACGATGGGCTGTTCGGGGGTTTCGTGCTTGAACTTGCCCTTGAGCCAGCCCTTGAAGACATCCCAATGCCCGGGGGGCGGCGGCTCTGTCTGAGGGGAGAGGATGGCGTTGACCCCCTCCATGACCAGCACCGCATCGGTGGGCACGATGCCTGGATCGGAAATCACGCCGTTGCGGGGGCGCTCGGCGTAGGTCTCGTCGGAGATTCGGCCGTCGTTGTGCAGGTAGAACCGATGCAGGTACTTGGATTGCAGCTTGAAATGGATGTTCTGGGTGAAGGTCTGCACGATCCGGTCGTCCATGTGCAGGCGCAGATCGTAGTCACCGATGGAGATGAAGTGGTAGCCCTGGGCCTGGATGCCCTCCACGAGCTGTTCCAGGTATTTCTGGTCGAGGAAGGGATGGATGAAGAAGGAAGCCACGCCATCCCGCACAACCTGCAGCCGGTTGGTGTTGGTAATCAGCTCCAGGGGATCGGGCTTCTCGCCATCGATGAAGCCCAGGCTTTCGGGAATGATGAAACGGCCGAAGCGATCTTCGCTGGCGTATGGGAAGTAATGGCCGGATTCGGCGTTGTCGACCGAGGCCACCCGCTCCCAGGAAGCGTTGAAGTACTGGGCGAAGGCGGCGTAATCAGCCTGGGACCCCATGTAGTGGGGGGTCTCCCAGGTCAGGGGGTAGAGGCCATTCTTGAAGCATTCGTCGAGGGCGGCGCGCAGTTTCTGTTCCACGAGCACCCGCGAATCACCGGGAATGGGCTTGCCGGCCTTTTCATCCCAGAACTCATAGTCATCGCCACTCTTGCCCCTGAGCTGGTGGCTGCTGCCGTGGAGCACGATACTGCCGCCCTTGGACACCATGTAGCGCAAGGCTCGCACGATCTGCGGGCGGTCCGAAAGGTAGACCTCCTCCTGCTCGTCGGGATCACGAAAAATGGGAAACAGGGCAACCTGGAAGGGCACCTTGTGGGCGTAGAGGTAGTTGGCGATGGAAATCAACCGCTCGGGATCGGATTCGATGGAGACATCCTCGATGCGGACCAGGGCCTTGCGCTCTTCCTGGTGGGGCATGCCAAAGAAGTCATGCAGCAGATCGCAGAACACGAGATAGCGATCCCCTTCCAAGGCGTAGGAAAAGGGTGAATCGCCGAAGTACCAGAAGGCCCCGGAACGCACCACGTAGGGCCTGCTCTCGCCCTTGGCCCCCTTGGCCGTGGCCAGTACCTGCACCTTGGCGGTGTCCTGGATTTCGATGGGAAACAGGGCCGGATCTTCCTTGATCAGGGTGTGGTCCTTGTAGATGACGGTCTTGAATCCGTCCAGCAACTTGGCACTTTCGAGCTTGAAGCCCAGCTTGGCCTGAAAGGTGGAATCGGCCAGCAGATCATTGATGTGTCCGCCCATCCACATCACCGGGTGTTTGGCGGTCTTCACGTCATGAAGCAGGTGCTGGGGAAAGCTGGGGGAGTGCTCATCAACTCCAAGGATGAAGGTGAACCGGTAGTGCTCAAGTTCTCCCGGCTTGTATTGCTCGACGCTGGTCAGGTGGCCGCGCAGACCGAAGTGCCCCAGCAGATCCAAAATGTTGTTCCCGTCCACCATGCCCGGCGGCAGAGGGCCCGGCCGGCTGTCGTGAATGACCAGGACCTCCGGCGCGGGAAGTGCTGCTCGGAGGGTCAAGCCCGCCGAGAAGCAAAGCAGAAACAGGAGGAGGAACTGGGTCAGGCTGCGTGTCATGGGGGCTTTCCGAAAAGGGAGCTGGGGCATCTGATTGACTTTTAAGATTGGCGGCGAACGACCATCTGTGCGATCAGATCCAGGATCCGGTCGCAGGCCTTGCCGTCGCCGAAGGGATTGGCCGTCTCGGCCATTTTCCGATAGGCCTCGGGATTGGACAGCAACTCGGAAGCTTCGGCCACGATCCTGTCCTTATCCGTGCCCACCAGCTTGGAAGTGCCCGCGGCAATGCCTTCGGGGCGTTCCGTGGATTCCCGCAGCACCAGCACGGGCTTGCCCAGGCTCGGGGCCTCCTCCTGGATGCCACCGGAATCCGTCATCACCAAGTATGAAGCTTGGAGGAAGTGGATGGTCTCGATGTAATCCGTGGGATCCAGGAGGATGATCCGCTCCTTTCCCTTGAGCTTGGGGAAGACCGTATCGCGCACGGCGGGGCTCAGATGCACCGGAAAGACCACGGTGACATCGGGATATTTCTGGACGAGTTCCAGCAGGGCATCGCAGATCTGCTCCTGGGGCTTGCCCTGGTTTTCCCGGCGGTGGCTGGTCACGAAGATCATGCGCTGGCCGGCCAGTAGCTTGATGACTGGGTGCTCACTGAGGTCGCCCCAGGAGAGCACATCCTGGAGCGCGTCGATGACGGTGTTGCCGGTGACCCACACACGCTCCGTGGGAATGCCCTCGGCCAGCAGGCACTGGCGGGATTCCTCGGTGGGGGCGAAGTGGGCGTCGCCGATGACGGTGGTCAGGCGGCGGTTCATCTCTTCCGGGAAGGGACTGTACTTGTCCTGGGTGCGCAGGCCCGCTTCCACATACGCCACCGGGATCTTGTGGTAGAAGGCCGCCAGGGCGCCCACGAAAGTGGTGGACGTGTCTCCCTGCACCACCACCACGTCGGGCATCTCCTTGGCCAGGATCCCGTCCAGGCCAACGATGGCCCGGGAGGTGATCTCAGCCAGAGTCTGACGGGGCTTGATGATGTCCAGGTCGTACTCGGGTTTGATGGAGAACAGCTCCAGGACCTGGTCCAGCATCTCCCGGTGCTGGGCAGTGACGATGCTGAGAGGCGTGAATCGCTCGGGTTGTTTGGCCATCCGCTGGATCAGCGGCGCCAGCTTGATGGCTTCTGGGCGCGTGCCATAGATGATGGCGACCTTCAGGGGGCGGGAGGCAGGGGTCATGGGCTGGACTCGGAGGCACGGGTGGGGGGATTAGCGCACAAACACCCTTCGCCGGATCGATGGTGATCCGGCGAAGGTGGGATTGGACTTTCTAGAATGCCACAGCCTGATTGCCCACTTGCGCACAGATCCCGCTCAGGAAATCTTTTCCATTGGTTCCAGAATCCAATATTGTGGGCGAATGCGCCGACGACTTCTTTCCTCCTTCCGCCGATGCGCCCTGCACTGGGCCTTCCTGCTCGTGCTCCCGGCGGCCCCGGGCCTGGCCCAGGAGACCCTGCCCGGATTCGTGGTGCACTTCGATTTCATCCGGAATGCTGCCGAGGGCTGTGCCCTTGTGAACATTGCCCAGCAGGCTGGGGCCAAGGTCATCGACGTGGTGCCCCCGGCCCGGGTCTGGGACCACCCAGAGTCCCTGGCCGCCCTGGACGCCATCCTGGCCGAGATCGAAAAGCGGGGGATGAAATTGACCTTCACACGGATCGACGCCGCCTACCTGCCCGAGGGAGGAAAGCCGAGGAAATACTATCTTTATGACCACATGCTCAACCAGCGTGGGCGATTGCCCAACAAGCAAAAAACCGATGCTTACTTTTTAACCACTGTGGGAGTCCACGGCTATGCCGAATGGATGGAAGAGGAGACCCGCTTCTACGCCAAGCATTATGGCAAGCTGCCGCACCTGATCGGCATCAACCTGGGGCCGTTCAGTGAGCCCTTTAGTGCCGAGCGGTGCGGTTTCCTGGAATACCTGCTGAAGACCGACCGTTATGAGATCACGCAGTACACAAGGCCTGCAGCGGAGGTCTGGCACCGCTGGTTGGCGGCGCATTTCGCCGATGTGCAAACCCTGAACCGAGAATACGGCCTTCGGGTAAAGTCCTTCGAGGCCGTTGTACTGCCCCTGAACGAGAAAGATCCTCGCTTCAAGCGGGGTGACCTCGTCTACTTCGACTTCGTGCGCTGCCTGGGCGACTGGTACCTGGAGCGCTACGAGCGCTGCCGGCGGATCTGGCACGAGGTCAGCGGCCGCCCCGAGGTGCCCTTCATTCTGCAATTCAGTGGTTTTGTGGCGGAAAAGTTCGCCGCGGGGCGCCCAGCCTACGTGGCCTTCGATCTGCCCGCCTGGATCGCCAGCGCCGATGCGGTGGGGCTCTCCGTGTACACCCACAATGGCTACCGGGATCTGGGCCATGCTTCCCTCCAGGCCACGGTGCAAATGCTGGCGTTGGCCAGAGATATGGGGAAACAGGCGTTCGTGCTTGAGGGTGGCTGCGAAGCGCCCAACGTGGTGCTCGACCCGGTGCAGCTGGCCTTCTTCGGCTCTGTGGCGCGGCCCCTGGCGCCCAGGACCTACATCTACGAGTATCTGAAGGACAAATTCAACGAGGCCTACGCCACCAATCCCGGCAAGCTCGTGACTGGGGACGGACAGATCCGCCCCGCCGCGATTGAGGCCTTGAAGAACCTGTTTCGGGGGATTGAGACGAGTGCATCCCCGGAATTGCCGGCGCCCAGGCTCTGCCTGGAAGTGGATCTGGATGACTGCCGCCGGAATCCCCGGACCGGGCAGCTGAACGCGGCTCTTTTCGAGGTGGCCGCGCAGCTGCCTCTGCGATGGGTGCCCAAGGGCTTGAATCTACCCGCCTATGGCAAGATTCCCACGGTGCATTCCGATGGCAGTCTCGCCAATGGCAGTCCGGAACTGGAAGCACTTTTTGCTCAAATTCCCGAGGTCGGCAGCTTGGAACGCCAGGCCTGGACCACTCGTCTACTTGCGATCCTGGGTCCCGGGGGTTCCTCGCGCTAATCTAGATGTTTAGGGGCCGCTGCGGAATGACCTTTCCGTTCGGGCATTTCGCTGCGGCTCCTGATGCCATTCTCGCCATTTGAATCAAGCGAGTTCTGTAACAAATGGCTTAGCGCTCGAGGAAACCCATGGCTTTCGATCCCCTGGTCCAGGAACAGCAAATCCAGCAGCGCTGGGAGAAGGCCGGCGCCTTCCGGTCCCCCAGGGCGGCGGAATTGACGGAGGCCGACAAGACCTTCTACATGCTGGTCATGCTGCCCTACCCTTCGGGCCGCATCCACATGGGCCACGTGCGCAACTACACCCTGGGCGACGTGGTGGCCCGCTTCCGGCGGATGCGCGGCGAGAAGGTGATGCACCCCCTGGGCTGGGATTCCTTCGGCATGCCCGCGGAGAACGCCGCCATCAAGCACGGCATCCATCCGGCGGTGTGGACCCGGGCCAACATCGAGGAGATGAAGGGCCAGATCAAGAAGATGGGCATCTCGTACGACTGGGATCGCGAAATTGCCACCTTCACCCCCGAGTACTACAAGTGGAATCAGTGGTTCTTCCTGCAGATGTGGAAGCGTGGCGACGTGTTCCGCGCCCACCGTAACGTCAACTGGTGCGAAGCCCTGGGCACGGTGCTGGCCAACGAGCAGGTGGTGGACGGCAAGGACGAGCGCACCGGCCACCCCGTGGTGCAAAAGCCCATGGAGCAGTACTTCTTCCATATCACCAAGTACGCGGACGAGCTCCTGGCCTGCCAGGGCCAGTTGGACTGGCCCGAGAACGTGAAGTCCATGCAGCGCCACTGGGTGGGCCGTAGCGAGGGTGCCAAGCTTTGGTTCGATCTGGCGGACGGCCAGAAGATCCAGGTGTTCACGACCCGTCTGGATACGCTCTTCGGCGTGACCTTCATGGCCTTTTCCACAGAGCACCCGTTCATCGAGAAGGCCGCCGAGAGCGATCCCGGCCTGAAGGCTTTCAACGCCCAGGTGGCTTCCATGAGCCGCGAGGACCGCCTGATGTCCGATATCAAGCTGGGCTACCGCACCCAGCTGGAGGCCATCCACCCCTTCACGGGCGAGAAGGTGCCGGTGTTTGCTGCCAACTACGTGCTGATGGACTACGGCACCGGCGCCGTCATGGGCGTGCCCGCCCACGACGAGCGGGACTACGCCTTCGCCAAGAAATACGGGGTGGCCATCCCCCAGGTCATCGCCCCCCTGGATGGAAGCGAGGTGCAGGAGGGCGACTGCTTCGCCGATCACGGCATGCTGATCAATTCGGGCAAGTTCACGGGTCTCACCACCGAGGCCGCGGTGGAGGCCATGGTGGCCGAACTGGGCTCGAAGGCCGAGACCGCCGTCACCTACAAACTCAAGGACTGGGGCCTCTCGCGCCAGCGCTACTGGGGCACGCCCATCCCCACGGTGCACTGTCCGGACTGCGGCGTGGTGCCCGAGAAGGAAGAGAACCTGCCGATCCGCCTGCCCGAGGACGTGGCCTTCAAGGGCCAGGGGCCCAGCCCCCTGCTGACCTCCAAGAGCTTCCTGGAGTGCGCCTGCCCCCAGTGCGGCCAGCCTGCCCGGCGCGAGACCGACACCATGGATACCTTCGTGGACTCCAGCTGGTACTGGTACCGCTACCTGGACCCCAAGAACGACCAGGCCCCCTTCGTCAAGGCCGAGTGGGACGCCTACGGGCCCGTGGATCTCTACATCGGCGGCATCGAGCACGCCACCATGCACCTCATCTACGCCCGCTACTTCCACAAGGTGCTGCGGGATCTGGGGCTGACCTCGGGCGACGAGCCTTTCAGCAAGCTCATCTGCCAGGGCATGGTGCTCAAGGACGGCTTCAAGATGTCCAAGTCCAAGGGCAATATCGTCGATCCGGACGAAGTCATCGCCCGCTTCGGGGCGGATGCGTTGAGGCTGTTCATGATCTTCGCGGCCCCCATCGAGAAGGAGATCGACTGGACCGGCTTCGAGGGCATCGAGGGCGCCACCCGCTTCCTCAAGCGGGTCACCCGCCTGGTGGAAGAGCACCCGGTCACGACGGCCACCCTGCCGGTCAAGGAACTGCTCTCCGCCCAGGAGAAGGCCCTGCTGGTCAAGGTGCACCAGACCCTGCACAAGGTCACGGATGATCTCAGCCAGCGCTATCAGTTCAACACCCTGGTCAGCGCCCTCATGGAACTGGGCAATGTCCTCCAGGACCTGCCGGCCGACGCCCCCAACCGCGGGCCCGTGCTCCAGCACGCCCTCAGTATCTTCGTCCGCATGCTCTCGCCGGGTGCGCCGCACGTGGCAGAACAGCTTTGGAGTGCCCTCGGGGGTGCCGGCTTCTGCATGCAGGCCCCCTGGCCCGAGGCTGACCCTGCGTGGCTGGAGGCTGACGAGGTCACGGTGGTGATCCAGGTGAACGGCAAGTTGCGGGGCCGGGTGAGCGTGGCGGCTGCCGCCACCGAGGCGGACCGCAAGGCCACGGCCCTGGCCTGCGCAGATCTGGCCCCACACCTCGAAGGCAAGGAAATCGTGAAGATCATCCTCCCTCCCGGGGGCAAGCTGGTGAACATCGTGGTCAAGGGCTGAACCACGGGGTTGCGCGTGCCCTCCGGGCCCGGGATGAACTGTCACTACCACAATGTTGGGAACTGTACCTATTCATGCTTCCTGGGCCTGCCGATGGGGCCTTATCACCAGGATGGAAGCCCATGCCCACTGCCGCCCTTTCCCAAGCCCGGCCCAGCGTTCTTGAGGGGCTCTTCGCCATTGAACCTGCGGGCTACTTGACCGCCAGTCTGAGCGATGCCCGCAGGGTCTGCGCTTCCCAGGGAGGCTTTCTGTTCCGTATGGGGCATCTCTTTCTTGTCGGTGGATACGAAGAAGCCCTCACCTGGGGCTGGAGTCCGGAACGGAAGGATGGCCACGGCTGACAGGCCGGGTGGGAGGCTTTAGGATCGAGGAAGGCTCCAGAGTGGGGCCCCGATTCCCCAAGGCTGTCCCGATGACCCAGCTAGATCTTGCCTCCGGCCTCCTGGATGCGGGCGCCGTGCGCCTTTCCCCCAAATCTCCGTTCACCTGGGCCTCCGGACTGAAGTCCCCCATCTACTGTGATAACCGCCAGCTGCTGGGTTTCCCGGAGCTGCGCTCGAGAATCAAGCAGACCCTGGCGGAGCGGGCCGCAGAATTGAAGCCCACCCTCATCGCCGGCACCAGCACCGCGGGCATTCCCTGGGCAGCGCTGGTGGCCGATCTCCTGGGACTACCCATGGCCTATGTGCGCCCGGAACCCAAGAAGCACGGCATGGGGCGCCAGGTGGAGGGCCCTCACACCGATGGCCATCGCATCGTGTTGCTGGAGGATCTCATCAGCACCGGCGGGAGCAGCATCAAGTGCGTGCAGGCTCTCCGTCATGAAGACGCCGAGGTGCTGGAGGTGCTGGCCCTGTTCAGCTATGGCCTGCCCCAGGCGGAGCAGGCCTTTCAGGCAGCGGGGGTCGGCTTGCGGGTCCTGGCCACCTTCGAGGACCTGGCGCTGCGGGCCCGGGAAAAGCAGATCTTGGATGGCGCGGACCAGCAATCCCTGACCGAGTGGCGCGCCGACACCGTGGCCTGGAGCAAGAAACACGAGTGAATCCATGCGCATCTATACCCGGAACGGGGACCAGGGCGAGACGGGGCTCTTTGGCGGAGCCCGGGTGACCAAGTGTCATCCTCGCCTAGAGGCTTACGGAACCCTGGATGAATTGAACAGCGTGATCGGAATTCTCTGCCTGCACGTTTCGCCGGCATCCGCAGTCTCGGCACGCCTGGAGGATATCCAGGGAGACCTGTTCGCGCTGGGTGCCAGGCTCGCCGCGCCACCGGAGCAGCAACCTTCGCTGAGCGGCAAGCTCACACAATCCACCTGGGGCATCTCGGACATTGAGGCGGATATCGATCGGTTGATGCAGTTGGCCCCGGCCCTGACCTCCTTCGTGCTGCCGGGAGGGTGCGCGGCTTCTGCCCACGCCCACTGGGCCAGGACCCTCTGCCGCCGGGCGGAACGACAAGCCGTAGCGCTCTCGGCGCTGGCTCCCGTCGACCCAGGCATCCTGGTCTATCTCAACCGGCTCAGTGATTGGTTTTTCGCCCTGGCCCGGGCGGAGAATGCCTTACAGGGCGTGCCCGATCGGCAGTGGAATCCCTGAAACTAGTGGCCGCTATTCCGTTTCGCCTTCTGTGCTTTTCATCAATCGTTTTTCCGCGAGGCGCAGCCAATGTTCGGAGGCCAGGACGCCCTCGCCGTGGCGTAGGCGATGGAAGTGGCCATTCAGGTGCCGGATGGTGCGGGGGATGGCGGAGGCGAAGTGGCAGCGTTTGCGGTGCACCAACTGGTGCCCGAAGGTCCCCAATGCCTTGAGATTGCGCTGGATGGCGCTGAGATTGAGTTCCTCCCAGACCAGGGCCTCGGACCAGCCCAGTCCCTCCTGAACTCGGCCCAGAATGACGGTCCGGGCTTCCTCGGACCAGTCCCAGTAGCCGTCGAACAGGATCGAGGCCAGATCATAGGTGGCCGCACCCTTGCGAGCATCCTGGAAGTCGATGGTGACCAGACGATCGCCGTGGATTAGCAGATTGCGCACGTGGAAGTCCCGATGGGCCAGGAAACGGGCCCGGCCCTCCAGGGCGCCGTGGATATCCTCCATCATGCGGTCCAGCCAGCGAGGCGGCTCCTTCTGGAGAAAATCCAGGAAGAAGTTCTGCCGGCAGTAGTCCCATTCGAAGGTGAATTTTTCCTGATCGAATTTGCGCAGCATGAAGAAGGCCCGGGAGGGGGCCCCTTCGGTGAGCAGACCGAGCCAGGTGGCGAGCTGCTCACCCACCTCTTCAGCCCAGCGCAGCTCTTCTTCTGGGTGGTGAATCAGGCGGTCTTCCAGGGAGGTGTCCCCCAGGTCCTCCACCAGCATGGTGCGATCCTCGTCGCAGAATTGGATCGTGGTGGGCACTCGCACCACGGGGTCCAGATAGGCCTGGAGGGCACGGTAGTCGAAGTAGGGATCATCGGTCTTGAGGGGATCTGCGTCGGGGTAGAGCACCAGCAGGGCGGTGCCTAGGTGGGGATGCTCGACCCGGAAGTACTGCCGCGCCCCGGCGTCCCCCTTGAGGGTTCGGGGATTTCGGCACTCCCAGCGCAGAAGGGCAGCCTCTAGTCGATCTTCCATGGATCAAAGTCTATCCCAAGGACAGTCGGACCTGCTGTCCTTCCGATGCATACCATAGCGCGTCCGCATCCGTGATGTCA
>Ga0302322_100006788_pt1 | contig 10186 bp, 5 predicted proteins | sample Fen_T0_2_FD_203757 | JGI IMG/M metagenome (GOLD analysis project Ga0302322, IMG submission 203757) | Peat permafrost microbial communities from Stordalen Mire near Abisko, Sweden - Fen_T0_2 | ecosystem: Environmental > Terrestrial > Soil > Wetlands > Permafrost | place: Sweden: Abisko... | reverse complement strand
TGGCCCATGGAACAATTCCAACACCCAGGTGCGCTCGTCGAGCTGTCTGAGCGGCGCGATCTCGTCGTGATCGAAACGAGTGTAAGATTTATTGACGATCGTGCGCAGAGTCTCAGGAGCAATGTCGGTCGCAAAGAGTTTAAGAAATTCGTAGCATAGCTCCGGGTAGCTGAGCTTGGCCCAAGCCTCTAGTTTGCCTGAAAGGTTTGGCAACTTCTCCGGAAGGTACAACCCGCCATCCGGCGCAAGTCCGGTAGCCACGGCGTCGGAGAAGCTGAGGGCTGGAGTTTGTCCGCGAGTGGAGATGAAGCGCATCGGAAGTAGTTAGTATATGGTAGCAAGTAGATAGTAGTTGGTGAGGCCTCGCTCAGTCGCTGAAATGCTAACTACCGTCTACTGTCTACCGACTACTTTCATCTCACGCTTTATCCAGCCCAAACGCCGTATGCACGGCGCGGGCGGCGGCGTCGGCTTTGGCCTGTTCAATCGCCACGGTGATCTTGATTTCGGAGGTACTGATGAGGTCGATGTTCACGCCCGCCTCGGCCAGCGCCTGAAAAAGCGTGGCGGCGACACCGCTGTGCGTCTTCATACCGACGCCCACCACGGAGAGTTTCGCGACCTGATCTTGCGAAGAGATCGTGCCGCCGAGCTCCTTCAACACGGGTTCAAGCGCGCGAGTGGCCTTTGAAACTTCGTTGGCTGGAACGGTGAAGGTGAGATTCGCAACTCCGTTGCTGCCAGCATTTTGAACGATCATGTCGACGACGATGTTGGCGTCGGCGAGCGCCCGGAAAACTTTGGCGGCAGAGCCTGGTTTGTCAGTGATATTACTGACGGCGACTTTGGCCTGATTTTTGTCAACGGCTACGCCGCGGACGACCACTTTTTCCATGGAGGCGACTTCTTCTTTCACGATGGTACCTGGGTTATGATTAAAGGATGAGCGAACTTCAAAAACGACGTCGTACTTTTTGGCGAACTCGACCGAGCGAGATTGCATGACTTTCGATCCGGCCGAGGCCAATTCGAGCATCTCGTCGTAGGAGATTTCTTCGATCTTGCGGGCGTTCTTCACTACGCGCGGATCGGCGGTGTAGACGCCGTCAACGTCGGTGTAGATCTCGCATTTGTCCGCCTTCACTGCGCCGGCGATGGCGATGGCGCTGAGGTCGGAACCGCCACGGCCAAGCGTGGTGGTCTGGCCGTCGGAGTCGATGCCTTGAAAACCAGCGACGATGATGACGTTGCCTGCGTGCAGATCGCGTTTGAGCGCGTCGGCGTTGATGGAATGAATACGCGCCTTCGTGTGCGCTTTGTCGGTCACAATGCCAGCTTGCGCGCCGGTGTAGCTGATCGCGGGAACACCGATGCCGTGCAGCGCCATCGCGGTAAGCGCGATCGTCTCCTGTTCGCCGATCGAGAGGAGCTGGTCCATCTCCCGCTCGCTCGGGTTGGCGCAGACGGCTTCGGCCCGGGCGATGAGTTCGTTGGTCACACCGGAACGAGCGGATACGACAACGACCAGTTGGTTGCCTTCTTCGCGCGTGTGTTTGATGCGCTCGGCAACTTTTTTGATGCGTTCGACATCACCTACAGAGGTGCCACCATATTTTTGGACGATGAGAGCCATGGACGTAGTTAAACAGTGGAAAGCATTTATACGCAGGACCGCCAGCGGAAATTTCGCTTAACTCCATTCCACCAGCCAAACTTTGCGGCCAGAACACCTGGGGTGCTCAGAACGGTTTATAGAAAACCATGTAAACCGCTACGCCCGCCAGCAGTACCGTGAGCGCGCTCAGCACGCCCCGAGCACCGGGACGACGGTAGGCGATACCCGAAAAAGCCGAGATCGCCAGCCAGCACACGATTTTCACGATCACCCATCCGCGCCATTCGTAGCCGAGTTTGTGCATGAGACCGATGCCACTAACCAGCATGAGCAAACTCGTCAGCCCCGTGATAATCATCACCTTTTTCTTTGTCGCAGGAGCAGGTCCCGCGAAGGCGAAGAAAGTATAACCGGTAAGGACCAACAGCGAGATGACGTGGAGGAAGTGGTAAAAATTAGGCGTCATGCGATCGGGATTCAGGCTGATGGCTGGTTGCGGGCGGAAAGTAAAAGTTGATCCTCCGCCGGTGCCGTATGCTCAAAGGCTCTAGTCCTTTTTAAGTTAAGGTGGGCGCCTCCTCCACAGCGTCTGCTTTCCGATTTACGGCCTAGCATCTTCCACGGCGGGTTCAGCTCCCGGAATTTTACAAAGGCAAAGAGCGGTTATTGAAAGCACCTCGAACACTACAGAGGATCAGCCGCTGACGGTAGGTCGCTCATCTGATCCGTCAAACACCAAGCTTAGATTTAAGAATACTCATTAACGCTTTAACTTATCGACTAGGGCGGCGATCAGCGCGGCTATTTGGAGTCACGTACTTGCCTGACCGCGGTAGGGATGGATCGCCGAGCCGTCCGTTTGCTCGGAGCTCCCAGTAGCCGCGTCACTTATGACGCGGGGTTCCGCCGCTTAATGGCAGCGGCTATCTTCTGTAGAACGACGAACTAAGAGCTGTACGGGGATTGGAGATGGCCGGCTTAATTGAGAAATATCCACGACCGAGAGCATCGTGCAGGAGTGGTGGTACAGTCCCCAACGCGCATTTGAGCTCGGTCAAACCCCAACATCGAATAGCCCGCTCGGAGATCGGGCTCCACCTTCTGACAACACGCTTCAGAGCGTGGCTGTAGCTAATTCCCGCACAGCTCTGGCGCTGAAGATAGGGTCGGGCCGTCCGGTTGGAGGTGAGGTCGTGGCAGGCAACGTTGACGGACGACCACGGCGGGTCGTCCCTATCTTTGCCTCTTTTTATAGGTTTTGGTGGAGACGGTATAGCTCAACCCGCCGCACCATCATTCCCCTTTGCGCAAAACCACGGAGGAATGGTCCGCCTTGGCTACATCGCCAAAGAACTTTCGCAGCGCAACGTATTCGCTGACGGGAACTACGCGATCTTCGAGCTGAAGGGTTCGATGTGAGACGACAGCGCCATCCGCGACAGCGTACGAGCTTTCGTAGCGACCGTACGGACTGGTAAATTTTGCGCTATCCGGCAGCTCGTCGACGACGAAGCCCGGCGGTAGTTTCAGCGACACCTCGTCGTGCAAGAGTAGAAGACCCAACTTGATCGGAAGTTTGCGTTCTTTCGCTGGGAAAGCAGGCACGGCGTCACGACTGAGCACGTCGAGCCGAACCACCGCCAACCCGCCAGGCATCATCTGGGCAAAGCGCGGAGCCGTGAAATGAAATTTGATACGACATTCCCCGGTGAGAGCGTCGTCTGTAGTGACGAGGTCTTCGATTAATGCCCCGCTCACCGTGCCGTTGAGACGCTCGGCAATATGCGTCCGAAAATCCTTGGTCGTATGCCTCCGACTCGTAGAGCGATAATAAGCCCCCACTGCGCCTGGACCGCCATAATTACAATCCCCCGTCACGCCACCATTCACTTCGAGATCCAGGCGCACCTGCCTGTTATTCACGTAATGGGTTGCAACGGGGAGAACGGGCAAGGTGATCAGGGCATCGCTACCAGGAGCCACGACATGAACCTTGCCTCCTTGCAGATGAGACGGCAAATCGCCCAAGAATACATCGGGATCCGTAGCATCAAAAAACAGCAATCGTCCGAGATTTGAAGTACTGACCACGGCCGGAAAGTCGATCGACGCATCGACCTTGATCGCGACGATCGCGTGATTGAACTGGTAAGGTGACGGCCAGGCATCGTTGATTTCCCGACCGAGACTAGCGTGTGCTTCGACCATGTAGGACTCAATTCCCTGTGTTCGCAACATAGCCCGTAACAGATTCGCCTTTGCCTTACAGTCCCCCCAGCCTTTCGCATACACCTCGGAAGCTTTTCGCGGTCTGTACCCGAAACCCTTGGTGAGCCCCTTATCGTATGAAAGATAACGCAGCGCTTGCACATACCGGCTCAATGCGCGGATGCGACTCAAGGCATCGTTGGCTCCGGCTGTTAGTTGGCGCGCCGTTTCAGCCAAAGTCGGGCTCGTGTCGCACTGGGTTTCCTGCATCGGCAGGAGCCACGAAGTCACGTCGGTCCAGGATCGAAAGGTAGGCAGCAAACCGCTTGGCAGTGCGGCCGGAGGTACAAGCGTGATCATCAAATGAGCATCGTTTCTTCCGTTCTCCGTCATGTCGGGCTCATCCGGGCGATAGGGAGTGTCTAGTAGTTCCCAAGTCCAGCGTTGTGATCCGGTGGCTGTGCGCACAACCGACGCCATCGGTCCGTCAACGAGCGGCTGTAACGTCCATCCCTGTGGCAATTGTACGGCATAAGAATCAGCAAGGACGGGCAGCAGCACCCCCCAATCGTGGCGAAGCTGAGGGAACATCAGTTTGCTTTCGACGCGAGTTTCGAAGCCGAAAACGTCGCCAGCGACGGCGAAATCACCACAGTTCACCAATAGATTCCGCTGCTCACTAAACACTTCACCCTCGTTAGCCGCAGATAGATCGAGCCATTCGATTTTTTCTCTTGGGCGCACTTCTTTTTCTCCACGGACGATCCAAGCCAAGGAGGAACTCACATGATCTTCTTTTTCTACATAACCCACCAGGCCGACTGCGTATTTTCGGCCCGATTGATTTAAAATGCGTAACGCGAAGCGATGCCGAATCGTGAAGCCCCCATCATTGTCGACGGTAACCAAGGTTTCATTGCGCAAAACCACTGCCGGCACCTCTGCTGGGAATTTGGGTGTCTCAATCTTCGCCACGTCCAACAACCAATCCGGAGGCCCAGCAAACGTGGTGACCGCCGTTGAGGCAGCGATCAACCCCAGCGCGCCTAACAGGCGAAGTACGTTGCTTAGCTTCATAATAGAGTGGAGTCGCTGGATTTGGTCGAAACTAGGCCCTGCACGATACTGTTTATTTTTGTACTGCGGTTTCCTGGTGCGCCGCGCCGGCTGACGGCGCTGCCGGATCAACGGGCTCAGCGGGCGTCGGAGTGGCAGATGGCGCGGACTTCGGTTTTAAAACGATGGAATGAGCATCGGAATCGTGAAGCTTCCCGAACATGGCCCGTAACTCGGGATAGCTCTCACGCCTAAATGCATAAGCTCCGTTCGCCCCGAGAGCGAAATCCCTTCGATAACTAAAAATCCGTTTCTTCCCGCTATACTGCAGATGGTACTCGACCCCCAAAGAAGAGTTTAGCGCTCCGATCGAAGGGGGGGCGCTGGGTTTGTCCAACGTGTAACCTTCCGGAAGCACGATCTCAATGTCGTCGTGCTCAAGCCAGGGGTACGAAAAGAAAATTGGGAATTTGCGTTCCGCGGAGGCGAACACCGCCGGAGTTCCCGCCTGAAAAAATGCCGGCGCAAAAATGAGTCGCTTTCCGGCCTGCTGGGCGTAACCCGGCACTTTCACCTGGTATTTCACGCTGAGCGGCATCTCGCTTAGGGTGAGATTGGTCCAAACAATGTTGCTCACTTCCGCATTTGGCAGCCTCGATGTAATTTTTTCCTGGATACTCTTGTTAACAATGTCGATTGAGTCGCCCCAATGGTCATTCTTCTTATTGATCGCCAAATGCCCGGTGAACGTCTCCTCGATTTCACCTTCGAGCGTGCCTTCCGCATCAAGCGTCAAACGTGCTTTGCGCTGGCTCTGAGTTTTGTCGGCGGTTGAACTTGAGGTGGTGCCAAAGTCTGGTTTCTTCGCCCCACAGCGAAGTACCGGCGATTTTTCATCCTGCCAGTCCAACATGCCGTAAGGAACAAAATGCTCGCCGGGATTGTAGTAGTGCCATTCCTCGCCGAGCTTCACCGCCACGCTCGTTCGGTCGAGAAATGCCCAGCCGCTGATCATCTTGATATTTAGGATCTCTGCGCTGCTTGCACTACGAGCCAGCTTCGCGTCATAACCCAGTCCCCGTGCCAAAGCAGCAAACAGGTTATTGATTTCGTCCTGACGGCCACGGCCTTTTTCGAGAATTTTAGCCGGCGCATATGCTTCATCGTCCTTGTGCTTGTCGATTTCCACCCGCAGCTCAGCCGATGTCCTGTAGGTGGTGTTGAAGATTTCGCTCTGGCAAAATTCATACAGGCGACGAAGCTTTTCGTCGTCCGTCGTAGCCCCCACAACCAAAGCTTCGGCCTTCTTCTTGACCGTCGCCGATGGCCTCGATGCATCATGAAATTGATCGCCCCATTCCTCGTTAAGAAGTTTCACCACCTCCTCGTCGCCAGAAGTCATCGGAAAAGACTTCGCAATATAGATCCAGCCGCGAAATTCGCGCATTGGCGGCATGTATTCTTCCTCCTCAAATGCCGGTTGATCACGCACGGTGACGGCAAATCCATACCTTTCGTCCGTGGTAACCTTAGCGCAGTTTAGCCAACTGACCGAACCTTTCCGCGACAGGCTGCCGATGGTTAAATTGTACTCACGGGTAGGCACCAAATCCTGGCAATAGAAGAATTTAAGCCAAACTTCGTCTTCGATCTGTTCGGTCCAGCGGTATTCCACCACGTCTCCGGCTTCAAGGCCGGGAAAGACAAAGGTTATCTGGTTCCACGTCACTCCTTCCTTATCCTTCGCCAGGACGTTTTTGATCATGTCGTCCTTTTTCAGAAGAGTGACCGTTCCGTTGGGCTTCACGACCCGTGCTTCAGTATTGGCTACTTGAGATTTATCCAGATACCTTATGCCCAGCTTTCCTTGGTCTTGCACGCCTTTGGCTGTATAGACTTTGGCCTTAACATAGTTCTCGATCGTCAGCATGTGGCTGAATTGAATGCCACTCATCCCCGTCGACTCTCCTCTCTCGTTCATCACATGCGTCGAAAGCAGGATCTCCACGTCGGTCCCCGGAAAGCTTGAAGAATCCTTCGACGCCAAATCTGCCGGATCCACCGGGTTCCATTTTGCGGCGTAGCCAGTGCTGGGGATCGTTAGGCCGAGCCCCAAAGCGATGAGCGCCAGTGTGAAAATGCCGCGCGCCGTCTGGGGCGCTGACGAGGCGGAAAACAACGACCTGAGATCGTTCAAAATAAGCAAAGGGGTATTCATGGTTAAATATATCTGCCGGAAAATAGCCGCACCGTTCCCCGCACCCTAACAGCCGAACTCATCGCAGCGGGAATCGATGATTACTGGGTTGGTACTCTGTCGCCATCCTACGAATCGAGACAAGAAATTTCACCGGAGCAGCTCCGGAAATGGAAAATCGTTCTCCTTGTTCAAACAGCGGTCGGCTGAGCTTGCTGTACGCGCAAAGCCTTACCGCGCTTTCCCGTTTGTATATTCTCGCTTTATGCAAAATCGCGCGGAAACAGCCGCCATTACGGCCACCCCATAGGCGGCGCCGAGCGCGCCACCGCCACCGGACGATCCTCCTCCCGATGAACTGCTCGATGACGAAGAGCTGGACGATGAAGAACTGCTCGAGGAGGACGATGACGATGAGCTGCTGGAGCTGGATGAGCTGCTACTGGAAGAACTCGAGGACGAGGAACTGCTCGAAGAGGATGAACTTGAGCTCGAGGATGAACTCGAACCGGTCCCCGAAAGGGTATTCACGTTTATTGCGGTGGATCGCGGGCTCGCGTTCCCGGCGGCGTCGTAAGCAGAAACTGAATACGCGTAAGCCGTTGCCGAGGTCAGGCCGATATCGGTAAAGCTCGTGCGCGAGGCCGTGCCTGACTGAACGCCGTTCCGATATACGTTATAGCCGGTCACGCCAACGTTGTCGGTCGCGGCGGTCCAGGTCAGGTTGATGCGTGAAATCGAATCAGCTGCGCCCGCCAGATTTGTCGGAACCGTTGGAGAGATAGCGTCCGCCGCAGCCGTTGAAGCCGCGACCTGAACCGTGGCGACCGTCACAGAAGCACCGACGTTGAGCACGCGAACAGAATGCAAACCGGGAAGCAGCTTTACCGTGCCAGCGAGATTACCTGCACCGGTAGCCGTTTTATAGGCGAGCTCTATCCCGTCGACCAGAAGTCGCAGCTGGCTTCCGCCTCCCCCCGTATAGGCCGTTGTAATGTCATAGAGGCCGATCTGTGGAATATTATAAACGTAGCAGGTCCAGTGGCCATTATCCAAGTTCACCGCCGTCCCCATCCATGAGGTATTGGCCGACCAGTTCTTCATTTCATAATTATTGCCGTTGATCGTGGCAGGAGTCGCATGGCCATAGGTGACTGCCGCACGCGTTGCCATCGCCAGCGCGGCGGTTGCGACATACTTGGGCAGCGTCAGGTCATCGATGCTTTTAAAGAAACCCCATTGATAGTCGTTCGGGCGAAGCGTGTAATACATGAGCATATCGCCCCCGTACGCGCTCCATTTATTGTGATGATCGGTCATGGCGGTCCCCATGCGAGCGTCAGACCAAGCTGCGGCCAGAATCGCGTCGATCGCAGTGTTGCCGGTTTTGTCCAGACTCGGCCCACCTTCGTAAGCGACCCTTTTCAACCCGAACGCCGCGCACAGGTTTGCCTCAGATCCCAATGCTGGCTCCCAGCCTGCCGTAGCCATGGTTCCACTCGTCCAGAAGTTCGAAAGGGAAAAGCCGCTGATGCTGGTGTCGGGGTTATAATAGGCCGAACCACCGCCACCATAAAAAAAATAACTAGCTGCCTTACCCGGTGCAATCAGCGGGATGTAGGCCTGCTCCAGGTACATGAGCGCCGCGTAGCCCGGACCGCCATCGTAACCCTGCTGCCAGCAGAGCACGGGGCGGACCTGCGTCATCATGCGCGCATCGCCAAACTCCTGCCGGAAAATCAGACTGATGTCCGCTGCCCGGCGACCAACCCGCCGCCAGGCCCAAAACCAATCATTGGTGCTGCCATCGTAAGCGTAATCGTAAGGATCACCGGCCGCCTGTTCAGCCATGGCCAGCACGTGATTCGGATTGCCGTCAAAGACTCCCGCGGTGTTCCAGAGCTCGTTACAATACTCTATATAAAGTTTCACACCGGGGTCCAGTCCCACGCCCCCGGTGAATGTATTGCCGTCGCGCAAGAGGCGCGCGAGTTGGTGAACAAAATCGTCATTTGCGTACAAAGGCACGCAGACCCACGCGTCCTTCTTGGTCTGGTTGCAGAGTTTGATCACATATTCCCAGGCACCACCTTTGCCTATCCACGAGTATCCCGTACGCACGATACTTGCGGTCTCATCGGGTTGCACGCGATCGGTCCAGGCAATCTGAGGGTTTCCATAAGTGGATGAGTAATCCATGAAACGTAGCGCGTGGAATGGCGTGATAGCATTCAAGAACGGCCGCGAAAAATCTTCGGCCGCATCCTGACTCGTGCCGCTTCCTGGCGAAATCGGCCGCATGAGTTTCACGTTACGAACCGCGCCGGAGAAACTGAGCAGCAAGCTATTATCCGTGGAATTGGGAAGGACCAGACGAGCGGTCGTGGTTTTCGTTACGGAATTATAAACCAGCCCCTGGATGCTGCCCGTCGCCCAGGCCAAGGTCGGTGTCACCGCTGCATCGCTTTGGAAGGAGAGTGCGTAGGTCCCGGAATTATCCCGTATCAACCCGGCCCATACGACAATTTCGGACGCTACCAAAGGCCAGCCGTGCACATCGAGCGAAGCTGCGGGCAGGGCCGTGCCTCCACTCGTCCCGGGCGAGGCAAAAGCCCGCGCCTGCTTCATCGCATCCGCGAAGATAATATTTCCTTCCCAGTCAGCGACCGTGCCGATGTTGATGCCGACATAGTTAAGTCCTGCGGCTGGTTCGGCATGGGTCTGGATAACGCCAGGGGCAAGACTCGCGACCGCCAGGGTAATGATGCATATGCAGCTTCGGAAACGCCGTGCGGCTTCGCGAAAGAGGCTCGGAGGGATTTTGTGGCGGGTTTCCATGGGCAATAATTGGGTTGAGTGCGCGTGGACTGAACCCTTGTTTGCTTTCTCCCGCTCGGTAACTCCAAACCGCGGACGCTCTCCAAATTTACAGCCTCTTTATGCGCATCATTCTGCAACGCGTCTCCACCGCCAGCGTGACCATCGAGGGCAAAGTTCACGGTCAGATCGGCGCCGGGTTGCTCGTGCTGCTCGGCGTGGCCCCGGACGACACGGTCGAAGATGGCGAATGGCTCGCACAGAAAATCGCCAAGCTTCGCATCTTTCCCGAC
>Ga0302322_100006787_pt1 | contig 10187 bp, 15 predicted proteins | sample Fen_T0_2_FD_203757 | JGI IMG/M metagenome (GOLD analysis project Ga0302322, IMG submission 203757) | Peat permafrost microbial communities from Stordalen Mire near Abisko, Sweden - Fen_T0_2 | ecosystem: Environmental > Terrestrial > Soil > Wetlands > Permafrost | place: Sweden: Abisko... | reverse complement strand
CCACTTGTCGGTTGTGGGTTTCTCTGCGGCCGTGGTTTCAAAATCTGGCTCAAACGCTGCTAGATCACCGAACTTCAAATATTCACCGCGCCAGGAGACGGCTTGGTAGCCGGTCGGACCGTGCCGGTTCTTGCACGTGTTCACATACGCCATGCCCTTAAGCTGTGGGACATCCACGTACACCTCGGGGCGATACAGCGTCATGATCACATCCGCTTCGTTTTCAATGATCGCCGATTCTGCAAGATCCGCTGGGTACGGCATGCGGCCAAGAAAGTCCGAACCCATTGGACGCTTCTCGATATCTCGAGATATTTGCGCCAGGAGAATGATGGGGATTTTCATGTCGCGGGCTAAGTTTTTCAGCCGTGAGGTGATATCCCCAATCTGCAAACGAAATTCACGTCCTTCCCCGCCGCGTAGTTTTTGCAGGTAATCGATCATCAAGATACCGATATCGTTTTCGTACTTCCATTGCCTAGCTCGCTGGATCACTTCCTCAATGGTCGGCGCTGGTTTGTCGTATAGGTAAATCGATTTTGACTTTGCCGCGCCAATCGCTTGGTTGATGCGAAACCACTCGTCATCGCCCAGGTTGCCCGTGCGCATGTGGTGGAGCGACACTTCCTGATCGATCGCGATACACCGCATTCCTACCTGATCGCGGCCTTGCTCGCCCGTGATGATTCCAGTCGGTTTGGAGGATGACAGCGCCAAATTCAGCATGAACGCGGTCTTTCCCATTGCCGGCCGACCCGCCACCACGATCAAATCATCTTCAAAAAAACCGCCCATAGCGCTATCGATATCCTTGAATCCCGTGCTGATTCGATTGGTGGAGCTGTCAATCAGGTCAATGACAGAACTCATCGCTTCCGCCAAGCTGCAACTGTAACTTTTCCGCGATGCTGTCAGGTTGATCAAGTCTCGAATGTGCCGATCCACCTCTTCGATGTTCTGCAGATCGACTAATTGCTTGCCGATCGAGATCGCACGTCGCTGAATGCTGTACTGGCGGACAGTGTTCGCGTAGGTTTCCACGTTCGCCGTCGATGCAGTTTGTTGAACCATATGCACCAACGCTTCCAGCCACCCCTTTTTTGGCGCTGGCACGTCGTCGCGCTCCAATTGCTCGGTCAAAGACACCGGATCAATTGTTTCACGTGAAACATTTAGCTGGTTTATCGCCCGCCAGATACTTTGGTGCATCGGCCGGAAGAAATCCTCAGCCGCTAGATTGCATTTTGTTAAACAGGAACCGTCGACCATGACAGCCCCTAAAACCGCTTCCTCTGATTCGAGGGAATATACCCGCTGGGTCATGACCCGAATTTCCTGTGCGTGCGCGCCTCAGTGACTGTAGCCGCTCCTGCGTAACTTCGCGGCTGTCGACTAAGGTTCCGTTTGTAAACGTCGCGCATTCTGTTTCGCCACGTAGCTTCCCAATCCAGTTTGGTACCGCGGGCCCCTGGAACCCCTTTCCAGTAATCCACGAACTCAGAGGTCTCCACGGATAGTTCAAGTGTCGGGGTGTTCTCTGCTGCCCAACGTAGCATGTCATTAGTCAGCTCGAATGGAATTTTTATTCTGGTTCCCCGTTTTCCAGATTTTATTTGTTCATCAGCACCAGCCGCAGGCTGTGTGCCATCAGTGCTGTCAGTTTTTGATGAAGTGGTATTGTTCTTATTCTTATCTGCTTCTGCTTCTGCTTCTGCATTGGTGTACGGCGGCCTACTTTGTCTACGTTTGTCTACACCATTATCTACATTGTCTACAGAATTGGGGGTTTTCGCCCGTTTATCCGCGATCCAGTTACGTTTGTATTCCCGGCGCTCCTCCTCGTCACGCAAAGTTCGGTACTTGTCGTAGTTCAAAATGCGCCAGCCGCCCTCTGTATCTTCAATACGGCGACCTTCATTATCTTTGGTGCGTGAATACTTATCCGGCTGTCTAAACTTCTCCAGCGCGCGTTCGGTGGCTTCCAATGACACCCTGGCAATCGCTGCTAACCCGGGGACGCTTGCCCATATCCGGCCTTTGGCATCGGTCATCGCCAGAAGTGTGATCCATACCACCTTTGTTTCTGGATCTTCACACCACACTGTAGACGCCGTGATACTTGAAAATAGCTTAGTGAAACTAGCTGACATGATTCACCTTTGTAGAACTTTGTAGACTCGACAATCGACAAAATAACACATCCTCTGTGCGTTACACCACATAGACGAAAATATTTTTCTGACAGCAAAACACCCCTTTCGGGGTGCTTCACTTTTTCTTTTTGGGTAACTATTGGGTAATGGTGCGCTGTATTGGTATGGTTTTCTCAAGCATGGTGGCACACTTCAGTCTACTGGTTTGCTCAATCGACCTGGTTCATTTTAATCAGTGGGGTTACTAATTCGATGTGATTCACTTTCATATGTTAGGTGACTAACCTACTATGATTCACTGTACTTTTTTGGGTGACTTGCCTACTCTGGTTCGTTCTCTCAGTTTGGTTTTCTTCAAGGGAATGACTCGTTTCTTCATGTTGGATTACTCTGCGTGCCGGACTCGCTCTCACATTTTGGGTTACTACTTTCTCATGACACACTTGTCTACTAAGGGTTTCTTAATTCACGTGGTTAACTTAGGTTCCAAGGGTTACTTATATCTGTAGATACGCTGTTTTGCATAGGGATTCTACGTGTCAAGGGCTCACTAATTGAATATGGGTTACTGACTGAAGTTGATACATTTGCGAGTTGTGGTTTTCTCGAACATGGTGATTCATTAGTGCCGAATGGGTTGCTTGTATTCTGTGATACACACCGGCCACATCCTTGTGACCAATATTGATGCACTACACTAGCTAGGGTTACTTTCCTTTGATGGTTACAACTTCATCATTATTGCTTTAATCTCCGCATCAGTCATACCAACTTCTGCGGCTTTTGCAATCGCTGCTCGTCTGGAATTAATCAAATGTTGTGTATGCGTGTCCTCTATCGTCGGCTCCACAATATTAATTGCAAGCAGTGGTACATACCAAACGCCATCCATTTTCACCATCAAGATATCCCTTATTGGGCCATCCGTTCCTTGTACGTATTTGCGTTTTGACAAGCGTTGCGCCGTTGCTTCAATCTCACATACAGCGATCGGCACATCATGACCCCGCCCTTCAGTGCAGTCGGTGTTTGTGTAAGCGACCCAAACTGGTTTTGTGATAGTCATTTGTTGCTCCTGAAGTTTTTACGCTGCGTGCTTGCGACCAAGCTTCGCTTCGGCGTACGGTAATGACACTGGCAATCCTTCTAAAGTGCGCCAATTAGTGTACAAATCAATCAAGAAGATCTTGATCATGTAACGCAAACTCATGTTATGTCGGTGCTTTTTCGCGCTGTACTTTGTGAATCCTTTCTCTGCCATTTCTACTTTGAGCGCAGCTTCATTCGCGATGCCGTAGCGCGCATGATTCTCTAAGCGATGTTTGTAATCATCGTAAATCTTTCGGTACGTTTCGTTGTTCATGCGCAAGAACGAGGTTGCCAGCACGCCGATCAACTTCGATTTCAACCACGGATTGAATGTGATCGAGTCGCGTTCTTTTTCTTCCTTGTCCTTGGTCAAGTACTTCACGCGAATTAAATGCTCTGTACGCTTTGAACGACCTGCGCCGTCTGGTGCCACATCCAATCCCGCGTACTTCCAAATGCACGAGGAATGCCGTGCACGATGAATATCTATTTCCGAAATGATCACCCCCGCCATGGCCGGTCCAATCCCTTTGATGGTCGTGAGGTATTGCGTGAACACTGGTATCGTTTCCAGCACAACATTTAAGCGCTTGAAAGTACGTTGTTCCTGATCTTCAAGATCAAGATATTGTTCAACCAACGCCAGCTCTGTTTCATTGCTGATCAATTCGTTGCCAATGAACGGCTTTGGTTCTCCTTTCTTTTTCTTGAAGTCCGCGACCGCCGTGCCGAGTAACTTGTAATTTGCTTTCAACTTGGCAATCAAGTCCTCTGCTTCTGCGGATAAACCGTCTTCTTCAGGTTCAGATGGTTGTACACCAAGTTTCGCTTTGAAGTTGGCAACAAGTCGATTGCCCATTTGAATACGCATTTTTTGAATATCGTACACACCGCGAACGATGGGACGAATTGACTCTCGAATATTTGACATGATCATCTCCTACATTTGTTTTAACTGGATTACTACTATCGTCTGGTTCACTAACTTTGCATGGTTTTCTGATACTTGATGATTCACTTTATTGGTCTGGTCGTCGTGTTTTCGTTGGTTCATTCGATGCCATGGATTACTCCGTCAGATGGACTCACTTGTTCAATATGGGTTACTAGCTTAGATAGATTCGTTTCGTTAGTACGGATTGCTCCACAGATTTGACTCACTTTGTAGGGATGGGTTGCTAATCATTTAAAGTATTTGCATGTTACCCACTTGTATTACCGAAATGCAAGTGCTATCTTTAGACCCACAACAATTCCTACCCACATCTGGAGATGAAGATGAACGAAGTCGTAGACCGCAGTCTCGGCCTTGGCGCGAGCGATGCTGCCGTTGCCATTGGCAAAAGCAAGTGGAAAACCCCTTACCAACTTTTTCGAGAGAAAGTGTTCGGTGATGCGCCGGATATTTCCGAGTTACTTCATATTGAAGTGGGTAATGCGCTCGAACCCGTTGCGATCAAACGCTTCGAGCGAAACAACAACCTTACAGTGGGTCATCGACAGGATGTTTTGTATGATAAGAAACGTCCTTGGCGATGGGTAACACTCGATGGTGTAGCAAGTGATAATGGCTTGGTTGAAGCCAAATCAGTGGGCTTCGCAGATCCTAACGAATGGGGTGAAGATCAGTCGGACTTTATTCCGCTACATTATTACATCCAAGTTCAGCATGGTTTGGATATTGCCGATCTCAAGCATGCTTACGTACCAGTGATCATGTTGAATCGCTCAGAGCGCTTGTATCAGATTACGCGTGACGATGAGTTCATTAACAAACTAGTGAAGCTGGAAGAAAAGTTTTATCACGACTACTTGCTTCCAAAAGTCGCGCCGCCGCTCACAAACATGATTGATTTTGCGATTGCACACCCATTTGATAACGGAACATCGATCATGGCCACGCACTCCGTACTGGCGACCGCTACATTATTCAAGGACACCAAGTCTCGAATTAAGGAACTTGAAGAACAAGAAGAAAGACTCAAGTTTCAGGTAGCTGCATTCATGGGTGATGCAACGACGTTGTTGGATCTGAATGGCTTGCCAGTGCTCACCTACAAACAACAGTCGCGTACCACGCTGGATAGCAAAGGCATCAAGAAAGATCATCCTGCTATCGCGGATGCCTATTCCAGCACCACCAGCTTTCGTGTCATGAGGATCAAGTAATGGCTACTACAGTCGGACAACCCAACAAAACTGCTACAAGCACAGGCCAAGGTGCTATGGCACCAGCGAAACCATCATCACCTAGCGCCGATACGTCCGTGGTAATGCGAATTGCGCAACGCTACAAAGTGGATGAGCGAAAGTTACTTGAAACACTTAAGAATACTTGCTTTCAAACGCGTAACAATCAACAGATAACAGACGCACAGATGATGGCGCTGTTGGTTGTTGCCGATCAATACAAACTCAACCCGTTCACGAAAGAACTGTTTGCATTTCCTGATAAGCAGAACGGTATCGTGCCTGTTGTATCGGTGGACGGCTGGGCGCGCATCATCAATGAGAACCCTCAGTTGGATGGGCTTGAGTTTAATTACAGTGAAGACACTGTTTCGATTGACGAACATCACAAGGCATGTCCGGCATGGTGTGAAGTGGTGATTTATCGTAAAGACAGATCACATCCGACTCGTATCAAGGAATATCTTGACGAAGTGTATCGACCGCCTTACATGAAAGATGGTCGTGCGATACCCGGTCCATGGCAAACCCACACGAAACGATTCTTGCGACACAAAACATTGATTCAAGGATCACGTATCGCGTTTGGTTTCTCTGGTATTTACGACGAGGATGAAGCAGAGCGTATCCGTGAAGCCAATGAGCATGTCGTTGTGACGGTACCCGTCGGCGGTGCAACCCGTGCCGAGCAAGCGCGTGCCGCACTAGGCGTACCACTTCCTGTTGCGCCACCAGCGGCACCATTGGAGCCAGAAGGCGAACAGGAAGTGATGACAGAGCGCCAATTTGCTGCTGAGCACGAACAGACACCAGCATCATCACAAGACGAAACATTGGATCAACATGCTATCCGGGTATTGCGTGCATGCAAAACCAGAAACGACTTGCGTGTGGTGTGGGATGGATTGATCGAACAGTATCTCGAAGGAAATACCGAGATCCCTTCCAATGTTGAAGATGAGTTCAACACCCGTCTTGATGTGCTCTCAAGGAAATAATCATGTCAGAAGATCAAATACCCTATGTGGTAACTGTGCCGCCCGAAGTTGAAACAGCGCCTAACGTCAAGCAATTGGTCGTTACGACTCAAGATGCAAGAGATGTCGCCAATAAGCTGGTGGTGTCTTCTCCAGATACGTACAACCAAGCGGCAGAGTTGATCAGCAAGATCGCGATGGCCGCAAAACGATTGGAGGATGAACGACTCTCCATCACGCGCCCAATGGATGCCGCCAAGAAACGGGTGATGGATTGGTTTCGTGGACCACTCTACACATTGGACGCGACGCGCGAGGTGTTGCGTAAAAAGATGGTGACCTTCACCACAGAGCAAAACCGGCTCCGTGAAGAAGAGCGCCAGCGTGCTGAAGCTGCGGCACGCCAACAACGTGAGGAAGCTGCACGATTGGTACGCGAAGAACAAGAACGCGCCCAGGCTGAACAGGCTCGCTTACAGGAAGAGCAACGGCAGGCCGAGCAATTGGCACAGGAAGCAGCCCAGCGTGCCGCTGCTGCTACCACGGATGAAGACCGTGCCAATGCGGAGAAGGAACAGAAACGTCTCAAGCTGGAGCAATTGCGTGCCGCGAACCGTGCCGAGCAGGCAGCAGAACAATCCGTGGAGCGGGTTGAGCAGATTGAAACGACCGCCATTGAACCTTTGTTCGTTCCTCAGACTGAGGTGACCAAGGCCAAGGGCATCGCACAACGTAAGGTAGCGAAGTACCGCATCAACGATCTCAGCAAGATCAATGCGAACTTCATGGTGCCAGATGAGAAAGCTATCGGCGCAATGGTTCGTTCGATGGGTACCAACGCCAAGAAGGTCATTGGTGAAGGCATCGAGATCTGGCTGGAAGATGATCTAACCGTGAGGGCTAAGTCATGAGCACAGAAATACAAGCCTCACAATCTTTCCAACAGAAAATGTTCGAGAGAATCAAAGAACAGATCGGCGACCTCATGACCGAGGACGATCTTAAAAACGTCGTTAATGCAGCGATGCAGAAAGCGTTCTTTGATAAACGACTGACTTCAGATCACTACCCTAGAGAAATGGAGCCGCTATTTGTTGAGCTGATCAGAAACCTGATGGCCACCAAAGTGGAAGCAGCGATGAAGGACTGGCTTGATAAGCATCCTGGCGAGATGGAAAAGATCGTAACTGATGTTATCGGACAAGGACTGATCAACATCATAACAAACCACCTAAACTCGAAGGCATCGTGGCCATTGCAACAACTCGCAGAGCAACTTAGACAGAAAGGCATTCTCACATGAGCAACCACAAGTACCCACGCTTCGACAGTTGGGGCGGTATGAAGAAAAACACGACTGCGAAATGCGATGCAACCGGCTGCGACAAGCTGGCAATAAAGCGCATATTCGTACAGGAGTCATACATGCGCGGCGATGATCAATGCGTCAAGGCTTGTGCAGATAATGCAGCGATTAAAGATTGTGTTGAATTCTGTAAACAGTTTCCCCCAGAGGCTTGGAAATAATATGAACATAGTACGTCTCAACGTCTTCGCGACGCCGGAACAAATCGCATACATCAAACATTGCAAATCTATGCCATTAATGGGTTTTACAAATCCAGCACCTCCTGGACCTGGTGTGTCGCCAGTTGTTCCATTCTGTGAGTCACCACTTGAAGCAGCGCATAACGCAGCCTTGCAACAAGGGTTACCGGAGTTTGACGGCTTCTATGGAATTGATCTGTCCAATGGTGAATTCATCAAGGCTGGGTAACATGACCACAGAGCATTATATTCACGGTTACTGCGCTCACTGTGGCAAGTTGGTTAACATTCAGACTACTGGTGTTAAAGAAGACCATGAACAAACACAACCGATGCCGCTGTTGGAAGACACTCAACGCATTCCGCACTTAGCTGAGCAACAGGACAAAGCTAAGGAACATTCTGTCTTTGAAGCCATTGAAGTGTGGCGCAGCAAGTTTTGGGGATAACATCATGATCGTTACTGAAGAAGACGCGAAAACAAAGTGGTGTCCGATGGTTCGCCATATCGAACGTCAAGATAGCGGCGAGTCATCAAACAATCGATGTTTTCCTGTCGACGACCCTAAGAACACTGGCATAAGTAATAATGTGTGGAACAAATGCATCGGCTCTCACTGCATGATGTGGCGCCGCACCAATGCTGTCAGCGAAATTGACCTTCGTGGATATTGCGGTCTAGCTGGAAAAACATAACTTACCCACTCATTCACTGAAACCTACCCACCTGTTTATTAGAACCTACCCACCCCTTTGGAGATGACAATGCCTGCTACAAGAATTTACGTTACAACCAACACCCAAACCAAAGAAGAATGTTTGGTTGATGCTCGCTCTATACAACAAGCGCGCAGCTTCATTGCGAAGCCACTAATCGGCGTACGTGTCGCCAGCCAACGAGACGTGGCGCGATTGGTGTCACAAGGTGTCTTGGTTCAGGAAGCCATCGATGGCGGTGAGGATACAACCAATGGATAAGATCACCGAAGCCATGGTGATGGATTCGTTACGTATTTCACTCGGTAAGATCAAGTCGGTTCGAGTTGGCTTAGGCGACTATCAAGAGTGTATGTACGGCTATCACTTCACACTTGGCACTGATGCTTCGAGCGTCAATACATCATGGTGCACATGGGATCCAGCTACCATAGTTCGTTCAGACTATTGCAACTGGACCGAAGCTGATCGTGACACAGAGCTTGCCATGAACGATAGAAAGATGTCACAACTGTTGAAAGATGCCAAGGTAGATAACGTCAACGATCTCATCGGCATACCGGTGGAAATTACTTTCGCTGGTGGCAACGTACTACGTAAATGGCGAATCTTGAAGGAGGTTCTATGACTGCTTACGTTTTTGATACCGAGTGCACTGGCATTGATGATCCAGAAATCATTCAGGCCGCGTACTATCCCATCGGCGAACCGCGATTCGGTTATGACTTCCCGCTTGGTATTGGCTGGTCTGAATTGCGAAAGCCAACCAAGCGTATCGAATGGGGTGCTATCGCGACACATCACATCTTTCCAAGCGAATTGGAAGGCAAGCCACCATCATCTGAGTTTGAGCTGCCAGAAGATTGTGAGTACTTGATCGGTCACAACATCGACTTTGACTACAACGCCATCAAAAGCCGTTCGTGGTATCCAAAGATCAAACGCATCTGCACGTATGCGATTTCCCAGCACCTGTTTCTGGATGCAGATTCTTACTCACTGGTAGCGCTGGTGTATATGTGCCTTGGTGAATCGATGCGGGATTACGCCAAGAACGCCCATAACGCGAGTACTGACTGCATCATCACTGCCCACTTGTTGAATGAAATCGCCAAACGTTTGGGCGTCAAAACGTTTGAAGAACTATGGCATATCAGCGAGCAATGTCGCATTCCGCGCATCATCAGCTTCGGTAAGCACAATGGTACGCCGCTGGAAAAGATCCCGAGTGATTACATCAATTGGTATCTGCGCCAACCAGAGCAGACCGATAAGTATCTGTCAAAAGGGTTGACCATGGTGCGCAATGGCAGCTACAAGCCACCTAAATTACCCACTTCGGTAATATCGTGATAGGATGTCACCCGGTGTCATTTCGATAACAACGTTAGGTAATATATGCCATCCATCGCAAAACAATACCACCCGGTCTACAACGACAAAGGAAAGCTAATCGCCATTCCAGATGTCAAGCAAACCCGTCTTAAAACGGTTGCTGTTCGTACTGGGTATC
>Ga0302322_100006786_pt1 | contig 10187 bp, 5 predicted proteins | sample Fen_T0_2_FD_203757 | JGI IMG/M metagenome (GOLD analysis project Ga0302322, IMG submission 203757) | Peat permafrost microbial communities from Stordalen Mire near Abisko, Sweden - Fen_T0_2 | ecosystem: Environmental > Terrestrial > Soil > Wetlands > Permafrost | place: Sweden: Abisko... | reverse complement strand
TGCGGCGCATCTCGCTGTGCCAGAACTGGCATTTCCAGGCGATCGAGCGCTTCGCCCACCTGTCGTCCATCACCGACTACCAGGCCGGCAGCGTCATTTTCCCGGAGAACGAGTTCAACGAGTACTTCTTCATCATTTTCGAGCAGGACGCGCTGGTGACCCGCAAGGGCCGGCGGCTGGCGGTGATCCATGCCGGGGATTTCTTCGGCGAGATCGGCCTGCTGCAAAACAGCGCCGCCAACGCGCAGGTGGCCGCGCGACAGGACATGCGCTGCCTGAGCATCTCCCGCGTCGAGTTCCTGCGCTTCGTCACCCACAATTACACCGTCGCGCTGGAGCTGGAGCGCGTCAGCTCGAAGCGGCTGGGCCGGCCCATCTTCCCCCTGAAAAAGGGCAACTTCCGTTCCACCTGACCGGCGCCAGAGGTGGTAGGCCGCCGGCTTGCAGGCGCTGGTTTGAGCGCGAGCACGCCCCTCGACCGGCTCGGGGCCTTGAGCTTGCCGAAACGGCTCGCTGCCGACGCCGCAGATCCAACTGCGCCACCGCCGATCAACCGCACACTTCGCGGTGCACGGCGATGACGGAATCCGCGAGGTGGTCGGCGTCCGCCGCGGTGTAGAGCCAGCCGATCGGCAGTGCGATGAACCGCTTCGTCAGGTCCTCCGTGCGCGGAAAATCCTGCGCCCGGTAGCCCACGGGCGGCCAGGGCTTCTCGTCGCGGAAGGGCGAGAGCGCCGGATGCTGGGTCATGTGCGAGCTCTTCAGGTAGTCGCGGTTGTATTGCGGATAGGTGCCAGTGCGGGCCCCGCAGTTCACGTTGCGCGCATCCAGCTTCTCGCGGAACGCCGCCACCTGCGCGGCGTCGTGGAGGAACAGGTAGATCTCGAACCCGAAATCCCCCGCGGGATCCGGCACGCGGCGCAGGGCCAGGCCCTTGAGCCCCTGCAGCCGGGGCAGGATCCGGCCCTGGAGCGACCGGCAGTGGTCGCGCATGCGGTCCACCTTGCGCAGCTGCGCCAGCGCCATCGCGCCAGCCAGCTCGGAAAGCCGGTACTGCCCGCCCACCATCGGCGGCTCGTGCGGCGGCACGATCCCGGCGTGATACGGCCGGTAGTTGCCGAGGTCGCTGGTCCGGACCGCGCGCTCGTAGATGCGCTGGTCGCGGGTGACCACCATGCCGCCCTCGCCGCAGGTCGCGACCTTGTTGAACTGGAAACTGTAGGTCGCCACATCGCTCCACGTGCCGATCTGCCGGCCGCGGTAGCGCGTGCCCAGCGACTGGGCGCAGTCCTCGATCACGTGGATGCCGCGGCGGTGCGCCTCGTGCTCGATCGCCTCCATCTCCGCCGCCACCCCCTGGTAATGGACGATCATGACTGCGCGCGTGCGCGGCGTGGCGAGCCGCGCGATCTCGGACGGGGGCATGTTGAGCGAATCGTCGATCTCGGCGAGCACGGGCCGGGCGCCGGAGCGGACGATGGCCGTGAAGCACGCGATCCAGCTCCACGCGGTGAGGATCACCTCGTCGCCGGGGCCGATCCCGATCGCCGCGAGCGCGACCTCGAGCGCGCCCGTGCCGCTGCTCACCCCGAGGGCATAGTCCGTCCCGATGTATTCACGGAATTCTTTCTCCAGCTGCGCGACCATCGGCGGCGTCGGCTTGAAGTCCCCGCCATAATAGCGGAAGGGCTCCTTGCGGCGGAGCACGTCGAGGACCAGCGCCTCCTCCTCGGCGCCAATGGCGGAGGAACCCAGACCGGGGATGGGACGCGGACGCAGAGCGGGTGCAGTCATGCACACATTCATTTTCCTTTGTACCCGGAATGACAAATCAGAAAGCACGCGCCCCGGGCGGTCCCCGCACAAAACCGTTGCCGCGCGCGCGGGACGAAGCTTGCTTGGGCGGGAATGAAACCAGTCTGCCGTGAGGGCTCCGCTCGCCAGAACCCGCCCCGCCATGGCTGCTGAAATCATCGCCCGCGACCTCGGGATTCCCGTCCAGGGTGTCAGTTGGGTGCGCCTGCACCCGGGCCAGACCGCCGACGGCCGGGCGTCGCTCCTCGCCTCGATGAGCCAGAACCACGGCGGGCTCTTCGTCGTCGACATCGACCTTGCGACCGGCCACTGCCGCCAGTTCCCCGTGTCGAACCGCCGGGATTCGACGTTCACCCCCGCCGCCTATCGCTCGCTACGCACCGGTCTCCTGTACATTGGCTCCGCCTGGGACGCCCACCTGCACCGGTTCGACGCCAATCACCCCGAGCGCGGCATCGAGGACCTGGGCAAGATCGACCCGGGCGACGCGATTTTTCCGACGGGGATCTGCGAGTCGGTCGACGGCGCGATCTGGATCGGCAGCTGCAATGGCGCGCGCCTCGTGAAGTTCGATCCCGCCACCGGCGCCTTCACCCGGTACGGCCCGATGGATGAGGTCGACAACTACCTCTACCCGCTGGCCGGTGATGACGGTTCGCTCGCGGCCCTCGTGCGGGTCGTGCGCCCGCACATCATCGTCATCGACCCGGCCGCCGGCGAGCACCACGAGGTCGGCCCGGCCATCGTCGACACGACGGACAAGTCCCAATTCCTGAAACTGCTCAAGGGCGTCGATCGCCGGCTCTACCTCGATTCCCACGCCGGCCGGTTCCGGATCGACGGGATGAACCTGACGTCCGTGAACGAAATCCCCGCCCTGCTCGCCGGCATTCCCATCGCCGGCACGCACCGCTACCAGGCCCCGCTCGCCATGCCCGGCGGCTGGATTGTGCACTTCACCGATGACAACGACGTCGGCGGCGGCACGCCCCGCCACGTCCTGGTCGCGAACATCAATCCGCTCATCCCCTCGCGCGTGCTCACGCTCGACTGGGTCGGCGGCGGCTCGAATCTGCACGCGTTCGACGTCGGCCCCGGTGGCAACCTTTATGGCTCGAGCTACATGCCAAACCTCCTGTGGCGCTCCGCGCCGGACGGTTCCGCAATGGAGGATCTCGGCAAGCATACGTTCGCGATGGGCGACGCGTACTCGGTCGTCACCGTCGGAGAAAAAGTCTACCTCGGTTCCTATCCCGAGGCGCGGCTCTCCGTTTTCGACCCGGCGAAACCGCGGCACTTTGGCACCGGGCCCGACGACAACCCGCGCGATCTCGGCCGCCCCGACCAGATCAGCTACCGGCCCAATGCCCTGATCGCCATGCCGGATGGCAAACTCTGGATGGGCTCTGCGCCCGACTACGGGCTGGTCGGCGGCACGCTGGCCCGGTTCGACCCGCCAACCGGCGGATGGATTTCGCACCGCGCCATCGTGCCGGACACGTCGCCCGCCTCGCTGCTCTACCTGCCGGAATTGAAGCAAATTCTCGTCGGCTTGAGCGCCGAGGCCGGCACCGGCGTGACGACCACCCGGCGGCTCGGCGGCACATTCGCCCTCTGGGATCCGGCCAGGGACGAGCTCGCCTGGTCGGGCGACCTCGGCCTCGACCACCTCGCCGACATCACCTCGCTGGCGCCGGCGGGCGGCGGCCTCGTCTACGCCCTTATCGGCCGCGGCGATCATCTGCTCGCCCAGGGCGCGCCTGAAATCACCCCGCGCATTGCGCTCATCGACCCGGCCAAGCGCCGGCTCGTCGCCTCGGCGTGGCTGCCCGCGGATTTCGGCCCGCTGTCGTGGCAGGGGCTGTTCTCCCTGCGCGTCGGCCCGGGCGGCGTGGTCTATGGCGCCACGGGCTATTGCGTCTTCCGCCTCAAGCCCGGCACCTGCGAGGTCGAGCGCATCTGGCAAAAGGTGTACAAGGCGAAACGCGACTCCGTCGTCTGGATCAATTCCGCCGACCCGGACGTCATCGACGTCGTCGGCCCCATCATCGGCCGCCAATTCTATTTCGCCACAGGCTGGCGGCTCCGCGCGCTCACGCTCCCTGAATGAAACTGTCCCGCCTCCTCTTTCTGCTGCTGTCCGTCACCTCCCCCATGACCGCTTCCCCCGCTTCCGGAGAACCCATCGCCCGCGATCTTGGCATTCCCGTCAAGGGCGTGAGCTGGGCCCGCCTTCATCCCGGCCGGACCGCCGCCGGCCAACCCTCGCTCCTCGCCTCGATGAGCCAGAACAACGGCGGGCTCTTCGTCCTCGATATCGACCTCGCGACCGGCCACTGCCGCCAGCTGGCCGTCCATGACCCGGTGAACTCCATCTTCTCCTCCGGAGCGTTCCGCTCGATGCTCACCGGCATCCTCTACATCGCCTCAGGCTGGGATGCCCACCTGCACCGCTACGACGCCAACCACCCGGAGCGCGGCCTCGAGGACCTCGGCAAGTTCGACCCGGAGAGCACCGCCCCGTTCGCCGTCTGCGAACGGCCCGATGGCACCATCTGGATCGGCGCGTATCCCGGCGCCCGGCTGACCCGCTACGATCCCGCCACTGGCAAGTTCACCAGCTTCGGGCGCATGGACGCGACCGACAACTACGTCTATCCGCTCTCCGGCGACGACGGCTCGCTCGCCGCAATCGTGAAGGTCGTCCGCCCGCACCTCATCACCATCAATCCCGCGACCGGCGAGCACCGCGAGGTCGGCCCCTGCATCACGGATCCATCCGACAAATCGCGCTTCCTTAAATTCTTCAAGGGCACCGACCGCCGTCTCTATCTCGACTCACACGCCGGCAAATTCCGCGTCGACGGCATGAACCTCACGCCCGTCACCGAGGTGCCGCCGCTGCTGCCCGGCATCCCCGCGACCTACGAGCACGCTTCCCAGGGCCCCGTCGAGATGCCGGGTGGCTGGACCGCGCATTTCCTCGACGACAATCTCAACGGCACCGGCACCCCGCGCCGCGTGCTCCTCGCGAACACCAACCCCCTCGTTCCCTCGCGCACGCTCGTGCTCGACTGGGTCGGAGGCGGCTCGAACATCCACATCATCGACCCCGGCCCCGGCGGCCTGCTCTACGGCTCAAGCTATATGCCAAACCAACTTTTCCGCGTCAAAATTGGCGCGGAAAAGTTGTCCCCGGCAGCGCCGGGGACGGCGCCAGCCGGTTTGCCCTCCGAAGCTTTAGCGAAGGAGGGCCTTTCCGCGGACCTTCCGGAAATCGAGGACCTCGGCGTGCACTCGATCGCGATGGGCGAGGCCTACTCCACGGCGGTCCTCGACGGAAAACTTTACCTGGCCTCCTATCCCGAGGCGCGGCTCTCCGTCTTCGATCCGGAAAAGCCGCGAAACTTCGGCACTGCCCCCGGCGCCAACCCGCGTGACCTCGGCCGCCTCGACGCCGTCGGCTACCGCCCCAACGCCCTCGTCACCACGCCGGACGGAAAACTCTGGATGGGCTCCGGCCCCGACTACGGCCTCCGCGGCGGCACCCTCGCCTGGTACAACCCGAAGACCGGCGATAAGAAATCCCACCGCGCCATCGTGCCGGACACCTCGCCCGCCGCGATGCTCTACCTGCCGGAGCTGAAGCAGATTCTCATCGGCCTCAGCATCGAGGCCGGCACCGGCGTGACGATCCAGCGTCTCAACGGCGCCTTTGCCCTCTGGGATCCGGCGAAGGACGAGCTGGTCTGGTCCGGCGACCTCGGCTTGGCCGACCTCGCCGATGTCACCTCGCTCGCCCCGGCCGGCAACGGACTGGTCTACGCGCTGATCGGCCGCGGTGACCACATCCTCACCGCCGGCCCGCCGGAAATCCGCCCGCGGCTCGCCCTGATCGATCCGGCGAAACGCACCGTCGTCGCGTCCGCTTGGCTGCCCGAGGATTTCGGCCCGCTCTCTTGGCACGGGCTGCACTCGTTGCGCGTCGGGTCGGGCGGCGGCGTCTACGGCGCCACCGGCTACTGCGTCTTCCGCATCAAGCCGGGCACCTGCGAGGTCCAGCGCATCTGGCAGAAGGTCTACAAGCCGAAGCGCGACTCCCTCGTCTGGCTCAACTCCGCGTTCCCCGACGTCATCGACGTCGTCGGGCCCATCGTCGGCCGGCAGTTTTACTTTGCCACCGGCTGGCGGTTGCGTGTGCTGACTCTTCCCGAATGAAACTGCCGAGTCTCCTTGTCCTGTTGCTGTCCGTCACCTCCCCCATGACCGCCACACCCGCCTCCCCTGCCGGAAAATTCCTCGTGCGCGACCTCGGCGTGCCGATCAAGGCCGTCAACTGGGTGCGCCTCCACCCCGGTCGCGGCCCCGACGGCAAGGCCTCGCTGCTCGCCTCGATGGGCCAGAACAACGGCGGGCTCTTTGTCATCGATATCGACCTCGCCACCGGCCACTGCCGGCAGTTCAACGCTCCCTCGGCGAAGATGCAGTATCCCACGGCGTCCTTCCGCAGCCCGCGCACCGGCGCGCTTTACGTCGGCGAGCACACCACCGGCCACCTCCTGCGTTACGACCCCGCGCACCCCGAGCGCGGCCTGGAGGACCTCGGCGTGATCGACGGCGCGCACGCGACCTTCCCGACCGGCATCACCGAGGCGACCGATGGCACGCTGTGGATCGGCGCCTACCCCGACTGCACGCTCACACACTACGATCCGGCCACCGCCACGTTCACCCGCATCGGGTCGACGGACGACACCGACAAATACCTCTACCCGATCGCCGGCGCCGACGGCACGCTCGCCGCGCTGAGCAAGGTCGTCCACCCCCACCTCATCGTCATCGACCCCAAGACCGGCGCGAAACAGGCCGTCGGCCCCGAGATTTCGCCCGAGGACAAGGCCCAGCACCTGCTCTTCTACAAGGGCGTGGACGGCCTGCTCTACCTCGAGACCCACGCCGGCAACTTCCGCGTGCGCGGCGACCGGCTCGAGCCCGCCGCCTACCTGCCGCCGCCGCTCCCGCCGTTCTACCCCGCCGGCAACGTGACCGTGCCCTTCCGCGATCCGCTCCCCATGCCGGACGGCAGCATCGCGATGTGGGACGACGGCGACGACGGCGCGGGCACGTTCCACAAGATCCGCCTCGCCAGCACCAACCCCACCGTCGCCACCCGCGTCCTTCCCCTCGACTGGAAGGGCGGCGGCTCGAACCTTTTCGTCCTGCACCGCGGCCTCGACGGCAACCTCTACGGCTCGAGCTTCCTGCCCGAGCACATCTTCCGCTGCGCGCCCGACGGCTCCGGCATGATCAACCTCGGTCGCTGCAGCCTCATGCTCGGCGAGGCCTACACCATCGGCAACTTCAGCGACGGCACGATGTGCTTCGGCTCCTACCCGCACTCGAATATTTCCCTCTACGACCCGAAGCGGCCGTGGCGTTTCGGCGCCGACTCCGACGGCAACCCGCGCGACATTGGCCGCCTCGACGACATCGGCATCCGCCCGGTGGGCATGGCCATCATCCCCGCGCTGACCAAGCCCGACGGCTCGCCGGTGCACGAGAAGATGTGGATCGGCAACATGCCCGACTACGGCATCTGGGGCGGCACGCTCGCGTGGCTCGATCCCAAGACACTCGCCTCGGCCAGCCACCGCAACCTCCTCCCGGATTGCGCGCCGTTCTCGCTCCTCTTCCTGCCAGACTCGAAGCAACTCCTCGTCGGCATGAGCGTCGAGGGCGGCACCGGCACCAAGCCGAAGGCCAAGCACGGTGCCTTCGTCATCTGGGACCCCATCGAGGACAAGCCGGTCTACTCCGGCGACTTCGGCATCAAGAACCTGCCGGACGTCAGCGCGCTGGTCCCCGCCGACCACGGCCAGGTATATGCGCTGCTCAGCTACACGCGCTGGACCGCCGAGCTGCTCGGCGCCGGCGCGTCGCGCATCGCGCTCGTCGATCCCGCCACCCGCAAGGTTCTCGCCGAGGTGCCGATCCCCGCCGAGTTCGGCCGGATGGCCGAGCAGATCCAGTTCACCCTCTTCCGCGGGCCCGACGGCGTCTACGGCATCACCGAGCGCGTGCTCTACCGGGTGAAACCCGGCACCTGCGAACTGGAAGTCGTCTGGCGCGCGCCCGAGGGCGACCAGCTCGACATCCCCGGCCCGTGGATCGGCAAGACCTTCTACTTCGCGACCGGCTGGCGGCTCCGCACGCTGACCCTGCCGTGAGTGATTTGAAGGGACACAGAGTTCACCGAGATGACACGGAGCTCACAGAGATCGGAATACTTTGGATCCATCGTCTTCCTCCGTGACCTTTATCTCCCCTCCGTGACCTCCGTGTCAAAAAACTCCCCCGCCTGCACCCCATGACCGAACAGATCAAAATCAACTGGTACCGCTGCAAGGTGGACAAGGCCGTCATGAGCGAGCTCATGAAGAAGAGCGACGCCCGCGGCTTCCTCCAGGCCGGGTCGCAGCTCCTGCTCTTCGCCGCCACCGGCACGTTCGCCTACCAAGTATTCCTCCGGCTCCACGCCGACACCTGGCACTGGGCGCTGCCGCTGCTGCTGTTCGCGCTGTTTCTCCACGGGACCAACGGCACGTTCTTCGGCGGCATCGCCGGGCACGAGCTCTGCCACAAGACGCCCTTCGCCACGCCGTTCTGGAACACGTTTTTCCTGAAAATCTTTTCCTTCCTCGGGTGGTTCGACCCGGTCGGCTACCGCGCCAGCCACATCCGCCACCACCAGGCCACGACCCACGCGGACTACGACGGCGAGGTCGTCCTGCCGCTCGGGCTCGACTGGCACGGGTTCAAGTTCCTCCTCACGCTGCTCACCTTCAACCCCTTCGGCCTCGTCAAGCAGCTGCGCTTCTGGGTCGCCGCGGCGATGGGCGACCTGACGCACGACGGCTTCTTCAAGGCCGCATGGCTGCAGCGCGTGGTCCCGGAGACCAACGTAGAGCAGCGCCGCGAGATCATCCGCTGGGCCCGCATCGTGGTCCTCGGCCACCTCGCGCTCGCCACCGCCTTTATTCTCACCGGACACTGGTTCCTGATCGTGATCGTGAACTGCGGCTCGTTCTACTGCAGCTGGCTCGGCTTCCTCACCGGCGCCCCGCAGCACATCGGCCTGTCGCCCAACACCCCCGACTTCCGGCTCTGCTGCCGCACCTACACCTGCAGCTGGCTGCCGGCGTTTTTCTATTGGAACATGCAATACCACGTGGAGCACCACATGTTTCCCGCCGTGCCGTTCTACAACCTGGGAAAACTGCGCGCCGCCATCGCCTACGACCTCCCGCCCGCCCCGCACGGGCTGTGGGCGACGTGGAAGGAACTCTGGCCGATCATGCGCCGACAGCGGCAGGACCCAACCTACCGCTACGTTCCTCCGCTGCCCAACAACGAGGGCGACCGCGCCAGCGCCGATCTCGTCCTTCACGAGGCCGCGGAATCCTAGGGTGAAATCCACCCGACTTGACCACGGTTTTCACTCCGCGACACCATGATCGTCCCTCGTTTGGCCAAGCTCCGCCCCGAAACGCCCCTGAGCCGCCGTTATCTGCGGGTCATCGAAAAGTGGATCCCGGTCGGCAAGCGCGCTTTTGCGGTTTGGCCGGTCCGGCCCGACTGCGGCCATTTCCTCGGCGGCTGCCACTGGTATGGCATCGAGTCGATCGCGGGCGCGCTGGCGTTTGCCGCGGCCGCCAGTTCGCCGGAGTACGACCCGGCGGTCGGCGGTTGCTCGCGCGAGGAGCTGCGGACCATGGCCCGTCAGGCCATCCGCTACCTCTGCTTCACGCACGACTCCGGGCCGGCGGACTGCGTGCGACCGGCCAAGGGCCTGGGCCGGTCGGAGAACTTCGGCACGAAATGGGGCGAACGCGGCCTGGGTTTTTTTCGCGAGAGCCAGTGCGGCACCACGGTCTCCGGGCTGGCGGTGGCGGCCCTGCTCCTCGGCGAGGCGGTGGATCAGGAAACGTGGGACATGATCGCTGCGGTCCACGCCGATTACGCGTCCCGTTTTGGTGACATGGCCCCGAAGAGCGGCGTGTACGTCAACACCCAGATGGAGGAGAACGGGTGGACCTCCTGCGGGCTGGCGTCGGTGGCGTATCTGTTGTCGGACGCCCCCGAGGCGACGGCCTGGGCGGCCACGGCACGCCGGTGGATGTTCTCCACCGCCACGGCACCGCAGGATGCGAAGGACCACCGGGACTTCGCCGACGGCCAGACCATCTCCCAGTGGACTGGCGAGACCTTCACCGCCCTGCCGGACTACATGGCGGAGAACCACGGGATGGTGCATCCCCACTACACCGGGGCCTCGGTGCTCTTCACCGGCTACCTGGGTGTCATCCATGGTG
>Ga0302322_100006785_pt1 | contig 10188 bp, 10 predicted proteins | sample Fen_T0_2_FD_203757 | JGI IMG/M metagenome (GOLD analysis project Ga0302322, IMG submission 203757) | Peat permafrost microbial communities from Stordalen Mire near Abisko, Sweden - Fen_T0_2 | ecosystem: Environmental > Terrestrial > Soil > Wetlands > Permafrost | place: Sweden: Abisko... | reverse complement strand
GGCCTCCGCGTCCATCCCGATCGCCTTTCCGCCGGTGTTCATCGACGTCGAGGCCGGCGGCCGGCGCTTCGACGAGATGCACGTCGACGGCGCGACCGTCGCCAACCTCTTCTACAGCGCCGGCGTGTTCAACTTCATGCAGGCGCGCGAAGGCGTTGGGCGCGGGCAGGGCGTGGAGGACATCTTCATCGTGCACAACGGGCAGCTGCTGCCGGTGCCCGGCACCACCAACCGCTCGCTGCGCAGCATCGGCACGCGCGCGTTCACGGCGGCGGCCAAGGCGTCGACGCTGGGGGATCTGTTCCGCATCTTCACGTTCGCACTGCTCAATTCCGCCGGGTACCACTGGATCACCATCCCCAACGGCGTCGAGCTGGCGGGGGACGAGACCTTCGACCCGGTCGCAATGCGCAGGCTCTACGACATCGGCTACGCCAAGTCGCGCGACGGTCCGGAATGGTCGACGCGCCCGCCGGGCGTGCAGGATCAGCCGTTGCCGTGAGCTAGACGGCCGCGAGCGCGCCGAGGGAGAGCTTCTGGCTGTCGTATGCGGTCACGTCCGATCCGGGTCAGCGTGCCGCGACAAGCGTCCAGCCGAAGAGAGCAGCGACCAAGAGCAGCGAGATGCCAGCCACCGGCCAGCGCCGCACTACGCCGTCGGCGCTCACGAAGGCGCCGCCGATGGCATCGGCCGCCGCGATGCGCGAGGGGCGAGTCCCGAAAGCGAACGCGAGCAGGCCGCCGCCTCCGACGGTCAGCAGAAGCGACGCGATTTCCGAGGGCGCCAGCGGATTGGAGATCAAGGTTCGGGGCAGCGGACCCAGCGCCGCGCACGCGAGCAGCAACGAACACACGGCCAGTGCCAGCGCCGCTGACTGCGCGACGCGCGAAATGGATTTCTTGAGCTGTATCGGCGCGCCCGGCCGCGCGAGTGCACGCGCCAGGACCAGCACGACGTAGCTGCTGGTGAGCACGCCGCCGGCCTGCAGCACCCCTTCCCACCACCATTGCCCGCTTCCGGCGGCCGCACCTAGCAACAATTTCTTCGCGAGGTAAGCGCCGCTCGGCAACACGCCCATCAAGGCGATGCCGCTTACCCCGAACGTCAGTACGCTGATGGGCAACGCCCGCGCGATTCCCGCAAGTCCCACGAGGCGGTCGTGCCCGAGCGCCGCGTAGATCGAGCCGGCAGCCATGAACATGGCGGCCTTTGCCGTCGCGTGCGACATCGCCTGCAGCATGCCACCCGCGAGTGCGCCACCGCCGTCCAGCTGTCCGGCAGCGACATCGAACGCGAGCGGGAACATGAGGAACAGGTAGCCGATCTGCGCCAGCGTCGAGTAGGCGATCAGCAGCTTGAGGCGCTCCTGCCGCAGTGCGACGACGCTGAAGATCAGAATGGCCGCCGCACCCAGGCCGCCCAGCAGCTGGGCCGACGAAAAGGTCACGACACCAGGCATCACGTCGAACCAGAGCCGCACGACGAGAAACCACGACCCCTTGACCACCAGCGCCGACAGCACGGCGCTTGCGGCGGCGGGCGCGCCGGCATGCGCGGGCGGCAGCCAAAGATGCAACGGGAACAGCGCCGTCTTGGCGAGCAATCCGGTCGTCATCAATGCCGCCGCGGCCCACGCCACGGGTTCCGGGTGGACCCGCGCGGCCAGAAGCGCGATGTCGAGCGTGCCGTAGCCGCCATACAGCAGCACTGCGCCCAGCAGGTAGAGGACCGAACCCAGCAGCGCGAAGATCAGGTAGCGCAGTGCCGCGCGCAGCGTCTCCCCGCGGCCGTCGAGGCAGACCAGTGGAACGCCGGCGAATGTCAAAAGCTCCAGCGCGACGTACAACGTGAACAGGTCGCCGCTGACGAACACCAGGTTGAGCGAACCCCAGACAGCGAGCAGCAGCAGCCAGAAAGTGAACGGCGCGCGCGCTTCGCGCTGGCCGGTGGGCGTGCCGAAATCGGCGCAAGCGTAGACGCCGATACCGCAAATCACCACGGCGATGGCCACCAGCATCGCCACCGACAGGCCGTCCGCGCGCAGGGCGATCCCGAGCGGCGGCGACCACCCGCCCAGCAAGTAGACCACGGCTCCGCCCAGGTTCAGGTAGTTCGCGGTGATGCAGAGCGCTATACCTGCGCCCGCGACGATCGTCAGCAGCGCAATGCGCTGCGCGTTGCGGCCACCCAGGACCAGGCCGCACAGCACGCCGACGAACGGGACGAGCACCGCCAGGACCAGCAGCAGTCCGCCCGGCGTCGTGTTCATTGGCCGGCTCCCACGCTGGCAGCGCGCTTAACGAGCATCTGCATCGGGCGCCACCGCGGGCGGCACCGCGGGTGGCACGTCCGAGGCCAGCGTGACCGAACCCGCTTCGTCATGCAGGCGCAGCAGCAGCGCGATGGCGAGCGCGGTCGCCGAAAACGCCACGACGATGCCGGTGATGAGCAGCGCCTGCGGCACCGGATCGCCGCCGAATCCTGCGCCAGCCCCGCGGCGCGCGATGGCACCGAACAGCAGGAACACGCCGCTGCCGACCACGTTGAACGCGAGGATCTTGCGCAGCGGCTGCGGATTGACGATGAGGCCGTACACGCCGAATCCGATCAGCACGGCGGCACACAGTCCATATAGTGTTGGCGCGCTCATGGGTCCGCCGGCCGCTGCGGCGCGCCGGCCAGCATCAGCGCAAGAATCAGCGCGAGCGAAGGCATCAGAGCCAATTCGACGGCGATGATCAGCGGCTTCGCGAAGCCGTCGGGATAGGCCAGGAATGCGCCCGCCGAGGCGGCGCCGGCGATGCCGATCGCGATGAAGACGAGCGGACCGGCCACGAGCCCGATCCGCAGCCACGTCCGGCTGATCGGCGGCGCGTCCGTCAACCCCGCCATGATCGTCAGCAGCCACATCGCCGCAATGATGGTGGCGCCCTGGAACTTGCCGCCGGGATGGTCCGCGCCGACCCAGAAGATGTACATGCCGACCATGATGCCGATCGGCGGCAGCACGCGTGCGACGTAGGCCAGGATGCCGTTGGGATCGGCGTATTGCTGCGGTCCCGGGCGCCCGCCCCAGACCCGGTCCGGCGCCAGCGACCAGACGCCGATCAGCGCGAACAACAGCACGATCGCCTCGAGCAGCGTGTCCATCGCGCGAAATGCGAGCAGCACGGCGGTGATGGGATTGCCGACTTCGGTGACGGCGATGTTGGCGGCGACTTCCGGCGCGAGCGTCGGTGCGGGATCGGGAAGCGCCAGCACGCAAATCGCGAGCGCCGCCAAGACCAGTGCAGCCACCAGCGCCGCCAGCACACGGATGAACGCGCCGGGCGTTTCGGCGCGCGCCGCCGCTTCCGTATTGCGCAGGCGCGTCGCGGCGCCGATCAGCAGCGCGCCGGTCAATCCGCCGCCGATCGCGGCTTCGGTAAGCGCCACGTCGACGCCGGAGAGCCGCACCCAGGCCAGCGTAAGCAGGAGACCGTAAGCGATGAAGCCCACCGCGGCAGCGAAGGTGTCGCGGGCCAGGATTGTCCAGACCCCCAGCGCGAGGATCAGCACGACCGGGCCCGCGTCCAGCCAGGCAATCATGGTCGCGTCTCGCGCTGTCGCTCCGCGCGCGCGACAAGTTGCGCGGCGACGGATCCGGACAGAAGCACGAACAGCCAGACGCAGATCAGCTTGAATCCGGTGAACACGCTGTCGACCCGGGGCAGGAGGCCGAGGATCACGAGCCCCAGTCCGAGATTGTCGGCCTTGGTCAATGCGTGCAGCCGCGTGAATGCATCGGGAAAGCGCAGCAGCCCGACGGTTCCCGCGAGAAAGAAGAATGCGCCCGCGGTGACGGCGACAATGGTGAAGATGTCCAAGGCCAGTTTCATGCGTTGTCGTCGGTGGGTGTCTCGTCCACCGCGTTCGCCGCCGTCGACCGGACGAATGCGATCGACGCGAATGCCGCGAGCACCGCGACGGTCAGTGCCACGTCGGCGATCGCGGCCTCCCGCGTTGCCACGCCCAGCAGCAGCAGGGCCGCGATGCCGCCGGTGCCTAGAAGCTGCGCGGCCATCATGCGGTCGGCATCACCCGGGCCGCGCAGGATCCGGACGAGTCCCAGCGCGACCATCGCCAGCACGAACGCCGACGCGCCGAGCAGGAATTCAGTCATGGCGCCGTCCGGCAACGAGCGCTCGGGAGAGCAGGCGCTCTTCCTGCCACAGTTGCTCGACGACCGGCTGCGTGGTGTCGAGGCAGTGATAGACGAGCACGCCGTCGTCTTCACCCGACGGCACCGTCCCCGGGATCAGGCTGGTGATCGTGGCAAACGTATTGCGTGCGAATCCCGGCGGAAAGCCCAGCGGGCAGCGGACGAAGCCGGGAGCGAGCCTCAGGCTTGGCGCGAGCGCGCGGCGGGCGACGTCGATCCCCGCAAGCACGGTTTCCCGGATGAAATGCGGCAGCAGCGCAACGAGCGCGCCGAAGTTGAGACACCCGGCGGCCGGCGGCATGAACCGCAGGCTCACCCAGGTCGCCGCGATCGCGGACAACGCGCCGATGGCGAGATCGCCCGGCTTGATGCTCGGCATCATCACGAGCCAGAGAACGAAAAATGCGGCGCCGCGCGCGAGTCCGGCGCGCCGAGGTGAATCGAGGCGAGCAGCCGACGTGACCGGAGGTTGCGCGCTCATGGCGTCGCTTGCGCCGCCGCGCCAGGCGCCGGTGATTGTTCGTGAATCAGGCGCACGTTCATCTCGCTTAGCCGGTCTTGCAGTTTCGCCTCGGCGCGAATCGGCCACCAGTCGTACAGGAAGATCTCGAGCGGCCGCCACAGCGCGACCCAGCCGGCGATGATCAGGCTTTCCTTGACGAGGTAGCCGTAGCTTTCCTTGTCGATGCGCAGCGTCAGGTATTCGCCGACGCCGATCACGAAAGCCAGGAAGGCGATGCCGATGAGCAGGCTGATGCGTCCGACACGGAACAGTTGCCGCAACTGCCGCCGCGTGGCGACGGCGCGCTGCCGGAAGTAAGTGTGTACCGCATCGCGCAGCATCGCGGCGTTGTCGGGAGTGGCCGGTTCGCGCGAAAGTTGCACGTTCAGGTCGAGCGGCTCGCCGGCGCGCGTTTCGCGGCCCCACTCCATGATGTACGTCACCGCATTCGGATCGAGATCCCGCTCGCGAAACGGCGCGGGATCCATCGCGTTGAAGAGCTGCCGCACTTCCGCGACACGCAATTCCAGGACCGCGCGGGGTCGTGACGTCGATACGGGCATCGATCCGCTCTGGCCGCTGGGTCAGGAGGGCAGGGCCGCAGATTCGCCGGGGGCTGCCGCCTCGTTGCCGAACACCATCACATAGAGAACGGGCAGCAGGATCAGCGTGAGCAGGGTGGCCACCAGCAGCCCGCCCATGATCGCGAAGGCCATCGGTCCCCAGAACACGGTCGGCGCGATAGGAATGAGGCCCAGCACCGTCGAGATTGCCGTCAGGATCATCGGCCGCAGGCGCCCCGTGCATGCGGTCATCACGGCGTCCGCGACACTCTTGCCCGCGGCGCGCTCCTCCTCGATGGAAACGATCAGGATCACCGCGTTCTTGGCGATCATGCCGATCAGCGCGAGGATGCCCAGGATGGCGACGAAACCCAGCGGCCGGTTGAACGCGAGCAGCGTCAGCACGACGCCGATCAACCCCAGCGGCAGAAGCGCCACCACCATGGCCAGCCGGCGGAAGGAGACCAGCAGCAGCATCATCGCGGCAAGCATCAGCAGGATCATCAGCGGCACCACGGCGAACACCGAGGCGCTCGACGCAGCGCTCTCCTCGTACATTCCGCCGGTCTCGACCTTGTAGTGCGGCGGTAGCTTCGCGCCGAACTCTGCGACCTTCGGCGCCAGCGCGCCGACGACCGAATCCGGCATGGCTCCCGATGCGACGTCTGCGCGGACCGTCAACGTCGGCACACGGTTGCGCCGCCATACCAGCGGGAACTCCTGCTCCTCGGTGAACGTTGCGAACTGCCGCAGCGGAACGGTGCGCCCGCCCGGCGTGGGCACCTGCAGCGAGCTCATCGTCTCGAACGACGCGCGCTGGTCGTCGGTCGCGCGGGCGATCACGTTCACCAGGTAGATGTCGTCGCGCAGCTGTGTCACCGGCGAACCCGTGACGGCGGCGTTGAGCGCGGCCGCAAGCGAGCGCGAACTCACACCCAGGCGGCGCGCCTCTTCCTGATCGACGTGAATGCGCACCTGCCGCGCCGGTTCCATCCAGTCGTAGTGGACGTGGCGAACCCGCGCGTCCGAGCCCAGCAACTCGGCGAATTGCTGCGAATACTTGCGCACCTCGTCCTTGTCCGGCCCCGTGACCCGGTACTGCAACGGCCAGCCGACCGGCGGCCCCAGCTCCAGCGGCGAAACGCGCGCCACGACGTCGGGGAATTTCTCGGCCAGCACGTCCTCGAGCTTCTTCTGCAGCCGCTCGCGTGCCGCCAGGTCCTTCGCCACGATCACGAACTGCGCGAAGAAAGGATTGGCGAGCTGGACGTTGAGCGTCAGGATGAACCGGATCGCGCCGCGGCCGACGTAGGTGCTGTAGTGATCGATGTCGGGGTCGTCCTTCAGCAGCGCTTCCAGGCGCTTGGCCTGCGTCTCGGTGGCGTAGATCGACGCGTTTTGCCGCAGCGTCATGTCGACGGTCAGTTCGGGCCGGTCGGAAGCCGGGAAGAACTGCTGCGGCACGAAGCGCAGCAGGAAGATCGCCGCGACGAACATCACGAGCGTCACGGCGATCGTCACCCACTTCGCGCGAATGGCGCCGCGCAGGAACGCGCTGTAGCCGTTCAGCAGCTTGCTCGGCTTTGCTTCGGCATCCGCCTTGGGCGCCTTCAGGATGGCCTTTCCGATCAGCGGCGCGAAGATCACGGCGACCAGCCACGACACGATGAGCGAGATGCCGACGACCGAGAAGATCGAGAACGTGTACTCGCCGGCCGAACTGCGCGCGAAGCCGATGGGAACGAAGCTCGAGATCGTCACCAGCGTGCCGATCAGCATGGGCGCCGCAAGCGTCCGGTAGGCGAAGGTTGCCGCCTCGTCCTTGGTGTCGCCGGCGCCCAGCCTGCGAATCATCGCGTCGACGGTGGTCATCGCGTCGTCGACGAGCAGCGTCAGCGCGATGATCAGCGCGCCGAGCGAGATGCGGTGCAGGTCGATGTGCGCGACGTCCATGATGGCGAAGACGATGGCCAGCGTCAGCGGGATGGCCAGCGCCACCACGGTGCCCGGCCGCACGCCAAGACTCAGGAAGCTGCATACCAGGATGATCAGGATCGCCTGCCACAGCGACGTCATGAAGTCGCCGATGGCGACGTCGACGGAGACCGACTGGTCCGCGACCAGCACCGGCTCGATGCCGAGCGGCAGGTTGGTCTTGATGTCGGCCATTTCCCGTCGGACGTTGGCGCCCAGCGCCAGGATGTCGCCGGCGTCGCGCATCGCGATCGCCAGTCCGATCGCCGGCTTGCCGTTGACGCGGAACATCGGCTGCGGCGGGTCCGCGAAACCGCGCCGCACCGTGGCAATGTCGCCCAGCCGGAAGGTGCGGTCACCCGAGACGAAATTGACCGCTTCGATGTCGCGCTCGTTGTCGAACGCGCCGGTGACGCGCAGGAATACACGCTCCTGTTCGGTCTGGATCACGCCGGCAGGGCGGATCAGGTTCTGCGCCTGGAGCGTGGCGAGAATGGTCTGATAATCGAGGCGAAGTCCGGCCAGCTTCTCGGTGTTGAATTCGACGAAGATCTGCTCGTCCTGCGCGCCCAGCACCTCGATCTTCGAGACGTCCGGCACCTGCAGCAGCCGGGAGCGGGCGCTCTCGACGTAGTCGCGCAGCTCGCGGAACGAGAAGCCGTCCGCGGTGAACGCGTAGATGATGCCGAACGTGTCCCCGAAGTCGTCGTTGAAGAACGGGCCGACGACGCCCTGCGGCAGCGTTCCGCGGATGTCGCCGATGTTCTTGCGCACCTGGTACCAGACGTCGGCAATTTCCGCCGGGGGTGCCGATTGCTTCAGGTCGACGAAGATCGTTGTCTGCCCGGCCGTCGTGTAGCTGCGCACGCGGTCGAGGTGGCGCGTTTCCTGCAGCGTGCGCTCCAGCCTCTCGGTGACCTGCTTCAGCGTTTCCTCGGCCGTGGCGCCCGGCCAGCCGGCGGCGACGATCATGGTCCGGATGGTGATCGCCGGGTCCTCGCCGCGCCCGAGACGCAGGAACGAGAGCGTGCCGGCGGCCACCGCCACGATCATCATGAAGACGATCAGCGAGCGGCGCTTGAGCGCCCAATCCGACAGGTTCGGGCCGATCACTGCCGGTTCTCGAGGGGGCGGACTTTCTGGCCGGGCCGCAGCGCCTGGACGCCGGCGACCACGACGACGTCCCCCGGTTCGAGGCCGGATGCCACGTCCACGCGGTTGGGGTCGGACGAGCGGATCTGGATCGCGCGGGCCGCGACGGTTCCCGCCTTGGGGTCGTAGACCCAGACGGCGGCCTTGCCATCGGAACGAACGACGGCCGATGGCGGAATCTCGATGCTCGTGGTGGCGGCAAGCTTGATCCTGCCGGTCACCGTGCTGCCCAGGCGCATCGCCGCCGGCGGATTGTTGAGCCGCACCCGGACGCGGAACGTCCCGGTCACGGGATCCGCGCGCGGCGAGATCTCGCGGACATTGCCGGTCGAGGTGACCTTGGGATCGGAGACCAGCGTCATCGTCATTTCGGCGCCCATTCCGGCGCTGTCCTTGACGCGCGCAGGCACGTCCAGCACCGCGTCGCGCCCGCCGTCGCGCGCGAGCTGGACGATCATCCGTCCGGCGCCGACCACTTCGCCGGGCTCGGCGCCGACGCCGGTGACCACGCCGCCCACGTCGGCGACGAGATTCGTGTAGCTCAGCCGGTTTTCGGCGATGGTCACGGCGGATTGCGCGGACTCGACCTGCGCCTCGGCGGTCTTCTGCGCCGATTCGGACTGTTCGAACTGAGCGCGCGAGACCGCCCTTTCAGCGACCAGCTCGCGCATCCTGCCGTACATGCTCTGCGCCTCGGCGAGCCGCGCCCGCGCTGCCGCAAGCTGCGCGCGCGCCGACTGCAGGCTGCTTTCCTCGTTCTGCGCGTCGAGCCGCGCGATCAGCTGCCCGGGGCGCACGGTGTCGCCGATGTTCGCGCTGCGGTCCAGAAGGCGGCCATCGATCCGGAACGACTTGGTGATTTCGGTCTGCGCCTGGACGGTGCCGGTGAGCGCAATGGTGTCGCCGGCCGCGCCCTTCGCAATCGTCACGACGCGAACGGGACGGATTTCCGGTGCGGGTGGTTCGGTGGCGCGGTTGCACGACGCCAGCAGCGCCAGCGCGCCAAGGGCCACGACCGCGACGGATGGTCGCAAAAACCCGGATCGGAAGGCGGCGTGTTTCAGATGCACGAGGCGACTCCCTGTCGATAGACCCCGCATTTTCGGCGATCCCGGCTCTCCACGCAATGGGACAGCAATGGCTGCGTGACGCCGGAAATCGCGACGACCCCCGACGCGGACCGGTTATCACGCGATTACCGCCAGGGAGATGTTGCAGAAGCGAGACTTGTCGTGCCGCGCGTCGTCGTATTGCGCCTGTCATGCCTTCGTATTACCCTGCCCGTCGAAGATCCACAGGGAGAGCGCGATGCAACTGACGCCGCGGGAATTCGACAAGCTGATCATCCACATGATGGCCGAGGTCGCGCTGAAGCGTAAGGCGGGCGGCATCAAGCTCAACTATCCGGAAGCGGTCGCCATCATCTCGGCGCGGGCGCTGGAAGGCGCGCGTGCCGGCAAGTCCATCGAGGAAGTCACCAAGGACGCGCGCACCGCGCTGACCAAGGACGACGTGATGGACGGCGTCGCCGACCTGATCCCGATGGTGCAGGTCGAGGCGGTATTCACCGACGGCAGCCGCCTGGTGACGGTTCACACGCCGATCCAGTAAGCAGGACAACCGAGGGAGTCTGCCATGGCAGGAGTCAAAGCCGGGCCGGTGATCGCCGCCGACGTCGATCCCGCAACGAAGAAGGTGGCCGTGGGAGGCTATGTGTGCCACCCCGCGCCGATCGTCTACCACGACAAGCTCAAGGTGACCACGCTCAAGGTGCGCAACACCGGCGATCGCCCCG
>Ga0302322_100006783_pt1 | contig 10191 bp, 8 predicted proteins | sample Fen_T0_2_FD_203757 | JGI IMG/M metagenome (GOLD analysis project Ga0302322, IMG submission 203757) | Peat permafrost microbial communities from Stordalen Mire near Abisko, Sweden - Fen_T0_2 | ecosystem: Environmental > Terrestrial > Soil > Wetlands > Permafrost | place: Sweden: Abisko... | reverse complement strand
GAGGTTGTCGGCCAGGGCGAGGTCCTGGTACACGACCTCGATGCCGATCGCCGACGCGGCCCGGGGATCGTGGATCGTGACGGGCTCGCCCTCCCAGAAGATCTGGCCCGAGTCGATGCTGTAGATGCCCGCGACGCACTTCACGATGGTCGACTTCCCCGCGCCGTTGTCTCCCACCAGCGCGGTGACCTCGCCGGGGTACACGGCGAAGTCGATGTCGTGCAGCACGTGGACCGGCCCGACGATCTTGTTGAGCCCCTTGAGCTCCAGGATGGGGTCGGTCATTCACTCGCTCCTCACGAGGGTTGGCGGGGGTGGTCCGGGCTGGGCTGTGCGCCCGCCCGGACCAACGACACCGGGTGAAACAACAGGATCAGTTGCTACTCGTGGTCGTCGTGCTACCCGATCCCGACGTGATCCCGGCCGATGCGCAGAGGCTCTCGATCCCCTTGCAGATCTGCGCGGGTGTCAGCGCTCCGGCCTTGACCACGGCGCCGACGTTGCCCTTGGTGATGACCTGCGGTGTGAGCAGGACGGCCGAGATCTTGTGGCTCGGCGTCTTGGGGTCGGCGAACGGCGTGGTCGTGAGGCCCGCCGAGGCCGGTGTCTGGCCCTTGATGAGGGCGATCGCCAGCACCGACGCGGCCGAGGACTCCTTCTTCACGTCCTTGAACACGGTCATGCACTGGTCGCCCTTCAGGATGTTCTGGAGCCCGGAGACACCTGCGTCCTGACCGGTGACCGGCACTTGGAGGCCCTTGTTCTTCAGGACCGTGATGACCTCGTTGGCGATGTCGTCATTCGCGGCGAGCACCGCGTCGACCTTGCCACCATTGGCCGTCAGCGCCTGGGTGAAGTCCGGAGCCGCCAGGTTCTTGTCCCAGCCCTTGACGGTGGTCTTGGACACGACCTTGACCTTGCCCGCACTCTGCAACGGATCGAGCACCGAGGCGGCGCCCTTGGCGAACAGGATGGCGTTGTTGTCGACGTCCTTGCCGCCGTCCATCTCGATGATCTGCGGGTTCGCCTTGCTGCCGAGGCACGTCATCATCGTCTGCGCCTGGAGCTTGCCGACGAGCTCATTGTCGAACGACACGTAGTAGGGCGCCGTGCCGCCGAGGTTGACCCGGTCGTAGTCGATGACCTTGATGCCGGCCGCCTGGGCCTTGGACTCGATGGCGGCACCGTTCGTGGCGTCGATGGAGTCGAGCAGGATGACCTTGACGCCCTCACCGACCATCGCGTCGGCGATCTGCGAGGCCTTCGCCGTGCTCCCGCCGGCGTTCTGGATGTCGCTCTTGATGCCGGCGGCATCGAAAGCGGCCTTCAGCTGCGGCGCGTCGTACAAGGTGTAACGGGTGGACGATGTGGTGTCCGGCAAGATGACACCGACCGCGACCTTCCCGCTCCCCGAGCTCTTGGTCGTGGTGCCGGAGGCGCTCCCCCCTTTGCTACTGGAGCCACAGGCAGTCATCACGAGTGATGCCGTCGTGGCGAGCGCGAGCAGACCTGTCACAGTTCTGCGCATGTTCCCCTGCTTTCGTGTTGTCAATAGGGCGCCTCGACAATTCCCCCTGGGTGCCCGTGACCACGACACTAGCGACCGCTGATGCGCACCGCTGCGACCTTCGAGCAGCGGACGGCTCTCGGCCGGCGCCGCAGAAAGGAACGGCTCATGCAGGTCCCTGTCCGAGCCGGAGCAGCTCAACGGCCTGGTCGCGCATCTCGACCTTGCGGATCTTGCCGGTGACGGTCATGGGGAACTCGTCGGTGAGGTGCAGGTAGCGCGGGACCTTGTAGTGGGCGAGCTTGCCCTGGCAGTAGGCGCGTAGCTCGTCGATGGTGAGCGACGCGCCGGGCCTGAGGCGGACCCAGGCCATGAGCTCTTCGCCGTACTTCGGGTCGGGCACGCCGATGACCTGGACGTCGTCGATCGCGGGGTGGCTGTAGAGGTACTCCTCGATCTCCCTCGGGTACACGTTCTCGCCGCCTCGGATGACCATGTCCTTGATGCGCCCGACGATGGCCACGTAGCCGTCGGCGTCCATGGTGGCGAGGTCACCGGTGTGCATCCACCCCGCGCGGTCGATCGACGCAGCGGTCTGCTCGGGGGCGTCCCAGTACCCGAGCATCACCGAGTACCCGCGGGTGCACAGCTCCCCCGGCGTTCCCCGCGGCACGGTCAGCAGCGTCACCGGGTCGATGACCTGCACCTCGACATGGGGCATGACGGTCCCGACCGTCGAGACCCGGCGTTCGATCTCATCGGTCCGGCGCGTCATCGTCGAGACCGGCGAGGTCTCGGTCATGCCGTACATGATCGTGACCTCGGCCATGCCCATCTCGCCCACGACACGCTGCATCACCTCGACCGGGCACGGCGCGCCGGCCATGATCCCGGTGCGCAGCGACGACAGGTCGTAGTCGGCGAAGTCGGCGAGGCCCAGCTCGGCGATGAACATGGTGGGGACGCCGTAGAGCGACGTGCAGCGCTCGTCCTGAACGGCCTGCAGCGTGGCGGCGGGGTCGAACGCCGGTGCGGGGATGACGATCGTGGCGCCGTTCGACGTCGCCCCGAGGTTGCCCATCACCATCCCGAAGCAGTGGTAGAAGGGCACGGGCACGCACACCCGGTCGTGCTCGCCGTAGTCGAGCAGGCGGCCCACGAAGTACCCGTTGTTCAGGATGTTGTGGTGCGACAGCGTCGCGCCCTTCGGGAACCCGGTCGTGCCCGAGGTGTACTGGATGTTGATCGGGTCGTCGAAGCTCAGCGTCGCGGCACGCTCGGCCAGCGCACCCTCGTCCACCGTGGCGGACTCGACACGCTCCCACCGGTCGCTCCCGAGCAGCACCACGTCCTGCAGCGCCGGGCACTCGGCGCGGACGTCGTCGATCATCGCGGCGTAGTCGCTCGTCTTGAACGACGGGGCCGCGATCAGCAGCCGGATCGACGACTGGTTCAGCACGTACTGGAGCTCATGGGTCCGGTACGCCGGGTTGATGTTCACCAGGACGGCACCGAGGCGGGCGGTGGCGTACTGGACGAGGACCCATTCGGCGCAGTTGGGCGACCAGATGCCGACCCGATCGCCCTTCGCCAGACCGTCGCGCAGCAGCGCCGACGCAACCCGGTCGACGGCGACGTCGAGCTCCGCGTACGTCCAGCGCCGTCCCGTCGGCACGTCGACGAGCGCCTCGTGGTCGGGGAGGCGGCGGGCGGTGGCCGCGAGGTCGTCACCGATCGTCCGCCCGATGAGCGGCACGTCACCCGGCCCGGACGCGTAGCTCAGCTCCACGTGCTCGGTGGTCGTGTCCATGGCCTCTCCTGTCACCGGGCACGGTAACGCGGGCTCGCCTGGGCTCGTGGCGTCGAGAACACGACGGTGACGAAGGCGTCGAGGTCGGCGAGGACCTCGGCCAACGAGGACCTCCCCTGGGTCCACGCGCCGAGCCGGGCGTGCAGGAGCGCGCTCGCCGCCAGGGCGATGATCTTGGCGTCGTCGTCGTCGGTGTCGGCGAGCGACTCGAGCATGGTGCCCTCGAAACCCTGGGCGAACTGCCGGTAGACCTCGACCGTGGCGGGGTCCTGGACGGCTTCGAGCGCGGTGATGAGGCGGTAGAAGGTCGGGCGGCGCTCATAGGCACGAACGGCCCGGTGCAGGGTTGCCCGGAGGCGTGCCTCGTCCGTGGCGTCGACGGCGGACGGTCGACGGCGGGACGCAGCTGGGAAGCCCTCGCTCCAGTCGAGCAGGACGTGGGCGTAGAGCTGCTCCTTGGACGGGAAGTAGCGGTAGAGGGTGTCGAGGGCGACGCCCGCCGCCTCGGCGACGTGGCGGATCTGGATGCGGTCGTAGTCGCGCTCGGCGAGCAGGGCCGTCGCGGCCTCGATGATGCGGGCGCGTCGATCATGTTGGGCCGCGGTGCGCGGCACGGCGCCGACCTGCGCCGAGGCCACGGTTCAGGCGACCCGGCTGGAGGGCTTGCTCCTGAGCAGGGCCGAGTTGGGGTTGGCGGGCAGCTCGTCGAGCGGCTGGGCCAGCTCCTCGACCGTCGGGCCGTGCGCCGCGGCGAGCGGGGCCAGGGCGTCCAGGTCGAAGCCGTACAGGGCGGCGGCGTTCTCGCCGAGGATCTGGCGCTTCTCCGCCACGTCGAGGTGGCTCATGACCAGGCGGAGGTGCTCGCGGGTGAAGGGCCCGGTCCCCTCGTCGTGGGGGTAGTCGCTCCCCCACATGAACCGGTTGGGCCCGAGGATCCGGCGGGCCTCGACGTCGGCCGGCGCGGGGAAGCTCGCCCCGAGCCACACGCTCTGCTGGAAGTACTCCGTGGCCGAGCGGGCGAGCGACTGGTCATCGGTGTACTTGAGCTCGCCGATCGCCCCGCCTCGCACGCTGGCGATGATCCCGTCGAGCTGCTCGAGCATCTCGGGGAAGACCGATGCCCCGGCCTCGGTGATCACGAACTTGAGCTTCGGGAACCGTTCGAAGACGCCGGACAGCAGCATGTGCACGAACGGTCGCAGCCCGTAGAAGCCGACTTCGGAGATCATGATGAGAGGAGTCGCCGCGAACCGGCCGTAGTCCGGCGAGCCCGTACCCCCGTGGAGGTGCACCGGGACGTCGAGGTCCTGCAGGGCCGCCCACAGCCGGTCGTACTCGGGGTCGTACAGCGGCCTGACCCACGTGACGTCGGGGGCGACCGTCGGCAGCAGTACCCCACCACGGAGACCGTGCTCCTTGATCCACGTCGCGTCCGCGATGGCGTCGTCGATGTCGTTCAGGAAGATCTGCCCGATGCCGGCCCGTTGGATCGGTCGCCGCGCGCAGAAGTCCACCATCCAGCGGTTGTGGGCGTGGATCCCGGCCCGCCGGCGGGCGTAGTCGTCCGCCTTCGGGGGCCGGGCGAAGAGGACGAAGCCCGGGTAGAAGGGCGGGACCGTGTTGGGGAACAGCACCTCGCCCACGACCCCGTCGGCGAACTGGTCGGCGTCGCGTCGGTCGTCGTCCCAGTTCCGGACGCGCAGGTCGGTGTTGCGGAGGTCCTTCCACGGGTTCTTGTACTGCTCGCGCCACGCGTCGAACTCCTCGCGGTACGCAGGATCGAGGTACTCGCGGTACTCGGCGTGGCTGCCACCGGCATGCGTGTCGGCGGAGATGATCGTGTACGGGGCGAGCGAGTCGGTGGCCATCCCGACATCCTGGCATTTTCCAGAACCAGAGTCCAGTTCTGATTCCGGCCGCCCGGCGCGGACGTCAGTTGAGGTCGGAGAGGCTCTTGCCGACGGAGGAGAGCTTGGTCGCCTTGCCGTAGTTGCCCTTGAGGGGGACCACGTTGCGGGGGTCGCAGTTGTACGGGCCGTCGTTGGCCTGCCAGTTGATCATCGACACGCCGGAACCGTCGACCTTGAGGGGCACGAAGCACGCGGTCGGGACCTCGGGGAGCGAGGGGTTGACCTGCCCGGTGAGCCCGGCGCCGTTCCACGACGTGGTGTGGCTGGCGTTGTTGTAGACGCAGAGCCGGGTGATGGTGGCCCCGCACGCCTTCGCGGCCTGGGCGAACAGCAGCCACGCCGAGAAGCTGCTGAGCCCCAGCGCGGCCTTGTTCCTGCCGTTGGGGAGGTACTTGGCGAACAGCTGCTCGTACTGGTTGATCGCCGGCACGTCGGTGGCGAGGAACGGGGTGAAGGGGTCCTGGACGTACACGTTGTTGAGCTTGATGGAGTCCCCGGCCGCAGCGATGAGCTGCGGCTCCGCCGCGTTGCTGACGGCTGCGATCCAGGCCATCTTGTAGTTGACCTGGCCCAGGGCGGCGACCAGCTTGCCGAGCGCGTCGGGCTCACCGGTCCAGAGCAGGCCCTTGACGCCCTTCGTCTTCAGCGACTGGGCGAACGGCACCCAACTGGCCTCGCCCAGGGCGTTGTAGGACTGGTCGTACGCCGTCTTCCAGCCGAAGTGCGCGCCCGCCTCCTTGAACTGGTTCTTCAGGGTGGTGAGCGAGGCGAGGTTCGGCGCCAGGTACCCCACCGCGCTGCTGCTGGCGGGGAACGTGGTGCTCAGGTAGCGGGCGATCCCGAAGTTCACCGCGCTGTTCGTGTCGGCGTTGCTGGCCTGCACCGAGAGGTCCGAGCCGCGGGCCTCCGCGGTGACCAGGAAGCCCGGGTAGTTCGGGAGCAGGCACTTGAGCCGGTCGGTCTCCGCGGTGTTGTCGAACACCGCTCCCCCGCCCACCAACGAGAAGTCCTGCGTGCACGCGGTCTGCACCACCTGCTTGTACTGGGTGATCTTGGAGTCGAGCTTGTCGAGCTGGATCTTGTGCCCGTTGATGCCCCCCAGCGAGTTGCACCAGTCCACGAACACCTGGCTCGCGTCCCACAGCTCCTGGTTGAGCCCGGGCGAACCGACGTAGCCCGTGTCGGAGATCGTGCCGACGCGGATGGTCGACGCCGTCACCCCCTTCACGTTGATGCCGCTCGTCGCGCCCACCTGCGCCTTGGTCGGCGTCGGCGCGGGGCTGGGCAAGGGACCACAGACCGGAGTCGTCAGGGAGCCGAACTGGCCGTTGAAGGGCGCGCCGCTCGACGTTCCCGACCCCGCCGTGGTGCTCGAGCCGCCGCTCGCACCGCCGGAGCTGCGGCTGCACGCCGCCATGACGAGCACCAGGCCCACCACCAGGCCACCGGAGAGCAGCTTCTGCGCTCGCCGTCGACTGGAGCCGCGACGCAACGTGGTGAAGCCCGCACGACGGGGGCTGCCGTCGTTCGGATCCCCGGGGCTTCCAGACGTCGCGGTCGTGGTCATGGTGGATCTCCTGCTGCTCGGCAGCCCGTGAGGGTGCAGTTCCCGTTCACGCCGTTCCCCGGATCCAGACGGTCCGCGCCGGGACGTCGGTGTCGAGGCCCCGGTTCGACCGCCAGCCGCACATCCAACGCGACTCCTCGGCGTGATCGTCGTACATTGTATACGCCCTAAGCGTTCGGGGTCGGGCGCCGTCAACCGCGGGCCATCGCGACGGCCTCGACGACCAGACGGACCGTGTCGAAGGGGTCGGGCTCCGCCGGTCGGCGCATCGTCACCAACTCGTTCACCAGGGGCAGGTTGGCGGCGCCGAGGGTGTGCACGGCCCGGGTGAGGTCGTCGTGGCGCGGGTGGCCCGCAGCCACCGTGGCGCGCCGGCCGATCTCCGCGGCCGCGGCACCGGTGACGGCGTCGGTGAGCCGGCGCTGCGCGACGTAGGCCTCGTCGACGGTGAACCCACGCGAGGTGAGCACGGCGAAGATGCGCTCGAGGTGCTGGGCCTGGCGGATCGTGCTGTAGGTGCCGGCCATGATCTGACCAACGATCTCCGGGTGCTCGACCAGGGCGTCGTAGACGAAGCGGCCGTACTCGAGCAGCCACTCGGTCCAGGGCTGGCCGCGATCCTCCGGCAGCGGGAGCTGGCCCATGCTGTGGGCGGCCGCCATGGCCAGCAGGTCCTCACGGGTCCGCACGTGGTGGTAGAGCCCCGGCACGCTCATGCCCAGCCGGTCGGCGACGCTGCGGATCGTGGCCTGCTCGAGCCCGATCGCGAGCGCCGCCTCCGCGATCTGCGCACGGGTCACCCGAGGCGGCCGGCCCAACCGGGGTGCGTCCCTGGTGGGCGGCCCCGACGCGTCCAGGTCATCGTTCGCAACGGCCTCGCGGCTTGACCCCATAGTTTTCATACACTAGCATGAGAAGTCAGCGGTAGGAAGCCATCGGGGGATGACCAGGTCGCCGAAGACGTGCGGCCGACGGGACGCTCACCACGCCCTCGTCGACCGTGTCGCAGACCCGCCGCTGCCCGTCGCTCTCGATCGGAGACCCATGGACCGCTACCTCGTCATCTCGTCCGACACCCATGCCGGCCCGCCCAGCGAGGCCTACCGCGACTACGTCGATCCGCAGTACCGCGAGGCGTTCGACGAGGATCTCGCCACCAAGCTGGCCCTGCGCTCCATCATCCTCGAGGCCGCCTCCGAGGAGCAGGAGAAGTTCCGCGAGGAGTGGGAGGAGGAGACCGGCGACGGCGGCAAGCTCGCCTCCTACGACCCCACGGTCCGTGACGCGGAGCTCGACAAGGAGGGCATCGCCGGCGAGGTCATCTTCCCCGATGCCGACGTGCTCGGAGGTGGCGCCTCGGCGCCGTTCAGTGCCGGGCTCCAGAGCTCGGGCGAGCTCGACGGCGAGCTGGTGATGGCCGGAGCCCGCGCCCACAACCGGTGGCTCGCCGAGCTGTGCTCGGCCAGTCCCGAGCGCCGCTGCGGGGTGGCGACCGTACCGATCCTCCACGACATCGACGGCGCCGTCGCCGAGATGCAGCGCGTGGCCGCGGCTGGGCTCAGGTCGATGATGATCCCGACCCTGTGGGGCGACAAGCCCGCCTACCACGACCCGATGTACGAGCCCATCTGGTCCGCGGCGGAAGATCTCGACCTGGTGGTGAACGTGCACTCGGGCGGGTCGTCCAAGGACATCCTGCCCGGGCCCGGCATGGTGCCGATCTACGCCACCGAAGCCTGGTGGTGGGCGGCCCGGCCGTTGTGGGTGCTGCTCTGGAGCGGCGCGTTCGACCGGCACCCCGGGTTGCGCCTCGCCGTCACCGAGGACGGCGCCTGGTGGCTCCCCGACATCGTCGAGCGCATGGACGAGAAGTGGGTCGGCGGCCACAACACCCGCAAGTTCGGCAACCTCTTCCGCGAGTCGATCGAGCGCAAGCCGAGCGAGTACCTCGGCACCAACGTCTTCCTCGGCGCGTCGACACCGAGTCGCTACGAGATCTCCACCCGCGGACGGGCCGGCGTGCGGACCCTGCTCTGGGGGAACGACTTCCCGCACCCCGAGGGCACCTGGCCCCACACCCGCGAATCGATCCACGACGTGTTCCACGACGTCCCCACCGACGAGGCAGCCCAGATCCTGGGGCTGACCGCCGCCGAGGTCTACCGGTTCGACGTCGACAAGCTGGCCAGCACCGTCGACCGCATCGGTCCCACCCACGAAGAGGTCCATGGATGACCGACATGAAGCCCGACTCCATCGGCGCCGTGGCACCGACCGCCGACGGCGACTGGGACCTCGTGGGCCTGCCGATGCCGCGCAACCAGGCGCTCCTCGATCCGGCGACGCCACGGGTGCGCGTGCGGACCGTGACCGACCGGTTCCCGTTCCCCATCCCCAACGGCTGGTTCATCGTCGCGCTGTCCGGCGACGTCGCTCCCGGCCAGGTGCGATCGCTGCACTACTTCGGTCGCGACATCGTGGTGTTCCGCACCGAGGCCGGCGAGCCCCGGGTCGTCGACGCCTACTGCCCGCACCTCGGGGCACACCTCGGAGTGGGCGGCGCGGTCGAGGGCTCCTGCCTGCGCTGTCCGTTCCACGGCTGGGCGTTCGACGGGGACAGCGGCGCCTGCACGGAGATCCCCTACAGCAAGAGCGAGCGCATCCCGGCCAAGGCGCGGGTGCGGGCCTACCCCACCATCGAGCGGGGCGGCGCGATCTGGGCGTGGCACCACCTCACCGAAGGCGAGCCCTTCTTCGAGCTGCCGACGGTTCCCGAGATGGACGACGTCGCGTGGACCAGGCCGCTGCTGCGCGAGTTCTGGATCTCCACGTCGTGCCAGGAGATGGCCGAGAACAACCACGACTTCGCGCACTTCCTGTACGTGCACGGCACCGAGACCATCCCCGAGGGCGAGGAGGTCATCGACGGCACCTACAAGTCGGTGAAGAACCCGGGCCTCGAGCGGGAGACGTTCGGCCTCGGCCTGGGTGTCGTGCGCGTCCCCGGCATGCTCGCCTTCGTGTCGTCGGTGACGCCGGTCGACGAGGACAACGTCCACGTCCGGTGGCTCTTCAGCGTGCCGGCGGAGGCGGGCGAGAAGTCCGCCCGGTTCTTCGCGGAGCAGTTCACCAGTGGGGTGTCGCAGGACATCCCCATCTGGGAGAACAAGATCTACCGGCCCCTTCCGATCCTCACCAAGGGCGAGTCGGGCATCGTCGCCCACCGCAACTGGTCGAAGCAGTTCTACAGCGAGCCCGTCGACCTCTGATCTCGCTCAGGCCTTGGTGAGGTTGCCGGTGTCATCGCGGTCGGTGTCGGGGTCGAGGGAGAGCATGCGGATGGCGTTGCCGCGCATGATCTTGTAGATGGCGTCGTCGGGGAGCCCGGCGACCATCT
>Ga0302322_100006778_pt1 | contig 10193 bp, 2 predicted proteins | sample Fen_T0_2_FD_203757 | JGI IMG/M metagenome (GOLD analysis project Ga0302322, IMG submission 203757) | Peat permafrost microbial communities from Stordalen Mire near Abisko, Sweden - Fen_T0_2 | ecosystem: Environmental > Terrestrial > Soil > Wetlands > Permafrost | place: Sweden: Abisko... | reverse complement strand
CTGGACATAACCCAAATCAATCCGGTCCACCGTCCGGCCGGCCAGCGGCGTCAGATCCACTTTGACATAATTCCAAGTGCCCAGCGCCAAGGCGGCCCCCTGATTTGTGGGATGCAGCCCAACGCCGTGTTGATCCGTGAGCCCGGCATCCCGAAGGTTGGAGCCATCGGTGAAAACCAGGTCCAAGGCCACATAGGCACTGTTTCGGCCGGCCACCAAAGTACTATTGGTCTGACTTTGCGGAAAAATCCAATAGGAAAAGTTCATGCCCGGAGAAATGGTGACGCCCGCTCCGCTGAGATCAAACGCCTTCATGAAGGCATGGTCGTCCTGCCCGCCCAGGGCCAGGCCCGAATACACGACGGTATTGCTGGCGCTCTGGCTGTTGCCCACCCGGACATATAACTCCGGGCCCGCCGAGCCGCTTTGGATAGGGCCGACATTATTGCTGCCGCCCGCAGGGTAGGCAGCCAGATCCACGGTGTTGGTCCAAGTGAGCCGGGTTTCGCCCGTTTCGAAGCCGGTGCCCCAGTAATAATCCTGGGCGAGCGGCGAGTTCATCCCGTCCAGGTAGGAAGGCGGCGCGAGGGAAAGATCTGCGCCCCAATTGGTGTTGGCGGTGACACCCATGGTGAAGGCCAGAACCCCGCCGTTGGCCAGGTCAGCAAAACGAACCCAGGACGCATTGGACGCGTTTCCGTTCACGGCCAAACTTTGCACATACGGCGCACTGGAGCCGGCCCCGGTGCCGGTAATCGTCAGATCGCCGCCGTTGGCCAGGTGAATGACGGCCTGAGGAAACAGCGGCCCATTGATGGTCAAAACATCATCCCCTGGAATTTCTGGAAACAGTCCGAGCGCCGCCCAGACATACCAGGAAGACATGGCGCCGAGATCGTCATTGCCAGGCAAGCCATTCGGCGCGGTGGAATAGAGCTGCAGCATGACTTGCCGGACGATCTTGGAGGCTTTGTAGGGCTGGCCGACAAAATTATAAATCCAAGGAGTCTGGGAACACGGTTCATTGCCCACGTAGGCATAAGCCGAGGCGGTGCCGGCGTTGACCTGGGTGAAGAATTTATCCAAGCGGGCGGTGACGACCTCGGCCCCCCCCATCCGGTTGACCAAGCCATTCAAATTGAAGGGGATCATCCAAACATACTGGGCGGCGGTGCCTTCGATGTAGGCCCGCCGACTGTAGCCAGGGTAGAAAAAAAACGCCGGGTCGTAGGTGTCACTATTATTAACAAATCCTGACGGCCAGAAGCCGTCCGAACGACGCAGCTGGAGATAGCCCGAATTGGTATTATACAAATTACGCCAATTCTGGGCGCGATTCATGGCGGCGGTGTAGTTGAGGTGATCGTCAAGGGTCAAGGCGAACCGGGCCAGCGCAAAATCGGCGCTGCAATACTCCAGCGTCACCGACACCGGGCCGTCCCGGCCAAGCATGCCCTGCGGCAAATAGCCCAAATTCAAATAATCGCTCTCCGCCAACCGCTCATACATTCCGTTAGCGGCCACCGTGTTCGGATCAACCGCTGCTTTCACCATGGCGGCCAGCGCGGCACGGGTGTCAAAATTTGTGGCCCCGAACGCATACATGCCGGCGATGATCGGCGTGGCGGGATCCCCGGTCATAACGCCCGTGTCCCCGCTGGGAATGCTCCACCGCGGCATCGTTCCGCCTGCGCGGGCATCCTCAACGAGCGACTGCGCCATGTCGCTCGCAACCGCCGGATCCATCAGGGCCAAAAACTGGCACTCGCCGCGGTAAATATCCCAGCCCGAAAAGAACTCATATTTGGTGAAGCCGGAGGCGGCATAGACCTGCCCGTCAAACCCCATGAACTGGCCATTCACATCACTGACCACGCTGGGGGCTTGCAGCGCATGATACATCATCGTGTAAAACGTCGCCGTGTTGGCCGCGCTGCCGCCACTGACCTGGATCTTGTTCAGATAACCATTCCAGACATTGCTGGCCGCGCCGGCCATGACATCAAATCCCGCACTGGTGAAGGGGGCAACCTGGCCTTCGAACGCCAGATTTGTCCTGGCATTTTCCACGCTGACGTAGGAGATCGCCGTTCGAGCCAGCACCACGCCGCCGTCAGGCAGGTCAAAACTCAAGTAAATGCCGGTTTTGGAGCCGGTGGTGTTAGTGCCACCCGCAGTCAAGGTCGCGGCATTCCAGACTCCATAGGTGGCAAAAGGATGGTCAAAAACCGCGTGGAAATACAATTTGACGGGCTGGCTATGGCCACAAAAACCGCTTTCGATCGTCCAGCCGCTGACTTCCTGTCCATTCGTGTTGATGGTGACGGAGGCGCCGTAACAGCCTTGGGCCGCACTGCCGGCATTGATCACCATACTGGCGACGGAACCGGACGGATAAGTGAACCGGCCAAACCCGGTCCGCGTGGTTACGGTCAGCTCGGTGCGAATCGCATTGGTAAATTGGACGGAATAATACCCCGGCGTCGCGATTTCATTGGCATGCAAAAACCCGGTGGCAAAATAATTTTTGCCATTGCTGCTGCTGGTGGCCGGCGAGGCGGTCACGTTTCCCAATACTGGCATGAAGGCAAAGCTCCCACCATAAGGACATCCCGCCCCGCTGATGTGATCCAGGCCAAACCCGACAATGCTGGTGGCGGAATAGACATAGCCGCCGGAAATGGACGTCGGTTCGTCCGGACTCCACTGCATCATTCCGAATGGAACGACCGCTCCGGGAAAGGTGTCGCCGTTGTTGGCCGAGCCGTTGAGGGGGTAGACGTTGGTGGTGAGGGTTTGCAGGGGGTAGGCGAAGAGCGGCGGAGCCAGGCAAAGGCCGGCGGTCAGAGCGAGCAGGCCGAGCAGCCGGCGGTTATTCAAATTCGGGCACCGTGTATTGATATGCATAATTTCCACTACGACAAGCAGTTGAAGACCGTTCCTGCCGGCTAACGCCACCGGCACCAGGAACTCCCGGCAGGGTTTAAAATAATTAAGGGCGGGGCCCGGCGGCTGTTTGTTGGCTTGAACCAAACCTGGCCACCACGCGTCCCACCCACGTCAATTTCCGAATGAGTTATTGCTGTTTAATACGGTAAAACTTAAAGGCATTCGTGGCCTGAACCGTGTAAGGCGAGGCGACACCCACCTCGGTGCTGTAAGGTCCGGCGACGTTCGTGGCGCTTTGCAGGACCCCGCTGAAGTTCCAAATCAACTGCAGTTGACCATGGCCGAAGTCCTTGGCGATCAAGGTGCCGGGCGTCACGACGGCGGGGAGGTTGGTGGCGCTATAGTAATGCGCCACCACCTGGTTGGTGTTGAGGGCGTAGTTGTACAGGGCGACATGGGCGATTTTGCCCTGAAATTGGAGGTCATAGACATTGGTGGCGGTGCTCGAAGTCAGCGCCCCAAAATGCACCAAGCTCGCCCCCGGCAAGGAGGCATTGTTCGCCGGAGTCCACAAGCCGAGGCCGGTCGCCAACCCGGTGAGGCTGCGCACATTCACACCATTGACGAACAGGCGGGCCGCGCCGCTGGCACCATCCCAGACGCCCACCACATGATACCACTGGCCCACGGTGGGGGCCGGCGACGTCCCGGTGTCGTGCGCCGTGCCGGCGGCGTCGCGGAAGACGAAGCGAAAACCACTGTTGACCATGTCGAGTGAAAACTGCTCGGAGTGGCCGTTGCCTTTGGAGACAATTCCGTTGGCGTTATTGGAGCTGTTCACCCAGGCTTCCACCGAGAACTGAGCATCGCTGCCCGACGGCCGGGCGAAATCAAGATTGGGCAACCCGCTCCCGGACCGGTCCGTCTCGGTGACCACGCTGTTTGAGGGCGTAAAGACGCCAAACTGCGCGGAGGTGAGCCACGAGGCGTTCACCGGATCAAAGCCGGCCAGACCCAGGTTCACGTTGGCGTAAGTGCCATTGTGCCCGCCCACATAATCGTAGGCGGTCGCGCCGGCATTGCCGTTATTCAAGAAATTGGCCGGCTCGCTCAAAGTCCAGTAGGCCACCGGGCTGTTGCTCAGGATGGTCGCCTGATACATATTGGTCGCGGCGTTCACCCCGGTCAAATTAACGGGGCCCAGCGTGAGGCTGCTGAGCCCATTGAACGAATTGGAGACCTGGCAACTGACCGAGGTGCTGCCCAGGGGCATCGTAGCGACATAGCTGGAACCGGTCGCACCGGCAACGGCGACGCCGTTGGTAAGCCAGCGGTAGTAGAACGGCTCCGTGCCGGAAGCGGTGACCGCAAAATTCACCGCCAGCCCCGCATATAAGTTCAGGCTGCTGACGGCGGGAACCATGCTCACGGTAAAGCCGGGAACGGGAGTAACTGCGATCGTGCTGGAGTTGGTGCTGCCGTACGCATTCGTCACGGTCAAATAATAGCTATTGGCGGTTTGGAAATTAGTGAGCACCAAGGTGGCATTGGTCTGCCCGTCGATATAGCTGCCGGCGTTGACATCGAACCAACTGAAGAAGAGCGGCTTCGTACCGTTCGCCACGACGGAAACGGTCAAGGTTCCATTCTGGTTCACATTGGTGCCGGCCGGCGGCTGGCGGAAGATGACGGGCGGGAGGCCGGCGGAAAAATAATGGTTTTGCACCTGGCTGGCCGTCAAAGCGGCGTTGTAAACGGCGACGTCGTTGATGAAGCCAAAGAACTGGGTATCCAGCGTGTTATTGGCGGCGGCAGTCGCACTGGAATAACGCGCGCCGATGCTCATCAGGCTGGTGGAGCTCAAAATGCCGGCATTGGTGCCGATGGTCGCGGTGGCCACGGATTGACCATCCACATAGAGGGTCACCACGCCGTTGGGCTCGTCACAAACGCCCACCAAGTGGTGCCAGACGGAGTCTTTCGGGACAATGGTGCTGCTCGCGACGTGAGCGGTGCCGGCGGCATCCCGCACCAGGAAGCGAAAGGCGTGACTGGTCGTGCTGGAATCCAAATCAAATTGTTCCCCTCCGGAACCGTAACCCTTGGCAACAATGCCCGAGTCCATCACCATCGCCCAACCAGCGACCCACGCCTCGACGGAAAACGCCTTGCTGGTGTTGGCGGGCGAGGCAAAATCCACACCGGCAATGCCGCGGGCCGCGCAATCCGTGGGATTGGCGGCACCGAACATGGCCGTGGTGGTGGTCGGATCCGTGGTTTGACTGTAACCCGGCTGCTGGCCAAGAAAAACATTGTTAAACACGCCGTTGTTGCCCCCCCAATAGTCATGGGCAACCTCCCCGGCATTATAGTTGCCCAGCCCGTTATCCGGCTCGTTGAGGCGCCAGTAACCAACGAGGCTGTTGGACATGACGGCCAGCGGGTAGGGCGTGGTCGGGGCCGCCACGACGGTGGCGGACCAAGTTGCGCTGGTGGCGGAACCGGAGGCATTGGTCACGACACAGTACGCGGAAACGGAGCCGAGGCGAAGATTGGTCCACGACATGGTGGCCCCGGTGGCCGCGGCATTGAGCACCCCGTTGGTGTACCATTTATAGCCGAAGGGCGGCAGGCCGCCGACGGTCACGGAAAGGGTCGGGCTGGCTCCGACAAACAGGGTTGAATCCGTGGTATAGGAAACCGGGGTCTGGCTCGTAATCAAAGGCTTCGTATCCATGACCAAATACAGCACGCCGTTGGCAACAATCAAGGAAGCGGCCACGCCGCCGCCCCCGTTGAGGGTGACGGTGGATGGCATGATGCCAGACACCTGTCCGGTACCAGCCAGGCTCACCAACGGATAGGTTTCACCACTGACGAGCGAGCCGGTCACATTGACGACCACCACGCTGGAGCTGCTTAACACCAGATTACCATTTGAAATATTCAAGGCGGGTGTGCCGACGCCATAATTCAAAACCACCGAGCCCGTGCCCACATTGAGGGTGCCGCCGAGGTTGGCGGTGCCGTCGGCGGGACAAAACTTTTGGCTGGCGGACAACGTGAGGCCCGAAGGTGCGAAGGTGGCCCCGGCGGCAACGATAATATTCGTGGAACCGGGAAGGCTGCCGGTGCTGGCCACCGCCAAGGTGCCACCATTGATGACGGTGTTTCCCGTATAGAGGCAGACCCCGGACAGCGTCAGTGTGCCGGTGTTTGACTTGTTCAAGGACAGGCTGCCCCCCAGCGCCCCGGCGTAGGTAACATCCGTGGCATTGTTAACCGTCAGCACCGCCGAACCGGTCGAATTGGTAATCCGCTTGGTATTACTCCCCGTGGCGACCATGCTCGCCACGGTTTGCTGGAAGCCGTTCAGTTCAAGTATTGCGAGTGCGGACCCACCACCCATCGTAAGACCGGCGCCCACAGGCAGGGCATTATCGGCGCCCAATTTCAAGGTGCCGGTGGCAACCACCGTAGTGGTCCAGAGATTATTGACCGAATTAATGAGCCAGGTACCCAAATCGTCCTTCGTAAACACAGCTCCAGGAACATTGATGTTGCCATTGATGATACCGTTGCCGCTGTTGAGGCCACGAAAACTCATTTGCCCGATAAAGTCATTGATCGTGGTGAGGTTCCCGTTAAGCGTGAAGGTTGACGAACCCACATCGCCATAAAAATCGCAGCGCGGCGAGGCCGATCCACTCACGCCGTCCAAAATAATGTTGCCGTTCCAGGTCGCGTTGCCAGCCGCCGAATGTAATTCCGCCCGCGAGGCGGAATTGGCGGCGGCAGGCCGCATGATCAGACTGTTATAAGCGGGATACGTCGCCCCGGAAGTATTGAGATAGAGATCGGCGCGAGTCAGACTGCCGACCAAGACCACCGTATTCGGAGCGGCGGCAGAACCGCCCAAAGCGCCGGCGTTATTGGCATAGAGATTCAAATTTAAAAGAGATCCAGCCGCGCCCCCACCCGCGTTGAGGGTAAGATTGCCGGTAAACGTATTCGCCGCCCCCAGAACCAGCGCGGAAACCGCCGTCGAGCTGCCGTTCACGGAAAAACCACTGGTGCCGTCGATGACAAGGTTACAGGTACACGTACCGTTGCTGACGGTAATGGACGGCGACGGGCCGGCCAAGGTGAGCACGTTGGCGGCGGTGCCATTGTTGCTCAGGATCCAATTGAACACCGTGGGTCCCGTGTCAGCGAAGCGCAGGCTGCCCAAGGTATGGGGGGCGTCAAATAAAACGGTGGTGTTCGCAGTGATGTTGAGGGCGCCAAAGTCGGCAAAGGCGCCGGAACCATCCGCAACCACGCCGCCGCTCCAGTTGGCGGCCGAGCTCCAGAGACCGCCGGAGACCGTGCTGGACCACACGCCATCAGCAGCGCGACCAGCACCCGGGTTCAACAGACAAACCACTGCCATTACCAATGGCAGGGAGAAATAGGGCCGGCAAACAAGCCGGTGGCATAAGGCGGCGTTCTTAGTTTTCATAAAGCACTAGATATACAAATACTGAAGAGATTGGGTTTTGAACGGGTGTTTAGTCGTAGTTAATGTCGGGCGTTGAGCATTAAAACATTAGCAAAATCCGGCGCGGTTGATAGTCGTATAAACATTTGAATTGACCATCAATCAAGCCTAATTATCTATCTGCCAGCCACATGCGTGGTTAAGCTTGCCGCCATTTCCGCCCGCGCCGTGATTTTGTTCAGGGCAAGTGATGGTGGTTCGGGCTTTCCGCGCCACCGCCTCCGCCGGCTGGCGGCAGGGCGCGCGCAGCGCCAGGCGGTGAAATTTGTGTTTCAGCCAAAGGCAACGCCAGTGTTGCAAAGCTGAAATTTACCAGAGCATTTCCATCAAAGCTGTAGCGCCGGGTGGAGGGGTGAGCCGACGGCGATCTTTTTGCCCTTGGGCTTCGTTTCGGCTTAGTTACAGGGTCCGTGGAACCTGCGCCTTCGCCGAAGCCTCGCCCAAGGGCAAAAATCCTCGCCGCCCAGCGCTACATCTTTGCTGTCAATGCTCTAGGGTTCCTGATATGTAACCGTCGGCGGCTCAATCACCCTTGCGGACCAGGCCTTGCTGGTTACGGAACCTGAGGCATCCGAAACCACACAGTAAGCGGTCATGGCGCCCAGTTTGACACTGGGCCACCGCAGGTTGGAATTGGTCGCGCCCGCCACGCGCACGCCGTTGATGAACCATTTATAAGACAAGGGCGACGTGCCGCTGGCGGTCACGGAACAAACCGGGTTGGCGCCCACAAACAACGTGAAGGGAGTGGCGCTGGGAAACGGGGTCTGGCTCAGAATCGAAAGGCCGCCCCCCCGCTGATTGCCACCCGCCGGACTGCCATCCATGACGAGGTACAACTGGCCGCGGGAAATATCCAATGAGCCGGTCATCGCGCCGACCCCGTTGAGAACGACCGATTCCGGCGTGGAGCCGGAGATCTGGCCGGCACTCTCCCAGTTCGCCAACGGATAAGTTTCACCGGCCACGAGAGAGCCCGTGACATTGATGACGACGGTGCTGGCGCTGCCTAAAGCGAGGTTGCCGGCGGCAATTTTCAAGGCCGGCTTGCCGACGCTATAATTCAAAACCAGGGTGCCGTCCCCCACATTGAGGTTGCCCGCCATGGTGGCCGTCCCGTCGGCGGGACTTAATTTTTGGCCGGCGACGAGTCTGAGGCCCGCCGCCGTAAAGGTGGCCCCGGAGTGAATGATGATATTCCTGGAACCGGAAAGGTTGCCGGTGGCGGGCACGGCCAGGGTGCCACCACTGATGATGGTGCTGCCGGTATAGGTGTTGGCGCCGGAAAGTGTCAAAATGCCCGTGTTTGCCTTTTCCAAGGACAAGTTGCCCTGAAGCACGCCGGCGTAGGAAATATCCGTGGCATTATTCACAGTGAGCACGCTCATGCCCGCCGAACTGGTAATGCGTTTGGCATTGACCCCGGTGGCGGTCAAGGTCGCCACGGTTTGCTTGAAGCCGTTTAAATCAAACGTCGCCGCGCCGGCCCCGCCACCCAGCGTCAGACCGGTGCCGACGGGCAGGGCATTATCGACGCCCAATTTCAAGGTGCCGAAGGCGATGACGGTACTGGCCCAGATATTATCGGTTGAGTTAATGGTCCAGACACCTGGATCGTCCTTCACCAGCAAGGCGCCAGGGACATTGATCGTGCCGTTGATGACACCGGCACCAGGACCACGGAGGCTCAATTGCCCACGAAAGTCATTCGTTGACAACATGTTACCACTCAAGGTGAAGGTTCCGGCATCGCAGTACACATCACTGCGCGCCAAGGCGGACCCCCCCACGCCGTCGAAGGTGATGAGGCCATCCCAAGTGGTGTTGCCACCCGCCGAACGAAACTCCGCGCGTGAGGCGGCGCTGGCCCCGGTGGGCCGCATGATCAGACTATTATAGGCGGGGTAGGCCGCCTTGGTGACGGGGGCATTGAGATAAATAATCGCCCGCCCACCCTCATTGCCGGCCAAAATCACGGTGTTCGGCAAATCGGGCGAACCCCCAAAAACCCCCGTATGGTTGGCATAGACGGTCATATATCCACCGCGGCCGGCGTTGAGTGTCAGATCGCCGGTAAAGGTATTCGCCGCGCTGAGCGCGAGCGTGGCAAGCGCCCCGGCACCACCATTGACAGTAACGCCGGTGGTGCCGGCGATCACAACATTATTGGTACAAAAGCCGCTGGTGATCGTAATGGAGGGATCGGCCCCAGCGAGGGTCAGCACGCTCGCCGAGTTGCCATAGGTATTTAGCGTCCAACTGTGAACCTTGGCTCCCAAGCCAATAAAACGCAGGGCGCCCAAGGTGCGGGGAGCATCCAATAAGATCGTGGTGCTCGCCCCCACGTTAAGTTCCCCAAAGTCGGCGACAGCGCCCCAACCATCGGCCATCACCTGGCCATTCCAGTTGGCAGAATTGCTCCAGAGCCCGCCGGAGACCGTGCTGGACCAAGCGCCATCCGTGGCACGGGCAGCGCCCGGGCGCAACAGACCGACCATGGCCAGCATCAAAAACAGCAACAAATATGGGCGGCAAACACGTCGGCGGCACATTGCGTCGTTTCTAGTTCTCATAAATCACATTTCACCGAAATCAGGTTGTTAGAGCATTTCCATCAAAGCTGTGGCCCGGGTTGAGAGCTGAGCGACGGCGGTCTTTTCTGTCAATACTCGAGCAGCATGTTGGATGCTGAATCTTAAATAGTTAGCAAAAAATCAGGCTTTATATAGTCGTATAAACATTTGAATTCCCCGGAGAACCGGCC
>Ga0302322_100006774_pt1 | contig 10199 bp, 8 predicted proteins | sample Fen_T0_2_FD_203757 | JGI IMG/M metagenome (GOLD analysis project Ga0302322, IMG submission 203757) | Peat permafrost microbial communities from Stordalen Mire near Abisko, Sweden - Fen_T0_2 | ecosystem: Environmental > Terrestrial > Soil > Wetlands > Permafrost | place: Sweden: Abisko... | reverse complement strand
CCGAACATCCCGATGATGCTGGGCCTCGAAGGCCAGCCGAAGGCAAGCCCGAACAACAAGATCCTGCCGCTCGAGCGCTACGGCGTGAAGGCGATCTCGATCCAGTTCTTCGTCCCCGAGGGGCAGCCGATCGTGTGGCGCGGCCCGCTGGTCGGCGGCGCCATCCAGCAGTTCCTGCGCGACGTGGAGTGGGGCGATCTCGACTACCTCGTCATCGACCTGCCGCCCGGGACCTCGGACGCACAGCTGACCCTGGCCCAGGCCGTCCCGATCTCCGGGGCGGTCCTCGTGACCACTCCGCAGGAGGTCTCACTGACGGACGTGGGCAAGGCCCTCGCGATGTTCAAGCGGATGAGCGTGCCGGTCATCGGCCTCGTCGAGAACATGACCGCGTTCGCGTGCCCGCACTGCGGCGAGCTGACCGAGATCTTCGGCCGTGGCGGCGGGGAGCGCTTTGCCGCGGAGCACGACCTCGAGTACCTGGGTGGGATCCCGCTGGACATCACCGTTCGCCAGGGCGGCGATGTCGGCGTACCGGCCGTCGCCCAGCGCGAGCCGGGGCCGGCCGCCCTTGCCTTGACCGGGGTCGCCCAGAAGGTCGCCGCGCGGATGAGCGTCCGGGCCGCCCAGTCCGCCGCCCAGCCGGTGCTGACCGTCTCCTGAGGACCCCTGAGGACCGGCCCGTTCAGCGGCGGCCTGGTCAACGTAGGCTGGCGGTTGCCTCGGCGGGCTTGACCGTCACCGTCAGTCCGGCGAGCGCCGGGCGGATCCACGGACCCGCGGCGGCGCACAGCGCGGCGATCTCGCCATGGCGAGCCGGCTGGTAGTGGACCAGCAGTGCCTGCCGCACTCCCGCGCGCGTGGCCAGGTCGATAGCTTCCTCCGGCGTCAGGTGGCCGCGTCGCGGATCGTCGTGTGAGGTGAGCCGGAGGGCAGCTTCGATGAGCAGCAGATCGGCACCGCGGACCGCCTCGACGACCTCGTCCGTAGGCCCCGTGTCGCCGGTGTAGGCAAGCCGCGTCCCGTCGGGCGCCTCGACGACCACGCCCGACGCCGGCACGTAATGCTGGGCGAGCAGCGGACGGACCGTCAATGGTCCGACCTCGAACAGTTCGCCGGGCGCGTACTCGTTCACGTCGAAGGCGGCATCGAAGAAGCCCTGGCGCTCGCTGATCGCCGAGGCGAGCGCATCGAGCTTGACCTTGCCCCCGGGCGGCAGCCAGACCGGCAGCGGTTCGGGCGTGGCCTCGCCCCAGGCGAAGAGGTAGCGCAGGCCGACGACATCGAGGTAATGGTCGGCGTGCATGTGACCGATGACCAAGGCGGACAGGCCGTGTGGGTCGCGCAGCCGTTGCAGGCGTCGGATCGTGCCCTGGCCCGCGTCCAGCATCAGGCCCGTCGCGCCCCACTCGACGAGGAAGCCGGCCGCCGGGGAGGCGGGATGGGGCGCGGCCGTGCTGCATCCGAGGACGGTCAGCCGGAGCATGTCCGGGGGATCGGCGGTCATCGTGCGCATGCTAGGGGTTCGGGCGCCCGTCCGGTGCGCCCAATGTCGCGAGGAGGACGGACGCGGCTGCCAGCGCGGCCCGGATCCGGCCGTTCGCACCGCCGAGAAAGACCGCGCGGCGCTCCACCACGTTGCGTTCCGGCGTCGCGACGGCGATCGAGGCGACCGCATCGTCGCCCTGGTCGAGCACGTGGACCGCGAGACCGACGGCGACGTCCGCGGCCCGCCTGGCATCGTCAGCTGCCTGCAGCAGGGCTGCCTCTTCGGACTTGGCATCCTCGCCGGCCGCGTCGAGCGACGCGGGCGAGATCTGGCGCGCCGTCGCCTGTCGGAGCCAGGGCACGTCGCCGAAGAGGGCCGCGACATGGCCACCCGTGTCAGTCTCGTCGATGGCGAGCGTCCAGCCGAGCTCATCAAGGCGCTGGCCGATCGCGCGCGACCAGGTCGTATCGCCGGTCGCCCAGATATAGGCACCGAGGTGGTCGCGAACGACGGCCGCCGCAGGCTCGACCAGCTCGGCCGCCGCGGCCGTGGCGGTCCCCACGGCCGACACGCGGACATCGACGGCCTCGACGCGAGCGTAGGTGGCGACGATCGGGTTCGTGGCGCGCAGGAGCGGTTCGCCAAGGAGGTCGGCCACCTGTGATTCGCCGATCCCCGCGAGCCGGTAGGTGATGACCGCCACGTCAGCGCCGAGCCCGTGGGCCTGGAGTCGCGGTATGGCGTGGTCGTGCCACATCGGCCGCATCTCGCGCGGCGGACCCGGCAGGGCCACCACGATCCGGCCGTCCGGGCGCGTCACGAACCAGCCCGGGGCCGTGCCGTTCGGGTTCGCGAGAGCCTCCGCGGACGGGATCAGCCACGCCTGCTTCAGGTTGATCTCGGCGAACGGCATGGAGCGCCTCGACCACAGGCGGCGGAGCCAACGCTCCAGGACCGGGTCGATGTCCGGGGTCTCACCGGTCGTGGCCGCGATCGCTTCGCGGGTCAGGTCGTCGGGCGTCGGTCCGAGTCCGCCCGTGGAAACGACGAGATCCGAGCGCTCCAGGCCGGCCGTGAAGGCGGCGGTCACCGCGTCGAGGTCGTCCGGGAGGGCCGTCAGTCGCCGGACGGCGACCCCGTGCGCGGCGAGCGAGCGGGCCAGTTCGCCCGAGTTCGTGTCGCGCGTATCGCCGACCGTCAGCTCCGTGCCGATGCTCAGGATCTCGGCGCTCAGCAGGGGTCTGGCGGCAGGGTCGGGCGGCATCCCGCGAGCCTAACGGGTGCGTCGAGGGGGCGGGGGGCGCTGGTATCATCAGGTGGCGACATCCCCGTCGCCCATGCTCGGAGTCAGCGCCCTGGACCCTCAGCAGCCGGAACCGGTCGAACCGACGCCCGAATCGCCCGACGCCGCCGCACCCGCGAGCGGCGCCCCGCAGCCCGAGCCGGGCGCGAGCGCACCCCCCGGACCCGAGTCGAAGGCCGCACCGAGCCCGGATGCCGCGCCAGACCCGACGGCCGCACCGGGTCCCCACGCTGCGCCAGGCGCGAACGCGGCACCCGGCGCGAGCGCCTCGTCAGGCCCCAAGGCTGCGCCCGGGCCGAAGGCGCCCCCGAAGGCCAAGACGAAGAAGCCGAAGCCGCCCGGGCTGTTCGAGCAGTTGCGCGAGACCGGACTCGCTGCCGCCGACCTCGCCAAGGCCCATGTGGACCTCGCGAAGGAGGAGGCCGGCGAGATCGGCCGCGAGGGCGGCAAGCTCGCGGGACTCATGGCGGCCGCGGTCGGGCTCGTCCTGCTCGCCGCCATCCTCCTGATCATCGGCACCACCGTCTTCCTCGGGGAGTGGCTGTTCGGTTCGGCCGGTTGGGGCGTCGTCCACGGCACGCTCGCCTTCCTGACCTTCGCCGTCGCCCTCGTCCTGCTCGGTCTCGGCGTGAGCCCCGTGCGGATCGCACGAGCATTGCTCGTCGGGATCGTGGTCGGCGTCGTGACGGCCGTGGTCCTCGGCCTCGGCCTCCTGAACCAGCTCTACGCCTCGATCGGCACGTCGCTCGCCTTGAACTTCGAGCCCGGCGTGCGCCCGCTCATCGTCGGGATGGTCCTCGGCGCGATCGTGGGCCTTGTGATCGAGATCCTGGCCGCCGCCCGTGCCGCGACCCCGAACTGGTTCCTCGCCATCGGTGGAGGCATCGTCCTGGGCGTGATCGCTGGAGCCTTCACGAGCATCACCTTCGGCCCGCAGGTCGGCGCCGCGCTCGGCGTCACGATCGCCTACCTCACCTGGGCCGGCCTCATGGCCCTGGACGTCTATCGCACCGGGATCGACATCGAGGCGCTCAAGGCGCGCTTCACGCCGACCCAGACCATCGAGACCAGCAAGGAGACCCTCGAGTGGCTACAGAAACGGATGCCGCGCGGGAACGGGTCCTAGTCGCCCGGGCCCAGCTCGGCGACGAGTTGGCGCTCCTGGAGGCTTCGGCTCGTTCGGCGGTCGATATCCCGGCCAAGGTCAAGGCCAGCCCGGCCAAGGCGGCGGCCGTCGCCGGCACGGCCGGGTTCATGGTGCTCGGCGGGCCACGGCGCGTCCTCGGTGGCATGAAGCGCGTCGTGCGCGGGCCCAAGGAGCCGCTGCCAAAGTCGATGCTGCCCGACGAGATCGAGGCGACGCTGAAGCACCTCGGTCCCGACGGGGCCGCGGTCCGTGGCGCACTCGAACGCGATTTTGCCGACTACGCGAAGAAGGCGGCGAAGAACCGAAGCCAGCTCCGGACCGTGCTGGCGTTGTCGGTCGCCCGACCGCTGCTGTCGAGCGGCGCGAAGGCGGCAGGCCGTTGGCTGTTCTCGAGCGGTGAGGCGGAAGGGTTCGAGGCCCGTCTCGCGAAGGTCCGCGAGCGGCTTGACGAGGTATCTGGCGCGGCCGCCCAGGACAAGCCGAGCGCCTGACCACCTGGGGGTCCGCACGACCGGATGCCGGATCACACCGGACGCCAGTCCCGTCATCGGCCGGACGCCAGTCCCGTCATCGGCCGCTAGACTCCCTGCGAGGGCGAGTGGCGGAATGGCAGACGCGCCGGCCTTAGGAGCCGGTGCCGCGAAAGCGGCGTGGAGGTTCGACCCCTCTCTCGCCTACCACCCTGCGTCCTGAGGGCGCCGATCCGGCCGGGCGCCGGCCGGGGCGCCGATCCGGCCGGGCACCTCTCCGCGCCGCGCCGGGCCCCGGTCGGGCACCTTTCCGGCAGATCGTCACCAGGCGCTCGTTCGGCAGGCCATGCCGAGCCGCGAGTGCTGATGTGAGCGTGGATCCAGCCGGTCGCGGCGACGAACGTGGTCAGTCGACCGCGTAGGGCGCAGATGCCGGATATCAGCTGACCAACGCGCGCTTCAGGATCATCTGCCGGTTCCCAGCCCTCATGCTCGCCGCGCCCCACGCGAGCCACGCCGCGTCCCACGAGCCTCACGCTCGCCGCGCCCCGCGCGAGCCCCGCCGAGCCCGCCCGACGGCCCGACGGCTCCACACCTGAGCGTGCCCATCCGGGCCTGACCGGCCGCCGCGGTGCCTCCGCCCTATACTTCCCGGGCGATGCAGATCACCACCACCCCCGCTCCCAACAGTACTGTCGTGCTCGAGATCGAGCTCCCACCCGACCGCCTGGACAAGCAGCTGGCCGAGTCGGTCCGCCACCTGTCCCGCCGGACGCGCGTCCCGGGCTTCCGTCCCGGCAAGGCCCCGCGGCCCGTGCTCGAGCGCGCGCTGGGCCCCGGCGCGATCCTCGACGACGCCGTCGAGCACCTCACCGAGGCGGCCTACCGCGACGCACTGATCCAGCAGGACATCGTCCCCCTGGCCAACGCGGACGTCGAGATCGTCCAGGCGGAGGAGGGCAAGCCCTTCATCTTCAAGGCGACCGTCCAGGTCCGCCCCGAGGTCGAGCTCGGCGACTACCGCGGCTTCCCCTTCGGCCCGGAGATCGAACCGACCGACGACGCCCGCGTCGACAAGGTCGTCGAGGAATTACTGGACCAGAACGCGACCCTGGCGGCCGTCGAGGACCGTGGCGCCAAGGAAGGCGACTACGCCGTCATCGGGTTCACCGGCACGCGCGACGGGGTCGCCTTCGACGGCGGCACCACGGACCGGATGCCACTCATCCTGGGCCAGGAACGGCTCATCCCTGGCTTCGAGGCCAACCTCATCGGCCTGAACGTGGGCGACTCGACCGAGTTCGACGTGACGTTCCCCGACGACTATGGCGAGGAGTCCCTGCGCAGCCAGGTCGCCCACTTCGCGGTCGAGCTCAAGGAGCTCCGCGAGAAGGTCCAGCCGGAGCTCGACGACGACTTCGCACGGCAGATGGGCGACTTCGCCGACGTCGCGTCGCTGCGCGAGGACATCCGGACGCGGCTCGCGGCGAACGCGTTGGATCGCGCCCGGCACGCTTTCGCGGACCGGATCATCGAATACGCCGTCGCCAACGCCACGGTCGAGCTGCCCGAGATCCTGGTGGACCAGGAGGTCGAGGTCATGCACGACGAGTTCCGCGGCACCCTGGCGCGCCAGGGCATCGAGGAGGCGGCCTACCTGACCGCAGTCGAGAAGACCGAGGCCGACCTGCACACCGAGTTCCGGCCCGGGGCGGAGAAACGGGTCAAGACGCTGCTCGTCCTCTCGAAGGTCGCGGACGTCGAAGGCGTCGAGGTCCCCGAGATCGACATCCAGGCCGAGATCGCCCGTGGCCGCGAGCGCTACGAGTCCGATCCCAAGCTCGTCGCCTACTTCGAATCGGAGCGCGGCCGCAGCTTCATCCGGAGCTCGTTGCGACGCAGCCGGGTCGTCGAGGCCCTGATCGACCAGTGGCTGGCCGCCCACCCTGAGCATCCGCCCCTCCCGCATCTCGAAGACGGTCCCGGTTCCGCCGTGGACAACGACCAGGCCGAGGCCAATGCCGCCATCGGAGCGACGGACCCCGGCTCCATCCTCGCCGACGAACCGGCCCCGGCCGGCTGACCGCAGACCGCCCAGCGCACGAGGGAGTCCAAATGCTCGTCCCCATGGTCATCGAGTCCTCCAGCCGGGGGGAACGCGCCTACGACATCTACTCGCGCCTGCTTCGGGAGCGGATCATCTTCCTGGGTGACCAGATCGAGGATCACCTCGCCAACCTGGTCATCGCCCAGCTCCTCTTCCTCGAGTCCGAGGATCCGGAGAAGGACATCAGCCTGTACATCAACTCGCCCGGTGGTGTGGTGACGTCCGGCCTCGCGATCTACGACACGATGCAGTACCTGCGCGCCCCGGTCAGCACGATCTGCATCGGGATGGCGGCCTCGATGGCGGCGGTCCTGCTGGCGGCCGGCGCCAAGGGCAAGCGCTACGCCCTGCCGAACAGCCGGATCATGATCCACCAGGGCTCGGGCGGGTTCCGCGGCGCGGCCCAGGACGCGGTCATCCAGATGCGCGAGTGGGAACACCTCGTCGACGTCAACCACCAGATCCTGGCTCGCCACACCGGCCAGCCGATGGACAAGATCGTGCGCGACACGGACCGCGACAACTTCATGTCGCCCGAGGCCGCCAAGGACTATGGCATCATCGACGCGGTCTACTCCGTGCCAGGGGACTCGCTGATCGCTCAAGCGCATGACGCCGGGCTCTCCGGCGGCGAAGGATCCGGGACCGTGACGCCGGCCGAGGTCGAGGCGGCCAACGGCGATCCGTCCGAACCCGGACCCAAGAAGTCCAAGGACAAGTAGCGAGCGGGGTCGGGAACGCGTGACGACGACGAGCGGCGCCAAGGGACCCAAGGTCCCATACCGGTGCTCCTTCTGCGGCAAGAGCCAGGAACAGGTCCGCAAGCTCATCGCAGGCCAGGGCGTCTATATCTGCGATGAGTGCATCAACCTGTGCCAGGAGATCATCGAAGAGGAGATGCTCGAGACCCCGCGTCCGAAGGTCGCGGCGTCCAAGCTCCCGAACCCGCACCAGATCAAGGACGCGCTCGACGCGTACGTGATCAGCCAGGAGCGGGCCAAGAAGGTCCTCTCGGTGGCGGTCTACAACCACTACAAGCGGGTCAACGCCGGCAGCACGGTCGACGAGGTCGAGCTCCAGAAGTCGAACGTCATGCTCGTCGGGCCGACCGGCAGCGGCAAGACGCTCCTCGCCCAGACCCTGGCGCGGGTACTGGACGTGCCGTTCTGCATCGCCGACGCGACGTCGCTGACCGAAGCGGGCTATGTCGGCGAGGACGTCGAGAACATCCTGCTGCGGCTCATCCAGGCAGCCGATTTCGATGTCGCCCGGGCCCAGCGCGGGATCATCTACATCGACGAGATCGACAAGATCGCGCGCAAGGCGGACAACCCGTCGATCACCCGGGACGTGTCGGGTGAGGGCGTCCAGCAGGCCCTCCTGAAGATCCTCGAGGGAACCGTCGCGAACGTGCCGCCCCAGGGCGGCCGCAAGCATCCGCACCAGGACTTCATCCAGATCGACACGACCAATGTCCTGTTCATCTGCGGCGGCGCCTTCGACGGCCTCGAGCGGATCGTCGAGGAGCGCGTCGGGCGGCGGTCGATCGGCTTCGGCTCGGAATCGGCGATGAGCCCGGTGGCACGCGGCCGGATCCTCGAGAAGCTGATGCCGGAGGACCTGCTCAAGTTCGGGCTGATCCCGGAGTTCATCGGGCGCCTGCCGGTCATGGTCACGCTCTCCGCGCTGACCGCAGACGACCTGGTCCGGGTCCTGACCGAGCCCAAGAACGCCGTCACGCGGCAGTTCCAGCGGTTCCTCTCGCTCGATAAGGTGGAGCTCGCGTTTACGCCGGGCGCGCTACGGGCCGCGGCCGAGGTGGCGCTCGACCGCAAGACCGGCGCTCGCGCGCTGCGCTCGATCGTCGAGGAGTCCCTCCTGGAGGTCATGTACGACATCCCGGACCGGACCGATATCCGCAAATGCATCATCACCGAGGAGACGATCCGCGAGGGTCGCGTCCCGCTCCTGCTGACGAAGTCGGACGTCGACAAGGGCGTCGACGAGACGAACTACCTCGACTGGCTCGCGGAGCAGGGCGAGACCGCGTAGGGCGGCGCCGCGTCGGCGTCGAGCCCGATGGACCCGGCGCCGACCGCATCACGGGACCTAGACGACGACGGGGACCTCGTAGACCTCGGTCGTGGCGTGGCCCGCGCGCTCGTGGATCCGCATGATGGCCTCCTTCGACGGGCCGGTCGACAGGCAGAAGGCCTTGCCCGACTCAGGATCGAGCCACGCTTGGACGAAGTGCACGCCCTCTTCGGCCTCGATCGCCAGGTCGGCGTCGTGGGCCGCCTGCAGTTGCTCGGCCGTGACGCCGACGAATCCTTCGTGGACATCCATGAATGTGGCCATCGCTCGTTCTCCCGGTCTGCTCGCCCGCCATGGCGGTGGGCCTCGACGGCAAGACTGGTCGGCGCTCGGCCGTCGGTCATCGGTCATCCGACCGATGCGCCCCGTCCGGATCCCACAGCGTCAGGTCGCGGTGGCGAGGCGGTGGTGACGCCCGCAGGTCGGGCCGGCTGTCACCCGGCCCGAGGACCGGCCGGCTTCTCGAGCACGACGTGGAAGAAGTCCCGTGACAGGTCCCAGCGCGGATAGCGCCCCAGGATGTCGCCGAATCGCTCGTAGAACCCTTCGTCGATCGGCTGCTCGGAGAATCGCAGCGACCGGATGATGAACCCGGTCTGGCGCATGTAGTCCTCGTACTGCGACCACGTCAGCCGGTTGACCCACGACGCGCCCGCCGCCTTGCCACCGTGGCTCTCGCGGAATTGCCGGATGACATCGTCGCTGAACAGCAGATGGGGGAACGGGAAGTAGACCTCCCGGAAGATGTGGGACGCCTTCGGCCCGCGGTGCAGGTTCGCCGACAGCCAGATGAGGCCGCCCGGCTTCAGGATCCGGTACAGCTCGGCGATGACGGCGTGGGGGTGCACGACGTGCTCGAGGACCGAGAACGAGATGACCCGGTCGAACGAGTCCGCATCCAGGCCGCTCCCGTCGGCGATGTCGACGCACCGGTAGTGGGTCCGGTCGTCCTCGAGGACGGCCCACGCCTTGCGCTCCGCGACATCCACGCCCCAGGCATCCGCCCCGAACTTGTGGCTCAGGTACCAGACCTCGAAGCCCGGGCCGCAGCCCAGCTCGAGGACCTTCTTGCCCTGGAGATCGATGGCGTCGTGCACCTCGAGGAGGCGCCGCCGCGCCCGTTCCTCGCGGGACGCCTGGTCGAGCCCGTTCGGGGCCGGCACGAGCGGGTGCGACGCGTACTCCTCGTTGAGCGACTCCATCAGGGCCAGGTCCATGACCGGCGGCCGGTCGCCCGTCTCGTAGATCGAGTGGGTGACTCGCGCCGCGTCGTCCACGTCGGGCGGATCGGGCCAGGTCTTGTCGGCCGGCGCGGGCCTTGGGGTCACCTGCCAGGCCTTCGGGAGGTTGCCCCACGACGAGCGGGCGGATGTCCCCGCGCCCAGACCCAGCACATCGGGCCCGCCGAGCGTGAGCGCCGCCCCGGCGAGCCGGAACCCGATCGAGCGCCGGACCGAACGCGGCCAGTGCCGGATCCGATCGACGAGCGGGCCAGCCTTCGAGGCGCGGAGACGCCGGTAGGCCGGCCGGAGAGCCGCGCGCGTCCGCGACGGGAAGGAGGCTCGGGCGGGCATCGGGGGTTTTCGACC
>Ga0302322_100006773_pt1 | contig 10199 bp, 6 predicted proteins | sample Fen_T0_2_FD_203757 | JGI IMG/M metagenome (GOLD analysis project Ga0302322, IMG submission 203757) | Peat permafrost microbial communities from Stordalen Mire near Abisko, Sweden - Fen_T0_2 | ecosystem: Environmental > Terrestrial > Soil > Wetlands > Permafrost | place: Sweden: Abisko... | reverse complement strand
CGCTCCGACACCACGAGCGCTGGGACGGCAGCGGTTACCCGCACGCGCTCAGCGGTGAAGCCATCCCCAAGATCGCTCGGCTGGTCGCGGTCTCGGACGTGTTCGATGCCTTGCTCTCCGCACGCCCCTACAAAGCCCCCTGGACCGTTGCCGAGACGGTGGCCGAGTTCAAAGCCCAGAGCGGTCGGCACTTCGAGCCCGCCGCGGTCTCGGCGTTGCTCGACATCTTGCCCCACTGCCTGGCGGTGCGAGAGCGGTATCGGGACGATGCCAGCGTCACATCTCCCTAGGGCCCCGCGAAAATCTCGCGCTACGCGGCCGGCGGGTTCGATACTTCCTGAACCGCAAGCGGCAGCAAGAAGGCGCCTCGCTCCGGTCCAGCCCCGACGACGGAAATGCACACGCTGTCGCCCGGCTTGACTACGCCGCTGCGGAGATCATCGTGTAGCATCTTGGCCGTGCAAGGGCTGACTAGATTGCCGAGCTCACGCGAATTCGTGGGAGCCTTTTCCAGCGGCAGCTCGGCCAATCGCGCGAAGCTCGAGACGAGAGCGGGGCTCGCCTGATGGGTGTAGATCCGGCGCGCTTCGTCGACATAGTCGGGGCGCGCGGCCAAAAGTGCTCGGTGATTGAGCATCATCCCTTTGGTGTAGTAGCGTTTCACGGCCTCGCCGTGCATGCCATAGCAACTGAGTGCTGCGGACGTGACGCCTCGGGGAGGGCATTGCGCGCCACCGCCCAAGTAGTGGATCAACGGGTCGACGAAGCCGGGCTCATCCCCGAACGCCTGCGAGTCACGTGAGTAGAGCGCGAGACCGCGTGGCGCCTCGCTGCGCCGCAGCACCAGAGCAGCGGCCGCATCGGAAAAGATCCCCGGCGACGCCCACAGGCTGGACCCCAGCGGATGCACGGTGTTTTGGCGGTAGTGTTCGCTCACGCCTCCCTGACCGTCACCGGTCACGCAGCTGGGCAAGCTGTAGGTGATCACGAGCACGTTCGTGGCTCGAAGCCGAGCTGCAACCGTCGCCGCGCGTGCCAGCCCGGCACAGCCGGCGCCGAGCTGGATCGGCGGGACGGCGTCCGGGATCCCGAGCATGCGGAGCAGTCGGAACGAATCTTGATCGAGTAGGCTTTCGTAGGGCGAGCAGGTGACGACGATCACCGCGTCCACGTCACTGGCGGCGAGCCTCGCGGACCGCAGCGCCTCACGAGCTACGAGGGCGATGGTTTCGATCCGGCCAAACAGCTCGGGGTCCCAGCTCTTGGCGCTGATACCCAACACCCGCTCGACGGCCTGACCGTCCAGAAAGCCCGGGCCCTTACGGTTGGGAATACGGGCGCGCTCCGCCCATTCTTGGATGTCGATGACCCGACCGATCAGCGAGGAGATGCCGGAGAGCTCAAAAGGGAAGGCTTGTGGATTTTGCACAGCACCGCTTGAGCACCTTCCGCGCCACTCCCCGAGTGCAACATAAGTATCTGTAATCGTTGATGATCCAACAAGGAATCGAGAGTAGTTGACCGCTCAACTGGTCGATTATTGACCACCCCGGACCCGCATTATGGTCCGATTGACCATGTCGGATCTGGACAGGCTGCTCGGCCGCTCGCCCGCAATCTGCCAGACGCGAGCCAAGGCCGAGCGGCTGCTCCAAGGGCGTTCCGAGCGGTTGCCCGCGGTGCTGCTGCAGGGGGAGACCGGCACCGGCAAGGGGCTTCTCGCGCGCTCGCTGCATGGCGATAGCGCACGGCGCCTGCGTTCGTTCGTCGAAGTGAACTGCTCGGCGATTCCGGAACAGCTCCTGGAAGCGGAATTGTTCGGGTTCGAACGCGGAGCGTTCACCGATGCGCACAAGGCCAAAGCCGGACTGTTCCAACTCGCTCATCAGGGCACGCTCTTCCTGGATGAAGTCTCGCTACTGCCCCTGCACTTGCAGCCCAAGCTGCTGAAGGTGCTCGAAGACCGCGCCGTGCGTCGGCTGGGCGGCACGCATACCGAGCCTGCTGACGTGTGGCTGATCACGGCGAGCAACGAAGACCTCGCGCGCGCCGTCGCCGAAAAGCGTTTTCGCGCCGACCTCTTTCATCGTCTGGCCGTATTTTCGATTTCGCTGCCACCGCTACGCGAGCGCGGTGAGGATGTGTTGCAACTGGCCGACGCCTTCCTGATTCGTACGTGCGAGGAGTATGGGCTCGGGCCCAAGGAGCTGAGTCGGGAAGCGCGTGCGGCCCTGCGCCGCCATGCCTTTCCCGGCAACGTGCGCGAGCTGGCCAACGCGATTGAACGGGCGGCGCTGCTCTCGTTTGGGGAGCGAATCGAAGTGCGCACGCTGGAGTTGAACGCGCCGGTGGATGGGCTGCTCGCGATCGCCAGCGCACCGAGCGCCGTGGAAGAGCCCGGGTTGGCCGTCGGTGAGGTGTATCGCCGTCATTTGCAGGCCGTGCTGACCGCCACGGACTGGAACATCTCGCGTACCGCGGCGACGCTCGGCATCACACGCAATACGTTGCGCGCGCGCATTCGCAAGTATGGCCTGACGCGAGAACTTGGTGAGTCTTCACACCCGACGACCGAGACGGTACCCAGCACCGCACGCGGGCACGACACCAAGTGGCGCACTCAGATGCTGGCATTCGTGCAGGTCGAGCTGGTTTCTCAGCATGACCCAGCGGATGCACGAGCGGTGATGCGTGCCGAGCAAAAGTTGCGCGGCTTCGGCGCGCGCACCGAGCAGATGAGCCGCACCGGCTTGGTCGCGGTGTTGGGCGTCGAACCCGTCGAGGATTCGGCGCGGCGCGCGACGCTGGCGGCGCTCGCGATCGCCCACCAGAGCGGCGAGAAGGAAGGCCGGACGAGTCTGCGCGTCGCCGTCCATGCCGCCCAAGCGTGGGTGCGCCCGGGTGAGCAAGCGCCAATCGATCACGGCTCGAAACAAGCCGCGCTCGAGGTACTGACCGAACTCGAATCGGGCCGACCCGCGCATGAAACGGGAGTGTTGCTGAGCGCGGACGCGGCGGCCTTTGCCGCGCGCGATTTCCAGCTCCGGGCGAGCGGTAGCGCAGCCTTCGTCGCAAGCGCCGCGCGCCCTGCGAGCACCCAGGAAGGTCCTCGGACCCGCTGGGTTGGACGCAAAGCCGAGCTGGATCTGTTGTTCGACCGCTTGGAGCGCGCGTGCAGCGGTCAGGCACAGGTCGTGAGTGTCGTTGGCGAACCGGGCATCGGAAAGTCGCGCTTGTTGGCCGAATTGTGGCAGCTGGCGGCGACTCGCGCGCGTTGGGTGGAAGTGCGCTGTTGGTCGCACTTGGCGCAAGTTCCCTATGCCGTCGCCATGGACCTGATTCGCCAGTTTGCGGGACTCGTCGATGCGGACGACGCAGAAGCCACCAAGGCAAAGCTGTGTGCAGTCGCGGGACAGTCCACGCCGAGCCCCGCGATGTTGACGGCGCTGCTCGGGCTGTTTGGATTTTCCGAGGCGGAGCGCACCGAACAGCTGGCGCCCGAGGCCCGCAAGCAAGCGGTGATTGCCGGGGTGGTGGCTTTGGCGAGCGCAGCGATGCGAAATCAGCCGCTGGTATTGGCGCTCGAGGACGTGCATTGGCTCGATGTCACGTCCGAAGAGTGTGTCGTGGCTTTGATCGATGCCCTTTCGAGCGCGAAAGTGCTCATCATCACCGCCCAGCGCGCGGGCCGCGAGTTCGGCTGGCGCCGGTCGACCAACTTCACGCAGCTCGCTCTGCCGCCGCTGACGGCCTCGGAGAGCGAGGTCCTCGCGCGTGGTTTGCCGGGCGTCGAACGACTCTCGGCCGAGCGGCTCGGCGACGTCCTGACGCGGACCGAGGGCAATCCCTTTTTCATCGAAGAGCTGACGCGCAGCGTACTGCAAGACCCGGACGACTCCCGGAGACTGCCCCAGACGATCTCGGAAGTGCTGCTGTTTCGGCTGCGTTCGCTGGCTAGCGAGTGGCGCCAAACGGTGGAGGTGGCCGCCGTGCTCGGGCGTCAATTTCCGCGGGCGCAACTCGAGCGGCTCTTGCCCAACGAGACGGGGCTCGTCGCTGCCTTGGTCGCGCTGCGCCAGCATGACCTCTTGCTCGAGACGACCGGCCCCGAGCCAATGGTCGCGTTCAGGCACGCCCTGACCCAAGAGGTGGCCTACGAAGAGATCTCTGTCGAACGCCGCCGCGCGCTTCACGGCGCTGCGGCCGACGCCCTCGAGCTCAGCTACGCGCATCGCCGAGACGAGGTGATTGATACCATTGCCTACCATCGCGATCGTGCAAGCGATCCGGAACGCGCCATCGAAGCGCTGCTCGCCAGCGCGGCGCGGGCGACACGCGGCTTTGCGCTCGAGCAAGCCTTGCTGCAATTGAGCCGCGCGCGTGAGCGCACGCAAGAATTGGCCTTGGAGCGACGCGCCGAGAGCGAGGTCGAGATCGACAACCGCTTGGCCAGCGTGCTGTGCTTGAGCGGGCGCTACCGCGATTGCCTCGCCGAGTTGGAAAGGCACGAAGCCCGGGTCAGCGCGCTGACCCGGGCCGATTTGGCCGGCAACTATCACTTCTGGCTTTCGTACGTGAACAGTTTGCTCGGCCGGCAGGGGCCGGCGGACGAACACGCTCGGCGGGCGATATCCCTCGCCCAGGGGCCGGAGGCCGCAGCCCTGCTCGGCCGGGCATCGTTCGTGCTCGCGCGCGAAGCGTTCTTCGATTGCCGCTTTGCCGAGGGCGTAGAAGCCGGTCAGCGAGCGGTGGAGCGACTCGAGGCCGCGGATGATTCGGGTTGGCTCGGCCAAGCGTATTGGATCGTCGGCCTGAACCAGCTCTTCCTGGGTGACACGGACGACTGCTTGGCCAGCGAGCAGCAAGCTTCTCGCGTGGGCGACCGCATCGGTGATGCGCGCGTGAGCGCGTACGCACGGTGGACCTCGGGCTTTGCCTACGCATGCGTCGGCGATGCCACTCTGGCGCTCGCGCAATGTCGACAAGCTGTCGACACCTCACGGGATCCGGTGGGCGACGCCTTGGCACGTGGCTTTTTGGGCTTTGCCTACCTGCGTGCGCTGGTCTTGCCGACCGCGATCGAACACCTCAGCGCAACCGTCGCGGCGCTCAGCCGGCTCGGCCTTCACAAGCAACAAGGCACGTTCCACGCATTTTTGGCCGACGCCTGGCTCGCCACCGGCGACGAGGAACGCTCTCGGCACGAAGCCAGCGAGGCGCTGGCCACCTGCGACGAAGCCCGCTTCCCGTTCGGCGCGGCCTGGGCCGAACGCGCACTCGGCCGGGTCTACGCGCGACGCGGCGCCCGGCTCGAAGCGCTTGCGCATTTCGAGCGTGCTCGAGCGTGCTTCGAGCGCATTGGCGCCCGACTCGAACTCGGTGTGACCGAGCGCGAGTGGGCCGTGCTGTGCACGACGAAGTTTTCCCAGGTCGGCAATTGACGAGCGCCACGGATCGATGAAAGCGTACACGCATGGAAGCGTTCGATGCAGACCGGGACTGCGGCGTGTGCGGCAAGTTGCGAGTTGGAAGCAGCACTGCCCTGTTCGAGAACGATTTGTGGCACGTTCGTGCTGCGGACGCTCCAATCGGCGTGCCCGGTTGGACGATGCTGATCACTCGCCGGCACGTTCCGGGGCCTGCGCAGTTCAACGGGCCTGAAGCGAGCAGCTTCGGTCCAACACTCTGTCATTTGCAGCGCTTGCTGTTGGAGGTGACCGGGGCTCTGCGTATTTATACGGCGGCGATGGGGGAAAGTTCACCGCACTTCCATGCGCATCTCGTCCCGCGCTACCAGACGATGCCGAGAGACGCCAAAGCTTGGTCGGTTTTCGACTTACAACGTGCCGCTGCGGCAGGAGAGATAGACGTCGACCCAGGCGAGTCTGCGCGCGTCGCGGCCGCCTACGGCGCAGCGCTGCGCGTTGCGCCTCCACCTGCGCCTTGAGGCGGCGCAAGCTCGGTGCTCGCGCTCTTTCGATACGCGAGCCAGCGGAGCTCGATCGGCGGATCACCGGCAATGTTCGAGAACAGATTGCGGCCTTGTGCCCAATTCACGTACCAGCGCGTCGGTGGCCACGCTTCCTCGGGTAGGTGGGCACGCTCGAACTCCAGGCACGCTTCGTCTCTCGACAGCACGATTCCGAGCGGCGACGTGAGCTCTGCCAATTCCGTGCGTGTGAAGAACGTCGACCACACGCTCTGGGCAGTTTGTTGCGCCACTGCGTCTGGGTAGTAGCCGCTGCGCGCGATGAATGCATTGAACAGCAGCACGCCACCCGGAGCGAGTTCGCCGACCAAGCGCGGTAGGACGCGAGCGAAGTCCCGCTGAGAGAAATGGGGACTCACCTCGGAAAGTACAATCAAGTGGTATGGGCCCGCGCTGAGCTCGATCTGATCGTGCAAGATATCGTGCTCGAATAGGCGAACTTCGAGCTGTTCCGTGTGCGCCGCCTCGCGCAGCTGTTTTGCCAGCGTAGGCACCGGTTCGATGGCGTGCACGGTGTGCTGGGCTCTTGCCAGTGGCAGCGTGTTCCGGCCGCTGCCGGCGCCCACGTCCAAGATGCGGATCGGGCCGCCCGTGCCGAGTTCTTTCGCCAGCTCGATGACCATTGCATCGGGCTCGCTGCCGAACGGCTGACTGTCCGCAGAGTGCTGCAACCAATCCTGATACTGTTCCTCGAGCGACGGTGAAACGATCGACATCGTGCAGTCCAGAGCGAGCGGATTGGACTCTGCCGGCTGGTAGGCGAGCACGAAGCGGGCGTACGGAGAGCTTGCGAACCCCTCGGTCAGGCAATTGTGAAATGCGCTGCGCATGGCAGCGGTGTCGGCTGTTTCGAGCGGGCGATCGAGCGCGTCGAACAGCAGCATCAACTTCGCAAAATAGTGCTCTGCCAACGCCGGGATGCACGGCGCAGAGAAACTGCCGGCTCCGACGGTCCGCGGCTTGAGGCGCTGTATGATGGCAGCGCGGTTTTTCGGTACCGCTGGCGAAAGCGCCGCGCTGCTTCGGGCTCGGTGTTCCAGCGCTCTCTTTGCCACGGCGGCGCGATGATTGGTGACTCAGATGACCCAGTCGTGACGCGCCGGTAACGTCTGGCTAAAATCGCCCGTCACAACTCACGCCCGGCCCATTCACGCTGCAGCCGAGTAGACCCGCGTGCAAGCGCGGGTTTTCGGGGGGGCGGCCCGTGACCAGTGCCACTACGCTACCGGTCAGGAGCGCCCCGCCCGCGGCGTAAAAGCCGATGGCCAGGCGCTCGTTGCTCTCTCGCCGATTGTCGACGTCCTGGCATTGCTGCACACGCGTTTGACCGGGATGCTCGCAGTCTGGGCCATTCCAGTCGTGCGCAGCGCTCTCGCGCTTGGCATGAAATACGATCCCGGTGACGAGCGCGCCTAGACCCGCCACGCCGAGTGTGATGGGCAATACGTAGGAGCGCGGCTGTTCCTCGAGAGCCGAGGCCGAACTCCGGCCCGAGTGGGTGAGGGGAGCGCGAACGAGAGTGGGATCTCCATCGCTGCCGCGTTCGGCGACGACGTTGCCGAAGCGGTCGAGCGCTCGCAGCGTGTACTCGTAGCTTCGCCCGCGCAGTTCCTGCGGCAACGGGAAGCGTGTGGTCGACGTGGCTGCGAGTTCGAACGACGGACGCGAGGCTGCACCCTGTTCGGCGATTCGCAGTTCGAGCTTGGCGACCAGATTCGCGGGATCGGTGAGCTGAATGACCAGATGACGAGCGTCGCTTCCCGGTTTGGCGTTCAGTGCGAGGCGGTCGGACGATGCGGACCAATAACCCCGCGCCTCCAAGTACGGATCGCGGACTTTTGGTGACTGTCCCTTGTCCAACGTGAGCGTTGGATTGACGGCGAGTGCGACCAAGAAATCCGCCTTGGCTTCCGCGGCATCGCCCTGGGCGGCTGCAGAGATGCCCAGGAGCACATGGAGCCGCGCGGTCTGCTCGCGGTCGTTGCCGCCCGCTTCGAGGGCCTTCTGTGCGAGCGCGTGCGTCGCCGGAAAGTCCACCGATTGGTACGCTCGTTCGGCTTCGGCGAGGGCGCGACCGTCGGCATGCGCGCGAGTCGTCAGCAGTAAGCCCAAGCAGCTCAGCAATATTGGCAGTTTCATTCGATTCCGATTCTGCGCACGGTGGTCTTGCCGTTTTCGATGGTGACGGGGTAGCTCGTTTCGATCCCTAGTTCCGGATTTCTGAGCAGCAAAACTTGGCTCCCGCTCGGGAGTTTGACGCCGATCAGCGGCGTTTGGCCCAGAGTTCTCCCGCCCACGCTCACCTGCGACCAGGGGCTCGTATCGAGCGTCAGAAAACCAAAGCTCGGGGCCAATTCGGATTTGGCCGTCGCAGGCGCGGAAGCCGCGACGGCGGCGGCCGGCGGCGCCTCTGCCGTGCGGACGGCGGGCAGGGCGCGGGCGGGCCTGACGGCGCCCTTCGCTGGCACAGGAGGGGAGGATGTCTCGGAGGCGGTCGCCGTCCGTGGGCTTTCCACCGGCGCGACGCTGGCTGCGGGCGGCGCAGTTAGGATTGCGGGGCGAGGCATCGTGCCAACGACGCCTGCGGCAATCGGAATTGGATGCACGCTGAGCCGGGTGGTGACGAAGTAGACAACCGCGCATGCGATGCCCAAGAGCATACTGATCAGCGCGAGCACCGAGCGAAAGGCCCGGCGATGGCGCTTATCGAGTGCTCTCATTTGGTCGTCCATGCGCGTCAAGTCCGCTGAGGTCGCCGTACCTTGCGGGACCTTCACGTACAATGCGCTGGTGCTGCCGGGGGAGCGGTTCGAAGCGGGCGCGGGGGGTGTGCAATCGCTGCGCGCCATCAGCGCGGACACCAGCCGCTGCTGCTCGATGATTTCGCTCGCGAACAGCTCCTTCATCAGCCCGGCGATGACGCGAGCGTCACGCGAGAAGCCGGCCCGCGCCAGCCAGCTTTCCAAGTCGTTGCGCATCGCGCCCGCGGTTTGGTAGCGCAGCGCTGGGTCGCGTTGCAGAGCGCGTAGCAAAACCGCCTCGAGCTCCTGAGGAACGCCCACTCGACGGGAGCCCGCGCTCGGGATCGGACCCTGTAACGTGAGGCCGAGGGTCGCAACGTCGGTCTCGGCTTTGAACAAGCGAGTGCCGGTGAGCGTCTCCCACAGCACGACTCCGGCGCTCCATACGTCCGCACGTCGGTCGACGTGTTCGGCGCGGGCCTGCTCCGGCGCGATGTAGCCAACCTTGCCCTTGACGATTCCAGTAGCGGTCCGCCCCTCTTGGCTGTTCGCCTTGGCGATGCCGAAGTCGAGCACCTTGACCTGCCCGTCGTTGGACACGAAGACGTTCTGTGGCGATACGTCGCGGTGAACGATCTCGAGCGCTGCCCCCTGGGCATCTTTGGTCTCGTGCGAGTAATGCAGACCATCCAGCACCGAGATGGCGATGCTGACGGCCACGTGGGCTGCCAAGCCACCGCGCTCGTTCGCCCGACGGAGTACGCGGTGCAGCGGTTGCCCCTCCAAGTACTCCATGGCGATGCAACAGCGGCCATCGATTACGCCCGCCTCCAGCGTCTTCACGATGTGCGGGTGATCGAGCTGAGTGAGCAGTCGCGCCTCGTCCAAGAACATGCCGACGAGCCGGGCGTCTTCGTTGAAATGGGGGTGCAACCGCTTGATCACCACGGGGCGGTGGACGAATGGAGCAACCTCCCACGCCGCCAGAAAGACTTCCGCCATGCCGCCCTGGCCTAGACGCGCCAAGAGTTTGTAGCGCTCGAGCGACTCGAGTTGTTCTTGAGGCATGGCGTGCGCGGCTACACCGCTGAAGCTCGGGACCACCGGCGTGAGCTCGGCGGCACGGGGAGCGTCATCGGCGAACGGAAACGAGACGCGTTGTGAGGAAGTCTGCACGTGCGGAGGCTAGGATCTCTCGGTCAACGCTGGGACAAGGGCGCAAGAATTCGCGGCAACATTTGTGTGGCGCTCCTGCGGGCCGACGTAACACGACACTGCTTCCATAAGCAGGGGTCAGCGCTCGCAATAGCCCAAGGAGCAGGTCTCGCCGCTCGCGCAATCGCCCTGAACGGCGCACTTGGTGCAACTCGTTGCGCCAGTCGCTTTCAAGTCGAACAGGCAGGAACAAGGGCTGGTCGGCTGGTAGGGGAAGATATTGCCACCGTCCTTGCTGCGCGTGACATGCATCG
>Ga0302322_100006772_pt1 | contig 10200 bp, 8 predicted proteins | sample Fen_T0_2_FD_203757 | JGI IMG/M metagenome (GOLD analysis project Ga0302322, IMG submission 203757) | Peat permafrost microbial communities from Stordalen Mire near Abisko, Sweden - Fen_T0_2 | ecosystem: Environmental > Terrestrial > Soil > Wetlands > Permafrost | place: Sweden: Abisko... | reverse complement strand
CGCCAGATGCCCGTCCGGGTCGTAGGCCCAGAAGTCGACCTCCAGCCAGTCGTTGTCGCGAATGGCAAAGTTCCCGCACGCCTCGACGGCGGTCTGAGTGCCATCGTCGTGCAGGATGCGCACCGAGAGGAAGCCGGTATCGGGTTCCACCGTGCAGGTGTGCACCGTGCCGGCGCCGCAGCGTTTGCCGTGCGAGTCCAGCGAATTGCCGTCGGCGTCCACGCCCGATGGGCCGACGAAACGGTTGTCCAGCGTCAGCACGACGCGGTTCTGCCCGTGGTCAGCACCGCAGTTGTTCAGCACGCGCGGGTTGACCAGGTGGCCGGCCGCGAGGTCCCAGCCCTTGACGTGCAGGACGTAGGTGCCGTCGGAGAAGTTGTTCTCGGTCAGCCACTGCATCAGCACGTCGCGGTTGTACATCCACAGCCGATTGGCACCCCAATCGGCAGGCGGGTGACCGGCCTCGAAGTGACTCAGGGTCTCGAACACGTAGTGGCCGTCGATCAGCGTGGGGTTGAAGGGCACGCCGACGAAGCTCAGGCTGCCCAGGTCGAGGTAGGTCCGCGCGAACCCCCCTACGGCAGCGTTGGGCATCGAGTTGAAGGTGACCCCGCCATCGGCCGACCATTCGAACTCGTAGTAGTCCACATGGCCCATGCATTCGGCCGTCCCGTACAGGGTAACGACGCCGGCAAACGGGCGGTCGCCATCGTTGGCCACCAAACCCGGGTTGACGAACCCGGCCGGCGCCGCCGGCGCACCGATGTTGCCGCCGATGTCGTCGACCAGCGTATTGCAGGCCTGGGTCAGCACCACGCAGTTGCCGTCGTCGCAGCCATGATGCGGCGGCACGCAGCAGGCGCGCTCGTTGGCCACCAGCGTGACGTTGCTGGACGTGGGGACGTTCCAGCGCGTGTCCCAGATCGTCTCGCTGAGCACGACCTGGCCCTTTTCGCCGCAGTCCTGGGTGGCGCGGAAGATCAGGTCGGGATTGCAGTCCAGCCAGGGGTTCCACGGGAACCAGGGCCAAAGCCGCAGCGACTCGAGTTCGGGAATGCTGGGCAGCCGTTCGCGCAGTGCCGCCTGCAACGCGTTGAGCTGGGCGGGGTCGAACGACGCCTGCGCGCCGCCGCCGCCGACGGCCAGCGCCCGGTTGACGGCTGCGCTGGGTTGCAGGCGGGCGGCCAGGCCGCGACCGCCGCCCTGCAGCAGGCGCTTGAACATCGACAGATCGGGCGCCGGGTCGGGCAGCGGGATCGGCGGCAGACCGGGCTTGGCGCTGAGCGCCGGCAGGATGAGATGCGCCAGCGAGGGCTCGACCAGCCAATGGCGCCTTTGCCACCACCACCACGGCCACCAGCCGCAGCACCAGCGGAAGCGGATCTCGAACGCGCCGTTGGCATCGGTGGTGGCGCAACCCACCTGCTGGATGCTGTGCCACCACCACCACAGGTCGACGTCGAAGGCACAGACTTGCGCGCCTGGCACCGGTGAACCGTCGGCGCAGATCAGCCGGCCGTGCACGACGAACTCGCGGCACCACAGCAGCCACCAGCGCCAGAAGTACGGCGCGATCCGGATCGCCGGCTGCACGAGTTCGGAGCCGCGGACCCAACGGTCGCCGGGCACTTCCACCCGGATCGTCTGCAGGCCTTCGAGTTCGACGTCGGTCGCGTCGTGCGGGCCCACCGTGAGTTGAATCAATCCGGGCTTCTGCTCGAAGGCAAACAGCGCTGTGCCCCGACCCTTGGCATCCAGCGCCACGGACTGCGACTGCGCCACGTCGCCATGGCGCGCCAGCACCTTCACGCGGTGGCCAGCCTCAAGGTCCATGTTCTCCGACGCGTCGATCGGAACTCGCAATTCGAACTTGCCTTTGGTCTTGGGCATCTTGATCCCCCTGTGGCGTTGAACGATCCAGAACGTCGACTTCGACGACGGTCCTCCGAGTTGTTTGACATTAGTCGTCGGCATCGAATTCGAAATCCCTAACATGATCAATACGTCGGTCCCCCCCTAACTTGACAATGCCCGCGCCGCCGTTTGCCTGTCGTGTGCGGCTTGGGCCGCCACGAGCGAGAGAGTCGGAGGTCGGCATCCCGTTCGCGGCCGTGGGAAGACTCCTTCACGGGTCGTCACTCCGTGCGCAACAGCTGTGTCCATGACACCTCAGGGGGGATGGGGCAGCTGGCCTGTTCGCAGCTACGCTCGGCGCACGAACTCAGGCGACATTCGCACCCAGAGGTCTTAGGAATGGAACAGCTGTTGCTGCATTTGATCGGCGACTACGTCACCCAGACGGACTGGATGGCCCGGACCAAGACCAGCACCACCTTCGCCGCGCTGTGTCACGCTGTTGTCTATTCGCTGCCGTTCCTGCTGCTGTCGCCTACTTTCATGGCGATCGCACTCATCGCGCTGTCGCATTTCCTGATCGACCGTTTTCGGCTTGCCCGCTATGTTGCATTCGGCAAGAACAAGCTGACCGACTGGCACCTCCAGTGGACCAACTGCCGCGCCACCGGCTTCCCGTCCGACGTGCCGGCCGCCCAGGCGTTCTGGCTGATGATCCTGATCGACAACACCATGCACTTGTCGATCAACTACGCAGCGCTTCGCTGGCTTTGAGCGCCGGCAACCTGCACCTATCCATCGGATCCATCGAGGCAAGTCGGAACATGCGACGGCGTGCGCCGAGGTCGGCGGCAAGGACCTGGGCCACCTGAGCTCCTTGATCGACTACCGTGAGACCGCCGCAAGATAATGGATGTGTGCCAACAGCGCATCGCGGGCGACAGCAGGTCCACCGAGGAGTTGCTCGATCCTCTCTGTGCGAAAGCGGGGCATCTGCCCCTTTGACATCTGTGAAAGGACACGCACCTCGCTGCGCGAGTCCAGGCAGGCCACCACCTGCCGCGCCATCCACTCCCAGGTGAGGACCGCCTGATCGACGCAGATGTACGTCGGATGCGGGTTGCTCGCAGCCGTCATCAGACGTATCGCCCTCGCGACGGCTGCTACATCCGACAGCTGGCGACCGTCTCTCCCCACGACCTCGATCGGACGCCCGTCCATCGCGGCGGTCACCATCGCCGCGAGTCGGCGGTCGGTGCGGAAGGAGCCGGAGGCGAACGCCGGGGGGCCGACCACTGGGCCTAGACGGACGACGACTCCCGTCATGTGGTGCTGCGCGCATGCCGCCCGGAGGAAGAGTTCGCCGGCGGCCTTGGTTGCCCCGTAGAGATCGGTCGTCGAGACCGGCGCGTCCTCGCTCATCTCGCCGGTGAATGGGCGGTGCACGGCTGCCGACGAGATGAAGATGCAGCTGGCCACATGCGCCCGCCCCGCTGCGTCGAAAAGCCTCGCGGCAACCACGGTGTCCCGCAGATCGAGTTCCGTGCCCGGCTCGCCCCACAGCAGCGCGGCGTGCACGCAGATCTGGTGTCCCTGTAGTGTCTGGTCAACTAGGACCTCCTGCTCCAGATCTGCGGAGACGACGCGCAGTCCGGGCATGTTCACGAAGGGACCCAGCTTGCCTGGCGACCGAACGAGGGCGGTGACTTCGTGCCCGTCCGCGAGCAGTTCTCGCAGCACATGCAGGCCGATGTAGCCGCTAGCCCCGGTCAGGAGAATTCGCATGGGTCATTGAGGTGCCGCTAGCTGCCGACGCGTGCCATAGGAAGCGAGTCGGGGCGACGCAGGATGCCTATGATTGGTGCGGCCGGACCATAAGGTCCGTTCCAGAGGTCGGCGCATTCTATGAGGCGGCCAGTCTTGTACGCGCGAACGGCAACTATGGGCCTGGATGCGGACCGACGGCTGCGGCACCATTCAGGCGAGTGCGGCCATAACCCGACATCTCCGCAGGTACGGGCTGTGGTCGCTCGGTGATTGCGAACCCAGGTCAAGCACTACTGCAGCGAATCCGCGAGGACTACTGGATCGCCCCCTGGTCGGCGCCGTTGGTCCGGCGTCTGTCGGCGGCTCTCAGCGCCGTGAAGCAATTGCTGTGATGGGGTCAAGAACGGTGTGCTAGAAGTGAAAGCGGTTGGGAGCACTTCCGTCGCGCAGCTCAGCGACAAGAGGAGGGTGATCTGTTGACCAGAAAGCTGTTCTCGATCGAGCGGCAACGTGGAGGCGCCGCAACCAGCGGGCGTTTGCGAACGATATTTCGTCTGCTCTTGTGGCCCGGCGTCGGCTTGCTGGCTGGCGTTTTGACTGCCGGGTGTGCATCCGTGAGGCCACCGGAACTGGATCTGCGCGATGCGGCCATTGTCGTGCGCGCTGATGATCCAAAGCCGTCCATGGGGCGAGATGGCGGGTTGCTGTTTGAGAATGACGGCGTTGACTATGGTGCGCGCCTCGGCCTTGGAGGGGGCCTCGGGCTTGCCGCACTGTGTGGGCTTGCCGGCCCTGCTGCACTTCCTTGCGTTGCAGTCGTCGTCCCCGCTTCGATGACGGTGGGGGCAGCTGGAGGCGCGGCCTTGAACGCCGTGCGCGAGGATCCGGCTGAAGCAAGCCGAAACGCGGTCGGATCGGAACTCGCCAAGATGAGTCCCACGGAAATTCTGGCGGAGCGGATGCAGCGCAAGGCGCGCGAAATATTCCAGGTTGAGGTGCCCTTGCTTGCCGAGACGGCTGCGGTGGATTCGATGGAACAGCAATGGCTGATCGGTCTCGCCTTGACCAACGTGTCGCTGAGAAAGCAGGGTGTTGTCGAATACCTGGTCAAGCCCGTACTTCATCTCCAGGTCGCGGGTCGGATCACGCTGCGCCGCGCGGCCGACCCCCAACTTGTCTACCAAAAGGTCTTGGTGGCAACCGATCCCGGGAAGGCGTTGACGATGGCCGAGTGGGATGCGGGCGGCGGGGCCATGTTGAGGGCCCGGCTCGACCAGCAACTGGATGTCTTGGCCGAACTCATGCTCGTAGACATCCAGCGTACGGCGGCCGCGAGCGCACGCCGACGAGCCGGCCCTTGAGTCCGCGACACAGGCCGCCGCGATGATTCGCCGATGACAATTTCTCGTTGCCCAAGGTCCGCGAAGGGTTGGCCACCGGACATTGCGCCTGGGCTGCCTGCCAGGGGTCCCGGCCAACAAGCCGACGGTTTGCATCCGACTGCGGCGATGCACGAGTTCATCGCCGCGGATGCGCAACCCGAACCGCGAACGCAGTTGCTGCTCGCGTTGGAGCTTGCCTGCCTGGCCTGGGGCCGATTACGCGGCCAGCAGCGGAGTTGACCCGGCGCCCTCAGCTGCATACATTGCGCCAGCGATGTAAGGAAGACTCGGTGGCAGGCCTCCAGCACGATGAAGCGCACGCGAGCCCGCAGGCCGACAGAGGTTGAAGTCGCCTCCAATCGTGAGGTCAACGTGACGAGAGGCTGGACAGATGACGCCGGTTGACGACCGCCATAGCTTCAGCAACTCGTCGGCTTCAGGGGCTGCCTTGTGCCTAAGAATTGCGGTCTGTGTAGTCATCACCTTGACTGCCTGTGGCGGCGGATCGAGCGGCTACCAGGCGTTGGTGGATGCGGCCAACGCCAATGAGTCGGAGGCTCGGGTATTGGCATCGCCTTCGCCCTGTTCGTCATCCGGTCAATGTGGTCTGCTGCCCTACGTTCCGGTCTCTGGGACGTGTCCTTGCCCATCCTACCAACCGTTCTCCCTGGTTTCGGCCAGCGCTGCTGCTGCCAGTGCCGCCGCGGCCGAGCAGAACGCGCTCGCGCTGCAGGCACGGTCGCTATCGGATTCCCCACCCGCCGGCTGCGTCTGCGCCCAGCAGCCGCTGCTGGCGTGTGTTGTATCGCAGTGCCAAATCGGCTCGTAGCGCGTGGTCGTGCAGAGTGGAACCCCTGCCAGCTCAAGACCCAACGCCGGTCGACCCGGCCCGATGCTGGGGCTCGCGTTGCGTCTACCCATGAGGAACCTTCGGCCAGGCCCTGTTGTTCAACTTGGCGACGAGCATGGTCGTCGATATCGGATGGGACATCACGACCACGGCCGGCAGAAGTCGCAGAATCGGCAGCGTGTTCGCGCAGGCCAAGACGCTTGTTCTGCGCGCGCGGTTCCAGACTTGCGCGGGACCTCAGACATCAAACCGAGCCGAATTCTCGGCGGCTTGCCCATGCACCGTTCGAGCACTGCATGCGACCCTCGGCTCGGCGCCCAGAGCACGGAGCCCGCACACGCCATGCCGGGTCGAGCGGTGGCGCTGCTGGCAATCGGCTGCTTGAGCCTGGCCGCCGGTGTTCTGGTCTACCTCACCGATCGGAGCGCTATGCATGCGCTTCTGATCCCTGCGGCGGCCACGCTCCCAGGCTGGCACCCGTTCGGCGTCATCGGGCTGTGGTTGCCCAGTTTCGTGCATCCGCTGTCGTTTAGCCTCTTCAGCGCTGCGCTGCTGGCAGCGCAGCCGCGCTGGGAGTACGGCGCGTGCGCGTTCTGGTTCGCGGTGAATGCCGCGTTCGAAATCGGCCAGCACCCCCAAATACGCGTTCCGCTTGCCGAAGCCCTGGGGCACATTCTTGGCCAGAGTCCGATCTCGCGGGCGCTGCAGAGCTACTTCCTGCGCGGTACCTTCGATCTCGGCGACCTCATTGCTGCTGCGCTCGGTGCGCTTGTGGCGGCCGTGATCCTGCACAGTCTTCGCGTCCACCAGGAGAATCGCCATGCCCCCTGACCGCAGCACCGCTGTTGCCTGGCTGCGCCGGATCGCGCTGGCGGCTGTTGCAGCGATCGGAGTGGTGGCCATCGTTGGCAGCGGCGGCGGCAGCGATGCGCAATGCAGCTTCTTTTCGGACGTCTGCAACCCTGTCATCAACCCACCTCCGCCTACACCGGCCGCGTCGATCTACCCGACCCGGCTCACGACCCAGGCGGGGACCAGCGCGACCTTCACCGCCCAGGCCCAAGGCGTCGACGCGCCGCGCTTCCAGTGGCGGCGCTCGGCCGATGGCGGCGAGAATTTCGTCGATGTGCCTGGTGAAACAGCCGCCACCTACACGCTGAGCCCGGTGCAGCTGGCCGACGACGGCGCCGTGCTCCGCGTCGACGTGCGCGCCAGTGGCGCAGGCGCAGTGCTGGCGTCGAGCAACGCGGGCACGCTGCTCGTTTCTTCGATGCCCGCCGTCGTCTTCTCCGACGGCGAGTTCGATCCGGCCGACTGGAGCGCCAGCGCCCTTGCCGATCCGTTCGTGGACGGGCCGAGCCACAGCGAGGATCGCAGCGCCGCCGGCGGCTCACCCGGTGCCTACCGGCACATGGTGCACACGATGACGGCGGGACCGAGCAGCCTGCGCGTCTTCAACGCCAAAGTCTCTGCGGCCTACGACCCGTCGGCCCTTGGCGCGATCCACGCGATCGACTACTCCGAGGACTGCGACCGCCTCAGTGCAACGTCGGTGAGTCTCGACGTTGTGTCGTTTCCGACCGTCGAGCAGGCGGGGCGCCGCTACGTTTCCAGCCGGGGCCGCGGATGCCTCTCGTTGTGGGTCAACAACTTCGAGCAACTTTCAGGCTTGCGCGCGGCCGACTTTGTGCAGGTCGACGGACCGGCCTGCGGCAGCGGCGAGTCTTGCCCGGACTTCTCGGCAGGCGGCGGGACCTTGCGATTCGGGTTCGAGCGCCGCGTCAGACTTCAGGCAGGTGCGCCGGCGGGATCCATCGAGCACGGTATTGACAACTGGAAGGTCAGCATCTGGCGGCCATAGTGCCGCTGGCCGAAGTACCGCGCGACAGCCGCCGCGCGGCCGCTCCGCAGGGGAATCCACTTCGCCCTCACTGATGACAGGGATGGCGCAGACACCGCGTTCGGTGAGAGACCGACGAAACCTATTGCAAGGCGCGCCATGTATCCACCTGCCAAATTCGCCAAGGGCGCCGTCAAGGTCCCAGCGGCACGCGTCCTGAGGATCGCGTCGTGCGTCTTCATCGCATCGCTGGTCGGCGCCTGCGCTGGCGAGTCGCGGCTCTTGCACCCGCCTGCCGCCGACCCAGTGACAGCGCTCGACTGGCATGTCGAAGCGGCCGACGGTGTCAAGCTGAGCGTGCTGCGCGTCATCGTTCGCAACGACGGCGCCAGCTGGGTGCGTGAAGCAGACTGGGACGAGTACGTGCTGGCTGTCCGCAACGACGGCAGTCGGCCGGTCGAACTGCGCTCGATCGATCTCGCCAACGAGGTCCTCGGCAACGTGAGCCACACCACCGTGCCGGATCAACTCAAGAGCGAGACCACGCGAAACGTCGAGACCATGAAGACGGCGGGGCGCGTGGTCGTGATCGGCTACGCCGGGCTCGTGACAGGGGTCCTGGTCCTGGCTACCGCGGCGGGCTACACCCTGATGGCGCCGGTCCTGCCGCTGGCTTTGATCGTTGGTGGCATCTCGGCCTACCGCAGTCAGAGCCAGACCAACGCCGAGGCACTGGTCATCGAGTACGAAATCAAGCGACGCGGCTTCCAGCTGCCGGCGCAGCTGGCTCCCGGCGCCGAACTGCAGCGCAGCGCGTTCTTCCCCGTCACGCCGGCGCCGCAGCGCCTGCGCCTGCGCTATGCCGTCGGAGATGAACAGCGCGAACTCGTGCTGGCTCTGCCGGCGCTGGCGGGGTTGCATATCAAGCCAGCCGACAAGTAGTCCCTCCACGCCGGGTCGAGTCGGTGGCTGACGCGCCAGCGCGAATCTGGCGACGTGGCTGCGCTTGCATTCTCGTCGTCCGGAATTTCAGCGCCGATGGACAGCTCTGCGGCACTGAATCGCGAGACTTCGAAGCCCGCTGATGGGTCGTTGTTCGCCGAACGCCCCCCCGATCTGGCCAACCCGACAACGTCAACTCAGCAAGTTAGGGGGCTGGTCCGCCGAGGAAGGCATTGCCGCGCCCACTTGCCAGTCCTACACTGACTCTCACGCTCAGCGACGAGCAGACTGCTTCCTTCGACTGGCAAGAGGAGCGAACAATCATGGCCTGCAAAGAAGCGTTTCAGAAGCACGTCGAGATCACCGTGCCGGTCAACTTCGGCGGTGAGAACGGTGTGTTCACCGTTCCGGCCGGTTCGTGCCTCATCATCGACTTCATCTCTGCCGAGGCGTTCATGCCGCACGGGCAGAAGGCGCTGTTTGGCATCATCACGACGGCCGGCGGCGTACAGGTGCGCCATTACCTGGGTTCCAATGCGATGGGTCCATTCGGTGGTCAGGACTACTTCTGGATGAGCGGCCCGACCCACATCTACGCCGACCCCGGCTCCCAGGTCACGCTGCGTGCCGACCGCGACATCGCAGTGGGCACGGCAAAGTTCCGGTTCAGCGTTTCCGGGCACCTGCAGTAGCACCAAGCGCCCTGCGGCGGGGATGATTCGCGTTCTGCCACCGGCAGCAAGTTCCGAAGGTGCTGCCTCGCATGCTTGGTCTGGGCCCTGCGCGTGGGGCGTGAGCGTCAGCAAACCGAAGGGGTGAAACATGGCAACCAAGGAATCTCTGAATCGCGGAATAGCTCCGGCGCGACCAGCGCCACCAGCGCCGAAAACGCAGGAACTATTCGGCCACGTCGTCCTTGTTGAGGGCTACGCCTTGCCAAATTTTGTTGGGGTTCATGCGCTCGTTGTCCTGCGGGATACCCCCGGAAAGACAATTGCGGTGCTGACGACGGAACACCGCCTGCAAACGCTACTTGAAACTGCACTGTCGACGGGAAACCTGGTCGATCTCTGGGCCAAGCGCATGCAGAATCCTCCCACTCCACGAGGCGGAACATGGGCCGTCGAGGTCTACTCAATCGACGGAGTCATCCTGTACGGTAGTCCATAACCCGCCCGCGCGGATGGCGAGCCATCGGTTGAGGCTCTCCGAACCGCCCGTCCTCGGGACCGAGGGCGTGGCGGCAATTCAAAGTCAGCGATAGGTCAAGAACCGGACAATGCGCCCGGTTTGCTCGCTGGAGGGTCCGGCCAACAGCTGCTGGTGGGTACATGCGATTTCTACACGGCGTTTCCATCGCGATCCTTCTCGTTTCTACGACAGCCGCCGCGCAGGTGCCGGTCGCGGAACTGGCGACGCCACCTTCGGATGCGCGGCAGTTCACGATCATGTCGGTCGCCGGGAAGCACGGCACGGCCTCGACATGGACCGCGCCGGACGGCACGCTGATGGGGCGCATGAGTCTGAACTTGCGCGGCCAGGTCTGGGAAGAGGACGAGGCGACG
>Ga0302322_100006771_pt1 | contig 10201 bp, 6 predicted proteins | sample Fen_T0_2_FD_203757 | JGI IMG/M metagenome (GOLD analysis project Ga0302322, IMG submission 203757) | Peat permafrost microbial communities from Stordalen Mire near Abisko, Sweden - Fen_T0_2 | ecosystem: Environmental > Terrestrial > Soil > Wetlands > Permafrost | place: Sweden: Abisko... | reverse complement strand
GTGCCCAGCACCACCGGCAGGCGCTGCGGCGTGCGCACGCCCGCTGCGCCCATGGCCTGGAAGGCCAGCACGATCAGCGCGTCACCCGCCAGCACGGCCAGGCGCTCGTCGAAGGCCGCGTGCACCGACGGCTGCCCGCGGCGCATGGCGGCGTCGTCGAAGCAAGGCAGGTCGTCGTGCACCAGCGAGGCACAGTGGATCAGCTCGATCGCCGCCGCGCAGGCATCGCTCAGCCCCGGGTCATCGTCACCGCAGGCGTGGGCCACGGCCAGGCACAGGCGCGGCCGCACCCGCGCGCCGCCAGGAAACACCGCGTGGCGCACCGCGGCCACCAGCCGTGGCGGCGCATCGGCCGCGGCACCCGCGTTGAGCGCGCGCCGCAGCGCCTGATCGATCCTCGACATGACATCCATCGGCGCCTCCGGGCGGCCGTTCGGCCGCGTCAGTGTAACGTCTACATGACATTAATAACTGTCATGTAGAATAGACACATGCAAGACCCCCGTCAACCGGCATCGACCCCATGACTGTCCTGAGCGCCGCACGCCCGGTGGTCGTGGTGGGCGCCGGCATCGGCGGGCTGGCCGCGGCGGCCTTGCTGGCGCACGCGGGCCAGGAGGTGATCGTGCTGGAGCGCGGCGCAGAGATCGGCGGCAAGCTGCGCACGCTCGGCATCGCCGGCAAGCGCCTGGACGCCGGCCCCACGGTGTTCACGATGCGCCCGGTGTTCGAGGCGCTGTTCGACAGCCTGGGCACCACGCTCGATCAGCATCTGCAGCTGCGGCCGCTGGCCACCCTGGCGCGCCACGCCTGGGCGGACGGCGCGCAGCTGGACCTGCACGCCGACCTGGAGGCCAGCGTGGACGCGATCGGCGCCTTTGCGGACGCCACCGAGGCGCGCGCCTACCGGCACTTCTGCGAGCGGGCGCAACGGGTGTTCCAGACCTTGGAGCACAGCTTCATGCGCGCCCAACAGCCGACGCCCTGGTCGCTGACCACACGGGTGGGCGCGCGTGGCCTGCCCGGCCTGATGCGCATCGCGCCCTTCACCAGCCTGTGGACCGCCCTGCAACGCGAGTTCAGGCATCCTCGCCTGCGTCAGCTGTTCGGGCGTTATGCCACCTATTGCGGCTCGTCGCCCTTTCTGGCGCCGGCCACCCTGATGCTGGTGGCCCATGCCGAGCGCGCCGGTGTCTGGTGCATCGACGGCGGCATGCACCGCCTGGCCTGCGCGCTGGCCTCGATCGCGGCGCAGCACGGCGCCCGCATCCGCTGCAATGCACCGGTCACGCGCCTGCTGGTGACCGACGACCGGGCGCGCGGTGTGCAGCTCGCCAGCGGCGAGCGCATCGAGGCCGCCGCCGTGGTCTTCAACGGCGACGCATCGGCACTGGCGCTCGGCCTGCTGGGCCGGGAGGCCACCTCGGCCGTGCCGGGCGGGCAGCCCCCTCAGCGCTCCCTGTCGGCGCTGACCTGGAACCTGCTGGCGCGCACGGGCGGATTCGAGCTGGCGCACCACAGCGTGTTCTTCTCCGACGCCTATGCCGACGAGTTCGACGACATCCTGGCCCATGGCCGGCTGCCGCGTGCGCCCACGGTGTATGTGTGCGCGCAGGACCGCGGCACCGGCGCGCAGCCCGAAGGCCGGGAACGGCTGCTGTGCCTGGTCAATGCGCCGGCCACGGCCGATGCGTCTGGCCTGACTGCGACGGAGATCGAGACATGCGAACAGACCACCTTCGCCCACCTGGCGCGCTGCGGGCTGCAGATCAACCGCAGCGCCCGGACCACCGTGCGGACGACGCCGGAGGACTTTCACCGGCTGTTCCCGGGGACGGGCGGCGCGCTCTACGGCCAGGCGAATCACGGCTGGCTGACATCGTTCAGCCGCCCGGGCTCGCGCAGCCGCATCGCGGGGCTGTACCTGGCGGGGGGCAGCGTGCACCCGGGGCCGGGGCTGCCGATGGCGGCGCTGTCGGGTCAGCTGGCGGCGCAGGCGCTGCTCGGCGACCGGTCTTCCCGGACTTCGATCTTGCCGTCGCGGACGGCGGCTACGCTTGGTGGTACCTCGACGCGCTGAGCCACGATGGGCAGAACGGCCTGGTGGTGATCGCCTTCCTGGGCAGCGTGTTCTCGCCCTACTACGCCTGGTCCCGGGCACGCCAGCCGGGGCATGCGGCGGATCCGCTGGCGCACTGTGCCATCAACGTGTCGCTGTACCAGGGCGGCCGCAAGCACTGGGCGATGACCGAGCGCGGCCGCGCCAGCCTGCAGCGCAGCGCCGCGCACCTGCAGCTGGGCCCCAGCCAACTGTGCTGGGAGCGCGACACGCTGGTGCTGCGCCTGGACGAGATCACCGCGCCATGGCCGAGGCGCCTGCGCGGCGAGGTGCGGCTGCACCCGAGCGCCGTACAGGCGCAGGCCCACGCACTGGATGCGCAGGGCCTGCACCGCTGGTGGCCCGTGGCGCCTTGCGCGCAGGTGGAGGTGGATCTGGCATCGCCCGCGCTGCGCTGGCGCGGCCGGGGCTACCTCGACAGCAACCGGGGCGATGCGCCGCTGGAGGCTGCCTTCCGTGAATGGCACTGGTCGCGTGCTGCATTGAACAACGGCGACGGCGCCGTGATGTACGACGCACTGCGGCGCGACGGCAGCCGCGCTTCGCTCGCGCTGCACTTCGCGCAATACGGCCAGATGACCGCACTGCAGGCGCCCCCGCCGGCCACGCTGGCACCCAGCAACTGGCGCCTGGCGCGCCGCACGCGCAGCGATGCCGACACCGCGGCAGCGGTGCGGCGCACGCTCGAAGATGGCCCCTTCTATGTGCGATCGCTGGTGGACAGCCAATGGCTCGGCGAGCCGGTGTGCGCGGTGCACGAATCGCTCAACTTGGACCGCTTTCGCAAGCCCTGGGTGCAGGCGATGTTGCCGTTTCGGATGCCGCGCCGGCCTGCGTAGCCGCGCCGGCATCGCGGCCGAGGCGTTCGGCCTGGACACGTTCGACCTTGAGGCGATCGGCCTCTCGCTCACGTCGCAGATCAAACAACTCCCAGGCGGCCCAGGCCAGCGGCACGCCAAAGCCGAGCACGATCTCCAGCGTGATCAGCGGCCAGCCCGGGCTCACGGCATGCCGGTGCCGAGCGAGCCGCGCTGCTGCTGCTGATCGCGCCGGCCGAGTTGCTCGAACAGCTCGAAGGTGCGCAGCAGGCGGGTGCCCACGTGCCACCACGACGGCGGCATCACTGCAGCCAGCGGCAGCGGCCAGGCCGCCACGGCCTGCACCAGATGGCGCGTGGCCGCCAGCGGCGGCGCCGGCAGCCGGGCACGACGCGGGCCCAGCATGACCAGCGCCCGCAGCAGCCAGACCAGCTTGCGCGAGCGCGCCACCACCGCGCGCTCGTCCACCGAGTTCAGGCCGCGCCGCTGCACCTCGAGGCCGATCTGCGCATACAGGTAGCGCGCCGCGTTGATGCCCGGCCGACAGGCCAGTGGCAGCTCGGCCACGCCGGCGTCCACGCGGGCGTAGAGCGCGTCAGCCGCGTCCAGCAGGCGCTGCACCACGGTCGCCAGCGCCGGGCTGAAACGAGGCTGCGCGAGCCAAGCGTCGGGGTCGAGGCCGGCCTCGCGCATCCAGGCGCGCGGCAGGTAGAGGCGGCCCATGCGCGCGTCCTCGCCCACATCGCGCGCGATGTTCGACAGCTGCATCGCCACGCCCAGATCGCAGGCGCGCGCCAGGCCGGCGGGCGAGCGCACGCCCATCAGCAGCGCCATCATGGCGCCGACCGTGCCGGCCACGCGCGCGGCGTAGTCCTGCAGGTCATCCAGGGTTTCATAACGCCGATCGCACGCGTCCCACTCAAAGCCTTCGAGCAGCGCCTCGGGCAGCGTCGGCGGGATGCTGAAGCGGTGCACCACATGCATCAGTGCGCGGTCGGCCGCGTGCGGCCCGGGCTGACGTCGGTAGACATCGGCCAGCCGCTGGCGCAGCGCCGCCACCGCCGCCGCCGGGCTGCCCTGGCCATCGACGGCGTCGTCGGCCACGCGACAGAAGGCGTACAGCGCACAGGCCGGCTCGCGCACCGCCCGAGGCAGCAGCCTCGAGGCGGCGAGAAAGGTGCGCGAGCCATTGGCCAGCAGGCGGCGGCAGGCGGCCAGGTCGGCGTCGGCCTCAGGGTTTGGCGACAGATGCAGTTTGTGCAATCGAATCTCCATGCGGCACCACGGTGTCGAGGATGCGGGCCGACGACAGCACGCCCGGCAGGCCGGCGCCAGGGTGCGTGCCGGCGCCGACGAGGTAGAGGCGGTCGACCTCCTCGCTGCGGTTGTGCGGGCGGAACCACGCGCTTTGCGTCAGCACCGGCTCCAGGCTGAAGGCGGCGCCCTTGATGGACGAGAGGCGGTGCTCGAAGTCGGCCGGCGTGGTCACGCGCGAGGTGACGATGCGGCCCGACAGGCCGGGCAGCACGGTGGCCTCGAGCCGGCGCTGCACCGCCAGGCGGAAGGGCTCGGCCTGCGCAGCCCAGTCCACACCGCTGTCCTGGTGCGGCATCGGCGCGAGGGCGTAGAAGCTGTCGCAGCCGGGCGGCGCGAGCGACGGGTCGGTGGCGGTCGGGCGGTGCAGGTACAGGCTGAAGTCGTCCGACACGTGCTTGCGGTCGAAGATGTCGGCCAGCTGTTCGCGGTAGCGCGGCCCCAGCACGATCGAGTGGTGGGCCACGCCGGGGTACTGACCGCGGGTGCCGAAGTACCAGACGAACAGGCTCATCGAGTAGCGTGCGCGCTCGATGCGGCGGTCGGTCCAGCGGTGGCGGTGCTCGGGCGCCAGCAGGTGGCGGTAGGTGAAGGCCGCATCCGCGTTGGAAACCACAACGTCTGAAGCAAGGCACTCGCCGCCGGCCAGGCGCACGCCCGTGGCGGCACCTTGCGCCACCGTGATCTCCTGCACCTTCACGCCGCAGCGCACCTGGCCGCCCTGCCCTTCGATCAGCCCCACCAGGCCCTTGACCAGGCTGCCCGTGCCGCCCATCGCGAAGTGCACGCCCCAGCGTCGCTCCAGAAAGGCGATGAGGCAGTACACCGAGGTGGTGGAGAAGGGGTTGCCGCCGATCAGCAGCGACTGGAAGGTGAGCACGATGCGCAGCCGCGGGTCGCGCACGTGGCGGCTGGCCAGGCCGTACACGGTGCGCCAGCCCTGAAGGCGCACCAGATCGGGTGCCACGCGCAGCATGTCGCCGACGCGGTCGAAGGGCACATGCGCAAGCTGCTCGAAGCCGACCTTGAAGATCGCCTCGCTGGCACGGATGAAGCGCTCGTAGCCGGCCACATCCGGGGCCGAGAAGCGCGCCACCTCGGCGCGCATGGCCGCAGCGTCGCCGCTGCAATCGAAGACCGCGCCGTCGTTGAAGCGGATGCGGTAGAACGGCGTGATCGGCCGCAGGTCGATGTCGTCGGCCAGGCGCCGGCCACACAAGGCCCAGAGGTCCTCCAGCATGAAGGGCGCGGTGATCACCGTCGGGCCGGCATCGAAGGTGAAGCCGTCCTGGCGATGCACGTAGGCGCGGCCGCCCGGTGCGTCGAGTTGCTCCAGCACCGTCACCCGGTAGCCCCGCGCGCCCAGGCGCACCGCTGCAGCCAGGCCGCCGAAGCCACTGCCGATGACCACCGCATGCGGCCGGCCTCGACGCGTCTCGGGGCGCGCGGCATCGGCCGTGGCGGGGCCGTGCGCACCGACACCCGCCCCGACACCGCCTGGCAGCGCGACACGGGCAGAACCCAGAGGCAGTGTCAACATTTGACGATGCTAATGGTGTCATGTTAAATTTACAAGCAGGTTCTGTCCCTGCCCCCGCCCGCCGTGTGCCAGGCACCGCGGTCGCCGCGCCAGGGTCGGCCAGCGCCACGCCTGGACGAACGCGCGGCAGTGATTGCCAGCCAGCCCTGTGCTAAGGTTCAGGGCTGTAGCCCGCTGTGACCAGGAAGCCGACGCCATGCTGCCAATGAAGTACTGTCATGGAGACGCCACGTGAGCGATGTACCGAAGTGGCCCGCCGAGCCCCCGGACCTGGGGGCGCTGTCCGGCCATGCGCCGGAGCTGGCGCAAACCTTGGTCTCCGTCGCCAGCGACATCGCGCTCGTGATCGACGCCGATGGCGTGATCCGCAACGTGGCCGTCGGCAATGACCGGATTGGCGGCACGCTGCAAGATTGGGTCGGCCGCACCTGGGCCGAGACCGTCACCGGCGACACGCGCAGCAAGGTGGAATTGCTGCTGTCCGAGGTGCAGGCCGGCGGCGTGACACGGCGGCGCGAGGTCAACCACTCGACGCAGGACGGCCAGGGCATCCCGGTGGCCTATTCGGCCATCCGCCTCGGGTCCGACGGCCCGGTGCTGGCGGTGGGCCGCGACCTGCGCGCGGTGGCGGCCATCCAGCAGCGCTTCATTGATGCGCAACAACAGATGGAGCGCGACCACTGGAAGCAGCGCCAGGCCGAGTCGCGCTATCGGCTGCTGTTCCAGGTGGCCAACGATGCCGTGATGGTGGTCGACGCACAGAGCCTGCTCATCATCGAGGCCAACCGCGCCGCCGGGGCACTGCTGGGCTGTGCGAGCGAATCGCTGATCGGGCAGAGCCCCGCATCGGGCGTGGCACTCGCCGCGCGGCCGGCGGTGGAAGAGTTGCTGCTCACCGCCCGGGCCAGCGGCCGGCCGGCCGAGATCCGGGCCCCGTGCGCGCGCGACGGCCGCAGGGTGCCGCAGGCCCTGGTGATCGACATCTCCGCGACACCCTTGCGCGCCGAGGAGGGCATGCTGCTGCTGGTGCGCGCGCGCGCCGTGAAGCCGACCGGCAGCCTGCAGGGCAGCGAGCTGCGCTTGTCCGATTTCGTCGAGCGCACGCCGGACGCGGTGGCGGTCACCGATTCCAGCGGCCGAGTGCTGTCGGCCAACCCGGCGTTCGAGGCGCTGTGCGCAGCGGGTACCGAAGGCCCTGTGCCCGGCCGCAGCCTGGCCGAGTTGCTGGGCGATCCGCAACTCAGTCTCGCGGCCATCCTGGCCGCGACGCGGCGCCTGGGCATCGCCGAGCAGAAGCACGCGCTCATCGGGCGCAGCATCGGTCAGGGCACCGAGATCGAGGTGTCGGCCGCCTTGCTGGCCGAAGGCGACCAGGAATGCATCGGCCTGACACTGCGCCGCATCGACCACCGGTCGGCCGGGACCACGCCGCAGCGCGCCGAGCTGGTCGGCCTGATCGACCACCTGGCGGCTCGGGTCGGCGTGGTCGGGCTCGACGAGCTGCTGCACGAGGCCGCCCAGTTCGCCGAGCGCCACCTGATCCAGGTGGCCTTGGCGCGCACGCAAGGCCAAACACCGAACGCCGCGCGGCTGCTGGGCATCGACCTCGATTCGCTGCGCCTGCGCATGCGGCTGCTCGGCATCGAGCCGGATGGACCGGGCCACGATGCCCCAGCGCACTCGCTGAACTGAGCGTGTGACCTACAGCCCGCCGTTCGGCCAAGCCGACCTCAGCAACTGCGAACGCGAGCTGATCCACCTCGCCGGCTCGATTCAGCCGCACGGGCTGCTGCTGGTGGTGGACGAGACCGATCAGACGGTGCTGCAGGCGTCGGCCAATGCGGCCGGGCTGCTCGGCGCGGCGACAGATGCCTTGCCCGGCCGCCCGCTGCACACGCTGGGCGGCGATCTGGCGGATCAGGTGCGTCGCCAAAGCGAGGGCAAGGACCTGAGCGAGACGGTACCGCTGCTGTGCCAGACCGCTGCCGGCGGCACGCTGCGAGCCTGGGAAGGCGCGCTGCACCGCGTGGGGCCGGATCGCCTGGTGGTCGAGCTCGAGCCGCTGTCGGCCACGGGCACCTTCACCGTCGACCGCGAGCAGGACCAGCTCCTGCACCTGGTGGCGACCGCGGTGCAACGCTTCAGCAACGCCGCCAGCATCGGCGTGCTGGGCGATGCGGCGGTGCAGTGCTTTCGCGACCTGATCGGCCACGACCGGGTGATGGTCTACAAGTTCGACACCGACGGCCACGGCAAGATCATTGCCGAAGCGCGCGATCCGCGGCTGGAATCGCTGCTGGGCCACCACTACCCGGCCACCGACATCCCGCAGCGCGCGCGCGAGCTCTACCTGCGCAACCGCGTTCGCGTGCTCGTCGACGTGGACTACCAGGCCTCGCCGCTGCAGCCGGCGCGCGCGCTCGATGGCAGCGAGCTCGACATGTCGATGAGCACGCTGCGCAGCATGTCGCCGCTGCACCTGCAATACCTGAAGAACATGGGCGTCACCGCCACTGTGGTGGTGTCGCTGGTGCGCGAGGGGCGGCTCTGGGGCCTGGTCGCGGCCCACCACTACACGCCGCGCAACCTGCGCCACGCCGTGCGCGCCGCCTGCGATCTGCTGGCCGAGGTGATCTCGACCCGCATCGCCGCCATCGAGAACTACGCGCATGCGCAGGTCGCCGTATTGGTGCGGCGCCTGGAGCAGCGCCTGATCGAGGCCACGTCCACCGAGGGCGACTGGCGGCTGGCGCTGTTCCGCAACCCGCGCACGCTCTTGCAGCCGCTGGAGGCCACCGGTGCGGCGCTGCTCGTCGAGGGTGAGATCCGCACCTCGGGCGACGTGCCCTCCACGCCCGAGCTGCGCGCGCTGCTGCAGTGGATTGACGCCCAATCCTTCGACACCGTGTTCAGTTGCTCGTCGGTGGGCAAGGCCAACCCGGCGCTGGAATCGCTGACACCCACGGCGAGCGGCGTGCTCGCCGTCAAGCTCTCGAGCTCGCGGCCCGACTACCTGATGTGGTTCCGCAAGGAGCAACTGCTCACCGTCACCTGGGCCGGCGACCCATCGAAGCCGATGGTGGCGAACAACCCGCTGGAGCTGTCACCGCGCAGCTCGTTTGCCGCATGGTCCGAGATCGTTCGCGGCACCGCCCTGCCCTGGACCAGTGCCGAGCTGGCGCTGGGCCGCGCCATCGGCGTGGCGCTGATCGACATCATCGTGCAGGTGCACGGCGTGCGCCTGCTGATCGCCGAGCACCAGCTGGCCGGCATCCACGCCACCTTGCACTGCGCCGGTGAGCCGGTGATCATCGCCGACCGGGCCGGGCGAGCGCTGTTCTGCAACGAGGCCTTCACGCGTCTGGCCCGCTGCAGCGCCGACGAGATCGCTGGCCGGCCGGACGTGCTCACGCTGTTCGACCCGTCACCGGCCCTGCGCTCGGCGCTGGCCGGGCTGCAAGGCGGCCAGCCACCCTGGCGCGGCGACCTGGTGCTGGCCGGCGTGGCCGCGCCCGTGTCGGTGCGGGCCGAGATCGTGCAAGGCAGCGATGGCACCGTGCTGGGCTTCATCCTGACCTTGGCGGACCTGAGCGACGTGCAGCGCGCCGCGCAGGCGCGGCAGCACCTCGAGCGCACCATGCAGCTGGCCGCGCGCGGGCAAGCGCTGTTCGAGTCGCCTGCCGACCCCGAGCGCCCGGTGGACGATGTCATCGGCACCATCCTCACCAGTGCCAGCCTGGCGGCCATGGACATTGCCGATGGCGTCACAGGCCTGCCCGCTGCAGCGCTGCTGCAGGAGCTGGAGGCGTCCACTCAGCGCGCCACGGCGCTGTACAACCGGATCCGGGCGTCAGCGGCCAAACGCTGAATTCAAACTGCGGCCGACGCGGCCCTCGCCAATTGCTCGAACATCTGCCCATGGCGCACGAAGGCCGCGCAGGCCTCGTCCACCAAGGCCTGCGCGGCCGGTTCGTCATCGGCCAACTGATCCAGCCCGGCGCGAAAGGCCTGTGCCATGCGCTGCACGTCGTCGGCCGGCCCGAGGTCGTAAAAGCCGACGCCCTCGCCCGCGGCCAGGCCGAGCGAGCTGCCAACCTTGCGCGACAGCAACTGCCCGCCGCTCAGGTCGCCCAGGTAGCGCACATAGGCATGCGCAGCCAAGGCCGCGGGTTGCTCGTCCGCCAGGCGCTGCAGGTGATCGGCATAGTGCTGCGCAGCCGGCGTGAGCTCGATCGCATCCGCCCAGCGCGGGCCGTGCAGGAGCGCGAGGTCATCGGCCAGCGCCCGCGCCCGGTACAGGCGCGCGTCGCTGATCGGCGCCAGGCCCGGATGGCCGGCATGCCGCGACAGGCCGTCTTCCAAGGGCACATAGATCGCATGCAGATTGCGCAGCAGGGCGGTGTAGCTGGC